>JAABUN010003827.1_pt1 | contig 22102 bp, 25 predicted proteins | sample 5559311 | NCBI WGS metagenome assembly JAABUN01 (sample SAMN10711877, study PRJNA513370) | rock metagenome | isolation source: Antarctica rocks | place: Antarctica: Victoria Land, Siegfried Peak sud
ATCAAGCGCTGGGAGCACGAAGAGGTCATCGAGGCCATGCAGGCCCGCCTCGATCGCATGCCGGGCGCGATGCGGGTCCGACGACGAACGGTCGAACACGTCTTCGGCACCCTCAAGGACTGGATGGGACGAAGCCACTTCAAAACACGAAGGCTCCAGAACGTCGGAACCGAAATCGGCCTCTACATCCTCGCCTCCAACATCAAACGCGCCATCGCCCTCATCGGAGGGCCGGGCCTCATCGCCACAATGCAGGCATGACCGGGCGACTTCGCGCGCCAACGCAACAGTCCGTCAACCACGCGTTTCCACACAGCCTCCACCACAAGCGGACGCCTCCACCGACTTTCCGGCTATGCGTGTCCGGGAAGAGCCGATACGCTCGTCCGGCACCCAGCTGAAGGACGACCCGCATGGCCACCGTGGCGCGCACCGAGTTCCGCGACCCTCGCCCGACGGCCGGCCGCTATCATGAGGTGGCGCGGTGGTTCCACTGGACGATCGCGCTGCTCATCATCGCCAATCTGCTGGTCGGGTTCTTTCACGATTATCTGCCGAAGGCATGGATCGGTTCGGTGATGGGCACCCACAAGGCGGTGGGGTTGACCGTGCTGGCGCTGTCGCTGGCCCGGCTCGCCTGGCGTCTGGGTCACCCCGCGCCCAGACAGATGTCGAACCACGCGGCCTGGGAAAAGGCATTTGTGAAGACGACCCACTGGGCGCTCTACGCGTTCATGGTGCTGATGCCGCTCGCCGGCTGGCTGATGGTGTCGGCGGGCGAGACCCGGTATCCGCTGAGCTTCTTCGGCCTGTTCCCGCTGCCCTTCCTGCCCACGGGCGCGGACAAGGGCCTGGCCGGCCTGGGGCACGAGGCGCACGAGATCATCGGCTGGGGCTTCGTCGCGCTGCTCGTGCTGCACGTCGGCGGTGCGCTGAAGCACCAGTGGCTCGACCGCGACAACACGCTTGGACGCATGGTCGGCTGGATGGCCGCGCCGCGCCCCTGATGGGAGACGGGGCGGCCTGCTTCCAGACCGTCCCGCTCAAAGTCAGTAGAAGAAGTTGTTGACCACGTCGGCGACGCGGCCGTTGTTCACGTTCACCAACACCGCGTCATTGTAATATCGCACCCAGCGATAGGGGCCATAGGCGGGCGGCAGGCGATAGCGGTACGGATCCGCGATCCGATAGCGGTTGCCGTAATAGCCCGACCCCAAATTGATGCCGATCGCCACCCGGCTGTAGCCCCGGTCATAGGGCGAGGTGTAGCGGCTGGCGCGATAGACGGCGCGGTTCTGCGCCCGATAGCGGTTGTAGTCGTAGCGCCGGTCCTGCCGCCAGTCGCGGTTCCACTGGCGCACCGCACGGCGCTCGTACTTGACCTGCTGACGGCGGTCCTGCCGGATGTCGGCGCGGCGGACCTGACGGCGGTCATAGCGGCGCTCCTGTCGGCGGTCGACACGGCGCTCAGCACGGCGATCATCGTGACGCTCGACACGGTGTTCGGCCCGGTGCTCGGCCCGGTGTTCGGCCCGGTGTTCGGCGCCGTCGCCCGGTCGGTCGGCGGCGGACGCCAGCGCGGGGGTGAACAGGGTGGAGACCATCGCCATGGCCAGGATCAGCTTGCGCATACTTCGCTCCTGCGGCTTGGGGGCGGACGATCCTCCCCGACACCATCTGTTTACCATCGGCCCGGTGCGCCCCGGCTGAACCGCGCCGTCAGCCGGCCTTCATCTTGGCGGCCCACTCTCAGGCGGCGTCAGCGCGTCGACTTCCCGCGCGGCATCGCCGGCGGCCACGCCGGGCGGAGGGGCCGCCGCCAGCCGGATGCGCCCGGCGCGCACAGCGGCGGCCAGCCGCACGGCCTTCACCAGCCGGGCGCGGGCACCGCAGCGGCAGGTGACGTCGACGCTCGACTCGATCGTGGCCGGCGAGGGGTCGGGTGCCGCGCTCAGGAGCGCGTCGGCCGACAGGATCATCGCCGGGATGCAATAGCCGCACTGGGCGACGTTGGCGGCCACGAACGCCTGCTGGACGGCGTTGGAGCGGTCGGGCGACAGGCCCTCGATCGTGGTGACGGTCGCGCCCTCGACCTGGGCGAGGGTCACCTGGCAGGCACGCGTCGCGCGCCCGTCGACCTGCACCACGCAATGGCCGCAGCGGCCGTCGTCGCAGCCGTATTTCGCGCCCGTGAGATTGGACAGGTCGCGCAACGCCCACAGCAGGGGCATCTCGGGCTCGACGCGGTAGTCGACCGGCACGTCGTTGACGACGAGCGCGGTCATGTCTCGCGGCTCCAGCGCGCGACGATGGCGGTGGGCAGCGTCAGCCCGCGCGCCTCCTCCACCACCCCCAACTCAAGCGCCTCGACCAGGCCGCCGAGCCCCACGAACGCCTGGCGCATCGCCTCGGCGATCGCCAGCGCGGAGAGCCGCACGGCGTAGACGGTCAGCACGCAAAAGCGCGACCGCTCGTCCAGCAGCGCCGCGCAGCCGTCGAGCAGCGGCCCGAGATCCTCCTCCAGCCGCCACATCTCGCCGTCCGGCCCGCGCCCGTATTTGGGCGGGTCGAGGATGATGCCGTCATAGCGCCGCCCGCGCCGGCTCTCGCGCGCCACGAAGCCGGCGGCGTCGTCCACGATCCAGCGGATGGGCGCGTCCGAGAGGCCCGACAGGGCGGCGTTCTCGCGCGCGGCGGCGACCGATTTCTTCGACGCGTCGACGTGGACGACCTTGGCGCCGCGCGCCGCCAGTGCCAGGCTGCCGACGCCGGTGTAGCCGAACAGATTGAGCGCCTCGTCGCCCGGCCGCACCCGCTCGCGCGCCCAGGCCCAGACCGGCATCATGTCGGGGAAGAAGGACAGGTGGCGAAAGGGCGTCGGCCGCGCCACAAAGGTCAGCTCCTCCCACGTCAGCGGCCACCCGTCAGGGAGCGCGCGGTGCTCGACCCAGCGCCCGCCGCCCTCGTCGTCCGCGCCCGGCACGAACTCCGCGTCGGCGGTCCAGTCGGGCGCGGCGGGAGCCCACAGCGCCTGGGGCTCGGGCCGGACGATGCGGTGCGCGCCATAGCGCTCCAGCTTGCGCCCGTGCCCTGAATCGAGGAGCGCGTGCGCCTCCCAGCCGTGGCCCGCCAAGATCCCGACAGTCATGGCGCGATCGAGCGGACGTGTGCGGCGACCGCGACCGCGCTGGCGGGCAGGGTGACGCACCGCTCCTCCCGGTCGAACAATCCCGCCAGCCGCGCCGGCAGGCTGGGGCGATGGCCGGTCGCGCGCTCGACCGCGTCGCGAAACTTGGCCGGGTGAGCGGTGGCCAGCGTCACGATCGGCACGTCAGCCGGCAGCTCGGGCGCGATGTCGGCGGCGGCGGCCAAGCCGATGGCGGTGTGCGGATCGACGAGCTCGCCCGAGCGCTCCAGCGCGTGGGCCATGGCGCGCGCGGCGGTCACCTCATCCACCCGCCGGCTGGCGAACAGGGCGCGCGCCTCCGTCACCCAGCCGTCCGGCAGGCGCATCGTGCCATTACGCTCGAAGCCGGCCATGGCGTCGCCGACATCGCGGACGCCGGCGAACTGGCTGAGCAGGCGCTCGAAGTTGGAGGACACCTGGATGTCCATCGACGGCGCGTGGGTGCGCGCGACCTGCCCGGTCGAATAGTCGCCCCGCCCAAGCGCGCGGTGGACGATATCGTTCGCGTTCGTCGCCACGATCAGCCGCTCGATCGGCAGGCCGATGGCGTGGGCGGCATAGCCGGCGAAGACGTTGCCGAAATTGCCGGTCGGCACGCTGAAGGCGACCCGGCGCTCCGGCGCGCCGAGCCGGACGGCGGCGAACACGTAATAGACGATCTGCGGCAGCAGCCGCGCCCAGTTGATCGAGTTCACCGCCGACAGCCGCAGGTCGGAGAGCTCGGGCGAGCGGAACAGCGCCTTTACGATCCGCTGGGCGTCGTCGAACGTGCCCTCGATGGCGACATTGTGGATGTTTGGGCTGAGCACCGTCGTCATCTGCCGGCGCTGCACGTCGCTCACCCGGTCGAGCGGGTGGAGCATGACGACGTCGACGCCGCTGCGCCCCGCCAGTGCGGCGATCGCGGCCGAGCCGGTGTCGCCCGACGTCGCACCGATCACGACGAGCGGACGGTCGGAGCCGGCGAGGAACCGCTCGAACAGCAGGCCGAGGAACTGAAGCGCCACGTCCTTGAACGCCAGCGTCGCCCCGTGGAACAGCTCAAGCAGCCACTCGCGGCCGCCGAGCTGGCGAAGCGGGGTCACGGCGTCGTGAGCGAACGCCGCATAAGCGCGCGTGGCGAGCGCCAGCAGCTCGTCCTCGCTCAGCACGCCCTCGGTGAAGGGGGCCATCACGCGGGCCGCCGTCTCGGCGTACGAGAGCCCGGCGAGATCGCGCAGCGCGTCCGTGGACATTCGCGGCCACCGCTCCGGGAGGTAGAGCCCGCCATCGGGGGCCAGCCCCGCCAGCGTCACCTGTGCGAAGTCGAGCGCGTCCGCGTGGCCGCGCGTGGACCGATAGCGCATCGTCACCCCCGGCTCGGCGGCGAGGTCGGGGCGAAGCCGGCGGCTCGCCGCGCTCGGCGGAACAGCGCGAAGCCGTAGATGATCAGCGCGATCAGCGCGAAGGCGAACCACTGGACGGCGTAGGCCAGGTGGTTGTCCGGGATCGCGGTCGGGTCGGGTCGCGCCGACGGGCGCAGGCCGGGGGCGGGGCGCTCGAGCACCAGCATCGCCTCGTCGGCCGGCGTCTGACCGGCGAGCCGGCCGAGCAGGCTGGTGTCGCTCGGGGCCGGCACCAGCGTGCCGGTGACCGGGCCGGGCGGGATGACGACGAGCGCGCGGAAGTCGTCGCCGACGCCGGCCTCGACCAACAACCCCGGCCCCTCCGCGCCGGTGCGGCAGCGCACGACCATGCGATAGCCGGTGCGGCCGCTCGCGTCCTCGCCCCCGCGCGTGGTGGCGGGGCCGTTCGACAGGCAGGTGCCGGTCGCGCGGCGGAACAGGAGCTCGGGTCGCAGCGCCCCGAAGACGGGCACGGCGGTGGTCGGCAGAGCGAGGTTGCGCGCGTACAGCTCTTTCAGTGCCGCCTTCTCGCTCCGACGGTCGAGCTGCCAGACGCCGAGCGCCACCATCAGCGCCGCCGCCAGCAGGACGACGACGGTGGGCCAGAACGGCAGCCGGCTCGGGGGTCTGGCGAGGGCGGCGTTCACGGCCGTGACGTCCCGCTGCGCCCCTCGCGCGCATCCTGCTTGAACTCGCGCGCGATCAGCCACCCCTTGGTGAGCCGGAGGCCGCCGAACACGAGGAGGAGCGTCACGGGGATCCAGATCGCCGCGTGCACCCAGAAGGGCGGCGCGACCGCCAGCTCGAGCGCGACCGCCCCGATCACGACCACAGCGCCGCCGACCGCCGTCACGAACGCCGCCGGCCCATCGCCCACGTTAAACGACGCGTAGTCGAGGCCACAGGCGGAGCAGGTGGGGGCAAAGGCGAGCGGGCCGGCGAACAGCGTCTTGGTGCCGCAGCGCGGGCACAGCCCCCGGAGGCCGACCGCCGTGGGGGACGGGCGCACCCCTTCAGGCCTCCCGCGGCATCAACCGTGGGTGACCGCGCCCCAGCCACCCCAGACGTAGATCGACAGGAACAGGAACAGCCACACGACGTCGACGAAGTGCCAGTACCAGGCCGCCGCCTCGAAGCCGAAATGCTGGCGCGCGGTGAAGTCGCCGCGATTGGCGCGGAACAGGCACACCGTCAAAAAGATCGTGCCGATGATGACGTGCGCGCCGTGGAACCCGGTCGCCATGAAGAAGGACGAGCCGTAGTTCAGGCCTGCGAACGGGAACGGTGCCTCGATATACTCGTAGGCCTGGATGCAGGAGAACAGCACGCCGAGCCCGATCGTGGCCAACAGCCCCTTCTTCAGCCCGTCGCGGTCGTTGTGCAGCAGCGCGTGGTGAGCCCAGGTCACGGTGGTGCCCGAACACAGCAGGATGAGCGTGTTGAGCAGCGGCAGCTGGAACGCCGGCAGCACCTCGATCGTCTCCGGCGGCCAGACGCCGCCGATCTCCGTGATGGTCGAGGGGAACAGGGCAAAGTCGAACCACGCCCAGAACCAGCCGACGAAGAACATGACTTCGGACGCCAGGAACAGGATCATGCCGTAGCGCAGGTGAAGCTGGACGACCGGCGTGTGATAGCCCTCGTGGCTCTCCTTGATGACGTCGGCCCACCACGAGAACATGGTGAACAGCACACCGGCGAGCCCCGCCAGGAAGACCCAGCCGCCACCCCCGATCTCGTGCATCCACATCGCGCCGCCGGACGTCATCGCCAGCGCGGAGAACGACCCGACGATCGGCCAGGCCGAGGGCGGCAGGATGTGATAGTCGTGGGTCTTGGCACCGGCCATCGTCGTCGTTCCTCTGCGGCCGCCGTCGGCCCTGGTGGTTGGGGTTCAGCCCGCCTTTTGCACCGGGAAGAAGGTGTAGGACAAGGTGATTTCCTGGATTCGCCGCGCTTCGGGATCCTTCAGGATCGCCGGGTCGACATAGAACAGCACCGGCATCCGCACGCTCTCGCCGGGCTGCAGCGTCTGTTCGGAAAAGCAGAAGCACTCGACCTTGGTGAAATACTGGCCGGCCAGGTCGGGCGAGACGTTGTAGCTCGCCTTGCCGGTGATCGCCCGCCCGCTTTCGTTCTTTGCATCGTAGAAGGCCAGCGTCTGCGCGCCGATGGTGACCCGCTTCTGATGCTCCTCCGGTCCGAACTGCCACGGGATGGAGTTGGTGGTGCCGTCGAAGCGGATCGACACCGTCTTGCCGGCCACCGGCGACACGCCCTGCGCCGTTTCGACCCGCTGGGTCGTGCCGCCGAACCCCGTGACCTGACAGAAAATGCGATAGAGCGGCACGCTGGCGAACCCGAGGCACACCATGCCGATCCCCAGCATGGCCATGGAGAAGGCGGTGCGAAGCTTGGATTGCTCAAGGGTTCGGGTGGTCACGCGACCCTCATCTTTTGGACAGCGATGAAGAAGATGAGCACGACGAGCGCCAGCAGGATGGCGGCGGTCCAGACCGCGCGCTCCTTCTGCCGGGCGCGCCACGCCTCCGTCTGGGCGGGCGTGAGGCGGTCGGGTTCGATCACGCGACCACCGCGTCGATCGCCACGGCGGCGAACAGCACGAACAGATAGGCGATGGAGAGGCCGAACAGGCGCTTCTCAGGGCGCATGGTGTCGTCGATGCCGGTGCGGCGCGTGGCGACCGGCCAGGCGGCCACCGCGAACGCCACGCTGAGCGCCACCGCGACGCCGCCGTAGATCGCGCCGGTCAGCCCGAGCAGCCACGGCGCCAAGGCCGCGCCGGTCAGGGCCACCGTGTAGAGCCCGATGTGACGCCTCGTCACCCGCTCGCCGGCCACCACGGGCAGCATCGGGATGCCGGCGGCGGCGTAGTCGGACCGCATGAACAGGCTCAGCGCCCAGAAATGCGGCGGCGTCCACAGAAAGATGATCGCGAACAGCAGCACCGGCAGCAGGCTCACGTGCCCCGTCGCCGCGACCCAGCCGATCAGCGGCGGAAAGGCACCGGCACCGCCGCCCACCACGATGTTCTGCGGCGTCCTCGGCTTCAGCCACACCGTATAGACGACCGAATAATAGACGACCGACACCGCCAGGATCGCGGCGGCGAACCAGTTGGCGGCGAGCCCCATCAGCGCCACGGAGAACACCGACAGCCCGATCCCGAAGTGAAGCGCGGTGGCGCGCTCCATCCGTCCGGCGGGCAATGGCCGGCCGGCGGTGCGCTTCATGAGAGCGTCGATGTCCGCCTCATACCACTGGTTGAGCGCCGCCGATCCACCAGCGCCGAGCGCGATGCACAGGACCGCCGCGAAGCCGAGGATCGGATCGACGCCACCGGGCGCGGCGATCAGGCCGACCAGCCCGGTGAAGACCACCAGGCTGACGACGCGCGGCTTGGTGAGCGCCCAGACGTCGCGCGCGCTCGCCGGGAGCGGAAGCTCGGGAGCGAGCGAGGGATGGAGGAGGCTGGTCATGGCCAAAGCCGGGACCCGCGCCGTGCTCTCGACGAGCTCGGCGCGGGCGTTCCGTCAGTCCACCTTCGGCAGTGTTTCGAACTGGTGGTAGGGCGGCGGGCTCGACAGCGTCCACTCCAGCGTCGTCGCACCCTCGCCCCAATAGCTCGGCCCGACCTTCTTGCCGGCCACCATCGACCAAGCGATGTTGACGAACCAGACCACCATCGACACGGCCATGATGACGTAGCCCCAGGACGCGAGCGCGTTCCAGAAGGCCTGCGTGTCGGGATAATCCGGATAGCGGCGTGGCATCCCCTGCAGACCCAGGAAGTGCATCGGGAAGAACAGCACGTTCACGCCCACGAAGAAGCCCCAGAAGTGGATCTGCCCCAGCACCTCGTTGTACTGCCGGCCACTCATCTTGCCGAACCAGTAGTAGAAGCCCGCGAACAGCGCGAACACCGCACCCAACGACAGCACATAGTGGAAGTGGGCGACGACGTAGTAGGTGTCGTGCATGTAGTTGTCGATGCCGCCATTGGCGAGCAGCACGCCCGTCACGCCACCGACCGTGAACATGAAGATGAAGCCGAGCGCCCACAACATCGGCGTCTTGAACGAGATCGACCCGCCCCACATCGTGGCGATCCAGGAGAAGATCTTGATGCCCGTCGGCACCGCGATGACCATGGTGGCCGCCGTAAAGTACATCTTCGTGTTCACGCTCAAGCCGGTCGTGAACATGTGGTGCGCCCACACGATGAAGCCCACCGCGCCGATCGCCACCATCGCATAGGCCATGCCGAGATAGCCGAACACCGGCTTGCGGCTGAAGGTCGCGATGATCTGGCTGACCATGCCGAAGCCCGGCAGGATCATGATGTAGACCTCGGGATGACCGAAGAACCAGAACAGGTGCTGATACAGGACCGGGTCACCGCCACCGCTCGCATCGAAGAAGGTGGTGCCGAAGTTGCGGTCGGTGATCAGCATGGTGATCGCCGCGGCGAGCACCGGCAGCGCCAGGAGCAGCAGGAACGCCGTCACCAGCATCGACCAGACGAACAGCGGCATCTTGTGCAGCGTCATGCCGGGCGCGCGCATGTTGAAGATGGTGGTGATGAAGTTGATCGCCCCGAGGATCGACGCGATGCCGGCCAGGTGGAGCGCGAAGATGGCGAAGTCCACTGCCGGCCCGGGCGAACCGCTGGTCGAGAGCGGCGCATAGACCGTCCAGCCCGTGCCGGCACCCAGTCCGCTGCCACCCGGCAGGAACGCGCTCATCAGGAGCGACAGAAAGCCGGCGATCGTGAGCCAGAACGACACGTTGTTCATGCGCGGGAACGCCATGTCCGGGGCACCGATCATCAGCGGCACGAACCAGTTGCCGAACCCGCCGATCAGCGCCGGCATGACCATGAAGAACACCATGATCAGGCCGTGCGACGTGATCATCACGTTCCACAGGTGGAGCGTCTCGGGCGAGAAGTCGGTCAGGCCCGTCTTGCCCTCGTGGATGCTGGCGAGGATCTGGAGATACTGGATGCCCGGCTCGGCCAGCTCCAGGCGCATGATACCGCTGATCGCACCACCGATGATCCCCGCGAAGATCGCGAAGATCAGGTACATCGTGCCGATGTCCTTGTGGTTGGTCGACATGAACCAGCGCACGAAGAAGCCCGGCTTGTGGTCGCTGTCGTGGGCGTGGTCCCGCTCCGGCTCGACGGAGTAGGCCAGGGGCGCGCGAAGTGTGTCGGTCATCGTCAGGCTACCTTTGCGGAGGCATTCGGGCCGGTCAGGGCGTTCGGTCGGACACGCGGGCTCATCGTTCGGTGTTCGAGCCGGCGTTGGCGGTCGCTCCCTGCGTGATCAGCGGGGCCTGGGGCAAGGCTCGGTCGGGAGTCGGAGCCTCGTTCGCCGGCGGGATCGTCGCCGACGTCGGCGGCGGCGTCGCGCCGCCTGCGGCCGGCCTGGGCGGAGCCGCGCCGGGCATCACGCCCCCCTTCGACGCCACCCAGCGCGCGAAGTTCTCGGGCGTGACGACCTCGACCGCGATCGGCATGAAGGCGTGGCGGATGCCGCACAGCTCCGAACACTGCCCGTAATACAGACCCGGCGTGTCGGCGGTGAAGGTCACCTCGTTGATGCGGCCGGGCACGGCGTCCATCTTGATCCAGAAGGCCGGCATCGCCCAGCTGTGGATCACGTCGGCCCCGGTCACGAGCAGCTTGACCGGCTTGTTGACCGGCACGACCATCCGCTCGTCGACGCCCAGCTTGTAGGGCTCGCCCGCCTTGCCCGCCGAATCCTTGTCCAGCATGTTGGCGACGAACGAGAAGTCGCCGTTGTCGGGGTAGGCGTACTCCCAGTTCCACTGATTGCCCGTCACCTTGATCACGAGAGCGTCGGCCGGCGCGGGCTTGTACTGCGCCGCCAGCAGCCGGATCGACGGCACCGCGATGGCGAGCAGCAGCAGCACCGGCAGCACCGTCCACAGGATCTCGACGGTCGTGTTGTGGGTCGTCTTGGACGGCACCGGATTGGCCGAGCGGCGGAAGCGCACGACGACATAGGCCATCAGCAGCACCACGATCAGCGTGATGCCGACCATCACCGGCATCAGGATCCAGTTGTGCATCCACTCGGCTTGGCGACCGATCGCCGTGACCTGCGGCTGAAGCCCCATCAATTCGTCCACCGGCTGGCCGATGCCGACGACCGGCTTGGCGCGCGCGAAGGTCTGTTCGGGCAACTCGGTCGCGACGGTCACGTCAGCGGGCTCGCCGACGGTCGTCGTGGTCGCCTGCCCGGGCGCGGTGGCGGTCGACTGAGTCGGCACCTGAGTGGGCGACAACGTCGGCGGCGCGGCCGGAGCGGTCGCGGCGGGCTTTTGCACGGGCGCGGCGACGGCCGCGAGCGCGGGCGCCGTAACGGCGGCGAGCAGGAGAAGCAGGGAGGCGATGGGCTTCATCGGGCAGCGGACCTTATCTGTCTCATCCGCGCGCCCCGTGGCTCCGGTCAGACCGGAGGCGAACGGGGGCCGAACGACTTGTCCGCCTCCATAGCGGAGGTGCGCCCTCGTCTCAAGCGGTCCGGCTTGCCTTTTTCCCGGTCGGAACCGCGGCTTGGCGCGGACCGGCGCGCGCGCTACAGGGCGGATCATGGCGAGCGTGACCCTGCCCGACGCGTCGCTGGCCGGCGACGACCCCGTCCTGGCGGAGTTCCGGGCGGCGGGCGCCTTGATGGAGGGCCATTTCATCCTCTCCTCCGGCCTTCACTCGCCGGTGTTCCTGCAAAAGATGCGGGTGTTCGAGCATCCGGGCCGCACCGAGCGGCTGTGCCGGCGGCTGGCGGACGCGATCACCGAACGCTTCGGCCCGGTCGACGCCGTCGTCGCGATGGCGATTGGGGCGATCGTGCCGGGTTACGAGACCGCCCGCGCGCTCGGCGTCCGCTCGCTGTTCGTGGAACGCGATGGGGAGGGGTTCGCGCTGCGCCGGGGCTTCGCCATCGGCGCGCACGAGCGAGTGGTGGTCGTTGAGGACGTGGTCTCGACCGGGTGCTCGCTGGCCGAGGGGCTGGCGGTGCTGGCGCGCGAGCCCGGCACGGTCGTCGGCGCGGCGTGCCTGATCGACCGGTCGGGCGGGCGCGCGAGCCTCGACGCGCCGCTGCTCGCGCTGACCACGATCGACGTGCCGGCCTACGCCGCCGACGCGCTGCCGCCGGAGCTCGCCGCCCTGCCGGCGGTGAAGCCGGGCAGCCGGCCGGGATGACCGCCGCCATGAGCGTTGAGCCCCGCCCGCGTCTGGGCGTCAACATCGACCACGTCGCCACCGTCCGCAACGCGCGCGGCGGCGTCGACCCCGACCCGGTGCGCGCCGCGCACATCGCGGTCGAGGCGGGGGCCGACGGCATCACCGCCCATCTGCGCGAGGACCGCCGCCACATCCGCGACGCCGACATCGAGCGGCTGATGGACGAGCTCACCTTGCCGCTCAACCTCGAGATGGCGGCCACCGACGAGATGCTGGCGGTGGCACTCGCCCGACGGCCGCACGCGGTCTGCCTGGTGCCGGAGAAGCGCGACGAGCAAACCACGGAGGGCGGACTCGACGCGGCGGGGCAGCACAATCGCCTCGCGCCGATGGTGGCGCGGCTGTCCGACGCCGGCATCCGCGTCAGCCTGTTCATCGAGCCCGAGGCGCGGCAGGTCGACGCCGCCATCCGCCTGCGCGCGCCCGTGGTGGAGCTGCACACCGGCCACTATGCGGAGCTGGAGGGGACGCAGCGCGCCGAGGAGCTGCGCCGTCTGTCCGACGCCGCCGCGCTGGCCGCCAAGGAGGGGCTTGAGCCGCACGCGGGCCACGGCCTCACCTTTGATAATGTGCAGGCCGTGGCGGCCATCCCGCAGGTCGCCGAACTCAATATCGGCCATTTCCTGGTCGGCGAGGCGCTGTTCACCGGGCTCGGCGCGGCGGTCGAGCGGATGCGGGCGCTGATGGCCGAGGCGCGTTGAGGTTCGTGCGATGATCGTCGGCGTCGGCTCCGACCTCTGCAACATCGAGCGCATCGCTCGCTCGCTCGAGCGCTTCGGCGAGCGCTTCGAGCGGCGCTGCTTCACCGACGTCGAGCGAGCGCGCGCCGCCCGCCGGCCGCTGACCCGCGCGGGCACCTACGCCAAGCGCTTCGCCGCCAAGGAGGCGTTCGCCAAGGCGGTCGGCACCGGGATCGCGCGCGGCGTCCACTGGCGCGACATCGGCGTGGTGAACGGCCCGGGCGGCGCGCCGACGCTGGCCTTGACCGGCGGCGCGCGCGCGGCGCTCGACAGGCTGGTGTCGCACGGCCAAGAGGCGCGCGTGCACCTGACGCTCACCGACGATCATCCCTGGGCGCAGGCGTTCGTCATTCTGGAAGCTCTGAGGACCGACGCATGACCGACCGCACGACCGAGCTCGCGCCCGGCGACGACACCGCGACGCGCACCGATGCCGCCCGGGGCGACGACGCGACGCCGTCGCTGTGGGCGGAGCTGCGCTCGCTCCTCGCGATCCTGCTCGCGGTGCTCCTCGTCCACTCGTTCGTCGCCAAGCCCTTCTACATCCCGTCCGAATCGATGATGCCGGGCCTGTTGAAGGGCGACCGGCTGATCGTGACGAAATACCCCTATGGCTGGTCCTACATCTCGCCCTCGTTCCATGTCGTGCCGTTCCTGCAAGGCCGACTGCTCGGCCGGCTGCCCGAGCGCGGCGACGTCGTGATCGCGGTGCCGCCGGACAGCGGCGTCGACTACATCAAGCGCGTGATCGGCCTGCCCGGCGACACGCTGGCGGTCAGCGGCGGGCGCGTGATCCTGAACGGCCGGGTGCTGCCGCGAAGCGCCCCGCGCACGATCGACCTGCCGGTCGACGAGAACAATCCGTGCGCGCCGTCGATCTATTCGGACGCCCGGGTGACGACGGCCGACGGCACCCAGGTCTGCCGCCTGACCGTGCAGGACGAGACGGTGCCGACCCGCAACGGGCCGGTCCGCTTTCCGGTCATCGACGACACCGTGTCGCCGGGCGACGACTACGCCCAGGTGACCATTCCGGCCGGCCGCGTCTTCCTGATGGGCGACAACCGCGACCGCAGCGCCGACAGCCGCTATTCGCTGAGCCAGCTTGGACTGGGCGGGCCGCTGCCGTGGGAAAATCTGGGCGGGCGCGCCGAGTTCACGACCTTCTCCATGGACGGGTCGGCGAGCTGGTGGAACCCGGTGACCTGGTTCACCCACATGCGCGACGGCCGGGGCTTTCGCAGCCTGCACCCGCAGCCGGCGAACTGAGGGACGACGCGCGCCATGGCCCCGATGGACGAGGTAAAGGCGCAGTACGGGCCGTCGGAGGTCCACGACCCGCTCGTCCTGCAAGAGGGCAAGCGCGCCGCGGTTTGGATCGGCATGATCGCGCTCGCGGCGTTGACCGTCGTGCTGATCCAGCCGATCCTGCTGATCGTCGCGGGGATGCTCGTGGCCGTCATTCTGGACGGCGGCACGCGCCTGTTCGGACGCTGGCTGCCGATCCCGCGCGGCCTGCGGCTGACCATCATCGTGCTGCTGCTGCTCGGCTTCATCGTCGCCACCGTGTGGTTGGGCGGCCAGCAGATCGTGGCGCAGTTCGGTCAGCTTCGCCAAGCGCTGGAGGTGCAGGGCGCGCGCCTGTCGGTCCTGATGAGCCAATACGACCTGCTGCCCGGCGACTTCAATCTGTCGGCCATGACCGGCCAGCTGTCGCGCACCGTCGGCGTCGTGACCTCGATGCTGGGCGCGGCCTTTGGCGGCCTGACCTCGCTGTTCCTGATCTTCGTCATCGGGCTGTTCCTGGCGATCGATCCGGGCACCTACCTGCGCGGCGTGGTGTGGCTGTTCCCGCGCGAGCGCCGCGACGAGGCGACGCTGCTGTTCCAGCGGGTCGGTTTCACCATGCGTCGGCTGTTCGCGGGGCGACTGCTCGGCATGGCGTTCGAGGGCACGCTGACGTGGCTGCTGCTGCTGTGGGGCGGAGTGCCGCTCGCCAGCCTGCTCGGCATCCTGTCGGCCGTGCTCGCCTTCATTCCCAATGTGGGCGCGTTCATCACCGGGCTGCTGATGCTGGCGGTCGGCTTCTCGGCGGGCATGGACACTGGGCTGTGGGCGCTCGGCACCTACGTCGTGGTGCAGACCGTCGACGGCTATGTGCTGATCCCGATCGTCGCCAAGAAGACCGTCGACCTGCCGCCCGCGCTGACCCTGTCGGCCCAGGTGCTGTTCGCGACGTTGTTCGGCCTGCTGGGTCTCGCCATCGCCGACCCGATCACCGCCGCCATCAAGGTGTTCCTCCACCGCGAGGCGGAGAAGGAGGCGGAGGGGCAGGGCGACGACCTGTCCATCGAGCCGCTGGGCTCAGACACGGCGAGCCACTAGGTCCACGCCCCGGCCTCAGCGGCCTTGTGGCGGCGCCATGCCCTCGCCACCGCCGTCCGGCTCGCCTCCACGACCCGCGCCCTGCAGCGCCTGAAGCTGCTGCATCATCTGGATCTGCTGGATGATCTCGGGGTTGTTGATCGACTTCAACGCGACGTCGAACACCAGCAGCGAGTCGGGCGGGATGACCGGCGGGCGACCCGATGCGCCATAGCCCTCTTCGGGCGGAATCCAGAGGCGGTAGCGGCCACCGACCTGCATCGTCGCCAGACCCGCGCTGAAGCCCGGGATCGTGCCCGACGCGGGGAAGGGCACCTTCTCGTTCTCGTCGAACACGGAGCCGTCGGCAAGCCGGCCGGTGTAGCCGAGCTCCACGATGTCGTCGGGTGAGGGGGAGGGGCCGTCGCCGGCCTCCAGCACCTTGATCTGGGTGCCGCCCGCCAACGTCACGACGCCCGAACGAGCGGCGTTCCAGCGCAGGAACTCGGCCGTGCCGCGCGTCATCTGGATCGCGGCCCGGTCGGTGCCCTCACCGGCCGCCCACACCGCCCCGCCGATCCCGACGACCAGGCTGACCGCCAGGATCACGATGCCGGTGCGGGCGACCGGACGCAGAGGCATGGCGGTGACGGACATCGGCGTCAGTTCGTTACGAGGCGGTGCGGATGCCGTCGCGCTCGGCGCGCTTGCGGTCCATCTTGCGGGCCCGACGGACGGCGGCGGCGAACTCGCGCGCCCGCTTCTCCGACGGCTTCTCGTAGTGCCGACGCATCTTCATCTCGCGATACACGCCTTCCCGCTGCAGCTTCTTCTTGAGCGCGCGCAGGGCCTGGTCGACGTTGTTGTCACGAACGATGATCTGCATAAAGAACGGTCACTCCGAGCGAATGGGGCGGGCCCGCCCCGTCAAACAAAAAACGCCGCCAGACCGCAGTCCGGCAACGTCGAACCTCCTGTCGTTACCCCAACCGGGCAAATCGATCAAGCGCGCGCAGCGCGAAGCGCGGCTCCGGCGGCGAACGGCGCGATCGCGAGCAGCACGAGGCTCACGGCCCCGGTCAGCGCCAGCGCGTCCGCCCGGCCGCCCGCCGCGCCCGCGCCGAAGACGAGGAGCGGCACCGCGAGCGGCAGCATGACCGCCGCCGTCAGCCCGCCCGCGCGCCCTCCCCCAAGGGTCAATGCGCCGGTCAGCACCGACAGCGCGGCCAAGCCCGGCGTGCCGGCCGCCAGCGACCCCGCCAGCCGCCAGCCGGCCGCCGAGTCGAGCGCCAGCAGCGGCCCCACGATCGGCAGCGCGAGGGCGAGCGGAAGGGCGAGGCCGATCCAGGCGGTCGCCACCCGGCTCGCCGCCAGCGCCTCCTCGCCCACACCTCTCAGCGCGATCTGGTCGAGAGTGCCGTCCGCGCGCTCGGCCCGCCAGAGCGACTCGGCGGGCAGCAGTGCCGCCAGCAGCGCGGCCAGCCAGGCCACGCCGCCGCCCACCGCCGCCAGCCGCTCGCGATCGGGGCCGATGGCGAAGGGGACGAGCAGCGCCACCGACACGAAGAAGGCGGGCGGCAGCCACAGCCGCCCGGCGCGCGCGTCCGCCGCCAGCGCGCGCCCGGCCAGCGCCAGCGGGCTCACGTCCCGACCCCCGGCGCGAAGCGGTCGAGCGCCAGCACGGTGAGGTCGGGCCAGTCGGGCGGCCGGTGGTCGGCCAGCAGCACTGCGCCGCCCGCCGCCCGGTGCCGCGCCACCGCGTGGTCCAGCCGCGCGCGCCCGTGAGCATCGAGCGACGATCCCGGCTCGTCCAGCAACCACAACGGCTCGGCCCCCGCAATCGCCCGGGCCAGCGCGGCGCGCCGGGTCTGGCCGAGCGAGAGGTGGCGGACCGGCACGTCGGCCAGGTGCGCTATCCCCATGGCGTCGAGCGCCGCCGTCACGCCGGGACTCTTGTTCGGCCCCACCCACCAGCCGATTTCGCGCGCCAGCGGCCGGTCGGTCGCCAGCCCCGGCCGGTCGTCGACCAGGGCGGCGGCCGCGCGGCTCACCTGTCCGGTGAGCGGCCGCAGCAGGCCGCCGGCGAGCCGCAGGAGCGACGACTTGCCGCTGCCGTTCGGGCCGTCGACCCGCACCGCCTGTCCCGGCCCGAGCGTGAGCGACAGGCCGCGCAGCAACAGCCGGCCCCCGCGCGCGCAGGCGACCCCGTCGAGCCGCAGCAGCGGCGTCACGCTGGCGTCACGCCGGCGTCGTGGTCTCTCGACCGAGCAGGCCCGATCCCAGCTGCCGCTTGAGCATCCCCGGCATCCACCGCGCCGCGCGCGCCAACCGGTGGGCGGTCGGCCCCACCAGCGTGTGGGTCGAGCGGCCGTGGACGGCGTCCCACGCCGCCTGCGCCACCCGCTCGACCGGCGTGAACTCCAGCCCCGCCTCGCGCACCGCCTCGCGCGCGCTCCGGTTGCTGTCGGGCGGCACCAGGTCGAGGATGGCCGTGTCGATGAAGCCGGGCATCAGCGAGCGCACCTTGATGCCGTGCGGCGCCCACTCGAGCTCCAGCGCCTCGGTCAGGCCGCGCACCCCGAACTTGGTGGCGGAGTAGAGCGACAGGCCGGGCGAGCCGTAGATCCCCGACGCCGAGCAGGTGTTGAGCAGGCACGATCCCGGTGTCGCGTTCAGGAGAGCAAAGCCCGCTCGCGCGCCATAGACGACGCCGCGGAAGTTGACGTCGATCAGCGCCTCCAGGTCGCCGTCGGACAGCGTCGCGAACTGGCCACCTCGCGCGATGCCGGCGTTGTTGTGCAGCACGTCCAGCCGCCCGCCGCTCCAGGTCGCGAAACGCGCGAGCCCCTCGTCCCACGCGCGCCGGTCGCCGACATCCAGCGGCACGGCGAGCGACCGGCCGTCGGGCAGCCGCTCCGCCGTGCCGGCCAGCCCCGCCTCGTTCACGTCGGCCAGCCCGACGCGCCAGCCCGCGTGCGCGAAGTGCAGCGCGGTGGCGCGCCCGATGCCGGAGCCCGCGCCCGTGATGAAGATCGCCTTGTCCATGGTCCGCTCCCGTTCGCCGATCGTCGTAGGACAGGTGCCGGCCGCGCGCCAGACAGCTTGGCGAAAGGTTCGCGGCGTGATAGGCCGTCGCCATGATCGCTCGCCTGCTCCTCGCCCTCGCCCTGGCACTCGGCGTCGCTGCGCCCGCCAGCGCCGAGGTGACCTTGTCCTTCTACAGCTTCAACGGCGCGTTCGGCGGCCGCTTCCCGCACGCCTTCGTGCGGTGGGAGGGAACGACGGCGGACGGAACGGTCGTGGACGGCAACGCCGGCTTCACGGCCAAGTCGATCTCGCCCGCGATCCTGCTCGGTTCGGTGTATCACACGATCTGGGTCGAGGAGCCGCAGTATTACGAGCAGGCGAACCGCCACTTCGAGCTCGTGATCGACGACGCGACCTTTGCGCGCGTGCAGGCGGAGGTGGAGACGTGGCGCAACCTGCCGGGCAAGGGCTACAACCTCAATCGCCGCAACTGTGTCCACTTCGTCGCCGACATCGCCAAGCTGGTCGGACTCAAGACCGATGACCCGGGCGAGCTCAAGAAGAAGCCCAAGGCCTATCTCAACCACCTGATCGAGCTGAACCCGCAACTGAACGCCACGCCGGTCGTCGCCGCGACGGTGGAGTGGCGGCAGGCGGCCTGATCCGGCCGGCACCGGGGCCGGTACCGGGGCTGGAGCGTCCGGCCGCACCCGGCTAATCCCGGCCGGATGGCCGAACCCACGCCGATGATGCGCCAATATGGCGAGCTGCGCGCCACGGTGCCCGACGCGCTGCTGTTCTACCGCATGGGCGACTTCTTCGAGTTGTTCTTCGAGGACGCGGTCGTCGCCGCCGACTGTCTTGGCATCGCGCTCACCCATCGGGGCGAGCACGAGGGCCGGCCGGTGCCGATGTGCGGCGTGCCGGTCCATTCGGCGGACGGCTATCTCGCCCGGCTGGTGCGCGCCGGACACCGCGTCGCCATCGCCGAGCAGACCGAGACGCCGGACGAAGCGAAAGCCGCGCGCGGCTCCAAAGCGACGGTCGCGCGGGCGATCGTGCGCGTCGTCACGGCGGGCACCTTGACGGAGGACACGCTCCTCGACCCGCACGCCGCCAACTGGCTGGTGGCGGCCGCGCGGGTCGGCGGCGGCTGGGGCGTGGCGGCGGCCGATGTCAGCACGGGCGCGCTGCGGCTGATCGACCTGCCCGCCGGGGAGGGGCCGGAGGCGGAGCTGGCGCGGCTCGGCCCGGCGGAGGTGCTGGTCGCCGACGGCGTGAGCATCGCCGACCGGCCGGTGCGCGAGCGCCCGCCGGCGGCCTTCAACGCGCGCACCGGCGAGCGCGAGCTCAAGCGCGTGTTCGGGGTCGCCACGCTCGACGGCTTCGGCGCGTTCGACCGGCCGGCCTTGGCGGCGGCGGCGGGCCTGCTCGACTATCTGGCGCACACCAGCTGCGGCACGCTGCCCGCGCTGCGCCCGCCGCAAGCCGCCGCGCCCGCCGAGCGGCTGGCGATCGACGCGGCCACGCGGGCGAGCCTCGAGATCACGGTCGACGCGGACGGCAGCCGCGCGCATTCGCTGCTGGCGGCCGTCGACCGCACCGTCACCCCGGCGGGCGCGCGCCTGCTTGCCGACGACTTGGCAGCACCACTCACCGGCCGAGCGGCGATCGAGGCGCGGCTTGATGCGGTCGGCTGGATGCGCGACGAGGAGCGCGAGGCCGAGCGGATGCGTGCCGAGTTGAAGCGCCTGCCCGACCTCGCGCGCCTGGGCGGTCGACTGGCGGCGGGGCGCGCGAGCCCGCGCGATCTGGGGGCGTTGCGCGACGGGCTGGCGGGCGCGCGGGCGATCCGCGAGTGGCTGAGCGGGCTCGACACGCCCGCCCTGATCACCGCGCTGCTGCCCGCGCTCGGCGGTCATGGCGAGCTCACCGACCGCCTCACCCGCGCGCTGGTGCCCCAGCCGCCGCACGATGCGAGCGCGGGCGGGGCGGTCGCGGAGGGCTATGACGCCGCCCTCGACGAGCTGCGCCGGCTGGGCAAGGAGGGCCGGCGCGCCATCGCCGCCCTGGAGGCGCGCTATCGGCTGGCGACCGGCGTCCCAACGCTCAAGGTGCGCCACAACGGGGTGCTCGGCTATCATCTGGAGGTGCCCGCCAGGGCCGCCGACCCGCTGATGGCGGCTGAGTCCGGCTTCCTCCACCGCCAGACGATGGCCAACGCGGTCCGCTTTTCCCACCCCGACCTGCACGAGGAGGCGGGCCGCGTGACGGAGGCGGCCGCGCGCGCGCTGGCGGCGGAGGCGAGCCATCTGGAGGAGCTGGCGGAGCTCGCCGCCGGGCGGCTGGCGGCGATCGGCGACACCGCCGACGCGCTCGCCCGGCTGGACGTGTGCGCCGCGCTCGGCACGCTCGCGCGGACCGGCGGCTGGGCGCGGCCGGAGCTGACCGACGAGCCGATGTTTCACGTGGAACACGGGCGGCACCCCGTCGTGGAGGCGGCGCGCGCGGGTGCGGGCGAGGCGTTCGTGGCGAACGACCTCAGCCTGTCTCCCGACGACCGGCTGTGGCTGGTGAGCGGGCCGAACATGGGCGGCAAGTCCACCTTCCTGCGCCAGAACGCGCTCCTCATCCTGCTCGCCCAGGCGGGCGCGTTCGTGCCGGCGCGTGCGATGCGGCTGGGGCTGGTCGACCGCCTGTTCAGCCGCGTGGGCGCGTCCGACAATCTGGCGCGCGGGCGCTCCACCTTCATGGTCGAGATGGTGGAGACCGCCGCGATCCTGTCCCAGGCCACGGAGCGCTCCTTCGTCATCCTGGACGAGATCGGGCGCGGCACGTCGACCTATGACGGGCTGGCGATCGCCTGGGCGGTGGCCGAGCACGTGGCCCAGACCAACCGCTGCCGCGCGCTGTTCGCCACCCATTATCACGAGCTGTCGCGCCTGGCCGAGACGCTGGACGCCGTCAGCCTGCATCACCTGAGCGCGCGCGAGTGGAAGGGCGTGCTGGTGCTGCTGCACGAGATCGCGAGCGGCCCGGCGGACCGCAGCTACGGCCTGGCGGTCGGCAAGCTCGCCGGCCTGCCCCCGCCCGTGCTCGCGCGCGCGAAAAGCGTGCTGGCCAAGCTGGAGGCCGGCCGGGCGGCCACCGGCGGTCTGGCCGCGAGCCTCTCCGACCTCCCCCTGTTCGCCGCGGCCGTGGACCCGGAACCCGACCGGCTGAGAGAGGCGCTGGCGGCGGTGGACACGGACACGCTCTCGCCCAGGGAGGCGCTGGAGGTGGTGTATCGGTTGAAAGAGGTGATGGGGGAGTAGGGGCCGACCATTCAAGAAGCAGAACCTAAACGGAGAGCGTGCTCATTATTGGTCAGAGAGAATCTAACAAATTCTAGAATATCCGGACGCTCGTTAAGCGTTTATTGGTTCAGGGCGTCATCAAGAACGGATTCTAATATTCGCCAGGTTTCGCTTTTTCCCGAAGCCAACCTCGCCATTACCTGTCTCTTGAAGTCTATCTTTCTTGCATTTATTTCGTATTCGGAGTAAAGAGCGTTAAATAGCGTTTTGCCGTTTGCAAGCTTTCTCCATTCAGATTTCCATCGAGCCTCAAGTTCGGATGTCATCACTTCACATTTATCAATGAACTTAGCAGTCCAAGAGTCCTCCTCGATCGATTTAGTTTGATCCTTCAACTCAGCCAACCTAGACCACAACATAGCAGCGGATTCCGAGAAATCTAGACCATGCACTTCCCTAGGACGCAAGCCTGCATTTATTGGTTCAAGAGAAAGATAAGTAGTAGAAATCACATGATCTTTAAGCTGACCTAGCGCTAGTTCTTCGATCTTCGATATGAACTCACCTCTTGAATCAGGGGGTCGAGCAGCAATCGGCAGTATAAGATCATATAAAATAGTCTCATCAAACAAATAGTTTTCAATGCAGTAACGTTCAAGCTGGTAAGCCCTAATTAGTCTTGTACTAGTCAAGTCAGAGATCTTTCGGTCGCGATCAAATATAAATAATTGACGTTTATCAAGCTTACCATCGGCCTCCTGCTTTTGAAGTTTGGGGATCTCCTTCTCGACTTCTGATCGCCCGCG
>JAABUN010003828.1_pt1 | contig 22095 bp, 27 predicted proteins | sample 5559311 | NCBI WGS metagenome assembly JAABUN01 (sample SAMN10711877, study PRJNA513370) | rock metagenome | isolation source: Antarctica rocks | place: Antarctica: Victoria Land, Siegfried Peak sud
TGCCCCGGGCGAGGCGCACCGCCTCGGCGCGGAACTCCGGCGGGTACGGTGGATGGGTACGTGGCATCGGTCACCTCCTCTTGACGGATCCTATCTTCAGGTGTCCGTGTAGCGGAGGCAACCCCAGTGCGCGAGTTGGTGCAGCCTGCCACGGCCGTGGGCGTGCCGATGCTGACCCCGGCGGTCCTCGACCTGGGCATCTACGACCAGCTGCTCGCGGCCGGGGGCAACCATGCCTGACCGCCACGCCGAGTTACTCGCCATGCTGCAGACCCTCAAGCTCCCGGCGATGGCCGACACCTTCGCCGCCCTCGCGCTCAAGGCCGCCAAGGCCGGGCTGACCCACGAGGCCTTCCTTTATGAGTTAGTCCGCGGCGAGTGCGACCAGCGCGACCAGCGCCGCACCGCGCGCCTGCTGCAGCAGTCCGGACTGCCCCGCGAGAAGACCTTCCGCACCTTGCAACTGGCCCGCTTCCCGCTCGCCATCCAGCAGCAGCGCGAGCGCTTGCGTCGCGGCACCTTCCTCGACGAGGCGGTCAATGTGGTCGCCGTCGGCCGGCCGGGCGCGGGGAAGAGCCACCTGAGCGCCGCCCTCGGCCACGAGCTGGTGCAGCAGGGCCAGCGCGTGCTGTGGGCGTCGACCGCCAGCCTGGTCCAGCGTCTCCTCGCCGCCAAGCGCGATCTCCGCCTACCGCAGTTCCTGGCGCAACTCGACCGCTACAGCTGCCTGATCCTCGACGACATCGGCTACGTCCAGCACGACCGCGACGAGATGGAGGTCCTATTTACCCTGCTGGCCGAGCGCTACGAGCGGAAAAGCGTCATCCTGACGACGAACTTGGTCTTTTCCGAGTGGACGCGCATCTTCAAGGACCCGCTCACGACGATGGCCGCGATCGATCGCGTCGTCCACCACTCGGTCATCCTCGACCTGATGGCCGTCGACAGCTATCGCGCCCACGAGGCCGGCACCACCCAGCAAACCACCGGCCCACCGCCACGTGCGGGAGCGCTCGCAGCACCCTGACCAACCACCGGACCGCCGGGACAGGCCGGTCGTTCAACCGGCAATTCTAGTGATCAGCGCCAGCAGAGGTAGTTGACTTTCAACACCTGGCCTTTGCAGGTGCCTCGTGTCAGTTGCTCGAAGGGGCAGATGAGATTGGGGCCGTGCAACGACTGTCGGGCCGCTTCGGCATGTCGTCAGTTGACGCTGACGGGGCGGTGGCGGCCCGACACTTGGCGATTGGGAGCGATGCTGACCGCGCATGAAGCGTCGGGGGTATGACCGAAGCGTTACGGCGGGGATCTAACGAGGGTGTGGGCGTGCCCTGCCCACAGTCGGGATGGATGTTCGCGGCATGGGAGGAGGCGTGAGCCAAGACGATTGCGGTCGCTCCTGCAGAGAGCGGTCGCGGTCGAACGCGGGGAGCAAGCACCATGAAGGCGATACGATTTGCGAAGTACGGCGGATCGGAAGTCCTTCACGTCGTGGAGATCGACGAGCCCGGCGTGCGGGCGGGCCAGATCCGCATCGCCGTGCGGGCGTCGGGCGTGAACGGTTTCGAACGGGAGCTCCTGCAGGGCTCCTACGGCACCAACCGTCGCCGTCGCTGCCCGCGGGGGTCGGCGGGGATGCCGCCGACATCGTCGCCGAGGTGGGTGACGGCGTGACCGGCGTGCGGGCAGGCGGCGCCGTCTGAGGACGTTGCCAGCGGCGTTGTCGGGTGGCGTCGTGAGGACGGGCGAGCGAGGAGCGAGTGTGCGACTAGTCGGTATCTCGAAGCGCGACAAGCGCCCACGCGACGAGCCACCGCCCTGGCTCCTCCCCCTCGGCGTCGGCGGAGTGGCTGTCACGATCATCGGCCGAGTCGTCGACGGAGCGATCGGGCAAACGCTGGGCGATGTGGGGTGCGGGACCACGGTGTTCGGGGCGCTCGTCTTCTTCGGCCTGATGGCCGAATGGCTCTCGCCGCGCAAGCGAGGGGATGAGGAGTGAGCGGGGTGATGGCGGCAATGTGGGACAGGGGCACCACATGGATGCCATCGCAGCCGCGGGCTCCGCGTCGCGGTCATCGCGGCCCGCGCGCGCACGACCATGGCCACGACCGCGCCCTCTGGGAGCGTTCGCCGACGCCCCGCACTCGGAGGCGATCGGGCCCCGCTGCCCGGCTTGGTCCTGCTCGACGGGTTGCCGCTGACGGGCGACCAGCTGCTGGACCTCCCGCGCCACCTGGTGCAGCGTACGTCAGAAGTCAGACGACGCTTGGCGGAGAAGCACGCTATCGCCGGTTGCCACTTCATATACGATCGGTTCGGATGGTGGCGGAGGTGCACCACCCTGTGGCCCTGCTCAACGCCGCGGCGGGTGACCGGCGAGCACTCCGGGACGTCGCAACGACGGTGCTGATGCTCCCCCGGCTGGGCGGTGCTCGCTGTGATCGCCGCTCGGGACGGTCGCGCGGTGTGCGGTGTCCTCCGCACGGGTACTTGCTTGGGCGCCGCAACCGCCCTACACTCACCGTGCCCCCGACATCGGGCCGCGCTCGATGGGCCGGTGGGCACAAGGGCCGACCGTCGAGCACCATACTGTGGGGGAAGCCATGATCGTCGCATTGGCGGGCGGGGGGGGGGGCGCGAAGCTGGCGCAGGGGCTGTATCGCGCGTTGCCGCCGGACACGCTGACCGTGATCGGCAATACCGCCGATGACATGATCCACCTCGGGCTGCGGATCAGCCCCGATCTCGACACGGTCCTCTACACCCTGGCCGAGATGGCGAACCCGGTCACCGGTTGGGGGATTGCGGGGGACTCGCTGCGGACCTTCGATTTGTTGCGGCGCTACGGCGCGGAAGACTGGTTCATCCTCGGCGATCTCGATCTCGCCACCCATATCCGCCGCACGACCCTCCTGGCGAGCAGCGCGTCGCTGACGGCGGCGACGGAGAGCCTGACGCGCGCCCTCGGGGTACGCGCGGCGATCCTGCCGATGTGCGACGAGCCGGTCGGGACGATCGTGGAGACGCCGGACGGGCCGCTCACCTTCCAGGACTATTTCGTGCGGCGGCGGCACCAGGATACGGTGACAGGCATCCGCTTCGACGGGATCGAGGCGGCGACCCTGCCTGCGGGGGTGGCGGCGGCGCTCGATGCGGCGGAAGCGATCATCTTCTGCCCGTCCAATCCGTTCGTCAGCCTCGGGCCGATCCTGGCGGTCGCCGACTGTCGCGCACGACTCGCCGCCGCGCGGGTGCCGCGCGTGGCGGTCAGCCCGATCATCGGCGGACGGGCGCTGAAAGGCCCCGCCGATCAGATGCTCGCCGGGCTCGGCCACGACGTCTCGACCCTCGGCGTCGCCCGCGTCTACGCCGGTCTCCTGGATGGCCTGGTGATCGACAATGAGGATGCGGCGCTCGCGCCCGCGATCGAGGCGCTGGGCCTGCGGACGCTGGTGACGCAGACGATCATGGGCGACGCGGACGACCGGCAGCGCCTCGCGGAGGAGACGCTGGCCTTCGCGCGCTCCTTGCCCGCACGCGCGGGACGCTGAGCCGTGCGGACGATCGCGATCGTGCCGATCAAGGCACTGACGGCGACGAAGACACGCCTCGCCGCCGCGCTCGACCCACCCGACCGCGCGGCGCTGACATTGCGCGTCCTCGGCGGCGTCCTGACGGCGCTCGATACCCCCGGCATCGCGGAGCGGCTGGTGGTGACACCGGATACGGCGGTGCTGCGGGCGGCGCAGGCGGCGGGCGCGACGGGGTTGCGGCAAGCTGGCGAAGGGCTAACGAAGGGCGGGCGCAGGGGCGCGCGTGGGCGCTCGCCGCCGGGGCGGAGGCGATCCTGATCGTCCTCGGTGACCTCCCGCTGCTCGGTCGCGACGACGTGGCCGCGCTCCTGGCGCTGGCCGAGCGCCCGCCTGTCGCGGTCTTGGCGCCCGATCGCCACGGCACCGGGACGAACGCCCTGCTGCTGCGCCCGCCCGCTGCCCTCCCCTTCGCCTTCGGCGTCGGCAGTCTGGCGCGGCATCGCGCCGTCGCACGGGCGCGCGGCCTCCTGTCGCGCTCGTACGACGCACCTGGCACCGCGCTCGATCTCGATACCCCCGCCGATCTCGCCGAACTCGACACGGTGCTCGCCAGGGTACGATCCACGTGAGTCCTGACTACGGCGGTCGCGAAGGGGACACCCGAGCGACCCGCACCGACCTGGCATCGCCGCGTCGGCGCATGGCCGCTGCGCGGCTCGTTCTCGTCGCTCTTTCATCGTATCGTTCTACTTCTTTTTCGTTCTCGTAGTAGGGGGACCGTGATGGGCCGACTGACCCGCGTCGTGCTGAGTATCCTCGCCGTGTTAGCGCTGGCCGCGTGCGGGGTGACCGCCACGCCGACACCCGCTGCTGCCCCCACCATCGTCCCCGCGGCTGCGGCGTCGCCCACGACGCAAGCTGGTGGCCCGCTGAAGAAGATCACGATGGGCCTGGGATACATCCCCGATATCCAGTTCGCGCCGTTCTATGTGGCGCGGGAGCGCGGTTTTTTCCGCGATGAGGGGCTGGAGATCGAATTCAAGCAGGGCTTCGACACCGATGTCCTGAAGTTGCTCGGCACCGGCGCGCTGAACTTCGGCGTAGCCGGTGGCGACGAGGTGATGGTCGCGCGCTCGCAAGGGGTGCCGCTGGTCTACGTCGCGAGTTGGTTCCAACAATATCCGATCACGATCACCGCGCTCGAAGGCGCGAATATCCGCACGGTCGCCGATCTCAAGGGGCGTACGGTCGGTGTACCGGGCCGATACGGCGCGACGTACGTGGGCCTGCTCGCGCTCCTCGACAGCGCCGGGATGCAACTCTCCGACATCCAGTTGCGGGAGATCGGTTTCACCCAGACGCAGGCGCTCGCGCAGAAACAGGTCGAGGCGGTCGTCGGGTATGTCAATAACGAGCCGGTGCAGTTGCGTGCGCTCGGTCAGGCGATCACCACCATCAACGTCTTCGATAACGTCGCGCTCGTCTCGAACGGGCTCGTCACCGACGAGAAGACGCTACGCGATGACCCGGACTTGGTGCGGCGGGTGACGCGCGCGGTCTTGCGCGGGATCCAGAGCACGATCGACAACCCGGAGGAGGCGATCACCCTCGCGATCCCGACGATCCCCGGGTCCGCAGAGAAGCGGGACCAGTTGCGCGCGGTGCTGACCGCGACTTTGCCGCTCCTCCAAAGCCCGCAGACACAAGCGCACGGGCTCGGCTACTGCGACCCCACCACCTGGGCCGCCTCGCGCGATCTCCTGCGGAAGCTCAAGGTTCTCGGGAGCGACATTGACCTGGACAAGACCTATACCAACGCCTTCCTGCCGACACGGTAGGCCTGTGATGGCTCGTATATTAGGGTTCGTCCCGGGGTGGCGGCGAGGGCGTGGTGCTGGCAGCGGCGCTGACCGCGTTTGCTCGAGAGCCCCCCGCCATCGCGGGGCGGCCGGAGCCTGGACCGTAGCGAGTGGCGAGGACCACGCAGCACGAGCGCAGGCCAGGGTCGCCCCACGGAACGACGGCGTCGGACGCGAGCAGTCAAGGGGGGAGGATGGAAGACGGCAGGGCGGCCTAGCGCTTATATGTCGGCGTCGACATCGCGGCCGAGACGTTCGTGGCCGCGTGGCTCAGTCCGGGCGGGAAGCCGACCGCACCGTGCACCGGCGAGCCGACCCCGGCGGGCTTCGCCGCGCTGCCGGGTCGCCTCCGGGCCGTGGCGGTCCCGCCGTCGGCGACGCTGGTGGTCGTGGAAGCCACGGGCAACTCCTGGGTGGCGCTCGCCGTGACCCTCCACGCGGCGGGCGACCGGGTCGCCGTCGTCAAGCCCCGCCAGGCGCATCACTGCGCCAAGGCGCCGCTGCGCCGCGCCACGACTGACGCCGTGGATGCGCGCGATCGCGCGCAACTCGCCGCCGCGCTCCGGCCCGCCCCCTGGGTGCCGCCGCCGGCGGTCGACCACGAGGTGCGCCAGCGCCTGGTGGCGCGTGACGGCCTGCTGGCGCTGCGCACGCAGGCGCGCAACCAGCGCCACGCCCTCCTGCAGTGGCCGGTCGTGGTCGCGGGCGTGCGCCAGCACCGCGACGCGCTGATCGCCGACCTCGACCGGCGGGTCGTCGCGCTGGAGGGCGCGATCGCCGCCGTGCTCCAGGAGCGCGCGTGGGCCGAGTCGCTGGCGTGCCTGACGAGCGCGCCCGGCCTCGGTCTCGTCACGGCGGCCTAGCTGCTCGTCGGCACGCTGAACTTCGCCCGGTGCGCCGGCCCGGAATCCCTCACCGCGTATGCCGGCCTCGCCCCGGTGCCGCGCGAGTCGGGGCGCAGCATCGGCAGCCGGCCGACCATCGGCCACGACGGCAACGGCCTGTAGTGGCTACCCAGGTCATCCGCGCGTCAATTGGCGACATCCCGGGATAGTCGCCGACACGCCCGGCCATGACATAGGGGGACACATTTCGGCAGCATCGCTGGCCGATCCTGACGTGGTTGACAGCGCCATCGCCGCACGCTAGAAGGTGTACGTACATACACCGGGAAGTGTGACGGAGGATGGACGATGCCAACGACGAAGCGAGCGCCACGGGAAGCGACCGAGGACTGGGAGCAGCTCCGCATCTTCGCTACCTGGCCGCAGCAGGCGACCTATGAGTTGTTGCGTCCCATCGTCCTGTCCGGCCGGACCCCCGCGGCGCGTGCCCGCGAGACCGGCGTGGCCGAGCGGACCCTCCGCCGCAAGGCGGCGCGCTTCGACGCGATCGGAATGGCGAGCCTCTTCGAGACGACCGCCCCGGCGACGACCGACCGGCGGGCGCTCCCGGCCGCGATCCGCCAGGCGATCCTCGCGCTGCGGGCCGAGTACGCGCCGCTCCGGCCCAACGAGATCGCCACGATTTGTCAGCAACGCTTCCATCGGCCGGTGAGCCACCATCCCGTTCGGGGTGTCCTCGCCGGCGGCGTGCCTCCCGCGCCCACCGCGCGGCGCTTCCCGCGCTACCGCGACATCGCCGACCCGATCGAGCGCCGCCTCGCCGTCGTGCGCCTCTACCTGGAGGGCTGGAATATCGCCAGCATCGCCGGCTATCTGGCGACCAAGCGGGATCGCGTCTACGCGGCCCTCCGTCGCTGGTTCGCCGAGGGCCTGCCGGGCCTGGCGGACCAGTCGCGCGCGCCGAAGCATCCCGCCCGCAAGGTCGACCTGCAAGCGCTCGCGGCGATCCGGCGCCTGCAGGCCAATCCCGAGCTGGGCGGCTTCCGCGTCAGCGCCGCGCTGGAGCAGCAGCGCATCTTCCTCAGCCCGCGCACCTGCCGCCGGCTCCTCGCGCTGCATCGCGACCTGGGGGCGGCGCGCCGCCCGGAAACCCCGCCCCGCGAGCCGCGGGCACACCCGTTCGCGGCGACCCGCCGCCACCAGATCTGGTCCGTCGATATCCGCTACATCGAGGACCACGGGCTCGACACCGACAAGCCGATCTATGTCATCGCGGTCCTGGAGAATTACCGCCGTGCCCTGCTGGCCAGCCTGCTCTCACCGCGGCAGGATTTGACCGCCTACCTGGTGGTCTTGCGGGAGGCGCTCCAGCGCTTCGGCGCCCCCGAGCTGCTGGTGAGCGACAGCGGCGGCGTCTTCCTGGCCACGCAGGCACAGGCGATTTACCGTGCGTTGGGGATCGAGAAGCGGGAGATCGACCGCGGGCGCCCGTGGCCGGGTGCCCTCTGGGCGCATATATCGAGGCCAATTTCGGGACCATGCGCCGGCTGGCCGATTACCACTTTGCGCAAGCAGCGACGTGGCCGGACATGCACGCGGTCCACGCCCGCTTCTTCCGCGATTACCACGAGCAGCAGCATTTCGCCCACGAGGAGCGCACGGATGGTCGGCATAGCCCGACCGAGGCCCTCGGCTTCCTCCACGGCACCTGGTGCGACCCGGCGGACCTGGAGCGCCTCTTCCGGGTGCGCGCGCATCGCCGGGTCGATGCCGCAGGATTCGTGCGGTTCCGCAACTGGCGCCGCTATGGCGAGCGGGGGCTGGCCGGTGCCGCGGCGGCGGTCTGGTCGTTGGGGGAGACGCTGACGGTCGAGTACGCGACCGACACCCTCGCGCAATACACCGTCGCCTTCGAGCCGGACAACCGGCACATCCGCCGGATCACCGCCCCGCGCCTGTTCGCCACCCGCTATCCCGCGCCGCAACCCTTCCTGTCGGCGCTGGCCGCGGTCCCCTGGCCGCCCGCCCTGCGCCTGTCGCAGTATCGTGCGCGGCGACAGCGGCGGGCGACGGCGACGCAAGTGCCGCTATTCTCGCTGGACAATGACGGGCACGAGGAGGCATGAGGCCAAGCGACGACGCAGGCTCGCACGCGCAGGGAGACTACCCACGGTAACACGGACGATACTATCAGTTGGGGAGAGCCAAGCGGCGCTATCCGCCAGCCTTCCCTCATCCCACAACGGTTCAACGGCCAGCGCTGCTGCCGAAATATGTCCCCCTATGTCATGGCCGGGCGTGCATGCCGATCTGTGCTTCAAGCGCGCACAGCCAAGCACCGCCGTTGGCCTCAAAGCCCTTGGCTTCCTGCATCAGAAACACATCGGGCCTGAGTTCGTTGATGAGACCGATTTGCGCCTGGGCACGGCGGTCGTCGGTACCGTCACGTCCGGCAAACAGGGTGTTGTAGGTAAGAACAGTGACTTTCATGGTGACTCCTTGGATTAGCGGTTTTCGGCGTGGGCTTCGAAGACCCGTTGGGCATAGGCATCGAGCAGTGCTTCACAGGCTTGCAAGCGCTTTTCAGAGTCGGTCGCCAGCGTCGCGCCGTAGAAATCCAGCTTGCGAATCTTCTCCAGCCAGGACTGGAGCTTTTTCAAATCGACGTCGTTCTCTTCCAACTCGGCGTAGGTGAAGTGGCTGGCTGCCGTCTCCTTGGCGATTTCGGCCTCGAAGTCCTTGCATTTGTCGAGAAACTCGACGTATTCCTCATCGCGATCCGCCTTGAAGCGTGACACCACCTTGTCTTCCTGGGCACGGTCGAGGGCCACGGTTTCAAGGAGCACCGACTCGCCAGCCATCTCGGCAATCTCGTTCTCGATCATCTTCAGGCGACGTGCGTGGTCGTCCGTCTTGGGCAGCAGACAGACGCCGTTTTGTAGGTAGACAGCCCCCATGCCTTTGAGTCGACGCCAGAGGGCGATGCGCTTCTTGGCAGGTTCCGCAGGGACTTTGTATGTGAGTAGTAACCAGTTTTGTGATTTCATCGATCAATTATAATGTTACGGTCGTAACATTCATAGAGAAACGATAAAAATCTTATTTGCCGCCCTGCAACGGCACTGCGAGAACGCTTGAGGTGATGCTGGCGATGGCGCGAATGCGAGCCGAATACTGATCCAATAGGTCATAAGTCCAGCTTAACGTGCTTTATTTTCCGTTTTCTGAGACGACCCCGAGTGGGCCACGGTCGTCCAAGACGTCTCCCTGGCCGCCGCGCTGGTCGACCGCCTCATGGACCGGGGCCAGGTCTTCTACCTGAAAGGCCCCTCCTGGCGGACCCGCGGGCTGCCCGTAGCGGAGGGACCGGCGATGGGGGCATCAGCAACGCTGTAACACTTCTATTCCGGCACGCCGTCCACTTGACGACCGGCGCTTACAACGTATGTGAAAGTTGACGGGCGCTGGTGCTATCTCTATCGCGCAATCGACCGGGAGGGCAACCTCATTGAAGTGCTGCTCAGCGAGAAGCGCGACATGGATGCTGCCCGGCGGTTCTTTGCTCAGGCCCTGGACGCCGCCGATCGCGTCCCCGAGCAGGTAACGACGGACGGGCACGACGCCTACCCCCGCGTCATCCGCGAGACGCTCGGACCGGGCGTGCGGCACCGCACCAGCCGCTATAAGAACAATCGGATCGAGCAGGACCACCGGGGCATCAAGCAACGCTACTATCCGATGCGCGGCTTCGGCAGCTTCACCTCGGCCGCGCGCTTCTGCCCAGCCTTTGAGGAACAGCGCCAGTATTTCCGCGCGGTGGCCCGGTCAGGCCAGGTCGTGTCGCTCGGGGACCGGCGGCGCATGTTCCAGGAGCGCTGGGCGACCATCATGGCCGAGTTAGCGGCCATTTGACCGCAGTCCAAGCCACCTTCACGCCGCCCATCACCTCTCCGACCGCTCGTGTCGTCCCATTCCTGACGCAACCCGGCGAGCAGCTCTTCCACGTCGCGATAGCTCAGCGCGAAGCGGAAGTAGAGCCAGATCGCGTGACCGATGATCTCCGGAGGGAAGCGATGCCGCTTGTAGGTGGGGACGTGTTCATTCATACGTCGAGTATCGCACACCCGCCCTCTCGCGAGGCCCACCAGTTACCTTGACAGTACCAGCTGGGGGTCGAGCAGGGGGCCGACCTGGTGGCGGCGGCGCGGGCGGTCGGGCTGCTCGCCGATGACGCGGCGGACGACCGGGCGGGCGAGCGGGGACCGGGATGACCCGGTGGGATCGGCGTCGGCTCCCACGCAACCTCGCGCGGGCGATCGATCGCTGGCGTTCAGCGGGGGTAGCGCGCGCCGGGCGGGGCGCGTGGCGGGCAACCGCAGATGGCGTTCCGGTTGTGGCGGTGGTGCAAGACCGGCCAGGCCCAACCGGTCGAACGCGCCGGCCTGGCGATAGCGGGTACGCCGGGGACACCGGTGACACGCGCACGGACACTCGCGGGTTGGCCGAAGAGGACCACCGGGCGGATGAGTTCGTAGGCGCGCTGTGTCGGCGTCTTGGCGAGCAGTTGCAGTTGCAACCAGTCATCCGTCGGGGCGACCTGCGGTCGTCTCATCGCCACACCGTCCCCGCTGTTGGGATGGTGGTCATCCTGCTGTCACCGCCTGCCCAGGAACGCCACACGCTCCCCCATGTACAGCAACGGCAGGAGATGCGCTTGCCAGACCAGGTGCAAACAGATGTACCGCATCATACGGCGAGGTGTGTGACGATCGCCGCTGCTGACCTTCCCGGGATCAGTCTTTGAGTGTGGCAAGGCCCGCCGCAGCCCCCGCCAGGATGAAGCCCATATCGCTACCACCGGTGACGAACTGGAAGCCCTGCGCCGCGCGCCGCACCATCTCTGCCGGGCTGCTGCACGAGAGTCCGGGGATCGTCCCGGTATCGCGACACGCCCGGACGACGCGCTCCAGGGCGCGGGCGTGGCGCTCGTCGTCGTGCGCGTGTCGCGGATGGATCCCCATCGAGAGCGCGAGGTCCGCCGGACCCGCCCAGCAGCCATCCACGCCCGGCACGGACATGATCGCCTCGGCGTTCTCGACCGCCTGGATACTCTCCAACTGCACCGCGACGAAGACCTCATCGTTGATCCGATCCGGGTAGTCGTCGCCGTAGCGCGCGGCGCGCCCCCACCCCCACGAGCGGTTGCCAAGCGGTGGGAGGCGACAGGCCGCCGCTGCGGCGCGGGCCTCCTCCACGGTATGCACCATCGGGACGACGATGCCGAGGGCACCCTCGTCCAGCAGCCGCCCGATCAGCGTGTAGTCATTGCGGGCCACCCGCGCCATCGGGATGGCGGCACCGGACGCCATCGCCATGAGGCAGGCGATCGTGGAGTCGGGGCCGAAGGAGCCATGCTGAGTGTCCAGCAAGATGAAGTCGATGCCGCTCTGCGCGAGCGCCTCGGCGGCGAGCGGCGCGCCCAAGCCGAGGGAGTAGCCGAACGCTGGCTTCCCCTCGGCCATCTGCTGTTTCGCGGTATTCGCGCGCATGTGTCCACCTCCTTGTAATTTCGATTTTCCACGTCCCATGTGTCAGTCGCGCCCTAGCTGAGTGCTATCACCGGAGTGGGTACCACCCGCATTCATCGCCAGATTGCCGCCGTCCCGAGGGAGTACACCACCAGTCACGAACGACGACGCCTCGGAGGCGAGGAAGAGGGTCGGCCCTTTAATATCATCCGGTACCTCGAGCCACCCGAGCGGGATGCCGGTGAGGAAGTGCTCCCGCCGTCCGGGGGTCGCCGCCATACGCTGGTCAGCGGTAATCGACGCCTCTACTCATCTCTCTCATGCGGCCAGTATCCCAGAGTGGACGTACTTGACCTTAAGCTGACAGTGCCTTGTCAGTCGCATTGCTCTATTACCTAGGAACGTCTACCTAAACTGATGCTCAGGTGAAACTTACATGCTCGCTGCATGAAACCATGTAGATTTCATTGGAGCTTTGGTTTAGGAACGTCGGCGACGGACGCGGGTTGGCCGGTGGCGAGCGAGCGATACGCCGCTTCGATGGCCGCGATGGTCGCCCAGGCGTCGTGCACATCATAGAGCGGCGCGCGGTCCTCGCGGATGTCCCGGATGAACGCTTGGATCTGCATGGCGACCGTGCTCTGCGCGGATTCTCCCCCAATGGTGCGCCCCCTCCTTTCCGTGACCGTGCTCCAGATATCCAGTTGCGGACGGTTCTCATCGATCGTCATGTGCCCGTGCGAGCCGATGAGCCGGAGTGTCGACGCGCCCGTGCCTGGCGTGGGCGCGTAGGGTACCCTGCCAACCGTGAGTGAGGCGATGATCCCATGTTCCAACTGGAGCGACAGGACCCCGACATCCTCGACGCCGAATTCCTTGTGCGCGTCGAAAAAGAAGGTGCCCGCTTCCGCGAATACTTCCGTCACTCGCGCACCGGTCAGGTAGTGGAGGTAATCGACGGGGTAGACCATGAAATTCATTAGCTCGCCGCCGCCGGAGAGCGCGGGGTCGGCGACGAACTCCGGCCGCTCCACCGATGTGCCGAAGAAGACGCCGCTGGAGAGGAACTCGCAATCGGCGGCGCGGATCAGGCCGAGATGGCCCGCGTCGATTGCCTGTCGCGCCCGCTGGATCGACGGGCCGAAGAGCCGGTGGACGACGGTGAACTTCCGTCCGGGCGCGCTCCTGGCCGCTTCCGCCACGAGCGCGCACTCGTCGAACGTGACGGCCATCGGCTTGTCGACGAGGACGTGCTTGCCCGCCCGGAGCACCTGCGCCGCCAGCCGCGCGTGGCGCGTCGGCTCCGAGCAGACGAGGACGAGATCGACGTCCTCGCGCGCCAATGCGGCGGCGGGATCGGGCAGCACAGGCACGCCATACTTCTCCGCGAGGGTGCGGGCGTCGTTGTGCGCCCATGCCGGGACATCGGGTTCCTCGACGATGGCGCGGATCACCGTCTCCGGATGCGCCGCGAAGATGGTTAGATAACTTGCGGCGTGCCGCACCGCGCTGAGGACGAGTAGGCCGAGGGGAGCATGGTCAGCCATTGGATGCCTCCCCAATCGTGACCGCCACGCCGTTCTCCAACGAGACCTGGGCGGCGAGCGCCGCCGCCAGGGCACCCCGCACCTCCGCCGTCTTCACTATCGGCTCCTCGTCGCCGTGCAGTGTCGCCACCCAGTGGCGCAGTTGGTAATACATCGCGTCCTCAATGGAGGGCGAGGGGAGATGGACGCCGTCGCTATACACCGCCGGGTCTTCCTCTGTGCTGTGGCTGATGCTGCCCGACTCGCCGACCGCGAGGATGCGACGGAGCGCATCGCCGCGCGTGCGGAGCGCGTAAGAGATCTCCAGCAGCGCCATGCTGTCGTCGTCAAAGCGGACGGTCATGTGGAAGCTGTCCGGGATACCCATCTTAGGGGCGAACGTGCGGAAACCGCGCGTGAAGACGCGCGTCGGCTGCCGCCCGGAGAGCCAGATGGCGAGATCGAGCGCGTGGATACCGTTGTGTACCGGGTGGCCGCCGGAACGTGCCGGGTCGAGTTGCCACGCGCGCCAGCCATCCGCCCAGACGTGCCCCGAGTACCAGGTGACGTGCAGCACGCGCAGCCGTCCGATGCTGCCCGCCGCAATCCCGCGCGCGATCTCGGAATTGACGGGCTGGAAACGCGCCGTCTGCCCGACCATCAGCGCCACGCGGTGCCGCTCGGTCGCCGTCACCATCGCATCGAAGTCCGCGAGCGCAAGGGCGGCGGGCTTCTCGACGTGGATCGCCTTGCCGCGCTCCGCCGCAGCGATGGTGAGCGTCGCGTGCGTCTCGGACGGCGTGCAGATGTCAATCGCGTCAATATCCGGTAGCGCGAATATCGCTGCGGCATCGGTGGACCATTCCGCACCGATACGCATCGCGAGTGCGTGGGCGCGTCGGGCGTCCGTATCCAGGACGTGCGAGACGCGCACATCGGGGATGCGTGCATAGGCGGCGGCATGATCCTGCGCGATGCCGCCCGCGCCGATCAGAGCTATGGAGCGCGTCATGGGCGCGGCTCCAAGATGACCGGTGTGACGAGCGTACCGAGCCCTTCGATCCATGCCTCCATCCGGTCGCCCGGTTGGAGGTAGGTCTGTGTCGCCGCACCGACGCCGGAGGGCGTGCCCGTGAGGATGATGTCGCCCGGTTCGAGCACCATGAAGCGCGAGCAGAAGGCGATCGTCTCGGCGACGGTGAAGATCATGTCCCCGGTGGAGGCGTCCTGCCGCACGACGCCGTTCACGCTCAGGCGCATCGCCAGCGCCTGCGGGTCTGGCACGTCGTCGGCGGTGACAATATACGGGCCCATCGGCGCGAAACTGTCCGGCCACTTGCCGTTCAGCCAATCGAAGAAGGCCATGCGCGGTGTCACTTCGCCGCGCGCGATGCCCCAGTCGATCACGCGCCCGGAGATGTCGTTCGCCACGAGATACCCGGCCACGACGTCCAGCGCATCGCGCGTGTCCACATGCTTACAGCGCCTGCCGATGACGACACCGAGTTCCAGTTCGTAGTCCATCGCGTTGGAGATTTCCGGCGCATAGACCGGCTCGCCGACCGCAATGATCGAGGTAGATGGCTTGAGGAAGAGGAGCGGCACGGCGTTCGTCTTCTGTACGTCCGCCACCTTGCTTTCGCGCACATGCTCCTGATAGTTCCCGGCGAGGGCGAGTAATTTCGGCGGGCGACTGAGCGGTGCGCGTAGCCGGAGGGATGTGAGCGAGACGGATGGCCCTGAAGATGCCACGCGCGCCCTTTGGAGCCAGTCCTCGCCACTTTCGAGTAGGTTAAGGAGATCGCCGCTCCCGATGTCGTGCACGCGCTCCGCCCCGTTATCGCCGCTGAGGATACCGTGCCGCAGCTCGCCGTTGGCCTCGTAGCTGACGAGTCTCATGCTGCCTTTCCCTCCCCTTTGTGTGCTAGCGACACATCACATGTCACGATCTTCTCGCACGCCGTCGACTAAACTATGCCGATGGTCCGCTAGCCGTCCGTAAGGCATGTGACTACTGCACCCGTCTCTCCTCGTCGGCACCATGAGTACTTGACCTGTTTACTCGCTGGGTTCGTTCATCGGAGTGGGGTGTATATGGGGCCTAATATGCGCGCGGAACGCTTCCTCGGCGCGCTGTGGATCGCCACTTGCCAACGCATCGATCAACTCCGTGTGTCGCACGAGCAGGTCGTGTGAGTTGTGTCGATGTCCAACCGGCACCATCGTCGGGATCAACCATGCAAGGGGATCGAGCATGGACCATGCCCGCAGCAGCACCTTATTGCCTGTGAGGCGGACGACCTGTTCATGGAAGCGCGCGTTCAGTTGGACAACACGGACCCAAGCCTCCCCGGTTGCCGAATCGGCCATCGTTCGCACCAGTTCATGCAATGCCGCAACGTCATCGGGAGCTATTCGGTCCGCCGCCAACCGTGCTGCATGACCCTCAAGAAGCGAGCGCACCTCCTGAATATCCTCGATATCACCGCAATCGAGCTCGGCAATGAACGTCCCGCGTCGTGGACTTTGCACGACCAGACTATCGTGGATGAGGCGAGCGAATGCTTCGCGCACGGGTGAGCGACTGATTCCCATACGCCCCGCGATCTCCCCTTCTGTGATGCGATCGCCGGGCCGCAGTTCGCCGCGATGAATCGCATCGACAATCAGCCCATACACATCATTATGCAGCGAACGATCCTGCACCAGTTGGTCTGTGGCTTCTATTGAAGGCAAAACAGCGCGCATCGTACTCTTCCCAACTCCCCACTATAATCTCCACTCGTTTTTGTCGACTGTCGACCAAGTACTCATTTACGATACGCGAACACGGAGTCCCGTGTCAAGGTTGTAGGCATACAGGGAGATAAGTGGTCTATTCACCGTAATTCCAATCGAGAGTCGGAAGATAAAGCGGCGCATCTGAAACTGTTGACAAAGGTACAATGAGAGCCTAAACTGACGGTCGACGGTCGACGGTCGACAATGAACAAATTAGCGGGATAGCCTTTACTTTAGCAGATCCTCGTCGTCGTGGCTTCGCGCCGAAACCATTCGAAGATCCGAGTCATTCGGGAGACCAACGACATGCCTGGACGCAGCGCATCGATGGAGCGGGGTAATATCGGGTGGAGCGTCTACCTCTACCAGGCAAGGAGTTGAGGCGATGGGTACCAAAGGCCGTAGTAAGTTGGTGCGACGCGAGTTCCTGGCTCTATCGGTGTCGGCCGTCGCCGCCCTTCTCGAAACGGCCTGCGGTGGTAGCACGCCGCCAGCCCCCACGACCGCCGCGCCTCAAGTGGCCTCAACATCGGGCAGTTCATCGGGATTGACGCCAAGCGCTGCGGGCGCCACGAGGAGCGTGGGCAACGCCGCCGCCACGAGCGCACCGGCGGCTTCCGGCACGAGGACTTCGGCACCAGCCAAGAGGGGCGGTACGATCAACTATGCCGAGGGGGGCGACTTCAACAACTTCAACCCGTGGACGGTCTCCGCGACCAATCTGAACATCTACAACCAGGTCTTCTCGCGACTGCTGTGGAAGGACGACCAGGGGAAGGAAAACCCGGACATCGCCGAATCATGGCAACTGTCTCCCGACGGCCTCTCGTTCACGGTCAAGATGCGGCAGGGGGTCAAGTGGCACGATGGCAAGCCCTGCACCGCCGATGACTTCGTCGCGATGTTCGCCTACACGAAAGACCCCGACCTCCTGAAGGATGCGACGATCAAGAAGCAGCAAGGCTTATTCGACCCGATTCAGGAGGTACAGGCGAGCGATCCGCTGACGCTGCAGTTTCGTTTCAAGAACCCGGTGCCCTATATCACCGACATCCTGGATTACTGGTTCGCTATCCGTATCGAGGACAAGAGCGATGTGTCGATGCTGAAGAAACTGCCCGTCGCCACCGGGCCGTTCAAGATGGAGCAGTGGGTCCCGAACCAGTTCGCCAAGATGTCGAAGAATGACGGCTTCTACCGTACCGGGCAGCCCTATGTCGATACCTTCATGTTCAAAAGGCTCGACAAGGCCGAGACGCTGATCCCGAACTTGCAGTCGGGTACGCTCGACGGCATTCAGATCACCAGTCTGTCGGATGTTGATCCGTTGAAGGCGGACCAACGTTACAACGTGGTGGTCAACGAGAGCGCCGGATCGACGTTCAATATCATCGTTAATGTCACCAAGCCGCCGTTCGACAAAAAGGAGGTGCGCCAAGCGCTCTCCTACTCGCTCAACCGGGTCGGGATGGCGAAGAGCGCCTACTTCGGCATTTCGCGCCCGATCACTTCACCCTTCTTCAGCCCGTCGTCCCTCGCGTACCGCGAAGATCTGGTGATGGCGCATCCATTCGATCTCACCAAGGCGTCCGCCCTCCTCAAAGGGGCGGGCGTGACCACCTTGGAGATGACCACCAACGTGACGCCGCGTTGGCCGCAGATGAAGCTCTTCTGCTTGATCTGGCAGCAGGATCTCGCGAAGCTCGGTATCAAGCTCAATATTAACGAGGTGGAGATCGCGAAGTTCTACGACATCGCGGCCGCCAAGGATTTGCAGGGGAACGCTATCCAGCCCTGGGTTAATGGCCGCACGACCCGCGACCCCGCCATCTTCTGGAGCACCCAGACCAACTTCCGGGGCAATGAAAAGAATGTCTATGGCTACCAGAATCCGGAACTGGAGAAGCTGGTCGCGGCGGGTGCGATCGAGCTGGACACCGAGAAGCGTCGGCAGATCTATCAGCAACTGAATCAGATCGTCGTCGACGAGAGCTACATGATCTCGGTGGCGAACGATCCACGCGTCTGGGCGTTTACGAAGACAACGAACGGCGTGCACTTCGACCTCAACGGCAACCTCTTCCTCGATACGACTTGGATGAATCGCTGAGTTAGCAGAGGAAACCTGTGCAGCGCTACTTGATCAACCGATTGTTGCTCCTCATCCCGACGCTCCTCCTAGCATCGATCGTCGTTTTTGCGATGATCCAGCTCTCACCGGGTGATCCGGCGAGAATGATGCTCGGTCTCGAGGCCACCCCTCAGGAGATCGCGCTCGAACGCGCCACGCTTGGCCTCGATAAGCCGATCCCGATCCGTTATGGGATCTGGCTATCCAATGTGGCGAGGCTGAATCTGGGGCGGTCGCTGGTCAACAATCGATCCGTGGTGACACTGGTCGCCGAGGCGTTTCCGAACACGCTGCGACTGGCGATCACCGCGCTGGTTCTGTCCGTGCTGCTCGGCTTCCCGATGGGGATATTCGCCGCGATCAGGCAGAATCGATGGGGGGATCATGTTGTCACTGTGCTCAATTCGTTGGGGCTCGCTATCCCGAGTTTCTGGCTCGGCATCCTGCTGATCCTCTTTTTCAGCGTCACCTTCCACTGGCTCCCCCCATCCGGTGTTGGCGAGCCGGGACGATTCACACTTGGCGGAGCTAAGTACCTCATCATGCCGGTGGCATCGATCGTCGTCTCCAATCTCTCGGTCTTCTCCCGTTTCGTGCGCTCGTCGATGATCGATGTGCTCGGGGCCGATTACGTGCGGACCGCACGCGCGAAAGGGCTACCGGAGCGTACGGTCCTGACCCGCCACGCGCTCCGCAATGCGCTCCTCCCCGTTGTTACCGCCCTGGGCATCCAGTTCGGGCGTTTGCTCGGCGGTTCGGTCATCATCGAGTCGGTGTTCGCCTACCCCGGCATCGGTCGACTCGTCGTGAGTTCCATTCTCAATCGCGACTATCCGGTCGTCCAGGCGACCTTAATGCTCGTCGTCATCGTCTTCCTGGCGACGAGCATTATCGTTGATCTCTCGTACGCGTTCCTCGATCCTGCGGTGAAGTTCGAACGGGCGAAGTAAATCCGCTCGGGTGGATGAACAACTATGGTATCTAGCGAGAAGCTCACCCTCGGTGCAAAGCGGATCGAACCTATCGCCACTAGGCGCGAGCGATTCACCGTCGTGCGTCGCTTGCTTGGAAATAGGAAGGGGCTGATCGGCGTCATCTGCCTGCTGGCGCTGCTCATCGTGGCGATATTCAGTCGGCAGATCGCTCCGTACGATCCCGATGAGTTACATCCGATCGACCAACTTGCCGGACCGTCGGGTGCGTACTGGTTCGGGACGGATGAACTCGGTCGAGACGTTTTCAGCCGCGTCGTGTTTGGCACGCGCCCGGCCATGCAGGCCGGGTTTCTGGCGGTATTCCTCGCGGCGGCGATCGGGGTCTCGACCGGACTCGCCGCCGCGTATCTCGGGGGCTGGTTCGATATCGTCATCATGCGGATCTGGGACACGCTCCTCGCCTTCCCGACGATCTTCCTGGCGATCGGCATCGTCACGATCCTCGGACCGGGCTGGATCAATGCCGTGCTGGCGATCGCGGTGATCAACATGCCCGGCTTCTCGCGCATTGTCCGCGCCACCGCGCTATCGATAAAGGACAAGGAGTTTGTCGTGGCAGCCCGCGCGATCGGCTGTTCCCGTTGGCGCATCGCGCGCGTCTATCTCCTTCCCAACAGTATCACGCCGGCATTTGTCCTGGCTGCCATCGCCGTGCCGGAGGCGATCATTATCGAGGCGTCATTGAGTTTCCTCGGCCTGGGCAGTCAGCCGCCAACCGCCTCGTGGGGCAACATGCTGAGCGCTGCACAGGCCTATCTGGCGCGTTCCCAAACCTACGCCATCTTTCCCGGACTAGCGATTATGGTGGCCGTGATCGGGATGAACTTCTTCGCCGACGGCCTGCAAGACGCCCTGGATCCGCGACGGACCCGTGTCGCTAGGAAGTGATACCCACACGCGCCGTAGGGCGCAGGGAACGAGGTAGTCGCGTGACCATTCCCTGCATCCGCCATCTCGCAATTCGATCCCGCGATGTCGGACGAGCGCTCCGCCTCTATCGCGACAGCCTGGGATTCCAGGTGATCGGACCGCGACAGCCTTACGGTGCTGCCACAGAGTTCACCGATCAGACGCTCAATTTCACGATCTTGCTATTTGGCCTTATACAAACGTTGAGACTGTTGCCCATTCCATTATGGTAAGCTACCGCTACACCGCAAGCGCCGCGAAACGCGAGACGCGGGTCGGCGCGCGCGGCACGTCGTGCAGCCAGGCGAGCGTGCGCAGGAGATTGAGCGCCACCGCGATGATGATCTGCTGCAAATGCGTCCGCGCGAGGCCGAGGTAGCGACTATGTCGGAGGTCGCTGACGCGGATTCCTTGTGCGAGCGTCCCTTCGATCCCGGCACGGCGCGCATACACTTCCTTATATATGGGCGTTTCTTGGCGCAGCCGGGCCGCGAGTAAGCTTCGTACTCCGCGCGGGGCAGCAAGGTGAGCGCGCGCGGCTCGGTCTTCCGTCGGGTGCAGGCCTCCCGGCAGACACAGGTGCGACAGTCTCCGACATGAAAGCGTACTTGATCTGCTGCCGCCCCGCAGGCGTCTCGCCCTCTTCCCAGGGCCGACTCTGTTTTCCTTGCGGACATATAGAGCCTCCCGTGTCAAGTCCCCCGGCCTGGCTGGCGATCCGTCAAGCCGCGACGGCAATGGCAGGCACCGGGGGCACCGAGCGCGCGGGCTGGAGCAGACGGAATAACACGTCGACGAGCCGACGCTTGAGGCAGCGCATCGCCGCGCGGGCGGTCTTGCCCTCCGCGCGCTTCTTGTCATAGTAGGCCCGCGCGAGCGGCTCACAGCGCCGTTGCGTCAGCGCGATGACGTGAATCGCGCGGTTGAGCTGTCGGTTGCCCCCGAAGTTGACCCGGTGCCCGTGGCGGCCGCCCGACGAGACCGCGATCGGCGCGATGCCCGCCAGGGCGGCGAGGGCCGCCGCCGAGTGTACGCGCGGGGTGCTGCCCAGCTCGCCGAGGAGTCGGGCGGCCACAACCGGTCCGACCCCGCGCAGCCCGCGAAGCGGCGTGCCAAGCGCCGCGACCCGCTGCTCCAACCGCGCCGTTAGTTCTTTGATCTCCGTCATCAGCGCCGTGATGCGTGCCGCGAGCTGGCGGACGATCAAGAGCCGGGCCTGGACGAGGTTATCCGCCTGCGGCGGGGCGAAATCCTGGCAGTACCGCACGCCGGCCGCCTGCGTGAGCGGCCCGCTCTGCTCCTCGTAGCGTGGGTCGAGCTGCAGCATCTGGGCATGCAACTGGTTGATCAGGCGCGTGCGGTCAACGACGAGGTTATCGCGATGATCACTGAGGAGGCGCAACTCGGTGCTGGAGTCATCGGCGTGGACTTGCGGGAGGGCCTCGCCCTCGGCGCGCAGGAGACGCGCCATCGCCAGGGCGTCAGCGGTGTCGGTCTTGTCCTGGGTGCGCCCGCGACGACGGTACTGCGCGGTCCGGTGCGGCACGACCTCACGGACATTGCCCTCGCCCTGCGCGAGCAGGAATTGGGCGAACCCTTTGCCCAACGACCCGCTGTTCTCGACACCCCACTGGATTTGTTGTTGTTGTTGTCGCGCCCATGCCAGCGCGGTCGCCCAGCCCTCCGGCGTGTTGGGGACCGTGCGCGTCCCGACGGTGCGGCCGTGCGCATCAATCGCGACGAGGACATGGTTCGCCTTGTGTGTGTCCGCTCCCACATACATCCGCACCCTCCGCTTCTCCTGTTCCGAACTATCGAGCACGCTGGAGGCGACATGTCTATATGGAGTGCAGGACACGCTCCCGTCTAGTCTGCCTCACCGGTGCCCTTGAAGGGGAGGGAGCGACAGCTCACGACTAAGCGTCGCCGCGCAGCGAGGTTTCGAGTCTGCTCCCTCCCCCTTCACCCTAACATATAGGCGTGGTTTG
>JAABUN010003829.1_pt1 | contig 22079 bp, 5 predicted proteins | sample 5559311 | NCBI WGS metagenome assembly JAABUN01 (sample SAMN10711877, study PRJNA513370) | rock metagenome | isolation source: Antarctica rocks | place: Antarctica: Victoria Land, Siegfried Peak sud
CTATTTCTTAAAGGGGGACTTCCTATCTTTACTAGGTATAAGGTTCTTAATATAATTAATATAGTAGATAGCCTTACCCTAGAACTCTTATAGTAGTCCGGCGTTAATAAGAACTATTCTAACTTTACTAAATAGTATCTAGTTCTTCTACTTAGTAATCCTATTTAAATAAGGGTTATAGGGAGCTGACGGGGTAATAAATATCCTATATTCCTAGAAGATTTATTAATATTTACGGCCCTAGACTAGTTTATTATCGCTTTAAATAAAAGCCGTTTTATACTCCTAGTTATTCTAATATTTTATATGGAACTCGAGTTTTTATAGTAACTCCGCCCGACTAGTTATATAATCTATTTAGGTAAATCCTATTACTTTATATATAAATACTATTATATTAATATACTACTTAAGGGTAGTTATATAGCTTACTAATACTAGGTTAATATACTAGTATTAGCTAGGGATAGTAACTCTAGGTATTAGTAACTATAAGGGTATTTAAGTAATTTTCCCTAATATATAACTCTTATATAATTCCTATTTCTCGTACTTTTATAAGTAATTAGCGGCCTTATAATTAATATTAGTAGTACGTATTATAGCCTTATAGCCTTTATACTAATATATCTATATCTCTTATATTATTAGGTCTAAGACGTATTATTCTTAGCTAGAACTATTAATTTAAGGCGGAATACCCTTATCTAATTAATCTATATAATATCTAGCTAGTATATATAGTTATATAAGAAGGCTTATAATACCTCCTTACCTTATTTATTATAGAATATATTCTTCCCTCTACTACTAGTATATATATAGCCTTATAGGTCTAGCTATATAATAGATAGGAGGTTATATTTAATATTTAGTATATAATAAATATCAGTTAGTAAGAATTCGCTAACCTTATTATTAATAATTACTAGGATTTATACTATTCTAATCCCTTTAACTATTACTAGTTTACCCCTAGTTAATTCTAATATAATATAGTTCTAGAGTAGTAAATAGTTAGTAAACTTAGATTAGTCCTAGAAGATATACTCTTAATCCCCTAAGTTAATAATAATCTTATAGGACTTATTATTCTATTATAAGCTATACTTAAAGTAAGTAGTATAAGATTTATCCTATTTTTATTTATCTAGGTTTTATTTACTTTATTAATAACTAGGACCTCTACCTTAATACTATTATTTATTCTATACCTCTAACTCTTTCTTTATTTTAGGAATAAATTCTTCTAGTCCTAGCTTTAGATTAATATACTAGTAGTCTATTATATTATACTAGTAGTTATAGAACGTATATTTATTATTATTATTACTCTAGCTCTTATTACTAGGCTTATTTTAATATTAGCCTTATTTTAGCTATTTACTAAAATTACTAGCGTATACTTTAGATTCTTTAGTCTTTAAAGGTATAAACCTATTAACTAATAATATAGTAATATACTTAAAATCTTATAACTTACCCCTAGATTAAGTAATCTTAGTAAGGGTATAAACTACTTCCTTTATCTTATCTAATAGGCCCCTCTTATACCGCTATCTAGAAATCTATTTCTAGCGGACTCCTTATTTATAGAAGCTTATTTATATACTCCTTAAATTTAGTAAGGTAGGCGTAAAGGTCTTTAAATCAATCTAAGTAAAGCTTATATAAGGTAAAGTATATTACTTTCTTAGTAGTATAGGAATCTATCTTATATAATAACTTTAATTTAGCCTATATTTCTTTTACTATTATTAGAGTTTTAATTATACTATAAGTTAATAGTAATATAGTAAGATAAATAGTAGTAAGTACTCGCTCCTCTAAATTAATATACTTTTCCTATTTATCCTTATCTACCTCCTTAATAGGTAGTTTTACTCCTTTAATAGTAGGTAAGTTAAGGTTAGTTAGTAGTTTATATTTTAATCTAATAACCTTAAATATACTATTAACTATAAGTAATATATATATAATAATTTCTTATAGTTTATAATTCTTAGTACCTTTTAGCTTCTAAATTTTATAATAGTTAGATATAATAGTACCTATTATAAATAGTTCTAGGAATATTTCTTCTAGAGTAACCCTAAGTCTTAGTAAAAAGCTTACTATATAATTTATATAATTCCTAGGTTATATAGAACCTAGGCTTATAACCTATTAAATAGTATAATATTAATAAGTTATTTATATATAATTTATATATAGTATAATAGTATTATAATAACTAATAGATAGATATAGCTATATAGAATAGAATAACTATTACAAGAAATCTCTACTAGTCTACTAAGACCCCCTAACTAGTCCTAATTAGTAACTACTAAGGTTAACCTAGCCTGAATTCTAATAATAAGTATATAGAATAAATACTAAGTAGCTATATTTTATAATACTAACTTAAAATAACTATAAGCTACTATTAGTAACTTATATAACTAATATTAGGGAGCGAGGCTAGGAGCTACTAATATAATGTATTATAGCTATAGTAGGGTCTAGTCTATATATAAGATGAAAGATAAAGAAGATAGAAAGGTAAAAGGGGGACTATAAGAGAGAACTCTATAGCTAAGGCCTTAAGCTAGATCTAACCTAGGTTTATTAAACCTAGGTTAGGTTTATTAAACCTTATTACTTTATAACTCTGGATCTATACTATAATAATAGCTCCCCCTCTAAAGGCTAAGCTCCTACGAAGAGTTATTACTATAGATAAGGAACCTAAGGGAGGTAAGGTAATAGTAAGGCTAGGACTAGGTAATAAAATATTAAATGAGGCTAGGCGAAGCGAGGACTAGGTAATATATAAAATATTAAATAAGGCTAGGTAAAGTAAGGACTAGGTAATATACTAAAATATTAAATAAGGCTAGGCGAAGTAAGGACTAGGTAATATACTAAAATATTAAATAAGGTAAGATAAGATAAAGACTTAGTAATATACTAAAATATTAGACGAGATGAGGTAGTAATAAGACTAGAACTAAGTAAGAGCTAAGATATAACTAGATAATATACTAAAATATTAGACTAAGTAAGGACTAGATAAGACTAGATATCCTTATATTAGTAATTAGGAATCTTATAAGGTAGAATATAAGGACCTGCGGTAGTAGGGTATAAGGCGTAGTATTTATTAAGAGCTTATTAATAATTATTAAGGAGGTAAAAGGGTTCTTATATAGGGAAATAACCTTCTTAATCTATATAATACTTAAGAAGTAGAGGGGTATAATATTAATTAGTCTTAGAGTTTATAATAGTATTAATATACTAAGCGCGTTTACTATTCTTAGTAATTATAAGTTTATAAGGTTTTAGGCGTTATCTAGGAAGGGGGTTAGTAGCCGTATAACTTAAAAGACTAGCGTAGAAGATAGGGTAAACTTTTATAGACTTAGGAAGTTCTAGCTTAATAACTAAAGGGTTCTTTTTAAATACGCGTTTAACTAGAAAAGGGCCTATATTATAATTATCTAATTTTATAATAGGCTAGGTAGTATTTAAGTTTTTAGTATTTAGCTAGACTTAGTCTCTAATAAGATATCTAGGGTAGGGGTAGTAAGAATAGTTAGAGCTAGTTTTATAGATTACTTAAGTAATTAATATTTTATTATATAAGTAGTTTATAAGATCTTCTATCTTCTTAGTAAAGTTCTTAATACTAATTAACTTAACGCGGGCTTAGGCTATTATATTAATAAGTAGGGGCTCTAGTAGTTTAAATCCTAGATAAGGGTTTTAACTAGAATTAGTAAGGAACGGTAAGGTAAGGGTAGTTATAGAAGGGGCGTTATTAGTTAAGAACTTAGTACTAGGGATCTATTTAGCCTAGTCATCTTATATATAATTTATAAATACTTAAAGCTAGTATTTTATAACTATATTAGGTCGTTTAATCTAACTATCTATTTAAAGATAATAGGTAGTAGAGAGTTTAGCGTTAATCTTTAGTATTTAATAGAGGTAATTCTAGATATTAGAGGTAAATTATATTCCTTAATTAGAAATAAAGGACTTAGGTAAGCTATAAAGCTTCTATATATAAGTATAGAAAGTATAAGTAGCTTCTTCTACTTTTATAGTAGTAGTAGGTACTAGGTATCTTATTTTAGTAAGGTGGTTAATAAAGACTAGGACATATTAGTATATTATACTTATAAAGGTACTTAGTAAAAGGGGTCTTATATAATCTATAGAAATATTACGCTATTAGCGTTTAAGAATTAGAAGGGGTCTTAACTAGCCTTATAAGCGCTATTAAGAGGGCTTAGCTCGGGAGTATATATAATAGTTATATATAAAATATTAAATATACTTATAGATATTAGGCTACTAGTATACTTAATTAATAAATTTATAATATTTAACTCTTCTAGGGTATCTACTAGTAGTACTATTATAAGTAAGTTAAATAATCTAAAGGTAAAGACTGTTTAAATTAGGTACGTACTTCTAGTTATAGAAATATAATAAGTTATTCCTCTCCTTATATTTTATAAGAGGGATTTAATTATAATACTAAACTCCGCTACGTAGAGCTTTAAGGACTTAGAGGGTAAATTTATCTTTAACCTTAACTTATTCTTATAAAGTCTAGGTAGGAACGTTAGCGGGGTTATTATTAATATTAGGAACTTTATAGTCTAGCTAAGATTCTAGGTCTTTAAGCTTTAATTCTTTAGTTTCTATATTTATAGGAGCTAGGGTAATAGGATTTTCTAGGGGGACTAAGGCTAGGTAGAGCTAGATAGGGTCTAGGTTAATAGTTTTATACTATTAATTTATAGTTCTAGGTTTAGGGTTAAAGGTTACTTTAATTCTAGGGTCTAGGATATTAGTTTTTAGTATAGTTTAGTGCTAATAAACATAATATAAATCTTATATATCCCCCTCCTTTAAGAGATTACCTAATTAATAAGTTAGGGTATCTAGTTTACCGCTAGCCTTACTAGGACGGTAGGTAATATAGTAGTTAAAATAAGATAGGAACTTACTCTAATAAGCTTAGTAACGACTTAATTACTTAGTTAATATAAAATACTCTAGGTTCTTATAATTTATAATAATATTAATTAGATAGGTAGAGCTTTTAAGCTCTAGACGCTATTCTTTAAATACTTAAATAATAGTTATAAGTTCTTTATTATAAATTTTATAATTATACTTAGCGGGACTATACTTCTTTAAGAAGTAAGTAATAGGATAGAGTATACCTTTAATATTATACTAGGATAGGATTCCTCTAGATATATAATTTAAGGTATTAGTTTTAATTATAATCTTAAGATCTAGATTATAATAATAAAGGATTATATTAGAGGTAAAGGCCTACTTTAAGGCCTTAAACGCGGCTTAATATTTAGGGGACTACTTAAAGGTAATATCCTTCTTAGTTAGGTAAGTTAGCGGGGTAGCTAGTTTATTATAGCTATAAATAAATCTTTTATAGAAATTAGTAAACCCTAAGAAGCTTTAAATATCCTTAAGGTTAATAAGGCTAGGCTAGTTAATAATAGTATCTACCTTAGTAGGGTCTATCTTAATACCCTTTATAGTAATAATTAGTCCTAGGTATAGGACTTTAGTAATATTAAACGTATATTTAATAATATCTACTTATAAACTAGCCTCTTAAAGCTTTTATAAGACTCTTTTAATATAGATCTTATACTCTACTTTATAATTATTATAAATTAGGATATTATTAAGGTACGTAGTATAGAAATTATCTAGATATTCTTAGAAGGTATTATTAATATAGTTCTAGAAAGAAGTAGGTCTATTATATAGATTAAAGGGTATAACTAGATATTTAAATAGTTTAAACTAAGTTTAAAATATAATTAAGGCTTTATTACCTTCTTAGATTCTTAGTCTATTAAAGGTAGTAATAATATTTAGCTTAGTAAAGACTTTAGCTTAGCTAAGATAATTAAAGGTTTCTATAATTAATAATAAAGGGTAATAGTTCTTAATAGTAATAGTATTTAGGCCTCTATAGTTTATATAAAAACAGAGGCCTCCCCTAGGTTTCTTAATAAATAGGATAGGGGCCGCGGCTTCTAAGTAGCTAGCTTAGATAAATCCTTTACTAAGATTTTTATCTAGATATTAATAAAGTTCTAAACTTTCATTATAACTTATTTTATATAGAGTAGTAGCTAGGGGTTTAATACCTTCTTTAAGGTGAATAGTATAATTATTAGCTCTGTATTTAGGTAAGGTATTAGCTTCCTTCTTAGAAAAAATGTCTAGCTATTCTTAGTAGACTTAGGGTATAATAGTAGTAGGGTTAATATTCTTACTTTATTAATAAGCTTTAAGATCTTCTTATATAATAAAAGCGGCTAAATAAAGTTCTTTATTTATTTAGTAGAGGGCGAGATAATAATCCTAATTATAAGAATAAGACGGGGTATCCTAGGGGTAAGATAAGGCTTTTTAGCTTAAGATAAGGGCTAGATTAGGACTTAGAATAAATAAGGACTAGGGTAAGGTTAAAGATAAGAAACTAAGGAAAGTATTAAGCTCTTTAAGGTTAAGATTAAAGACTTTAGAATCCTTAAGGCATATAATATAATTAAAACTATAAGCTCCTAACTTAGTAATATTAAGTTATATAAGAGGTTATTATTATTTAGCTTACTAAGTATACCTCTTAGTAGAGGTATAATAAGATAAAGGACTTTAGTACTTAATCTTTAGTTAGTATCCTTTCTAAATAGTATAGAGGATATAACTAGGGGTTTCTTCTTTAAGATTAAGTTAATAAGAACTAGGTTATTCCTTTTAAATAGGCTAGGTACTAGGTTACTTCTTATAAGCGGGTTACTCCTTATAAGTAGATAGGGTACTAGGTTACTCCTAGTAAGTAGGTTATTCTTTATAAATAGGCTAGATACTAGGTTACTTCTTATAAGCGGGTTATTCCTTTTAAATAGGCTAAGTACTAGGTTTTTAAAATAAGGTTAACTAACTAAGACTTAGTAAGTATTCTAGATCTTAGAGCTCCTATATAAGTTAGGAGTCTTTAGGGGATAGAAACTCCTCTTCTTCTTAAGTAGTATTAGAGACCTTAATAGGGGTTTAATAATAATAAGCTAGGTAGAAGGGTAAAGATATAATAAGAGTATTAGAGCTAAAATTAGTATTAATAATATAACGGCGTAGCTAGGGGAGGCTTATAATTATAGGGTATTAGTTAAGACTTATAATATATAAAAATAGTCTCTTAATATAGCCTCTTAAGGCTATAATAGTTTTAGTTATATAGGTAATATTACTAGTTAAAGTAGATTAACTATTAAACCCTCTAAGTTAATATAAATAGGTTAATAGGTATATAAGAAGGTTATAAGACTACGTAAAGGATTTATTAATAAAAGTATAAGCGGAGGCTCTACTATTAATTAAAGTAAGAGTAGGGATTCTAGATTAAACTTAGTGTAATATATAGGAAATAATTATATAACTATCCTTAAAGGTCGGATCTAATTTAAATAACTTTAAGGCTAATCTAGCTAAGAATTGTTTATATAATTAAAGAGGATGGGAGAAGGAAGATACTAGAAGATAATAGGAAATATAAAGAGGTCCCTAAGCGCGACTTTACTTAGGAACTAGGTATTTTCTAGAATAGGTATACTACTATTAATACTAGTAGTATTATCTAGGTTAATAATATAAAGTAAGGTAGTTTTCTTATTAGGGTATTCCTTAGTAGTTTTACCTAGGTATTAGAGTTTATAATAGTAGTATAATTTCTATTTATTATAAATATCTTTAACTCTAGGGGTAGCTAAACACCTACCTTAAATAGAGGTTATAATAGAACTTAAATTTATAGGATCTCCGGTATTTATAACTACTATAGGAGTAATAGTAGTAAGGGGAATAATAGCGGTAGTTTAAGGGTTTATAAAGGTATAGCTAGATAAGATAGGGTTTCTAGGCTTAGATAGGGGGGCGGTAGTAGCTAAGGTATAAGGCTAGTAATATCTTAATTACTAGAGCTCCTTATTAGTTTTAATAAAGGCCTAGATATATTCTTAAAAGGTAGAAGGATATCTACCTTAGTTAATTTACTAAGTAAAGGCGGCTAATTAAGTAGTATAATTAATATTATACTTTAAGTAATTAATTAATAAAGTATCTTTTATACTAGAATAGTCTTTCTTCTAGTAGAAGAATTAATAATACTTTATAAATATATTAAATCCTTATTTAAGGGTATTATAAAGATATATATAAGTATCTTTAGCTTTAAAGGGGTTTTTATAATAGTAGTAAAGGGTTAATCTATATTTAATAAAGGAGGTAATAGTATAGATACTATCTTATTAATAGGGTATTATAAGGTTAGAAGACTTCTTCCTAATAGTTAGATAGGACTTTATATACGCGATCTTTATAGTATTAATAGGGTATTAATTATAATTAATATTTATATATTATATAAGAGACTACTCCTAAGTATCTAGCTTATCTTAGTCTCTATTATATAACTTAATATCTAGAAGCTTTTTAGATAAGTAAGGGAGGGGGGAGGCCGGTATTAATATAATAGGTAGTTCAATTATAAGAGTAGGGGCTACTAGAAGAGGGTAATTCTATATAGTTTAAGTTATAATTAAGGCTATTATAGATAGAGTCTAAGGGTTAAAGGTAGTATAACCTAGTATAGGTAAGGGAGGAGGGGCCGTTAATATATATAATAAGGTAGATAGGGTTTTATTAACTACTTATAGAGTATTATTCTAAGCTTATAACTTATTAAATTATTATAAGGCGGTAGCTAGATTACTAGCTACTTATTAGGTAAACTTATTAGCTTCTAATAAGATTTCTAGGATAAGTTTAAGATACTCTATTAAGCTAAGGTAAAGGTTATATCTAGGGAAGGAGGTAATAGGACTAGGTCTTAACGCGATAGAAGTATTATAGGAGTTATAATTCTTTTATAATATTAGGGAGTAAGGCTAGGAGCTATTAATATAATATATTATAGCTATAATAGGGTCTAGTCTATATATAAGATAAAAGACAAAGAAGATAGAAAGGTAAAAGGGGGACTATAAGAGAGAACTCTATAGCTAAGGCCCTAAGCTAGATCTAACCTAGGTTTATTAAACCTAGGTTAGGTTTATTAAACCTTATTACTTTACGACTCTAGATCTACACCGTGACAACTAACTTTAATAGGGAGGTTAGAGATTATTAGGTAAAATTATAGATTTCCTATTCTATCTTAGCCTTATTTTATAGTCTAGGTAATATATAGTTTATAAAGTACTTTAGTACTATTTATATTAGATAAGCTATTAAAAAATTCTATTAAAGTAGAAATAAAAAAAGTCTTTTATAGTAGACTTAATAACTTCTTTTTAATAACCTAGAAATACTATTATTTATTTATATACTTTAGAACTATATCCTTAGTAGTATTATAAGCTACTACCTAATATATAAGACTACTAGTAGAACTAGGATATAGTAAGTTATCTAGAGCTATTTATAAGTATAAAGACTATTATTATATAAAGTATTAAAATTAGTAGTTATATCTAAGAAGTATCTTATAGTTCTTACTAGAACTTCTAGAGTAGTAGCTAAGGCTATTTATCTATACTATTATAATATAATATAAGATGCTATTTAGTATTTTAATATCTATATTATAACTTTAGTACCTAGTTATATAGATAAAGTTAAAGATTATTATAAACTATTACTAGATCTCTTACTAAGTAGTCCTATTTAATATACTTAATAAAAAGATATATATTATCTACTATTAGATTAGATAAAAGAATAACTTTAATTTTACTTTATAAAATATATAAAATATATAAAATATATAAAGTATTAAGTAATTCTTATTAAGTTAAAAGAGAAAAGGGGGTAGGAGAAGAGGGTTATAAAGATACTAGTAGAGGAGAAATAGTCCTAGGTAAAGGGAGCCTTCTAGGTAGTAGTAGAAGGGATACTAGGCTAGTAGCTAAGACCCTAGAGGTAAGTAAATTATAAGGGGAGATAACTTTACCCCTAAGGAGATTAAGAGGGAAGTTAAAGAGAAGTAGAAAGAGAGGTAGTTAGAATATTAAGAGGGTATCCCTAGCTATATAAGGATAGTAGTATAAAGGGAAGAGATTTTAAAGATAATAGTTAATCTTTATATAAGGCTATTTAAGGCTAAAAGCTTAGTAGGAATTTAATTATATATAAAGAAGATAGGACTACGCGCCTTCTTATATAAAAGAAGGGTACTTAGAATTAATAATACTAATTATAAATATAAATAAAGGAACTAGGATAGCTAGTAATAAGATCTACTTATACGCGGTACTAGCTATAAACCTATTACTTATTAATAGAGCTAAGAGGTCTTTAGTCTAAACGTAGTTAGAATAAAACTAAGATATTATATAATAGTAGAGCTCCTTATATAGAGCTTTTATACACGTAGCGAGCGCGCCCTTAATATATATAATAATACCTACCTTAGTTCCTACTAGTAGTATTAGCTCTACGTATAAGAGACTCTAGGTTAAGAGATAGAAGGTATTATACTAAGTAGAAAAGTTAGAATAATAGGTTAAAGCTACCCCCCCTAGCTAGGAGGATTATAACTACGCGTAGGAGTAGGAGTAGTAACCTTATAATTATAGGTATAATTAGCGGGATTTTAATATAATCTACTTTCTCTTATAAGTAGATTATTATATAGCCTAGTACTAGGAAATAGTAATATAAAGGTAGTAATAAAGTATATTTATACCCCTTTAATAACTATAATAGCTCCCTCCTATATATTATAAAAAAGATATATAGTAGTTCTTAATATGAGTATTATAAGCCCTCTATTAGGCTAGTAATAGTAGCGACTTATATATTATAGGTTTAAGAGAAAAGGATACCTTAATACTAGATAGTATAAGAGAGGAGTAGCTAGGGTAGTAGTAGAATAGTAGGAGGGCTAGGGGTACTTATTAATATTAGTTAAACTATATAAGGAATGGTAAAAGGGTAATTAAGGGAGTATAGACCTTTTAAGAGTAGAGAAAGGGGCGTGGCCCTAGTAAGAGAGAGGAGTATATAGATATTAGGATCTAATACTAGGGTAGTATAGAGTATAAGGGGGAGGATAGTATATAGTATCTAAAGGCCTAGAAGTAGTATAGTAAATTAGGTAGGTAAGAGAGGTTTTCTTCCGTAGTTTAAAGTTTCCTCTAAAAAACTAGAGTTAGAACGCCCTTATTAGCTCTAAGTAGCTAGATAATAGAGTATAAAATACAAATATAAATATAAAAGGAACTAGGATTAAATATATACTTATATTCTACGTTAATTATTTAAAGGGAAGGAAGCTAATATTTTAAAAGGTAGGGTTAAGTAACTTCTATTAGATAATATTAACTTTAAAGGGTTAAAGGTAGTAATTAAGTAGGTTATTTAATAAGGTATACTTAGCTAGTTTATACTAGTAAGGGAATAATTCTTTAAAGTTATATAGAAGTAAATAGTCTCTAGCTAATAAATAAAGAGGTAGGTAACCTAAGTAGAAGATATATATAAGACGGGGTAAAAAGCGTAGGATAAGATAGTAAATAGTATCTAGAGATCTAGAGATATAATAATAAATAGGGTAGAGAGGGTTTTCTTTAATAAGTTATAGTTTCCTCTTAAATAAGCTAGATATAAACCGCCTTAATTAACTCTAAGTAGCTAGGATAGCTAGAAAGATATAGGATATCCTAAACCGTAGAATAGGATAGATAAATAGAGTCCTAATCCTATATCTTTATAATAGTATAAGAAGGGGATAAAATAGGATTTTTTAGTAGGATAGGATTTTTATAGAATCTACTAGTAGTATAGGATATCTATAAGATATAATAGATATCCTATAATTAGTAAGTATATAACGTAGTATTTTCTATAATAAAAATCTAGAAATCTTAAGAATATCCTACTATTAGAAAGTATATAATATAATATTTTCTAAAAAGGTAATATTTACCTTTCTAGTTAGCTTTCCAGTTATAGCTTTCTGTATAATAAAGGTTTCTAGAATATTTTTTTAGAAAATACTACGTTATATACTTACTAATTATAGGATATCCTATAAGTATCCTATACTACTAGTAGGTCCTACGGAAATCCCATCCTATAGGATTATCCCACGAAAACCTATACTATCCTAGAATAGGGTAGGATGAAAATCGCTAATCCTATACTATATTACAGGATAGCTAGAGAGACTAATATCTCATACCGTCTTATATCTTTCCGGCTAGTAGTAGAGTATAAAATATAAATATAAATATAAGTAATTCTTATATTATTTAATAAGGTATATAGTATTATATTAATAAGACTATTAGTCTTTTATAAGTTAAGTATTATAAGAAGTATCTATTACTAAGGAAGATAATATTACTAAGTTTAAATAGAAACTAGATAGTCTTATTAATTTAACTATAAATCTTATAATAATTAGTATAGTAAAAGACTACTAGACTAGAAAACTAGAGGACTAATATATTAAGTAGTATTATAAAGACTATATTAGTACTATAATAATAGTATAATATTCTAATAAGTAATTAATTATATCTAATAAATAGACCATCTTATCTAATTATATTAGTTTAAGTTAAACTAAATTTATAATATACTAACTAACTTTTTAGTACTTAGAGTTAAGCTTAGTATTACTTTAAAGAATAAAATTACTTATATCTAGCTTATTACTTATAGTAGTATAGTATTAATATTATATAATATTTATAAACTTAAGCTAGATCTAGCTTAATATATTTAGTCTATTATATAATACTAAACTACTATAAGTAGTAAGCTAACTATTAGTAGTTTAATAAATTAGATTAAGTTAGGAAATTAGAGGTTAGTATTATAACCTAAGAAGCCTTAGTATAGTAAGTAAGGGTTACTTACTTACTAGGCCTTAGCTAGGATAAGTAAGGTAAGTAGGGTAGCTACTTAATATAACTTACTTAAGTAGCTTAAGATAAGTAGAAGTAATTCTAAGCTATTATATAGATTCCTATATTTATATAAATAGTAATACTTTCCTAGTAGATAGATATATTATACTTAACTTATATTATCTTTTAGGTTTATCTTCTAGATACTAAATATAATACTATTATACTAGACTAGTTTAATATAAGACTTACTTATCTAGCCCTTAATACTTTACTCTATAAGATTAACCTAAACCTATTAGCCTTAGGGATAACTATATTCTAATAGTTAGTTTAGATAGTATAATTATACTTATAGGGGGGGCTACGTAGGGGCGGGTAGGCTCTAACCGGAGGGTAGAGGGGCAGGTAACCCTAGTAAAAGAAGAGATGAGACGATATAGAGAGTACGGGATAGGGTAGTATGTAGTATCTAGAGCTCTAGAAACGTGATGGTAAATAGGGTAGGAGGTGAGGTTTTCTTCCGTAGAGTACGGTTTCCTCTAGCGAGCTAGATATAGACCGCCCTTATTAGCTCTAAGTAGCTAAATAGTAGAGTATGAAATACAAATACAAATACAAATACAAAATTATACTTATATATAGAAAGCTTCTCTATCTATTCTAGAATAGCTAACTCTTTCTTAGTTATTACTATTTATAACCTTCTAGCTTATAAGTTATTACTAATATATTTCTCTCTTAAAATAGATTATACTATTAGATTATAATTATAATCTATACCCTTCTTTATAAGATACTATATAAACTACTTATATCTACTAGGTAAGATACTTACTACTATAAATACTACCTTCTTATTAATATTATAAGAAGTAAGAGTAAGAGCTAATAATCTTTATATAATAGTATAACTTACTATATATAAATCCTTAGTAATAGTAATATCTAAAACTATTAATAATATTATAATAAAAAAATTCTACTTACTCTTTTCTAGTATACCTACTAAATATTAATATTTAAGATATCTAATACTTAATTATTAAAGAGTATAATCAGACTAATTATATTAGTTTTATTTAAAACTAAACTTATAATTATTATATAATACTAAACCTATATAAGTAATAAGCTAGTTATAAGTAGTTTAGTAATTTAGATTAATATATAATATTAGCTCTAAGTACTAAATAAATAGTTAGTCTAAGTATAATATTTTAATAAAAATATAAGACTTTTAGTATAAACCTTTATATTACCTTTTTAACTTATAATAATACTTTAACTTAAATAGCTTAATTATATTTAAAATAAAATATAGTATTTTAGAGATAAACTTATATTTAATAAGTTTAAGAATTTATACTTCTTAGAATATTAATTTAATATCTAAAAAGTTAGTACTTAAGGAATTTATAAATAGGAATATTATTTCCAGTTACACGGATAAGTTGCCGTAGCCAAGACCTTAGCAATACACAGCCACCCGGGGATTCTAGAACTACCTTAGTTCAAGTTCCACTTGCAGGAACGGAAGATCATTGGTCCGTGCGCGGACTTCCCAGTCAATAGCAATGCATGCCGCTAGATAATGTGCTTCCGTTGAGCTTCCTCGTAGTGGTCACACCTCAATATTTGGCATTAAGTGCAAGCTGTTGTCTTGATAATAAACATGCATACCAGCCGTTATATGACAGGGTGGGATTCAATGAGGGCGGGTATGCCTGCATGCATACAACATACAAAGCTTGAACATCGACGGAGACCATGCTCCAAAATGGGACAAACGAGTAGGCTTGCTACGGCGAACAGGCTTGCTACAATACACCAGGAAAGGTTTACATCGAATACGAATAAGGCTTGAGCCGTTAGCTTCTGATCTCTCAAGCTCGCTAATTAGGCAGAAGGAATTATATTACAGGAGAATAGAACATGGACTCCTACAGATTACTTCGCTCAATTTCAGGCGAGGACAAGGGGTACTTGAGGGATGTAGCAGAGGGTATGAGTGCGTGAAGGATGGCATTGATGGAAGATCGATACTAAACGACTTTTGTGAAATGTTGCCAGTGGCCACTGTGAAAGATGAATCTTACTTTGCTCCTCTGATCTTCTATCTTCCTCTATCACAAGACAAGCTGTGTCTCTCAACAACGTGGGCTTGATGGATTCCCAATTGCTGTCACACTTCTGCGTCATTCCAGTAGGAAGGCGGCAGACCTTGTTCAGGAGCTCCTACTCAGTTCTCTCGCTCATCGACCAGTCAATAGGGGGTTTAAACCATCGATTTTCAAAAGCTTTAAGTACGCCTCACCGACCCTTTACGCGTCTGAAGATAGGGATTGCAACGTACGTAAAATCGAAAGTGAATCCAATTAACGAGACCCTTGCTAGATCCCGCTGAAATATGCTGGGCACTCTGGATTGCTGCATCACTACCTCCGACTATCATTAAACATTGAGAGTTGAGAATTTAGACAACTGCCTCGCTCCTCTGTCTTCCTCTATCAGAACACAACCCGCAAGATCACATCCCATTAGGAATTTTATCTTTTGCCCTCTATCAGCTCTAACGTGTGTTATAGCTCATCATGGTCAGCTCTCTCACTACAAGGACTGACTACATCTATTCTCACGAGATGATACAATCGCTAATGCTACCAGTTTCTACAGATGGACCCTCCTTTGTGGCATAGCAAATCGGATCTCTTCTGGCAACCCCCAAGAAGCAATGATTCCACCACCAAATACCATGGTTCTACTTTTATTGTCTACAACAACACGATTCAAGTTGCTAGTACGGTGAACGGAACATACACGGTAGTCAAGAAGCGGGATGCACAAGCTATGAACTCGGATGTAACATCATCCTCTCGCAAACGGCAACGAACAGGTCGTGGGTTCGTGAACCTGGGAGCTAGAGGCACTGCGCAGATGAGGACAGACATGGGACCTAGCGCCGAAGATCTGTATCTGGACGTTCGCGGTGGTGCTAAAAATTTGCTTTGGGATAGAAGGGACTCTGCACTTGACGTGTCGAGGAACGGGTATAAACGTGTCAAGTGTCATGTCGTGGGGTTAAGATCTGTTATCCATCATGACACTAACCCACCTCCATCAACAAACATCAAATTGCCCGGCTCTTTCAACAAGAGTCAACTTCCTTTCAAACATTTCACATCAAGAACCTTGCGGAGAATGGCAGATGAACGTTCGACGTCTTCGACACCTCCAGCGCGCGTTGGACGTCTTGAATACCGATCAGCTCCATGCCTTGCCGATCACTTACCACCAAAGAAGGCTGATGACACGTCGACTCGGTCTCATAGGTCATTGGGCCATGCGCCAAAATCTGGGAGTAAACCCTTAATTCCTCAGCAATATCAAATCACAGCAATGGCACCAGAGTCGCAAGCAGTTGAGGATGCTAAACCGATGAGGAGGTGGTCATCAGGGATGTCTGCCTGCAGGACGCAGTTAGTCGATGCGGATATCAGGACCAAGGACACTGCAATCGATGTTGAACGGAATACCGTGCGCCTGGAGCTTGAGCAATTATCCAAAGGCATCAATCCGCAGTCTGTGCACAATGTAAGCTGCATTCCCCTAAGACTCTCGAACGAAGACTAACTCGCAGCACAGTCTCGATTGTTCTGGCCTGATCGACAATCTCAGAAGGCTCTACCGGTTCGGGATTTCCCAGTAGCGCCTCTCCAGCAGTCTCCAACATTGTATACAAAGCTGAGAAGTAAGCAGAAACCGGCCAGAAAATAAGGGTGCCTGGCGGGGTGCAAGGGTAATGAGCAAGTCACGATAGACTGGTTTGCTAAGTTTGGTACTTCGATTTTGAACAATGAATTTTGGGAGACGCAATTGGAGACCTTCCAAGTTGGGCAAGGCTCCAAATCTGAGCCTCGGTGATGGCTGAGAAGCACGCTATAAAGTGAAGACTGTATGATCAAACGAGCATTTTGGATGGGGTTAATATTGGAAAAGCGATGCCTGGCGATTGAATACGAAGAGTGCGTTTGGATGAGAATAGACATTGGAAAAGCGATGCTTGCGGCTGCATAACCATTTCCTAAATAAGACTTATCTTCAATCAACAAATTCATACATGGTCGTTGATTGGTCGAAATAGCGAAGAGATTGACCCTATCGCAAAGTGACAAGACTCGTCTCTCTAAATGTGATCTGTCATGGGTTACACAGCCTTAGTTCGTGTCTACAGATCCCGTGCACATTGGTCGTTTGGTTGAGGCTAGGAGATCTGACCTATCGCACGGCTTGAGCTGTGTAACGTCAAAATCCCGATCATTTTCAAAGGCCGCCGTTCCAAGATTAGCACCAGATTTTCAACCCACTAACTCCCTGGGTCCGAGTTTAGATTTCTCTACTGAAGCTATGAATGTCATTTTATCGATTTTGGTCAATTGCGAGGTTTTGGCTGGATCTGTGCGACGTGACAGTCCATACGAGAAAATCTAGACTTAGAAGGATAACAATATCGCAACGATATTTGGGGATTTGCAGGAATCAGTGGCTGATTGCAAGGTTTCATCCTTCCAACGAAGCCCAGACAGATACTCCTGTCAAAACGTTGGGAATAGGGGGCGCAAGATGTTGGCTTTTACCAGGAGACATGAGGGTCATGACTGGGCTCAGGCTGAGCACTGCCTGTCCGCGCACCATGGAAGTAGGCAAACAAAGGGTTGTCTCGGATTAGGCACAGCATCTCCGACGGAGTGAATACCTTACCTTGGGATACTTATGATGATATGATTGGAAGTCTATTGAGCGCTTATTCCTGCGCTAAACCCGATCAGGCGACCAATCTTCTTAGTAGGGCTGACATCGAGGCAAAAATTGGGCCGAAAGGGCGCTAGTGGCCACTCCCTTCACTTCGCTTTCCGACCTCCTCCAACAACCTTTGATCAGGCATCGACCTCCTCCTTCATCATTCTTCCATCAATAAACATCTTAATCAATTTTCGATCTGGTGGTGGACCACTCAATAAGCCATCTCAGACGTTGTTGTCTTGTGTTTATCCCACTGTTGACGCGCCACATAAGCTGACATCTCACAATCCTTCCGCATCTCCCAACCATATTTCATTATCACTCTCATCAAAAGCTCACTCAAGTCCTATTACAAGAGACGTAGAAGCCATGGCTGATGATGAAATTCCTGTGAACCCATCTTTTCCACCCTCCAACGATCTGGGCCCGTCGAGTTCTGGATCTGAACCGTCTTCTGTTGCCAAACAGCGTCAAGGCGGCAAGGGCGTTTACGATGATTACGATCTTGAGAATAGTAGCAAGAATCCCTACCAGATATCGAATCCTGGACGCACAAAGCTCTACCCTGTAAGTCATCTGCTCATATCCACTTAGACCATGCAACATAGATGCCAACCTAAAGGTCAAGAACCATGGCACGCCAGATCTGACAGCCGTATTCGGAGTAAACTATTCAAAGCTGTATGAGGCCTTTAGCCAAAGCCCCAGAAAGCCCCCATGCGGCTCGTCTTCCGCGGCTGCTGCGCCAGCACGACGTCCGGCCGTGAAGAATAAGTCACCGCGTCAGAAGACAACACAAGAGCCAGCATCACTTCCAAGCTTACCATCACCTCTGGTGCCGTCGAAACGATCACCACCGAGTACTGCAATAGGGTCTAAGAGGGTTAAACTGGACCCGCCAGCCACTCCAGACCTAGGCAGTGGAAAGGTAGCAACGCCCAAGGGTGTAGCTCGTGTTGTCGAGAAAGGTCAGTGGTGTAGCATGCGTGCGTTTAGCTTGACATTTCATTCCTCAGGAAGCGTACGAGCCTCATTCTTTCCTCAATCGCATTCTCGCTCATCAATCATTGACACTAACATTAGGTGTAGTAGGGGATACGATCAAAGCCAAAGGTAGTGGTAGTGGTATTTACACAAAGGGAAATTGGGCTTGGATCAGTGACGAAGAAGACGGAGGTAAGGTTGACGAGAAGATCCTAGCAGAAGCTCGTCAGATTGCTGCGTTCGCCGAGTCATCAGCCCAAGCGCCTGTCAAGATGACTCGAAGACAGTTGCAGGATATGAAGGCACGCGCCAGTGGGGCCAGTGCCACCACAACTCCAGACCCTGTTCAGAAATCATCTATGGGGTCAGAGTCTACGCAAGGACTTGCTGGGAAGGCAGTTGGTTCCCGAAGAGCTTCACGTGCTGCCGTCAATTACAACGAGTCTACTCCCACCGAGGGCGGTGATGACGAGCCAACGTTATCTCCAAAGCAGAGAACGCCTTCAACGCTTGAGTCATCCATGTCTCACGGCTCGACACCTGTCCGTGGCCAGGTAACTAGATCGACCTCAGCATCTACTATGCCACACCAAGCGGATCCAGATCCTGAGCAGTTGACTCGCCCAAAACTGTCCTGGAATGCTATCGTGTACGAGGTGTTTGTCAATTCGACGATACCTGAGATGACCCTCCCTGAGATTCAGCAAGGCGTGAAAGATCTTTTCCCATACTATGCATTGCCAGAAAATGGAAAGACACTAGAATCATCCCCTCGAAATCCTCTCTACAATCATCCTTCATTTCTTAAAACCGTGCGAGACGATGGGAAGATTGCCTGGAGCCTCATACCTGGAGATTTTCTAGATAAGAAGACCGGCAAGGTGCTCAATGCTGTTCCTTCCGTCAAGTATACCGAAACGAGTGCAAAGACTACTGAAGATGATGTTGACCATACGCTGTCAACTCCGCACTTGCAAACGCCTCCAGCGAGCAATGGCGGAGCCGAAGCTCTTGAGTCTACATCCAACGACAACCACTCACCCATGGGGCAAGCGTTGGAAATGTCTCCACACGAGAATACCAATGATGACATGGAGGTGGACCATGACAATGGTCAAGTAGGAGAGGGGTTGTCTCGAGCTGTCGCCGCAAACTCACCACAAGAAGTTCCCGAAACGCAGCTCCCCGGAAGCTCGCCGCAAAAAGCCGTAGAGACGCAACACCCCAGCAGCTCGGTCCAAGAAGTGATAGAGACACAGCAGCCGACTCTGAAGCAACCATCGACAGGCCAATCATTGCATTTGAGTGAGCAGTGGCGGCTTGAGAATATTGTACGTGAATGCTTGATGGAGACCTTTGAAGACCAAGATGTGGAGTGGTTCCTCCAACAGACCAAGCTGTGGTATTTCAAGAACATGGTACTTACGCAGAGCGATGTCGCGTGGATCTTGAACGATCTGTTTCCCATTAGGGATTGCATATCACCAGCTAGTTATATGGCAACATGTGCTGAAGAGCTTCAAGAGCACTATCGGGAACAGATGTGGGCGTCAGATTGGTTTGAAGAATTTGTGAGTAATCCTCGGCAAGCCTGGTGCTGGCAGAGAACTAACATAGTCCAGATTAGAGAGAATGTCACACAGTTCGATAAGATGAACGAGGGATTCCTGAAATACGCGGACCTTACGAAGCCCAAGAGACACAACTTCTGGCTTGCCCGCTCCCTCTGGAACCGAGACACCTGCACCCGTATCCTCTCGCCCCTCAGCGACGTCATCGACGCCGAAAAGGTCTGGACGACCAAGCACTGGCACGACTGCGTCGAGAAGCTCTACGCCACGGCCTGCGACGCAACCTGCGAGCTCCGCGGCCAAGAATACGTCTTCGCCATGGTCAAAGAGGCTCTGGACGAGCGCTATCCCGACCGTGACTCCCCATCCTGGAACGTCCCCATCCTCAAATCGGCTGTCAAACCGCGCAAACCGTCCATCGCCGCTTCGGCATCTGCGATGGGATCTGGCTCGGCGGCGAGCCCGGTGCGTCACACCCCCATAAAGACGGTCTTCAGCCCGGGCCCACCTTGGCGTGGTCTGTCGTCCAAGACGACGACGAAAGTGGGTGATGCGAAGGAGAATGTCAGGGCGAATAGTATCGAATATTTACTCAACAGCACTACCGATTGATCGATCAAGTATGGATTCGAGATCTTGCGAGGGAATCCCGGTGCGATACAACACCATATTCAAGCGGAAATTCAACTAGAAGCGACATCTCAATTGGAATCAGACATGCATGCAGAAGTGCGAAGCCCTTTTGGCTAAATTGAAACTTGGATCTTGAATTTACGGCAGTTGGCATGCATGGTTTTTAGCATTACATAGGTAAATAGGTAGTATACCATAGATACCAAGTATATCATTTCCACAATACTTTGGTCCTATTTGTCAAAGAAAGAGATAGGACTGGAGTGTAGATAGGCTCTTTAGGACCTACAGTACATTACTATATCTATCACACGACCCTACAATCGTACTCCAGAAAACACGTTTCCGTGTGATTCTTAGAAACAACAGTTCCTATCTATCACGAGAAGAGACAAGACTGCCTTGTAGATAGCTACATGGCACCTTATATCCATCACACAACCCTACAACCCCAGTCCAAAACCCTCATTTATACATAATGCTTAGAAACAAAAATACTTTACCATCCCCCACCAAAGAGCCCATTCATATCACACCCCCCGCACCCAGTCCATCCATCCATCCATCCATCCATCTCTCAACTAATCTCTCTCCTACACCCCTACACCCCTCTACAAAACTCCCTCATCTCCATCATCGCTATCCTTCCATCCTTCCATCCTTCCAACTCTCCCACAACTCTCCTCGCTACCTAGATAGCGCAAGAAATAGATCAGATTGTGTTGGATTACCGTAGATGAGTTGGGGAGTTGGGGAGTTTAATTTTGGGGGGTTAGGTGGTATGGAGTGGGGGTTTTGGGGTTTTGTTGGGGGGGGGAGGGGGAGGGTGGAGGGGGATGGTTTTGGGGGATTTAGATTTAGTTGATACGGGTATTGAGAGACGGATAGGTAGGTATAGAGGGAGAGAGAGGGGTTGGAAGGAGCTGAGTATCATCATGGACCTACTACTCGCCATTCCGGACGAGATAAAAAGCAAGGTGAATACGACAAAATGTATATCCTGAGATCCCGACCCAAGATCAGAACCCCAACGACGAACAATGCGCTCTGAAACCTTGCCAGCGAACCAGTTGTTTGGGAGGATGTGCATTGGGAGGGGTGATGGGGGGGGTGATGGAGGGGGAGATGG
>JAABUN010003830.1_pt1 | contig 22079 bp, 25 predicted proteins | sample 5559311 | NCBI WGS metagenome assembly JAABUN01 (sample SAMN10711877, study PRJNA513370) | rock metagenome | isolation source: Antarctica rocks | place: Antarctica: Victoria Land, Siegfried Peak sud
CCTCGCTCGCCGCAGCCGAGGAAGCCCGCTCGAGGGGACTGGCCCTCCGCGTCATCTGCTCCGTGGCGCCCTTCAACGGTTCGCTCGCGTGGGTGCCCGCGCCCGTGGATCGGGAGGCCCTGCACGCTGACCTCGCAACCCAGCTCGCGGCCGGGCGAGACTGGCTGAAGAGCCACTTCCCCGACGTCGACATCAGGGTGGACCTCGTGGACGGACCTCCCGCCGAGGTCCTCATCGAGGCGTCGGCGACATCGGAACTGCTCGTCGTGGGTACGCGGGGCCGCGGTGGTTTCGCCGGGATGCTCATGGGATCCACGAGCCAGGGCGTCCTGCATCATGCCCGCGGGCCGGTGCTGGTCGTCCCGGACAAGGCGGATCCGCGGCTCGATGACCGCAGCTCGTTCGGCCCGATGGTCCCGCAGTCCCGCTAGGTTTACGCGGCGCCTCAGCCCCACCCGAGTTCGTGCAGCCTGTCGTCGTCTATTCCGAAGTGATGGGCCACCTCGTGCACCACGGTCACCAGGATCTCCTCGACGAGCTCCTCCCGGGAGTCGCACAGTCGCATGAGTGGTCCGCGGAAGATGCTGATGCGGTCCGGGAGGGAGCCGGCATCCCACCACGAGTCCCGCTCGGTCAGCGGCGTCCCCTCGTACAGGCCCAGCAACTCCGTGACGGCGGGTTCGCCCGGCCGCGGCTCGTACTCCTCCACGACGAAGATGGCCACATTGTCCATGGCGCGGGCGAGGTCGTCGGGGATGCGATCGATGGCGTCGTCGACGGCTTCCTCGAACTCTGCACGCGTGATCTCGAATGGCACGCCCCTGATCGTACAGACCAGGGGCGGTGACGTTCTCCGGGTCCGGCTCGCAGCACCTGTACGGAGGCTCCCGGTGCAGGTCTCGGCAATTTTGTCCAAAGGCGAACGTGCCCCTATAGTCTTATAGGTCCACGACAGGGAATGATCCGCCGGAAATGCTTGCCTTCCGGGAGGTCGCAGGAACCCGAACCGTGGTCCCGGCCCCCATCGTCTAGCGGCCTAGGACACCGCCCTTTCACGGCGGCGGCACGGGTTCGAATCCCGTTGGGGGTACGCAGGAGATGCCCTCGTAGGGCGGTCGGCCAGGCCGAGAAGTGCTGGTAGTCTGTAAGTCTTGCAAAACGGCAACGATAGCAAGGCCCTGTAGCGCAGTTGGTTAGCGCGCCGCCCTGTCACGGCGGAGGTCGCGGGTTCAAGTCCCGTCAGGGTCGCTCAGGCGGCTGGATCCCTTCGCGGAAGCCGGCCGGGCTGGATACGGCGATCATCGGATGATGATCGCACGGCTCTGTAGCTCAGTTGGTAGAGCGTTCGACTGAAAATCGAGAGGTCACCGGATCGACGCCGGTCGGAGCCACCGCTGAAAACCCCGCAGTTCCCTTCGGAGCGCGGGGTTTTTCGTATGCCCGCCCTCCCAGCCAATGCCGGGGTTCGGCCCGTACCATCACGGCGGATACATGGAGCCTGATGGGACGCCGCGGCTCCGGCGACGTGAAGTTGCCCGGGTGAACCACCCGGGATGGTACTTGAGGGCTTCATGCGTGAGGCCTCTGGCACCGAGACGAAAGGGCACCAGTGAAGTTTCTGCATACCGCCGTCGGTCTGTGCGCGCTTGCTGCTGCCCTGACCGGGTGCAGCCAGGGCAGTACCGCACCCGCCGAGACGATGCTGACCATGCCGGCCAGTCCGTCCTCCGAACCGAGCACGTTGGTGGTCCCGTCGCAGGACTCCCGGCCGGGCCCGGCCGACGGCGCGCCCGCGGAGGGGCAGGACACGGGAGCGCCCGCGACCTCCGATCCCTCCGACCACTGCGTCATCGTCGCCGGCGGTGTCACCACGGCGATGCTCGCCCCGTTGAGCCTGCGCTCGCATTCCGACCCCGAGGAGCTCATGGCCCTGCAGCAGCAGATCCTCGATCTCCGGTACAAGGTGCCGGCCGACCTGCACGACGACTTCACGACCCTCGCTCATTCCGTCGAGGCGCCTCCCGAAGGGTCAGGCACCTTCGACGAGAAGGGGTTCAGGCGTGCCCTGCTGCCGGTGCAGGACTGGTTGACCCGTCACTGCGCGCATTCCTGACGCAGGTCCAACGGTTCTCCCGCCGCCTGATTCGTCACGCGGAGGTCCTGCCGCGCGGATACGCCGTGGCTTAGGCTTGGGCACAAGTGAAAGGGGCCTTCTTCGATGATCGATCAACCCACGGCGCGGCCGTTGCCCGCCCGCCAGGACGCACCTGCAGGCAGGACCGTCATCGGTGATCCGGCGGCAGTCAAGATCGCGGCCATCGCCGCACGGGCCGTCCCTGGCGTGCACTCGCTCGGTGCGGGCACCGGGCGGGCGCTTGGAGCAATCCGGGATGCTGTCGGAGCAAATGAACCCTCGTACGGCGTGAAGGTGGAGGTCGGCGAGACTCAGCTCGCCGTGGACATCAGCCTCGTGGCGGACTACGGTTTCGCACTCAACGTGCTGGCCGATGCCGTCCGGGTCGCCGTCTACGAGGCCCTGATCGAACTGATCGGCCTCGACGTCATCGAGGTCAACGTCGAGGTGCTCGACGTGTACCTGACTCCGCCGGCGGAGTCGAAGACGCTGGAGCGCGTCCGTTCCACCGGTTCGACGCAGCTGAACCAACCGGTCGAGTGAGGGAGCCATGACGCCCACCACCATCGGGATGGCCGCCGGCGCCGTCCTCGCCTTCGCGGCCCTGATCTTCGGGTTCTGGGGCTTCCTCCTCACTCTCGTCCTGGTGCTGTGCGGCGCCGTCGTCGGGCGCATCATCGAGGGCAAGCTCGACCTGCGCGGCGTCCTCGATGCCCTGGCCGGCCGACGTTCGTCGTCGTGACCGCAGCGTCCCTACCGGCTAGCCCCCTCAAACGCCCACGACCCATGACCTCCTCTTCCGAGTCACAGAGCGAAGCCCCCCTCGCCGGGCACAACCGCATCACCACACGGGCTCTCACCAGCACGGCGCGTGCGGTCGCCGCAGAGGTGCTCGGCGTACAGCCCGCGCAGGTCAAAGCCTCCTTCTCGGATGACCGCGGCCTCCTCGCGCTGCAGCTGGCACTGCCCCTGCCCGTGCCGGCGCTGAGCCGTGTCCTCGACGATCCGGGCATCATCGACACCTTCGGGGGGCCGATCTGGGCACGGGCCGACGCCGCGCGGGTACCCATCCTGGAGCGGGTCCAGCAGCTGACGGGGGCTCGGCTCAGCCGGATCGACATCCGCGTCATCGGCAGCACGGTCACGAAGGGGGCGAGGGTGCAGTGAACACCGACCCACTCGACCGCCCGACGCCCGCGACCACCGCCCGCCTCGTGCGGCGCGAACTGCACTCGTCGCGCGCTGTCGCTTCCGTGGTCACCGGGATCTTCCTGATCGCAGGGTGTCTCCTCCTCCTGTTCGAGGCCGTGCTGAAGGCCGTGGGGGATGAGCCGTTCCTGATCGATCTCGACGCTGCGGCGGCCACGGCGGGAGCCTTGCCCGCCGGAGTGCCGGCGTGGCTTCTGGGAGCCGCGTCGGTCCTGCTGCTCATCGTCGGAGGGCTCCTGTTCCTGCTCGCCGTGCTGCCCGGCAGGCGGGCGCGCTACACCGTTCCGAACGAGCGCGCAGCCGTCGTCGTCGACGCCGAGGTTGTGGCGTCCTCGCTGGCGCGCCGGGCAAGGGTCGCGGCCGGCGTGGCGCCCGAGCAGGTCCTCGTGACGGTGGGATGGACCTCCGTTACTGTGCAGATTCGGCCGACATCGGGAATACCCGTCGACGCCGACGCGGTGCGCGCCGCTGTAGCGGACGACCTCCGGCGCTCGAGTGTGGAACCCGAACCGCGCGTCATCATCGTCGTTGCGGAGTCGGGGGTGATCGGGCAGTGAACACCACGCCGCGGGTCCTCAACCGGATCGTGCTCGCCGTCGTCGGGATCCTCGTCCTCGCCGCGGGAGCCGCCGGTCTCGCCCTTTTGACGCTGCCGGCCGCCGCCTCCTGGTGGAGCGCCACGGCCCCTCGGCTCGGCGAGGCCATCGACGGCATCCGGAGCCGGACCACGCTCGAGGGGCAGTCCGATACGTGGTTGTGGATGGCGCTCGCGGCGTCGCTGCTCCTGGTGATCGCGCTGACCGTCCTGTGGATCGCCGCGCAGGGGAGGGGCCGCACGGGTCTCTTCGCGGTAGTCGGCGACCGGCGCCGCGGGGTGGCCCGCGCGCAGCACGACGACGGCGGGACCGCGGGCACCGTGACGATCACGGCAGCCGCGGCAGAGCAGGCACTGAAGGCCGCACTGCTGGAGCGGTCCGACCTCGTGGGCGCCTCAGTCAGCACCTGGGAGGTCCGCGGGGTGCCGGGCCTCCGTGTCCGGGTCTTCCCCCGCAAGGGCGTGCCTCCGTACACGGTAGCCGCCGAGATCTCCCGGCTCGTCGAGGCGCTGGACGCGGTGACCGGCTATCGCACGCCGGTGCTCATCAGCATCAGTTCCGGTGCGCGCGTCCGCTTCATGAGGGCAGACCGCGTCAGCTGATCCGATGTGAGGCTGGTCACGGTTCGGTATCGAATCCTTGTACGTCCGTGCGTCGCTTGTGAGTGGGTATGTAAGCGCTTACCGTGGCGGTACACATTCAGTGAGGCGGCGCACCGCGGGGAGGGCAACGACGTTGTCCGTGCAACCATACGGCTGACGGCGGGTGCCTTCGTCTCCATCATCGTTCCCCGTGCCGTGTTCTTCGGGCTGCAGCGCTACTTCGTCCGAGGCCTGCTGGCAGGCGGTCTGAAGGGCTGACAGATGACAAGCATCGACGATGTCGCGGCATCCCTCGGGGTGTCGACGGCCACGGTGTCCCGTGCGCTACGAGGACTGCCAGGTGTTGCCGAGGAGACGCGGGCGCGGGTGACCTCGACGGCGAACAGGCTCGGCTACGTGCCGTCGTCTGCGGCCTCGGGGCTCGCGACCGGCCGCACCATGGCGATGGGCGTGCTCGTCCCGGTGATCAACCGCTGGTTTTTCTCCGCCGTGCTCGAGGGGGTTGATCGGCAGCTGCGCGCGGCGGGTTACGACCTCATCGTGTTCAGCCTCGGCGGGGACGGGGTGAACCGGGGCCGGGTCTTCCACCGCTCCATCCTCCGTAAGCGCATCGACGCCCTGCTGGTCATGTGCATGCACCTGACGGAGGAGGAGCGGAGGGCCGTCCAGCAGCTCGAGTACCCGAACATCGTGGTGGGCGGTGCAGTGGAGGGCGTGCGCCACGTCGGGATCGACGACGCCCAGGCTGCGCGCGACGCCGTCGAGCACCTGATCTCGCTCGGGCACACGAGGATCGCCCACATGCGCGGGGGCGGTGCCTTCGACATCGACTTCGAGGTGCCCCGCCTCCGCGAAAAGGCGTTCCAGCAGACGATGGTGGATCACGGTCTCCCGGTACGCGAGGACTGGTCCGCGTTCGGGGACTTCAGGTTCGCCACCTCGCGTGCGTCGGCGCTCGCGCTGCTCGCGAACCCGGCGGACCGGCCGACGGCGGTTTTCTGCTCCTCCGACGAGATGGCGTTCGGAGTGTTGACGGCGGCGGCAGAGCTCAACATCGACGTGCCGGGCGAGCTGTCAGTCATCGGCATCGACGACCACGAGTTCGCCGGGCCCACGGGCCTGACGACCATCCGGCAGGACCCGGAGGACCAGGGCGCCTACGCTGCGGACATCCTCCTCGGCGAACTGATGCGGAACGAGCCGGCGGACAATCCGCCGCCGCGCCCCCACACCCTCGTGGAGCGGGCATCGACGGGACCGATCAAAGCCTGATGGACGGCGTTGTGCACCGGACCGGGCTCGTGCCCGCCGGGTCCTCAGGAAGCGCGGGAGAGCTGGCGGATCGGGATCCACCGGGACGCGAGGCGCCGGTAGGACGCCGCCGCGCCCATCATGTCGGCCTCCGCGAGGCTCTCGATCCCCAGCCGCACATCCATCGGCGAGTCATCGGGGAAGACCCGGTCCGCGACCGGTCCGTAGTCGACCTCGACGATGGCGTCGCGACGGAAGACCTCCAGCCACTCGACGATCTCCGTGAGCTCGTCGAGCAGGTCCATCTCGGGCGCTCCGATCGCCAGCTGGGCCACGGAGCGCCTGCCGCGGTCGATGCAGTCGCCGATTCTCGCCGTGATCCGTACGGTGGTGACGCGCCCGTCGTCCTCGACCACCTCCGTGAGGTCGTCCTCATGGATGAGTGCGAACCAGGCGAACGGCACGCCCCACGTCGCCGACCGGGTGTGCAGCTTCGCCACCGAATCGGTTAAGGTGTCCGGATCGAGCCGTGCCTGGTGCGCCTCGCGGGCGACCTCCGGGACGAGGACGTCGATCAGGGGCCCGCGGAGGCTCTGGTCGAGGGACTCCGCGGCGAGGGTCGTCCGGGCGGCGAGCTGGTTGGGGCAGTAGAAGGGCGCCGTCGTACCGTTCAGGCTGGGGAAATGGGTGACCCTCACGAGGTCCGGCTCGTGGTGCGGGAACGGATCGGACACAGTGCGCATGACGCGTCGCAGCGACTGCTCGTGCTCGATCGTGTCGGTCAGGTCCCGCTCACGAGAGCGCTGCTCGAGGATCGCGAGCTGCTGGGCGTCGGAGAATGCGTCGAGCGGCTCGTAGACGCGGAGGTAGGAGACGTAGGGGAACGGCCGGGCGCCACCGCCCATCCGGCTCACGGCCCGCTGAGTTCCACGACGACGGGAGCGTGGTCCGAGGCACCCTTGCCCTTGCGCTCCTCGCGGTCCACGAAGGCGTTGCTGGCACGCGCGGCCAGGGCGGGAGAGCCGAGCACGAAGTCGATACGCATGCCCTCCTTCTTCGGGAACCGTAACTGCTTGTAGTCCCAGTAGGTGTACAGGCCGGGGCCGGGCGTGAACGGACGCGCGAGGTCGGCGAAGCCGGAGTCGAGAAAAGACTGGAAGGCAGCCCGTTCGGGAGGACTGACGTGCGTGTAGCCGCCGTCGACGAAGAGCTCGATGTCCCAGACGTCCTCGTCCTGCGGGGCGATGTTCCAGTCGCCCATCAGGGCGATCTGCGCCTCGGGGTCCTCCGTGATCCAGCGCTGGGCCTGGCCGCGCAGGGTGTCCAGCCAATCGATCTTGTACGGCATGTGCGGATCATCAAGCGCCCGGCCGTTCGGCACGTAGAGGCTCCACACCCGAACGCCACCACACGTCGCAGCAATGGCCCGTGCTTCCTGCACGGCTTCCGTTCCCGGCTTCCCGAAGGTGGGCTGGTCGGGGAAGGTGCGCTCGACGTCGTCGAGCCCCACCCGCGAGGCGATGGCCACACCGTTCCACTGGCTGAGGCCGAAGTGCGCCACCTCGAACCCGCTGTTCTCGAACAGCTCCCAGGGGAAATTGTCGTCCTTGCACTTGGTTTCCTGGATGGCGAGGACGTCGACGTCGGACCTGTTCAGCCACGCCTCGACACGGTCGGCGCGGGCACGGAGGGAGTTCACGTTCCAGGTGGCGATCTTCACGGACCCTACGTTACCAACGGCGATGTTTTACTCCCGCCACCATGAATCGAAGATGGTCACGGGCACTGTGCGCTTGTGCCGGGTGATCCAGTAGCGGTGCTCGAGCGATTGTGCGGCGTCGGGATCGATCTCGCGGCCCTCGAGGTAGTCGTCGATCTGCTCGTAGGTGAGGCCGAGCTCGTGCTCGTCGGCCTGGCCCGGCAGTTCGTCGAGCAGGTCCGCCGTCGGGATCTTGTTGTAGAGGGCCGCAGGTGCTCCTAGTTCCTTGAGCAGGGCGCGGTTCTGGCGCTTGTTCAGGCCGAACAGCGGCAGGATGTCTGCGCCGCCGTCGCCGAACTTGGTGAAGAAGCCCGTCACGGATTCGGCGCCGTGGTCGGTGCCCACCACGAGCAGGTTGTGCTGGCCGGCGATCGCGTACTGCGCCACCATGCGGGCGCGAGCCTTGGTATTGCCCTTGGTGAAGTCGGAGATGCGCTCACCCGTGGTGTCCGCGTACTCCTGCTGGATGCCGTCGACGGCGGGAGCCACGTTGAACACCGTCGAGTTGAACACCGTCGAGGTCCGGGGCTGGACGAAGGCGAGGGCCACCTGCGCGTCCTCCTCGTCCTTCTGCAGGTTATAGGGGAGCCGCACCGCGATGAGGTCGGCGTCCACGCCCTCGGACCGCAGTCCGTCGACGGCGAGCTGTGCGAGCCTGCCGGCCAGGGTGGAGTCGAGCCCGCCGCTGATGCCGAGGACGAACCCGCGCGTGCCTGTGGACCTGACGTAGTCCTTCAGGAATCCGACCCGCGAGCGAACCTCCGCAGCGGGGTCGATGGTGGGCTTGACGCCCATTTCCTCAATGATCTGTGCCTGGAGTTCACGCATGCCCTTAGGCTACTCCGGCTGGATTTCTACGACGTTACGAATTCGGGCGGAACCAGTGGGGTGTGGGCCGCCGCGCCGGGTGTGCAGACCCGTGGCGCATGTATCCCGGGTGTGGGCCGCCGCGCCGGGTGTGCAGACCCGTGGCGCATGTACCCCCGGCGCGGCAGGAGGAGCTGTGCGGGACGCTACAGGCTGAAGGCGGCGTCGAACGAGGTGTCCGACGGCGCAAAGTCGAAGCGCTTGAGGAACGCGAGAGCCTCGGGCGCTCCCTGCAGGCGGTCCATGCCGGCATCCTCCCACTCCACCGAGATGGGGCCGGCGTACCCGATGGCCGTGAGCGCCCGGAAGCTGTCCTCCCAGGGCACGTCACCGCGACCGGTCGACACGAAGTCCCAGCCGCGCCGAGGATCACCCCACGGCAGGTGTGAGGACATGATGCCGTTGCGTCCCCCGCCCATGCGCATCTTCGTGTCCTTGCAGTCCACGTGGTAGATGCGGTCCTTGAAGTCGGAGATGAAAGCCACCGGATCGATCTGCTGCCACAGGAAGTGGCTCGGATCCCAGTTGAGGCCGAAGGCGGGGCGGTGACCGATGGCCTCCAGCGTGCGCTGTGTGGACCAGTAGTCGTAGGCGATCTCCGAGGGGTGGACCTCGTGTGCGAAGCGGACGCCACATTCGTCGAAGACGTCGAGGATCGGGTTCCAGCGGTCCGCGAAATCCTGGTAACCGGCGTCGATCATCTCGGCGGGCACGGGCGGGAACATCGCCACGTACTGCCAGATGGAGGAGCCGGTGAAGCCGACGACGGTATCCACCCCGAGTTTTTGCGCGAGCCGTGCGGTCAGCTTCATTTCCTCGGCCGCCCGCTGGCGCACCCCCTCCGGAACGCCGTCGCCCCAGACCTTCGGCCCGACGATCGCCTGGTGGCGGAAGTCGATGGGGTTGTCGCAGACGGCTTGGCCCTTGAGGTGATTCGAGATCGCCCAGACCTTCAGGCCGTTGCGCTCGAGGATGTCGAGCCGGTTCTGGATGTAGGTGTCGTCATCCCAGCGCCAGGCGTCGAGGTGGTCGCCGGACACGGCGATCTCGAGGCCGTCGTAGCCCCACTGCCCGGCGAGTTCTGCCACCTTTTCGAAGGGGAGGTCAGCCCACTGGCCGGTGAACAGGGTGAAGTTGCGGGTCATTCAGACTCCTTGGAAGCGATGGGTCGAATGGTGGACGAGGTCGACGGCGTCGACCCGGACCGCGGCGCCGTTCGCAGCCGCGCTCTCCTCGACGGCCGTGAGGATGCGTTGGATCTGAAGACCGGTCTCGAACGACGGTTGCGGGGCCTCGCCCGTTCGGATCGAGGTGAGGAAGTCGCGCAGCTGGTGTGTGAACGTGTGCTCCCAGCCGATGATGTGGCCCTGGGGCCACCACGCCTCCAGATAGGGGTGCTCGGGCTCGGTGACGAGGATGCGGCGGAAACCCTGCTCGGTGGCCGGGCCGGTGACCTCCATGAACCACAGCTCATTGAGATTCTCGAGATCGAAGCGGAGCGCGCCGCGCTCACCGAAGACTTCGATGCGGAGGCTGTTCTTCACCCCGGTAGCAACCCGGGAGACCTCCACTGTCGCGATCGCACCGCGCGAGAGTTCGGCAGTGATCCACGCGGCGTCGTCGACCGTCACCGCCTCCGGTCCGTCCGGACCGGGCCGGTAGGGCACGAAGGTGCGTAGGCGGCCAGAAACCTCGATGATGTCGTCGCCGGTGAGGAACTGGACCTGATCCAGGGCGTGCGACGCGATGTCGCCCAGCGCCCCCGAGCCGGCGGATTCCTTACGCAGGCGCCACGTCATCGGAGACTGGGAGTCCACCAGCCAATCCTGCAGGTAGGCGACCCGTACCTGGCGTATCGCGCCGAGGCGACCATCGGCGATGAGGCTGCGTGCGTGAGCCAGCGCCGGCACGCGGCGGTAGTTGAAGCCCACCATGGACTGGACGCCACGAGCACGTGCCTCCGTTGCGGCCACCACCATCTCAACGCTCTCCGCGATGGTGTTGGCGAGCGGCTTCTCGACGAGGACATGCTTGCCCGCTCTCAGGGCGGCGATGGCGATCTCGGCATGCATGAAGCCGGGAGTGCAGATGTCGACGATGTCGACGTCGTCCCGGGCGATGGCCTGGTGCCAGTTCGTCGAGGACGCTTCCCAGCCGTACCGCGCCGCTGCCTCCGCGGTCCGTTCCGCGTTGCGTCCCACGACGACGCGCCGGGCGGTGGCCGGGACATCGAAGTGGCTGCCGACTGCGCGCCACGCCGCTGAATGCGCTTTGCCCATGAAGGCGTGGCCGATCAGAGCGACGCCCAGCGGCCGGGACGCAGCAGCACTCGCTTCCTGACCGGTGGATGGGGATGTCATGGTGTGCTCCGAGGACGTCGAAAGTGGGATGGTTCCACTCATCACTTGACCGAGCCTGCGGACAGACCGGCGACGAGGTGGCGTTGTACCAGCATGAAGCCGATCAGTACGGGAAGCGAAACGACGACGGACGCCGCCATCAGCTGATTCCAGAAGACGTCCGTCTGGTTCGCGTACGCCTGCAGGCCGATGGCGAGGGTCCGGGTGTCGTTGTTCGTGAGCACCGAGGCGAAGAGTACCTCACCCCAGGCCGTGATGAAGGAGTAGACGGCCACGGCGATGATACCGGGTTTGGCCACGGGGATGACGACGCGGATGAAGGCACCGGCGCGGCTCGTACCGTCGATCATCGCGGCTTCCTCCAGCTCCCGGGGGATTGAGGCGAAGTAGCCCGCGAGCATCCAGATCGCGAAGGGAAGCGTGAAGGTGAGGTACGTGATCACGAGTCCCGTGTAGGAACCGTTGAGCTGCAAACCGACCGTCCGCTGGATCTGCGTGAAGATCAGGAACAGCGGCAGGAGGAACAGGATGCCCGGAAACATCTGCGTGGAGAGGACCACGAGGCTGAAAGCGCGCTGGCCGCGGAAGTTGAGCCGCGCCACCGCGTAGGCCGCCATGATCGCGATGAGCACCGAGAAGAAGGTGGCCAGCGACGTCACGATCAGGCTGTTCTTGAAATAGTGGGCCAGCGGAACGGTCCGCCAGATCTCGACGTAGGGCTCCAAGGTGACGGTGGACGGCACCCAGGTGAACAGCCCTCGGACGTCTGCGAGTGGCTTGAAGCTCGTCACCACCACGACGTAGAGCGGAAGGGCGACGAGGATGAACAGGAACGTCAGTCCGATACGGCGGAACCAGCGGAAGCCCGGTGTCTCAATCATTGTCTTTCCCCTTCGGCAGGACCATGCGGACGTAGATCACGGAGGCGATGAACAGCAGGATGAGCAGCAGGACGCTCATGGCACCGCCCAGGCCGAAGTTCCAGTTGGAGAACGAGTGTTGGTAGATGAGCGGTGAGATGAGACGCGCGGACTCCGGGGGTGCCGCTCCGAAGAGCACGAAGGGCACGTTGAACTGGTTGAAGATCCACAGGCTCATGACCAGCAGGAGGACACCGTTCGCCGGGCGGATCATGGGGAGCGTGATGAGCAGGAACTGCTTCCACAGGGGCGCTCCGTCGATGGCCGCAGCCTCGTACACATCTTTCGGGATGTTCTGCAGCGCCGCGAGGAGCATGAGGAACGCGAATGGCCACATCTGCCAGGCGGTCACGATGACGGTGACCCAGAAGGCATTGCCGCCCAGCAGCCAGAAAGGCCTCTCATCGAGCAGCCCCAGATCGTCCACGAGGATCTTGTTGATCGCACCGTCGCGCTGGCTGAACATGAATGCCCAGGCGATGGTGGCGACGTAGCTCGGCAGGGCGTAGGGGATGAGGAAGAACGTGCGCAGGAAGCCGTTGCCGCGGAAGGAGCCATGGAGCAGGACGGCAGCCATCATCCCGAGCACCCAGACGATGGCGAGCACGATGATGGTGAAGACGAGGGTGCGGCCGAAGCTCGCGAGAAACTCGCCCCCGATCGGGCCATTGGGGTCCAGCCCCGCGACGAAGTTGTCGAAGCCGACGAAAGGTGCACGGAGCCAGTTGCGGATGTTGAGCTGGGTGAGCCCGAGGAAGGCGATCCAGACCCCGAGGATCATCGGGATGATGTGGATCAGGAGCTCCATGGCGACTGCTGGGGCAATCAGGACATAGGCGAACAGGGACTTCCGTTTGCGGCGGACGGCCGGAGCGGGATGCTGCGGTGCACCGGGTTCACTGCCGGCTGCGGGTGGCTTCTCGACCAGTTGTGACATGGGTGCTCCTCATTGCGGCGCGGGATCGGCGAGCAGGTGCCCGGACGTGCCGGGCACCTGCCGGGGGACGAAATTACTGGGCAGCAGCCATCTGGCTATTGGCGTCTTCGAGTGCCGTCCGAATGTCGGCCTCGGTAACGGTTCCCGTCGCTGCCTGCGCGAAAAGATCCTTGATCGCGGTGCCCACGAGAGTCTCCATCTGCCCCTCCTGGCTGATCAGCGGCATTGGCTTGGCGTTGTTCTCGAGGATGCTCTGCTTGAGGGTGATCTCCTCGGACTGGAACGCTTCGTCGTCGTAGGCGGCGGTCAGGACCGGCAGTGAGCTGAACGACTTGTTGAGGTAGACCTGCTCTTCATCGCTCGTCAGGTGCGCAGCGAGCTGGAGTGCGCCCTCCTGGTTGTCCGTCTCGCTGAAGACGCTCAGATTGATGCCGGCCACGTGGCTCATCGTGGCCTCGTCGCCGGTCGCGGTGGGATCGGTCAGCGGCACCGGTGCGGCTGCGTAGGCGTCGAAACCTCGCGAGGCGAGATTCGTCCCGGGTGCCTGGTCGAAGAACATGGCAGCATTGCCCGCAGCGAAGTCATCGACCATCTGGCTACCGCTGGTGTACTCGGCATTGGAGGGCGAGACGACTTTGTCGGTCGCCATGAGGTCTACCCACTGCTTGACGCCGGCAACCTGCTCATCGCTCGCGAAGGTCGGTTCGCCGCTCTCGTCGAAGAGGGAGCCGCCGGCCTCGAGCCCGCGGACGAACGCTTGATGTGCGTTGTTGGAGATAGAGCCTCCGGCGAGGGAGACGCCCCACTGGTCGATCTGGCCGTCTCCGTCCGTGTCGATGGTCAGTTTCTTAGCAGCCTCGACGAACTCTTCCCAGGTCTTCGGCGGGGTCTCGATGCCGGCGGCCGCGAACATCTCCGTGTTGTAGTACAGGGAGTAGCTCAGAGCGTAGAGCGGAATGGATGTAGGAGTTTGGCCCTCAGCGCCACCGGTGGACCAGCTGCTCTGGATGAAGCGGTCCTGGCCGCCCACCGCGTCGAGTGCATCGCCCTCGAACGGCAGGAATGCGCCGGTCTCCTGAAGAGTCGTTGCCCAGGTGTTGCCGATGTTGAGGACGTCGGGGCCTTCGCCGCTGCTGACGGCGGTGAGGATGCGGTTGTAGAGGTCCGACCAGGGGATGACCTCCAGTTCCACTTCGGTGCCCGTCTCCTCGGTGAAGCGGGCGAGGGATTCCTCGAGGATCTTCCGGTCATCCTCGACAGTGGGAGCCTGGTTCGACGCCCAGTAGGTGAGCCTGTCTCCTCCTGCTGTCGCTTCGCCAGAACTGGAGCCGCACGCGGCGAGGCTGGTCATTCCCAACCCCAGGACCGCGATCGTGGACAGGGCCTTGACGGGTAGTTTCACTGTTCATCTCTCCTTTGAGTAACTGCGATCGAGCCGGTCCGGGCCTTCGGCCCTCAGAGCGCTACCGCTATGAGGGAACTGCAGGAGAGGCCCAGTGTGAGCTGGTTCACCCAAGCTACGACCACTTTCGACGGTCGTCAATCAAAAGTTGCCATGTTCTCGGCAGTTTCTGCATGAGCTAGGGAGGAAACGGTAGGAGTTCCTGCAGGAACTACGGGCGTCCCGACCGGCTGTCGTGCTTTACTGATCGGATGCTGAGCACGCAGGCCCCCGTACCCGACGCAGTTTCACCGCGCCCCGGTCCGTCTGCGGGTCCGGGCGTCAGCGACATCTTCCAACTGCTGCGCGACGGACGGCCGAGGACGAGGGCGGAACTGGCCCAGGTGTCCGGCCTCGCACGGTCCACCGTGGCGGCCCGCATCGACACCCTTATGGCCCTCGGGCTCGTGGCACCCTACGGGGGCGCGGCCTCCACGGGTGGCCGCCGCCCCTCTCTCTTCGCACTCAACCCCGCAGCGCGGGTGGTGATCGGGGCGGATTTCGGTGCGACCCACGCACTGGTCACCCTCACCGACCTCAACGGCACCGAGCTCGCCGTCGAGCATGAGGCGTTGTCCATTGCTGCGGGACCGGACGACGTCGTCGACTGGCTCGCGGGCGCTGTGCGCCGGCTGCTTTCGGTCGCCGGGCGCCGCGTGGAGGACCTCGCGGCCATCGGTATCGGTCTTCCCGGACCCGTCGAACACGAGACGGGGCGGCCGATCAACCCGCCGATCATGCCGGGCTGGGACCGCGTGGACGTCCCCGCCCTTGTCCAGCGGCACCTCCACGTGCCGGTCCTCGTGGACAACGACGTCAACATCATGGCCTTGGGGGAGCGGACCGCGAACTGGCCTGACGTCGACGACCTCATGTTCGTGAAGGTCGCCACCGGCATCGGCGCCGGCCTCATCTCGGGTGGCGTTCTGCAGCGCGGAGCCCAGGGGACCGCTGGAGACCTCGGCCACGTCCGTGTGCCGCGCGGTGGGGACGCGAAGTGCCGGTGCGGCAACACGGGCTGTCTGGAGGCGCTCGCGGCGGGACCCGCGCTCGCAGCAGCGCTCAAAGAACTCACCGGGGTGGAGCTCGAGGGCAGCAGCGACGTCATAGCCCTCGTGCGGTCCGGCGACATCTCCGCCATTCAGGTCCTCCGCCAGGCTGGGCGCGACATCGGCGACGTCATCGCGACGTGCGTGAACCTGATCAACCCGTCCGTCGTCGTCATCGGTGGGAGCCTCGCGCAGGCAGGCGAGCACCTCCTCGCCGGGATCCGCGAGGTCGTCTACACGCGGTCCCTGCCGCTGGCCACCGAGCACCTGCGCATCGTGCCGTCGCTCTCGGGTGAGCGGGCCGGCGTGGCGGGCGCCTCCGCCATGGCGGTGGCTCACGTGCTCTCGCCGGAGGCCATCGACGCCGCGAGTGCGCGCCTGACCGGCTGACCCGGCCAACGGTGCAGGTTCGCGCAGGTCGGCGCTGCTCCGGGCGTGACGGCCGGCGCCCTGCGCTCTCGATAGACTGGCCGCATGACTGCCGAGCCCCCCGCGCAGACCACCGACCGTTCCCGGCTCCTCGAGCTCATCAAGGAACTCGCCGTGGTGCACGAGCGCGTCACTCTCTCCAGCGGAGTCGAGGCCGACTACTACATCGACCTCCGCCGCATCACCCTGCACCACGAGGCGTCCGTGCTCGTAGGGCGCGTCATGCTGCAGCTTCTCGACGACGCGGGCATCGCGTTCGAGGCCGCCGGCGGCCTGACGATGGGCGCAGATCCCGTGGGAACCGCCGTCATGCACGCCGCGTCGCAGGCCGGACGGCCCGTCGACGCGTTCGTGGTCCGCAAGACCCAGAAGACGCACGGCATGGGCCGCCAGGTGGAGGGGCCGGACGTGTCCGGTCGCCCCGTCGCCGTGCTCGAGGACACCTCGACCACGGGCGGCTCCGCGCTCACGGCCGTCGAGGGCGTCCGGCGTGCAGGCGGCGATGTGCAGGCCGTCGCGGTGATCGTGGACCGGAGCACGGGGTCGAAGGAACGCATCGAGTCCGAGGCAGGGGTGCCCTACCTTTTCGCCTTCGGTAAGAACGAATTGGGCCTCGCCTGACGGCGACACCCGACGACGAGCGCGGGACGGAGCGGCGCGCGCAGGACGACGCCGCCCTGGCCATCCAACATGCTCGGGCGTTCCATCAGTCCTCGCGCAGGACCTTCCTGATCGGTTCTGCCGCGGCCGCGGCGGTCACAGCCGACCTCGCGTTCACGCGGATCATCCAGTCCCAACGCGAGCAGACCCGCATCCTGCCGCTCGACGACGACGATGCGCGGGAGCGCTTCCCCAACGATCGCTGGGTCCTCTTCCCCGGGTACAAGACAAGCTGGGAGGAGGGGCTCTGGATCCTCAACTCGCTGCGGCCTGCTCTGACCCGGCGCGCGCAGATGGCCGTCATGGGCTACTCGAACCGGGGCCTCGACATCAACACCGTCGTGGCCGTCATGAACCGCTACGTGGACAACTTCCGGCTGGAGAAGCTCTACTTCTACGGCCACAGCTTCGGCGGCATGGTGGCGGTGGAGGTCGCCGCCCGCCTGCAGGATCGCGGCATCCCGGTGGAGCTGGTGTTCCTCGATTCGTCGCCGTCGAGCCGCTTCGACGTCCAGGACCAGCGCATGTTCGACGGCGTGGTGCTGCTCTACGAGGCCGGCGTGCGTGTGCCGGTCAGCCTGCGGGGAACCTATGAGCTGGGGGAGCGCATCGTGCACAAGAACGAGCGCTCGTGGAGCCAGATCGTGGACCAGACCCTCGAGCAGCTCTCACCCCTGGCCCCGAGCAGCGAACTGATCCAATCGGAGTCCTCGTACATCTACCACTTCGACGTCACGCGCTTCCGGCTCTCCCTCGGTGACACGAAGGTGGTCTTCGCCGGTAATCCGAACGACGGCGTCGTCAACTATCCGACGGCCAGGGCCGGGTGGGCCCGCGAACTGCCGGACAACGTGGTGTCCGTCGACTACGTGACGGAGGGTGCGTTGCCCGCGCATGCCAGCCCGCAGTGGAACCCGGGCATCTACCAGGACATCGTCGCGGCGGTACAGCGCGAGTACGTCCCGCTGCCGCGTGGCGGCGGTCGGAAAAGCCTCTTCTAGCGGGGTCGTCGAGGGCTCAGCCCAGTCAGACCTGATCGATCAGGTCCGCCACCGAGTCACAGATCTGCGCGGGACGGAAGGGGTACGCGTTGATGTCGTTCGGTTGCGTGATGCCGCTGAGTACGAGGACCGTGTGCAGGCCCGCCTCCATGCCGGCGATGATGTCCGTGTCCATGCGGTCACCGATCATCGCCGTCGTCTCCGAGTGGGCGTCGATCTGGTTCATGGCGGAGCGGAACATCATAGGGTTCGGCTTGCCTACGATGTAGGGAACGCGGCTGGTCGCCGCCGTGATCATGGCGGCGATGGCGCCCGTCGCGGGCAGGGGACCTTCCTTGGACGGGCCGGTTACGTCCGGATTCGTGGCGATGAAACGGGCGCCGTCGAGGATCAGGCGCACGGCCTTGGTGATCGCCTCGAAGGAGTACGTCCGGGTCTCGCCGAGCACCACGTAGTCGGGATTCGTGTCGGTGAGGACGAAGCCGGCCTCGTGCAGCGCCGTCGTGAGCCCCGCCTCACCGATCACATAGGCCCGGCCGCCCGGTAACTGGTCCCGCAGGAACTGTGCGGTGGCGAGCGCCGAGGTCCAGAGGTTCTCCTCGGGAATCTCCAGCCCGGACGCCTTCAGGCGTGCGGCGAGGTCACGCGGCGTGTAGATCGAGTTGTTGGTCAGAACGAGGAACCGCTTCGAGGTGGCCACCCACCTTTCGATCAGCTCGGCCGCTCCGGGGATGGCGTGGTTCTCGTGCACCAGCACGCCGTCCATGTCGGTGAGCCAGCACTCGATGTGTTCGTTCTCGCGCATGGGAGTCCTTTCGGGAAGGCCTGACCTGTGTGGCCAGTCTTGCACCTTTGCCCCCGACTACGCTGGGACGGTGAAAGAATCCCTGCCGGAAGCCACCGACGACGCCCCCGCACCGGACGGCACGTCCGCGAGTCCCGCCGTCGGCGTCGGACCGTGGGAGGGAGAGTGGCCCGACGGCGACCACTGGGACCACGACCTGCTGGCCGCGGGTGACGCCCGCAACGTGGTGGACGCATACCGCTACTGGACGCACGGGGCCATCGTGGCGGACCTCGACGAGCGGCGCCACGGCTTCCACGTCGCGATCGAGAACTGGCAGCACGACCTCAACATCGGCTCCGTGGTGCGCACGGCCAACGCCTTCCTCGCCAGGGAGGTCCACATCATCGGACGACGGCGGTGGAACCGGCGCGGCGCCATGGTCACCGACCGCTACCAGCACGTGCGGCACCACCCCACCGTGGCCGACTTCACGGCTTGGGCCGCGGCCGAAGGGCTGGCGGTGATCGGGATCGACAACTTCCCGGATTCCGTGCCGCTGGAGACGTACGACCTCCCGGAGAAGTGCGTGCTGGTCTTCGGCCAGGAGGGCCCGGGGCTCACTGCCGAGGTGCACGAGGCGGCCGAGGCGACGCTTTCGATCGCCCAGTTCGGCTCCACGCGCTCCATGAACGCCTCGGCGGCCGCTGCCATCGCGATGCACGGTTGGGTGCGCCGGCACGTCTTCGGGCAGCATGTCTTCGGCCGGCGCGTCTGACCCCGCCCGTCTGACCCCGCCCGTCACCGGAATCCCTCCTCCACCACCACCACCCTCTCCTGCGCGCGGCGGGCCCGCTCGGTAGGATGAATCAAGCACTCACCACCACGAAGGAGTCCTCAGCATGCCTATTGCAACCCCTGATGTCTACGCCGAAATGATCGACCGCGCGAAGGCGGGCGGCTTCGCATTCCCAGCTGTGAACGTGACCTCCTCCCAGACCCTCAACGCGGCGATGCGTGGATTCGCCGAGGCAGGCTCCGACGGCATCGTGCAGGTCTCCACGGGCGGCGCTGCCTACTGGTCCGGCGCGAGCGTCAAGGACATGGTTGTCGGCTCGCTCGGATTCGCCGCCTTCGCCAAGGAGGTCGCGAAGAAGTACGACGTCAACATCGCGCTGCACACCGACCATTGCCCGAAGGACAAGCTCGACGACTTCGTGCTCCCGCTGCTGGCAGCATCCGAGGAGGCCGTGAAGAACGGCAATGATCCCATCTTCAACTCCCACATGTGGGACGGCTCGGCCGAGACGCTCGAGGAGAATTTGCGGATAGCTCGCGAGATCCTGCCGCGCGCCGCAGCTGCGAGGATCATCCTCGAAGTCGAGATCGGCGCCGTGGGCGGCGAGGAGGACGGCGTCGAGAACGCCGTCAACGACAAGCTCTACACCACGGTCGACGACGCCCTGGCGACCATCGACGCGCTCGGCTCCGGAGAACACGGCCGCTACATCACCGCCCTGACCTTCGGAAACGTGCATGGCGTCTACAAGCCCGGTGGAGTGAAGCTGCGCCCCGAGATCCTCAAGGAGATCCAGGACCAGGTGGGCCGGAAGATCGGCAAGGACAAGCCCTTCGACCTCGTCTTCCACGGCGGCTCCGGCTCCTCGGATCAGGAGATTGCCGACGCCGTCTCCTACGGCGTCATCAAGATGAATATCGACACGGATACCCAGTACGCGTTCACGCGTCCCGTCGCCGACCACATGCTGCGCAACTACGACGGCGTCCTGAAGGTCGACGGCGAGGTGGGTAACAAGAAGACCTATGACCCGCGCGTGTGGGGCGCCTCGGCCGAGGCCGGTCTCGCAGCTCGCGTCGTCGTCGCCGCGACGTCCCTCGGTTCCGCCGGAAGGAAGCTCTAGCCCATGTCCGACGAGTTCCGGAAGAACCTGCTCGGCCCCGAGCCGACCCTCCTGCCCGAGGAGCCCGACGTCGTCGAGCGCCTCGCCGCAGGTGATGAGGCCGTGGACCTGGCCGCGAAGCACCCGACGTCGTCCCTCGTCTGGGCGGTCCTCGCCGACGAGGCATACGCGGAGGGAAGCACCATCGAGTCCTACGCGTATGCCCGCACCGGCTATCACCGCGGCCTCGACTCGCTCCGCCGCAGCGGTTGGCGTGGGGCCGGTCCCATCCCGTATTCACACGAACCGAACCGTGGCTTTCTTCGCGCGCTCTTCGCGCTGGGCCGGGCGGCGGCGTCCATCGGTGAGATCGAGGAGGCCGAGCGCATCGCGGTCTTCCTCAAGGAGTCCGATCCGTCAGCCAGCGCGCAGCTCGCCGGCTGACCCGCCTTCGACGAACAGGTATGACGGGTCCCGCTCCGGCGGGTCCGTCATAGCTGTCTTTTCGGGCTTCTCCGGCGGGTTCGCAGGACGCGCCGGAGCAGGCGCAGAATCGTGATGTCGGAATCCATAAACGAGTAGTGCAATTCCTTGTAGGCCTGTTACCAGCGCGACCACAGTTAAAGGCTCCACATAACGTGGTGAGGCGATGGGAGTGTGCTGGATATGTCCATAGACGTAAGAACGGGTGACCTTTATACGGTCGCGGAGGTGGCCGCCATGATGCGGGTCTCGAAGATGACGGTGTATCGGCTGGTTCAGGCGGGATCGATCCACAGCATCAGGTTCGGGCGATCGTACCGGGTGCCGCAGAGTGCGGTCCGCGAGTACATCGACACGACGAGTCCCGGGTCGGGCTACTCGATCTGACGGTCGCCGCAGAGACCTCGGCCGTCCCGGGGCCTCTGCGCGATCGGCGGGTGCGAGACATGAGGAGGATGATTTCTTGTGTGCGGCTGATTGGATCCGTGGACGACGAGCAGTGGGGAGAAGGTCCGTGATCGGGTTTGCCCGCTTCTTCCCGGCGGCCCCCTCGCCGGGTGAGTCCGGCGATCCCGGTGTCTTCGGCCCCGACTCGACCGCCTGGCGCATCGCACGCGAGCGGGTCATTCTGGTCGGTGGTCCGGCGGCGCTCCTCCTGCAGGTGGCTCACCCACTCGTCGGCGAAGGGGTGAGGGCCCACAGCAGTTTCGCCACCGATCCCCTGCAGCGACTGCGCGGAACGCTCGACGCCGTCCTCACCGTCACCTTCGGGGACCGGGCCCAGGTCCGGGCCGCGGTCGGCTACGTGGCGCGGAAGCACCGGCCCGTGCGGGGAACACTACCCGGTTCCGGCGCGTCCATTCCGGCCGGGACCCGCTACAGCGCGAATGACCCGTACCTGGCCCTCTGGGTGTTCTCGACGCTCGTCTGGACGGCCCTCGAGGTGACGGACATCTTCCTCCGGCCGACCACGCCAGCGGAGCGCGACGCCTACTACCGGGACATGACGCAGCTGGCGGACCTCTTCGGGGTACCCGATGCGCTCCTGCCGACGGACTACGCGGGCCTCGAGCGCTACGTCGACGAGCAGGTCCGCACGGTGCTCGACGTCGGTGCGACCGCACGTCTCATCAGCGAGCAGATCCTCGCGCCGGACCCGCCGATCGTCGCGCGTCCGCTCCGGCCGCTACCGTCGGTCCTCGCTGCGGGGGTCCTCCCGCCCGGCTTACGGGATGCCTACGGACTGCCCTGGGGACAGCGGGAGCGGCTGGCTTTCACCGTCATCCGTCGGGCGGCCCGCCTCGCCGTGCCCCTGCTACCCCGGCGCGTCCGCCACTGGCCTCACTACGTCGTCGCGCGGCGGCGGGTGGAGGGCTGACCCTCAGGCCTGAGTACGGGTCTCGGGCGGAGTGCTCAACGGGGTGGTGCGGCGTCGTGCACGCATTTCCGCACGCTTGTCCCTGATAACCGGCGTGTCGCGCGACGACACGGGGTCTCGCGGGCCAAACGCGTGCACGAAGCAGCACGCCTGGTCAGGGCGGCGCGTGCGCGGCCTACTCCGGGCGGCGAATCGTCGTCGTGACCGACACCAGTTGGGGGCGCGACGGCGCTGAGCTGAAGCCGAACCGGACAGGCGGGCTCAAGGGCGCCAGCGTGCCGAGATCCGAGCCGCGCCAGGTCGCCGTCGCGCCCGTGA
>JAABUN010003832.1_pt1 | contig 22066 bp, 18 predicted proteins | sample 5559311 | NCBI WGS metagenome assembly JAABUN01 (sample SAMN10711877, study PRJNA513370) | rock metagenome | isolation source: Antarctica rocks | place: Antarctica: Victoria Land, Siegfried Peak sud
CGCTCAAGCACCTCGTCAAGTCCCGCGACGACCTCGCGAAGGCCGTCGAGGGCCAGCTCGTCGAGCTCCGTGCCGAACTCCAGACCCGGATCATGGCCGAGCTGGCCGAGATGCACGAGATCCAGGCGTCGATCCGCGAGACGACCGAGGCGCAGGCCCCCCGGGTGGCGCAGAAGTCGCGCACGGCGTTGATCCTGCTCGCGGGCCTCTCCCAGAAGGAGGGAGAACTGGTCGAGCGGACGGGCATCCTGCTCGCGCTCGTCGAAGAGACGGAATTCGGCATCGCGCTGCCGACGACCCTCCGCGTCCTCGCTCGCGAGATGAAAATCGTCGAGCGATGGCTGAAAGAGGGCGACGCATCCCCACGGACCGTCGCGCTCGAGAAGCGGATCGAGGACGACCTGCTCGGGCTCCTGGAAGCGATGCGACGGCTCCCGCCCACGACCCCACCGCCGCCCGGCTCGCCCTTGCCCTCGAACCCGAGGGACCGGGAACGCGAGCTGAACCGACTCATCGCCGAGCTCAAGATGATCCGGCTCCTCCAATCCCGGCTCAACGACGACACGGTCGGGGTCGACGGGACCCGCCCCAAGGCACCGGAGCTGCCCCCCTCGCTGCGGGGCGTGATCGAATCCCTGAAGAAGAGCCAGGACGAGATCCGCGACTCCCTCGCGAAGATCTCCGAACGGCTGGAGCCCCCCGACGACGCGGCCCCCCGCGAGGCCCCGAAAGGCTTCGACTGACCGACGACGTGCGGACGGCAAGCGGGAAGACGACCTTGTGGACCATCACTCATCCATCGGAAACCGTGAGGGTAACATGAGACGAACCCTTCGCTCCCTCGGCGCGACCGCCCTGACGACGTGCCTGTTGTGCTCCCCGGGCGCGGCGGATACGCCGATCACCGGGATCGCCACGAAGATGACCGGCGTGGCCGGAGAACTGGCGAAGGCGGAGACCGGCGAGCCGGTGCAGGCCCGCCAGAAAGCCGTCGTCCGCGACCTCGACGAGCTGATCGCCGCGCTCGAGAAGGAATGCCAGGCGTGCAAGAACGGCATCAAGCGCAACAATCCCAATCGCGGCCTGGCGGACTCGGTCATCGGCTCCGGCACCGGCGGGATCGGCTCGCTGGTCAACCCGGCGGAGAGCAACAAGGACTGGACCAAGCTCTCGGACCGCGAGCGGGACCGCATCCTGCAGTCGATGTCCGAAGGATTCCCGCCCGAGTATCGCACGGTCCTCGAACGTTATTACCGCCGCCTGGCCGAAGAGAAGACCGTCCCCTCCGGCGCGGGACCCGCGCCGGCGAAGGCGGCGGAACCGCAAGCGGACCTGCCCTGATCGGGCCTGACCCCGGCCTGGAACCTCCGGGCCGGGATATTTTCTCCGGAAGACTGGCTCAGAATGTGTGTGAAGAGGTTTCGTTAGCCCCGGAGGGGCGACGGTCCATAGCCAGGGGTGCAAACCCCTGGGCCGAAGTCACAAGCGCCGATCTCCTTCCGCCCGAGCCCCGAAGGGGCGACAGGGCCCCCGCGAGGTGGGATGTCTGTCGCCCCTTCGGGGCTCGGGCGGGGCGTGCATCCGCGGCAGGACCGATTTAGGGGTTTGCACCCCTGGCTATGGACCGTCGCCCCTCCGGGGCTAGGAAAGCCCTCCACAGACACACACTCACCGCGGCGACCGAGGACCAGCGATGCACGGCGTGACCCTCTTGCTGATCGGCCTCTTGAATGTCGGCGCGGCCGATTACTCCCGCCCCCTGGGCGCCAGGAAGCTCGACCAGGCGACCCTCGACGCCGAGGGTTACGGCGAGAAGAAGGCGTTCAAGCGGGAAGACGACGGCCTGCGGATCACGCTCGCGCCCGGGGAGAAGGAGACCGGCTGGAAGACGCCGCAGACGTTGAAGATCGGCGGCGATTTCACGATCACCGCGAACCTCGTCATCGGCAAGCTCCCCAAGCCCGCCCAGGAGGACGGCGCGGCCGTCGGGCTGGCCATCGCGTCCCAGAGTCTCGACCAGCCCGACCTGACTCTCGTGCGACTGATCGAGCCGAACGGGTCGGACGTCTATCGGCCCATCGAGCGGGCGGGGAACAACCCCATGCAGATGCAAATGCAGATGCAGATGCAAATGCGGAGGGGATTGATGGGGATGATGCCGCCGATGGGCGGGAAGGCCCCCAAGCCCCCGCGCCCGACGTTCCCGGCGGCGGGCGAGAAAGTCCGCATCGAGCTCCGGCGCGAGGGGCCCGTCATCCGGTTCCAGGTCGTCGAGGGCGATTCGGATCGGCGGCGATATCTCGGCCAGGTCTCCCTCGGGACGAACGACATCGCCGGGGTGAAGCTGTTCGCGTCCAACCGCAATGGCGCCGAGGCCGTGAACGTGCTCCTGCGCGACCTCACGATTCGCGCCGACCGCATCAATGGCCTGGGGACGACCGTCCGCAACGTCTACGGCGAGGTCATCTATGCCGATCCGACCGCGATCGAGGACGGCGTCCTGGTCCTGGGGGGGCCGCCGAAGTCTCCGCCTCCTGCGCCCCTGAAGCCGCAGGATGGCAAGCCCGCGGCCGGGAGCAACACCCCCGCGAATTCCAAGGCCGGGGAGGCCTCGGGAGCGAAGGAGGGACCTGCGACTCCGAAGGGCGCCGAGGCCAAGCCGGCCCCCGCGGTCGTCGCCCCCGCTCCTGTGACCGTCCCCGCGGTTCCCGCGGTCAACGACACGGTTCCCGCGATTCTTCCCCCGGCTCCTGCAGTCGTACGCCCGGCTCCCGGAGTGAATGTGATGGGGAGCCTTCCACCTACGGTCATCTCCACGCCACCTCCCGGGGCGGCCCCCGGGCCGCCTCCGAAGCCGAAGGAGAAGGTCAAAATCCCGCTCGACGAGGTCGAGAGCATCCGGTTCGAACGGACGCCCGCGCTGGTGGCTCGCTTCGTGGGACAACCGAATCTCGACTTCACGATGCCCGGCCCGGGCGCGAAGAAGGACGACGGGACTCCGGCCGCAGAGCCCAGGAAAGCCGACGGGGCCGACGACGTCCTCGCCCCGCCGCCCGGCACGACGGCGACGGCGGTGAGGGTTGCCAAGGTCGAACCGAAGAAGAACGGCATCCGCGACCTGCACCTGGCACTCTCCAACCTGAGGGAGGCGGCGATCACGCAGGTCACCGTCACCTGCCAGACGGACAAAGGGCCGACGTCCTGGAGGATCGACACCAGCAACTCCCAGGACTGGCCCCTGGTGATCCGCCGGTCGGGGACCGAGGCATGGGCCGACCTCTTCCTGGAGCCCCCCGCCGGCGACTGCCATCAGAAAGACTTCACGATCGGTGTCGTCTACGCGGACGGGCAGAACGCAAACGCCACCGTCAAGGCCACGGAGCACACCGACCCCAAACTGGCGGTCGATCCGAAGGGGCCCGCGGCCCCCTCCTCCGGCGCCTGGGTTTACCTGGCGGGCGAGGAGAAGCTCTTCGGCAAGCTCGAACGCCTGGGTGAGGAATCGTTGCGACTGACGACCACCTGGGGAGACCATCTCGACGTGCCGCTGGCCCGCGTCGCCGGGATCCACTTCGGCCTGCCCGATCGCAAGGAGTCCCCGGAGTCGTTCGCCAGGAGGCTGAAGACGCGCGGGACGGAGGACCTGCTCCTCGCCAGGACGAAAGACGGCGAGGTCGTCGCGATCTCCGGCATCCTGGAGGGGACCGACGGCGACAAGCTGCGCTTCCTCTACCAGGACAAGACCCGGACGCTCCCCCTCGCGCAGGTCGAGGGCATCGTGATGGCCACGCGACCGGAGTCCGGAGTCCCGGCCGCACCGTCCCAGCTCTTTTCGCTGCCGGGCGCCGTCGTCTCCGGCCGCCTGAAGGACCTCGACACCGCCGTCTGGAAGGTCGAGACGGCGTGGGGGCAGAGCCTGAACCTCCCGGCCCCGGAAGTCCAGGGGGTGCGGTTCCGGGGGGGCAAGATGACGTACCTGTCCGACCTCGAGCCCAGCAAGGTCGAGGAAACCCCCTTCTTCGGCCTCCGTCTCCCCTGGCGACGTGACGTCAACCTCCTCGGTGAGCCCCTGAAGATGAATGGCCAGGGCTTCGAGCGCGGGCTGGCCGTCCATTCGCGGTGCGTCCTGACGTACGACCTCGACGGCCAGTACACCACGTTCGAGGCATTGGTCGGGTTCGACGACACGGCGAAGGGGAAAGGACGCGTCGATCTCCGCGTCTTCGCCGACGGCAAGAGACTCCATGCGGACCCCGACCTCCGGGCCGACGGCCCGCCGAAGGCGCTGTCGCTGCCGGTCTCGGGGGCCAGGAGTTTGAAACTCCACGTCGATTACGGCGGGGGCCAGAACACGGGAGACCGCGTCATCTGGGCCAATGCCCGCCTCCATCGTCGGCCCTCACAGGCGGCCTCGGCGGCGACATCCGCCCCCCCGTCCGTCGGCGCGACCGAGCCCCGGTGAACCAGACCACGAGACCCGCAAGCGGGGGATGAGCCGACCCATGCGTATATCCTCACTTCGATCGTCCTGGCTGCCGACCACGCTCCTCCTCTGTGCCTGGTCCGCGACGCGGGGGGCCGATGAGAGGCCGCCGACCCGGGTCGAGGTCGAGGAGTGGTCGGTCTGGGTCGGCAACCCGGCCCAGGCGACGGTCAACGCGACGCGCGTCTACAAGAACACCATGCCCGGCAACGTCGGCACGAGCCGGCCGAAGGCCGAAGGCGAGGAGCTGGCGGGCAAGTTCCCGATCGCGTCCATCTCCGTGGTGCAGTTCTTCGGCGAGCCCGAGAAAGACGTCGACGTCGAGCTCCGGGCGAAGAAAGGCACGTTCCTCGCCCACTGGCCGCCGGGGACCGATCGCGGAGGCCGTCTCCAGTGGTTCAAGTCGGATCTGATCGCCGATCCTCCGCCCGACATCCCGCAGGGCTACCTGCCGGAGGGCCACTGGTTCCAGAAGCTCCGCGCGACCAAATCGGCCCTCATCCTCAAGAATGCATCCCGCTTCGAACGCTTCCTCGCCTACGACACCGAGCTGACCCTCCCGATCCCGCTGAAGATCCGCGGAGGCCCCGATGAGTACACCCTGCAAAACCTGACCGGCCGCCGGCTCCTCGACGTCGCCGTGATCGCCCCGACCGAGAACGGGTATCGCGTCGGCTGGCTCGACGAGCTCCCCTCGGCGACACCCGAGGAGGACGCGGGGTCCAGGAAGAAAAAGGACGACGAGGAGAAAGCCGCCAGGAAGAAGACCGCTCCCGAGAAGGCCGAGGCGGTCTTCCAGGAGGCCGAGACGCCGAAGAAGGAAGACGATGAAGTCCCGCCGCTGCCGGCCGAGGGGGACGCGAACGTCCGCGCGAGCATGGACCAGGTGCTCAACCGGACCGTCACCGTGGCCGTCGAGAAGGTGCCCGCCAAGGAGATTCTCGACCTGATCGCGAGCCAGGCCCGGTTCCGCTATGAGCTGGACGACCGCACGATCGCCAAGGCGGAGGTCAACCCGGGGGGGCAAATGAGCCTGAAGGCGGCCGGGATCGCGGCCCGCGATGCGCTCGCCGAGGTGCTGGGGAACCTCGGGCTGAGCTATCGCGTCACCGAGAACGGCACGCTCTACATCACCACGGCCGCCCGGCTCGCCGCAGACGCCGGCAAGAAGGGGGCCGCGATCGAAGGGCCTCCGATCAAGCTCACCCTCTCGCAACCGCTGCAACCCTCCAACTCGTCCTACCGCGAACTCACCCTCGACACCTACACGCGACGCCTGGCGGGGCAGGGCCTCCGCGAAGAGTCCGTCCAGTCCCTCCTGGCGCAATACGGCCAGGCGCTCTTCGAACCGGGAGAACTGATCGTCCTGGCGCACCTGACGCGCGAGGCCATCGACGAAGCGGTGCTCCTCGATGTGTTCCCCCCGCCCAGGAAAATGATCCGCACCGCGCTCCTGGTCGTCCACGGCGTCGACCCTCGCCTGCAAGACCGCGCCCGGACGCTCGTGCAACAGCTCGGCGCCGCCTCCCCCAAGGCGCGCGAGGCGGCGGAGGCGCGGCTGTTCGAGATGGGGCCGGTCGCCGTCCCGGTCCTGGAAGACGCCCTGATCCACAAGGACGTGGAGATCGTCTTTCGCGCGGAACGCCTCCTGCTCCGGCTCAATCGTCCGGTCCCGTGACGACGGTCGCCCGAGGGCATGTTAGAAGATGCTCGGAAGAGTCTTGATCTTGTCGGCGTCCGCGGGCGCGGGCCATTTGCGGGCCGCGCAGGCGATCGAGCGCGCCCTCGCCGAGACGGGGGGGGCGAAGGAGGTCCGCAACGTCGACACGCTCTACTATACCAACCCGATGTTCAGGAACCTGTACTCGAAGGCGTACATCGAGATGGTCAACAAGTCGCCCGAGCTGCTCGGCTGGCTCTACGACCACCTCGACAAGCCGTGGAAGCACGAGCGCCGCCGGCTCGCGTTCGAGAAGCTGAACACGCGTCCCTTCGTGAAGCTCCTGGAGTCGTACCGCCCCGACGTCGCGATCTGCACGCACCCGCTGCCGGCGGAGATCATCTCGTGGTTGAGGTCGAAGGAGAAGATCGAGACCCGGCAGGCGATCGTCGTCACCGACTTCGACATGCACGCGATGTGGCTCTGCCGCCACTACGAGCGCTACTTCGTCGCGATCGAGGAGACTCGCGTGCACCTGGAGTCGCTGGGCGTGCCGGCCGCGAAGATCACCGTGAGCGGGATCCCGATCGACCCCGCCTTCGCGCGGCCGAAGGATAAGCTCGAGATGCGCCTGAAGTACGGCTTGAGGCCCGACCTGACCACCATCCTGGTCTCGGCCGGCGGGTTCGGCGTCGGCCCGATCGACGCGTTGATGGCGTCGCTGTGCCGCCTCGACCACCCGGCCCAGGTCGTGGCGATCTGCGGGCGGAACGAGAAGCTCAAGGCCCGCCTCGACGCCCTGGCATCCGGGCTCCCTGGCGACGCCCGGGTGACCCTCCACCCCGTCGGGTTCACCGACGCGATGGACGAGTACATGGCCGCGTCCGACCTCTTGCTCGGCAAGGCGGGCGGCCTGACCACATCGGAGGCCCTGGCCCGCGGCCTGGCCCTCGTCATCGTCAACCCGATCCCCGGCCAGGAGGAGCGCAACAGCGACCACCTCCTGGAAGAAGGGGTGGCGATCCGCTGCAACAACCCCGGGGCGCTCGCCTACAAGGTCGACCACCTGCTCGACAACCCCGCGCGGTTCGCGGCCATGCGTGCCAACGCCCTCCGCCTCGCCCGCCCCCGCGCCGCCTTCGACGTGGCCGCCCGGCTGTCCGAGTCGGCGGCGACTGCCTGACCGGACCGGGCCGAGCGCCTGAATCCGGCGGCCTCGGGGCAGGGGGCACCCGGCCATCCAGTTCGCCCTCGGCGTCCCGGGACCGTTCACCGTGCATAGGAGGGCTCTCGCTCGAAGAGAGATCACCCGAGATCAGGCTTCCCTCCCCAAGAAAAGCGATGCCGGGTTCGGCAAGAACTATGATCTGACACCGGGTTCTGCCCTCTCGTCAAGTAGCTGAATTTTTTTCACAATAGCCTTGGCGGACGCCGCTTCGGTGCTATACTCGCGTACATGAAGTACGCCAGTCCAGAGTCAGCCATCGGACATATCGACTCGGACGCATTTTACGTCTCGGCGGAGAGGGTCCGTAATCGGTTCTTAGCGGGCAAACCTGTTGGAGTTCTGGGAAATCAAGGGGCCTGCGTCATAGCGAAGTCATACGAGATGAAGGCGGCGGGTGTGGGAACCGGAATGCCCATCTGGGAGGCGTTGGTCAAGTGCCCCAAGGGGATTTACGTCAAGCGTGACTTCGGTTGGTACGAAGTGCTTAGCCGGATGATGCTGGCGGTCGTCCGCGACTTCTCACCAAGAGTTGAGTATTATTCGATAGATGAATGCTTCTTTGTCGCCACCCCGATCCGGGGCCGCACTTTCCAGCAGACCGCCGAAGCCCTCCGCGATCGAATCTGGGAAGTCGTCCGCGTCCCGGTGACGGTCGGCATCGCCCGAACCCGCACGGTGGCAAAGCTCATCAGCGACACGGCGAAACCGTTCGGTGCCTTGGCGGTTCTCGACGAAAAGGCAGAGGCCACCTTATTGGCTTCCCGGCCCGTTACGGACATCACGGGCATTGCGGGTCGCCGAGAGGCCCGCCTACTGCCTTGGGGCATCCGCACCTGCCTGGACTATGCCCAAGCCGACCGCCGCTTGATTCGTGGCCTGATGACCGCCACGGGCGAGGCGTTGTGGTGGGAACTGAACGGCGAAGCGGTCCAACCGATTCATCCCCAGCGGCCCCCGCACAAAGCCCTTTCGCGTGGGGGGAGCTTCGGGGAATCCACGGCAAGCCCCGTCGTCCTGTTCGCTTGGTTGGTCCGCAACCTCGAACGCCTGATTGAAGAACTCCACTACCACGGAGTTTGTGCCGGGCGGTTGACCATCTACGTCATCTACCGCAACGGCCAATCGCGGAACGGGCAATGCAACCTCACCGTCCCGAGCGACCGATTCGATACCTTGCTTGACGTTCGTGGCTTCCGAATGTCGCCGCGTCCCATATGCACGTCATCGCGGAGAGGCTAACGCCCCGACGGTCGGCCCCTCTCGGCCTCTTCGACCCGCCGAGCGCGAAGGCGGATGCCGTCGCCGACCTGAAGCGGGAAGTCAACTCGCGTCACGGACGGTTCGCATTGAGAAGTGCCGCCACTCTCCCGTTGGGGGCTATCTATGGGGACACGGCCAACTCGTATGACATTTGCGACATTCGTGGGAAGATGTGCTTTTAGCCGAAGACCATGTGTGCCGGCACCGCCCTGGCATGGAGCAGCTTGCCCAAGGACTTGATAGGGCGCCACGCGCTTCGCCGTCGCGTCCACGAACGGGGCGGCGAGTGGGAAATCCAATTTCATTATCGGGACCGGATACCCCGACTCCCTATCTGGCGTGCCGGGCGGCTGCAAATCGCCCGGTGGGGCAACGGACATGGGCAAAGCCGATTCCTGCCACGGACGGGCTGGACCTGGCACGATTCCATCGCTCAAGGGGCCTGGCGTGGTCTGGACGCCATCCCCGTTGATATCCCGGCAAGTCTGGGCTTGGAACGCGGTATCTGGTATCCGCTGAGGCAGGGGATTCGTGGCCTTCTCGTCCCCGATGAACGGCGGCTTGCCGTCGTCTACATGATTTGCGAACCGGCCTCACATTACTACCAGATGATGACGCGGAGTAACAGGATGCCGGTGTTCATAGAAGAGAAAATCTGACTACATCAGTCGCGGGTGACCTGGACAACTTGCTGGTCCGGGCGGCGCAGCCGCAAGAAGCCGAGGGGAGAGCGGGGCATTCCCTTCCGCCACACGCCAGTCTGTGACCTCACGTCGCTTCGCGGCCCGGACGAGCGAGTTGTCCAGGCCACCCGTGGGGGCCTCTGCCACCGGGGAACGCTTCATTTTGCCTCAGCCACCCGATCGAAGGGGGACCTTCGCCGTCGCCGCGGCGGGGCGCCAGGCCGACCCCTGGGCCAGGTCGGCCGCTACGCACTTCCCGGCTCCTGGCGGTCTTTCTTACCCTCCTTTTGCTTCATCTGTTCGAACAGGCGAGTCAGCTGCTCGTGCCAGGCGTCGGACCGTTCGTTCAGCTCGGACTGGGTCTCCAGGGCCGCGAGCAAGACGTCTCGGTCGCCCTCCAGGGAGATCACGCGGTCGGTCAGGACGGCGAGGCGTTCGTGGAGTTCGTCCAGCTCCTCGCGCATGATGTCCGCTGCATCGATGTCGGTCATGGGTCGCCTCAATCTCCGGGCCACGGTGCGAGTCGCCTTCGAGCGACCAAGGGGGTGATTCGATTATGCAACGGGGATGTGCGGCCACGCGAGCGAAAAGTGGGCCGAGGAAGGCCCTCACGGACGTGCCCTCGCGAGGCTCGACGGCCTTTCGCGACGGCCAGGGTGCGACCTCTGAGGCGGAGAAACGAAGCCTGGCCTCGCGGGGAGACCGGGTCTGGAGGGCGCCGGGGACGGGTCATTGGGACCAGGCCGATGGGGTCCGGTCCCAGCGGTGGGCCTCCAGGCGATCGAGCAGGCCGGGCTCGAGGGCACGGCCGTCGCTCGCGGCCAGGTTCGCCTCGACGTGTCCGATCCTGCGCATCCCGGGGATGATCGTCGAGACCGTCGGCTCGGCCAGGATCCAGCGCAGGGCCAACTCGGGCATGGTCATCCCCTCGGGGACGAGGGGCCGCAGGGCCTCGGCCCGGTCGACGCTCGCCGCGAGGTTTTCGGGGACGAAATAGGTGTTGCGCCAGTCGCCCTCGGGCCAGCGCGTCTCTCTGGTCAGCGTCCCCGTGAGAGTCCCCTCGTCGAACGGCACCCGCGCGATCACGGCGATGTTCCGCTCGCGGCAGAGCGGGAAGAGCTCGTCCCGCGGGGCCTGGTCGAAGATGTTGAAGATCACCTGCACCGCATCGACGAGGCCCGTCCGCAGGGTCTCCGTGACGTTCCACGGCTCCCAGCGGTTGACGCTCACGCCGACCGCCTGGATCATCCCCTCGCGCTTCAGGTCGTCCATGGTGCGCTGCCAGCGATCGTCGCGGGCCCAGGCGTCTTCCCAGACGTGGAACTGGAGCAGGTCGATGCGGGGCAGGCCGAGGTTCTCCAGGCTCTTCTCGGCATACGCGCGGATGTGGTCGGGCGGGAAGCAGTCGTCGAGGGCGAACCCCCGGCGCGAGGGCCAGGTGTTATTCCTGGGCGGGACCTTGGTCGCGACGTAGAGGGTCCGGCCCGGATGGCCCCGCACGGCCCGGCCCAGCAGCCGCTCGCTGTGGCCCGCACCATAGGCCCAGGCCGTGTCGAAAAAGTTGCACCCCAGCTCGATCGATCGCTCGAGCGAGGCGAGCGATTCCGCGTCATCCGAGCCGGTCCAACCCGCCAGCCCCCACATCCCGTAACCGATTTCGCTCACCGACCAGCCGGTCCGCCCGAACGTCCGATAGCGCATCGAGGTCCTCCCATCTTTGCGTGAGAGGGGTATCGTACCCATGCCGACCCTCCGGAGCGATCCCTTTTGGCGGGGAAGTGGGGGCCGGACGGGGCGGGACCGCAAGGGCGCCAGATCGACCCGCATCGCATCCGGCGAACTCCCGCCCGCGCCCCAAGGTCTCGTCGCCGGGTGCTGTCGACGGATTCAGGCGGTCTCCCGCGTGGCCGGGGGCCAGTCAGGAGGAGTCGGCAGGATGAGGCGTCGCTGGCGCGCCGGGGTCCGCAGGACCCTAGCCACCCAGGTCGCGGGATCCTTCGGCGCCCCCTCGTCGCCTCGTGTCGAGGCATCGCCAAAGATGTACTGGATCGCGGCAAGGGATTTGCCGATGACAAATTGATAACGGGAGAACGCATGACGACCCGTCCCGGCTCGAGGCCGCACGACCCGGCCCACGGACATCAACACCTCATTATCGAGAGGACCCGCGATGCCCCCTGCCAAGAAGTCGAAGTCCGCGGCGAAGTCGGGGACGATGGAGACGGCCGCCAAGGAGGCCGTCCGCAAGGTCGGTGAGGTCCTGGAGCCCGTCTCCGAGGTCATCGCCTCCGGGGCGAAGGCGGTGGGCAAGGGCGCCAAGAAGGTGGCGGCGACGGTGAGTGACGCCGTGTCGTCCGTCGCCGAGACGGCCACGGGAGGGACCGGGAGCCGGAAGAAGTCGGGCGGCACGGGGAAGAAGGCGGCCTCCAAGCAGGGCGAAGCGAAGGCCAGCTCGCAGAAGGCCGACGCGAAGGCCACCACCACGAAGGCCGCCGCCAAGAGCAGCACGAAGGCCGCCGCCAAGAGCAGCACGAAGGCCGCCGCCAAGGGTGCCTCGAAGGATGCCGAGAAGGCTCGTAAGCGACCGGCCGAGCAGGGCGCGAAGCGGGCCTCGGCCAAGAAAACGAGCTGAGACACACCGGGGGATCCCCGCGGATCCTCCGGCCTTCCGTCCTCGGAGGGTCGTCGAGGACGGGCTGTGCAACCTATGTGGGTCGGACGTTGAAGGGGACTCTCGGGCTGGTCGGGCGACGACCACGACGTGGGCATGCCCGAGGAATCGATCGCGGCCGGTTTGCATTGTGGGGCGGGCAGACCCGCCCTTCGATCCGAGATCACGCTTGGAGGGGCGGGTTCGGAAACCCGCCCCTCCAAGCGTGCCATGCAGGGATCAGGCAGAGCCCGGTCCGAACGAGTCGAGGTCGTCGGGCGTGGCATCGGCGGGAGAGGGCCATGATGAGGAGACGGGGCGAGGACTCATCCGTCACCCCTGCTCGGGCTCAAGGATGCGTCCCGCGCTTCGTGGATTCGGACCCGGCTCCGGCGTCGGGGTTCCCGACCGGCAGGTGCGTCTCGAACCAGGCGAGCATCTCGGCCTTCATCTCGGGCAGGTACTCGTGCCCGGTCTTCTCGTAGATCACGCTGCGGAAGTCCCCCGGCCTCCCATAAAGCCGGTAGACCGCGCCCAGCTTCCCTTCGAGCACCTCGATCCCGTCGGTCGGCGCCCCGCCGTCCTGATCGCCGGAGAGCATCAGCATCGGCCTGGGCGCGATCAGCGCGAAGATGGCCTCGGTGTCGAAGTGGGCGAGCACTCCGGGGAGGAAGTAGTAGATCCCGTGCCTCCGCAGGTTGGCGTGCGCGATCAGCTCGGTGTAGCGGGTGAAACAGGCCACCCCGACCACCGCCCTGGCGCGGTCGTCGATCGCCGCCAGCCACCAGGCGCGCGTGCATCCCATGCTCATGCCGGTGACGCCGATCCGCCCCTTGTCCACCTCGGGGCGGGTCTGGAGGTAGTCGATCAGGCACTGCTCGTCGCGGAGCATCATCCCCCAGAGCGTGCGGCCCAGCCAGAGGTTGAGCTTGAACAGGCTCGCCTCCTCGCCGGCGTTGCGGCTGCTGTCGAGGCGTCCGGAGGGGCCCTGGCCCGCCCGCTCGCCGCAGAAGTACGAGTCGATCGCGGCCACGACGTAGCCCTTGCGGGCCAGGTCCACGCCGATGCACTCCTGGTTCTCCTCGTTCGTGAGGACGTTCTCCTTGGAGCCGCCGTGCCCGTGCATGCCGACGACCGCCGGGGCAGGCCCCTTGCGGCCCTTGGGCAGGAGCAGCATGCCCGGCACGACCTCGTCCACGCCGTTGTGGAACCGGAACCGCTCCAGCGTATAGCCGTCGTGCTCCTCGCGAGAGACGACCTCGACCCTGGCAGGGTCCGGCCGGGGCGGCATCTCGCCCAGGAGGCGGATCAAGAGTGCGCGGGTCCGGGGGCCATCGGCCTGCCGCCAGCGTTCCAGGTCGGTGGGGACCGCCCAGTCGGGCCGCTTGAGGTGGCGGAACGTCTCGGGCACATCGGCCCAGGGCTCTCCCTGGGGCTCGCCGCCCCGGGCCGATTTCGGCTGGACCCGGACCTGGGCCATCGCCGGTTCGATCCAGGCGAAGAGGGCGAGCAGCAAGAGGGCGGCGCGGAAAAGACACATGGGGACTCTCCTCCTCGGGGTACCGCCGGGCCCGGTCGCGCGAGCCCGGCGTCGGCGGTTGGTTGACCCTCGGGCCTCCCGGCCCGACAATCGGCATCACGAGGATAACGACCCGGCCTGCCCACTGCACGGGCCTCGCGCCCGGTCCGGCCGGCGACCACGACCAGACCCGGCCCGTCCGTCGACGAGAATTGCCGATGCGCCCTTCGATCTTACTTGCCCACTTCATCCTCTCCATGCTCGCGATCGGAGGCCCTCTCATGGCTCAGGAGCGCGGGCCCACGGGTCCGGCCCGGGTCGAGGTCCGGGGCATCTACGGCGGCGTGCCGACCCAGATCCTCGACCGCGGCAAGTCGCTGGCCGACTACGGCGTCAACGCCGTCTGGATCGGCTCGGGAGGACTGACTCGCGAGCGCGTCGCGCTCGTCAAGCGCCAGGGCGCGAAGGTCTTCGCCGAGTTCAACACGATGCACGAAGCGGCCTACCTCAAGGACAACCCCGACGCCGCCCCCGTGGGCACGGACGGCAAGCCCTGCCCGCCGCCCGACGGCTGGCAAGGCGTCTGCCCGACCCACCCGGGTTACCGCAAGGACCGGATGGAGGCATTTCGCAAGGCCCTGGGCGACTTCGAGGTCGACGGCATCTGGCTCGACTACCACCACGCCCACGCGAGCTGGGAGCAGGCCGTCCCGAACCTGCCCGATACCTGCTTCTGCGCCCGCTGCCTGGCCCAGTTCGGGCGGGAGACGGGCGTGGACTTGCCCGACCGACCGACCCCGGAACTGGCATCGATGCTGCTCGGGCCGCGCAAGGCCGAGTGGGTCAAATGGCGCTGCGGCGTGTTTACGGACTGGGTGCGCCAGTTCCGCGCCATCCGCGACGAGGTCCGCCCCGGTGCGCTGCTGGGGACGTTCCACAGCCCTTGGAGTGAGGACGACTTCGGCGGCGCGCTCCGGGACAAGCTGGCCATCGACCTGAAGGCGCAGGCGGAGTCTCTCGACGTCTTCAGCCCGATGCCGTACCACGCCCGGTTCGGCCACGCCGACGACCCGGCCTGGGTCGGGCGGCAGGTCGCCTGGCTGGGCCGTCACCTGGGCGTCGACGGGAAGCCCGGCGAGCGGCTCAAAATCTGGCCGATCGTGCAGCTCACCGAATGGGGCGAGCCGGTCCCCTTGGCGCGGGTGGCCGAGGTGATCGATCAGGGGACGCGCCCGCCCGCGACCGGGGTGACGGTCTTCGCCTGGGGCCCACTGGTGAAAGATTGGGACAAGGTCGAGCGGTTGGGCCAGGCCTATCGCTCCCTGCGCCCGTAAAGTGGCAACGCCTCTCAAGAGCCCGACTCGCGTACCCTCCCTTCAAGGAGCCTCCCTCGTGACGGATGTGACGAAGCGATTGGCCGCCGTGTGGCCCCGACTCCCGGCCCGCTCGCGCCGCGCGAGAGGCGTCGGGCTGGCGCCTGGCCTGCTCGCGTTGGCGGTGGCGCTGGGGTCGCCTGCCCGGGCCTCCGGGGAGGACGAGGTGCCCGCGACGATCGCCCCGTTCTTCCGCCCGCCGGCGGAATTCGCCGCCGACCTCGGGCCATACAAGTCGCCCCTGACCTTCAACGATGGCCGCCCCGTCCGGTCGACCGACGACTGGCGCAGGCGACGGCGGGAGATCATCGAGACCTGGCACGAGATCATGGGCCCCTGGCCACCGCTCATCGAGCGGCCAGACATGCAGGTCCTGGAGAGACTCCCCCAGGACGGCTACACCAGGCGCCGCGTGCGCCTGAAGGTCGCCCCCGACCGGACGACCGACGGCTACCTGCTCGTCCCCGATGGCCCCGGGCCGTTCCCCGCCGTGCTGGTGGTCTTCTACGAGCCGGAGACGGCCATCGGCCAGGGCAAGCGCCCGGGGCGGCTCGACTTCGCCGACGGGCTGGCCAGGCGGGGAATCGCCGCCCTGTCGATCGGGTTCGACCCCGGCGGCATCGATCCCGCCGGGAGCGGGCTGGAGCTCCAGCCGCTCTCCTACCTGGCCTACGTCGCGGCCAACGGCTACAACGCCCTGGCCTCCCTCCCCGAGATCGACCCCGCGCGCGTGGGCGTCATGGGCCACTCCTACGGCGGCAAGTGGGCGATGTTCGCCTCGTGCCTGTACGAGAAGTTCGCCTGCGGCGTCTGGTCCGATCCCGGCATCGTCTTCGACGAGGCGCGGTCGAACGTCAACTACTGGGAGCCCTGGTATCTGGGCTGGGAGCCCGGCCGGACGCGCACGCGGGGCGTGATCACCCCGGAGAGCCCGCGCACGGGGGCCTACAAGCGGCTGGTCGAGTCGGGGCACGACCTGCACGAGCTCCACGCGCTGATGGCGCCGCGGCCGTTCCTCGTCTCCGGCGGCTCGGAGGACCCGCCCGAACGCTGGCGGGCGCTGAACCACGCCGTCGCCGTGAACACGCTCCTGGGGCATGTGGGCCGCGTGGCCATGACCAACCGCCCCGACCACTCGCCGACGGTCGAGTCGAACGAGCAGATTTACCGGTTCCTGGAGCACGTCCTGAAGCCCGTGCGGGCGGTCCTGGCGCCGAAGGGTGCACCATAGCCGGGCGAGGGTGGCCCGGGTGGGAGGACAGACCGCCCCGCGATCAGGAGTCCGATCCCGGAACTTCCTCATCGCACCGCTTGCAATCCAGCTCCATGCCGATCCGGCCGCGTCGGCCTTCGGGCGTCACGACCCAGGACCGCTCCATCCAGGGCGGCTGGTGTCGGACGTGCTGCGGATGACCGCACCCCAGCACGGCCACCCAGTGGCCCTCCTCGTCCCGATGGTATCCCACGATCTTGCGCCTCATGGTCGACACCTCGCCCTGTCGCTCGCAACCGCGGGGGCGATCCTCCGCCGGACCCCTTGTATTGACTCCTCATCCTATCGAAAATGGTTGGAATGGTTGAGGACCGACTCGATACTCACGTCGAGCCGATTCGACACGCGGAGGCGGCGACCGATATGAGCCCGAAGAAGACACGCCGGCTGTTCCTGCAAGACTGCTCGACCTCGGCCGCCGCCCTGGCGGCGATGGCCACGGCGGCCCCGGCGGGGGCGGCGGACGCCGGGGCGGCCCCCCACGAGGGCACGGCCTCCATCTGCGTGACCTGCTCGTCCCAGTTCGCCGAGACGGCAAAGCCCCCCGAGCACTGCCCGATCTGCGAGGACGAACGCCAGTACGTCAACCCCGACGGCCAGCAGTGGACGTCCCTGGAGGCGCTCCGGGCGTCGCACAAGAACGTCATCAAGAAGGAGGAGTCCGACCTCCACTCGATCAACACCGAGCCGAAGTTCGGGATCGGCCAGCGCGCGTTCTTGATCCGGACCCCCGAGGGGAACGTCCTCTGGGATTGCGTCGCCTTGCTCGACGACGCGACGATCGCGCGGGTCAAGGAGCTGGGCGGCATCGCCGAGATCGCCATCTCGCACCCGCACTACTACTCGACCATGGTCGAGTGGAGCCGCGCCTTCGGCGGCGCACCGATCCACATCCACGAGGCCGAGCGCCCGTGGGTGATGCGCCCCGACCCCTGCATCCGCTTCTGGAAGGGCCGCACCCAGGACCTGCGCGGCGGGTTGAAGCTCGTCAGCACCGGGGGCCACTTCGAGGGCTACCAGGTCCTGCACTGGCCGGCGGGCGCCGAGGGCCGTGGCGCGCTGATGGCCGGCGATCAGCCGCAGATTTGCATGGACCCGGAGCAGGTCTCGTTCATGTACAGCTACCCCAACTACATCCCGCTGAACGCGACGGCGATCCGCCACGTCGTCGAGTGCCTCGACCCGCTGGAGTACGACCGCATCTACGGCGCCTTCTTCATCCGCGGCAAGGGGATCGTGCCGACCGGCGGCAAGGGCGTCGTCCGGCGCTCGGCCGATCGTTACCTGCGGGCGATCCTGGGCTGACCGGGGGAGAGGAGTCGCGACCATCCGAGCCCACGACGTCCGCACCGGCTGCGCCGGGTGGTCGATCCCCAAGGAGCACGCCGGGCACTTCCCCGAAGAGGGGAGCCACCTGGCTCGCTACTCCCGGCGCCTGCGCGCCGTCGAGATCAACTCGTCCTTCCACCGGCCCCACCGGCCGACCACTTATGCCCGCTGGGCATCGGAGGCCCCGGAGGGTTTCTCGTTCTCCGTCAAGGTCCCCAAGGAGGTCACGCATCAACGTCGCCTCGTCGACGTGGACGAGCCTCTCGACCGCTTCCTGGGCGAGACCGCCGCTCTGGGCCCGAAGCGTGGCCCCCTCCTGGTGCAACTGCCGCCGAGCCTCCCCTTCGAAGCCGAGGTGGTGGGGGCCTTCCTGGCCTCGCTACGCCACCGCTACGATGGCGCCGTGGCATGCGAGCCCCGGCACGCGAGCTGGTTCACGCCCGAGGCCTCGAAGCGGCTCGAAGACCTGGAGGTCGCCCGGGTCGCCGCCGACCCCGCGGTGGTCCCGCAGGCGGCCGAGCCCGGCGGCTGGGGCGGGCTGGTGTACTACCGGCTGCACGGGTCGCCCAAGGTGTATTATTCGGCGTATCCCGCCGAATACCTCGAAGCCCTGGCGGTGACACTCCGCGAGGCGGCGAACACGGCATCCACCTGGTGCATCTTCGACAACACGGCGCAGGGCGCCGCGACCGCGAATGCGCTCGCCGTCTCGGAGCGGCTCGATCAGTCCAGGGACGTCCCCGGGGGGTGTGACCGACGAATGATGTAGTGTGTTGGGGCGTACGGTGGTAAGATTCGGGCTCTTCTCTCACACCCCCGGAGGAGTCCCACGATGTCCGCTCAAATCATCGACCGCACGGCGTCTGATTTCACCGTCCAAGTGACCATCCCCTACGACCGCTCGATGCTCGACTTCGAGGAGACTCTCCAGCAGCAACTCAACGCCGCCGGGGTCCTGGCCACCGAGGAAGGACTGCGGCAGTTCGACACCGACGGCGCTCCGATCAGCGTCGGCTCGATCCACCTCACCAGCAAGGGACCGATCCCCAAGGATTACCAGACACCTTACGGCATGGCCGCCGTCGAACGCCATGTCTACCAGAGCCCTCAGGGCGGTGCGACCTACTGCCCGTTGGACCGTGACGCCCGGATCATCGTCAGTTCCACCCCCAAGTTCGCCAAGATGGTCTCGAGCAAGTACGCCGAGTTCGGCTCGGCCCGCGTCCAGCACGACCTCCGCGACAACCACGGCCGGACTGTCTCCCGCTGCCTGGTCCAGGACGTCGCCGACGCGGTGGCCGCCGTGGCGTTGGCCAAGGAGGAAGACTGGAGCTACCACCTCCCCAAGATGGAGACGCCGCCCGCGACCGTGGCGTTCAGCCTGGACGGGACCTGCGCGCTGATGTGCGAGGAGGGTTGGCGGGAGACGATGGTCGGGACGATCAGCTTCTACGATGGCGAGGGGGGGCGCCAGCACACCATCTACCTGGCGGCGACGCCCGAGTACGGCAAGGCGACCTTCCTGGGCCGATTGGAAGCCGAGGTGGCGCACGTGAAGGCGACGTATCCCGGCGCCCATTGCGTGGGGATCGCCGATGGGGCGAAGGGGAACTGGGAATTCCTGGAGCGCCATACCGAAGCGCAGGTGGTGGACTTCTGGCATGCGGCGGAGTATTTGGGCAAGGCGGCGGCGGTCCTGTACCGGGGTCATCCCGCGACGCGCCAGTCGTGGGTCGACACGAGTTGTCACGCGCTGAAACATGAACCCGGGGGCGCGGCGGCGACCTTGAAGCAGTTGAAGTCGCTCGCGAAGGCGCGGCCGTGGGCCCAGGGTCACGAGGATGTGCAGCGGGCGATCACGTATTTCGAGAACCAGTCCAAGGCGGGTCGGATGGACTATCCGGCACGGGTGGCGCGGAAAGAACCGATCGGGAGCGGAGTCACGGAAGCGGCGTGCAAGGTGATCGTCAAGCAACGGCTCTGCGGTTCGGGGATGAAGTGGAAGGAGTCAGGAGCGGCGGCGGTTCTGAGCCTGCGTTGCTTGAGCTACACGGCGGGGAGATGGGATCAGTTCTGGGCGAAGATCGACCGGTGGGGCTTCCCTGTGGCAGCATGATACGTGGGTCGCATCCAATGTCGTTCAACATCAAACATCGGTCACACCCTCCCCGGGTGAAGAGAAGGCTACGACTGGAAGACCCGCCGTCCCCGGACTGGACTGTGCAGTTCGAGCCCCAGACCTCACGATGACTCATCATTTCTTGCTCCCCCCCTTCGGCGTGTCTTATGCTCTCTAGAAGGCCATCGTCCTGGGCTTCACGCCAATCGAGGACCGGACTGCCTTGCACACACCCAACTCCGTTGGAGCTCTCCCCATGTCCGGGATCCGCGTCGATAGTCCCCCCATCATTCCGCGCGACGGGGCCGATGACGTCGAGGTCTCGGTGGTCATGCCCTGCCTGGATGAGGCTCGTACCGTCGGGCGTTGCGTGGCCAAGGCGTTGCAGGCACTAAACGACATGGGAGTCCGGGGCGAAGTGATCGTCGCCGACAACGGCAGCACGGACGGATCCCCCGAGAGTGGCATCGGCGCTGGGCGGAAGCGGGTGCCGCCTCAAAATCCGGGCCGGTCAGGTGTTTTTGTGAACCGACCTACCTCCACCCGACCGCTGCCGCGGACCAGTGCGGGCGGAAGAAATACGCTTTGAATTGCCCGCCCGATCACACCTTGACCTGGGCTCGATGGGAGAGTCGGTGCGGCGGGTTGTCTCGCACACGGCCGGGGTATCTTGGCGGAAGACCGGCCCCCGCCGACTCCAAATCGGAAGGTTTCGACGAGTGAGTATATTTAATCACCATCCCGGGCCTGGCCGGTGGGCTCCGGACCTCGAAGTGCCCCTGGTCGAGCCCGTCCATTGCGGGATACTGTTCGCCATCATCGCCGCTTTCGGCCTCTATCAGGCGGTCACCCTGGAGCCCAATTGCGACGTCGTGATGTTGCTGCACGAGGCCGGACGACTGCTCGACGGGGCACGACTTTACGTCGACATCATGGAAATTAACCCTCCCCTGATCATCTACCTCAACCTGCCGGTCGCGGCGGCTGCGCGAATCATCGGCGTTTCGCCGCAGGCCCTATTCGCGGTCTTCGCGTTCGCGCTGGTCCTGTGTTCACTCGCGCTCTGCAACCGGCTGCGGTCCTGCCTGCCGGCCGGGTTGGGCCAGGCCGCCATCCTGCTCTTGGCCTTCGTGCTCCTGGTCGTCGTGGGCGGGATGTTCGGCCAACGAGAGCATCTCATGTTGACCTTGATCCTTCCCTACGCCTTCGCCGCCGCCATCATCTCCGACGGGGGGAAGGTCCCGCGGGCCCTCGCTTGCGGGACGGGGGTCATGGCCGGCATTGGGTTCGCGCTCAAGCCGTACTTCCTGCCGGCATTCCTGGGCGTCGAACTGTACCTGGCGGCCCGTCGAGGCCCCGGGCTCTGGGGCCGGGCCCAGGCACTTGCGGTATGGGTATGCTTCTTTGCTTACGCGGCGGTCGTGCTCGCCCTCACGCCCGAATACTTGCCCTACGCGTGGTCCATCCGGGATGCTTATCGGAGCTACCATCCGCACGGGGAGGATCTTTTCTGGAGGTTCTCCTGGATTCCTGGGCTCCTGGCCCTGTCGGTCGTCGTGGCGACCGGCCTGGTTCGCCGCCGGGCGAAGGGCTGGTCGGACGTGCTCTGCCTGCTCGGCCTCCTGCTGACGGCGGGCGTTTATGTGCAGGCGAAAGGGTTCTTGTACCATTGGTATCCGGCCCTCGCCGTCGCCCTCGTGCTGCTGGGCGTCGCGACGACCGCGCTGGCCCTCGGATTCTCGCGCCCAACGCGGTGGGCGAACCCCGAGGTCGTGCTGGCCCTGCTGGTCCCGGCATCCTGCACCCTAGCGGTTGCCTTCTGGTCGGCCGTTTTCTCTGGCAGCCGGGACATCGAACTGGACCGCGCGGTGCGGGACCATGGCCGGGGTGGCTCGATCTATGCCATGTCGTCCATGACCCACCCGCTTTGTATCGCCGAGAGGAACGGGGTTGGCTGGGCCACGAATAATTACTCGCTGTTGCCGGTCCAATTGTATTACGAATCTTCGGGATGGCGGCCCGGGGGTTATCACGCCTGGGATCGGATGCCCGCGGGCGAGCGTCAGCTCATCTCTCGCATCGTCACTGATCTGGAAAGGGCGAGGCCCGCGTTGTTGCTCGTCGACAAGTTGCCGCCGTCCCCCGAGATGGTCGGATTCGACTTCCTCGACTACTTCCGGCGAGAGCCGCGGTTCCCGCGCGTCATGGCCGGATATCGACATTTGGCCGATTTCAAGCAATTCCGCGTCTATGAGCTGGACCCAACCCAAGGCGACGCCCGACCGGAGGTCGCCGGCTCGCATTGATATGGCTCTTCGCGGAATCCTGGTGTCCTGACGAAGTCCAGTAGGCTGGGTCGAGACCCAATACCGTTTAACGAATCATAACCACTGTCTCTCGAAAGGTTTTCTTCAACACTGGAAGGTTGCGATCCCCGGGCCGCTTCTTCCTCCAGTTCGACATCTGCTTCTTGATGACGCGGGGATTGA
>JAABUN010003833.1_pt1 | contig 22041 bp, 24 predicted proteins | sample 5559311 | NCBI WGS metagenome assembly JAABUN01 (sample SAMN10711877, study PRJNA513370) | rock metagenome | isolation source: Antarctica rocks | place: Antarctica: Victoria Land, Siegfried Peak sud
GTGGCGTACTCCGGGTGCGAGCCGACGTCGAGGTAGAGCCGGGCGCCGTTGCGCAGGAAGACATTCGAGCTGCGCCCCCACGACACCACCCGTCGGAACAGATAGCGGGCGACCTCGTCCGGAGACAGCCGGCGCTGGCCCCGGAAGGTGCACGTCACGCCGTACTCGTTCTCGATCCCGAAGATCCGACGTTCCATCAGCGGACCCCGGCGAACGTCAGCGGACATAGAACCTGCAGGTCAGAGAGCATGTTGGCCGTTTCGTAGGTTGTGGACGATCGCCGCGTTTCGTGGCTGGCCAACCACGTTCCTGCCACGAATCTCACCATCGACAGTGATAACTTGTTGCCCTCCGAGCCGCCGGCCAGGGCGGCCTCGGAAGTCCTCGACGGCAGCGAAACTACGCCCGCTTCACCGACCCTCGCGACCCTCGCGACCGTCGGTGCGTGGCTCCCCCGCCGGACGGCGGCAAGACCTGGAGCGACTGGGGTCAGGCGTTCGCGGCGGCCTGCGCGCGGCAGGCCGAGGCGGAGCGGTTGAGCTATCGCAGCCGTGACGGCGAGAAGATCTTGTTCCAGGACCTGGTCGCCCACCACTACCTCCCCTCGATCGCCGACGCTGCTCCGAACACCCGTAAGAACACAGCCTCGCACCTCGGCGACGGCACCGGGGTGCCGGTCCGCACGGCACTACTCGCGCAGAGCCGCTCGGAGCCAGTTGCTCTTCGCCTTCGGCGCCTTGCCGATCGGCGCGATCGGGCCGAACGAGGTGCAGCAGTGGATCAGCCAGATGGCGGTCGACGGCTACGACCACGCCACGATGCGGGCCAAGCGCTCACTGCTCAAGACCATCCTGCAGGGCGCGGTCGACCAGGGATGGCTGTCGCACAACGTCGTCGAGCGGGCTCGGCTGCCCAGGGCAGTGTCGGTGCCCTGGGAGCGGTTGTCCGCCCTGGTGCTGTCCAACAGCGCCCTCACGTCCGCGGAGACGGCGGAGCTGCTTCTCGAACTGGCCAGTCAGTCGGCCGCTCTCCCGCTCGCCGGCCCTTGCCCAGAGTCTTGCCCAGATGCTCTGTCGGCCGCCGAGCGGTCTTGCCCGTTCGGGGGGCACTCTTGCCCGTCGGGCGGAGCTTCCCCACGGCGCCCGATGAACGCGCGGCGCTGACGCGGAAGTCGACACCAGGCCGTCGACACCACGGTGCCGGTTGGACGACGAGGACCTGCGTGCCGGGCTCCTGTCGCTCCGGGAGATCGAGCGCCCTGTTCGCTGACGACAACAACCCCCGCGCGATGACCCGGCCGTCGGCACCGCAGCCCCGGCATCACGTGAGTGGCGCTACACCCCTGGAGTACCTTGGCGACAGGTGCCGGGTGGACCGGAGCGTGCGTCGGCGTGATGAGAGGGCCGGGTGAACAGGTCGTACGTCGTGGCTGCAGCGTCGCCGCGGGCGGTGTCGATGGCGGCCTACGTGGTCCTTGGGACGGGCAGCGCCGCCGCGGTCGCGGTGGGCCGGTGCGCGTCTCGTCACGCTCGGCCCAGCGAGGTGGACGCCGCCCCGGCCGTACGGCACGTGGCCGTCGCCGTGCCTGCCGCCGGTCCGGAGGTCCCCGGGCGGCGCTGCCCGATGGACGCCCTCGCGTACGGCGTGGCGTTCAGCGTCACCGCGTGCGCTGGGTGCGCTCCCGTGCTGATTGGGCTCGGCAGCGCAATCGCGCTCGTGGGTGGGCCCGGAACCGCGCTGACCGTGCTCGTCTTCTTCCTCGCCGGCCGGACCGCGGTCCTGCTGGCCGCCGCGGCGTTCGGCGCGCGGCTACTGGCGCGACCCGGCGGGGTCCGCGTCTTCGACGTCCTGGTCGGGGTGTCGCTCCTGGCTGCTGCCGCCTACTACGTCTACCTCGTCGCCACGGGCCGGGTGAGCAGCGTCCTGCCTGGCGAGCCCGGCGCGACGCTGCTGCCGTGACCGGTGCCGGCGTGCTCGGCAAGCGGCGCCGGTGAGCTCGGACGACCGCGCAGGGACCCGGCCTCGCGCCGCCCCGCTGGAGAGGGCCGACGCGGCGTCGGGACTCGCCGCACCGTCGCGGGGGTGGTCGCTGGTGCTCGCGTAACGGCTTGTACGAGCACCTTCTACTACGCTCGGTAGTATGACGTCAGGCCAGCCTCGTCAAACCTCCTGGTAACGCACCGCGAACGTCCTGCCACCGTCGTCGGACTCGACGACCCGGCCGTCCCGCGTCGCAACGAACACGTCCTTGCCGTCCGCAGTGACCGCCGCGGGCTGGCCGCCGGCGTTGCCCCGCTGATCCCACGTCTTGCCGCTATCGGCACTGACCTGCACGCCGCCGTTCGGGTCCACCCCGACAAGCGTTCCGTCCTCCGTCCAGGCCAGCAGGGCGAGGATCGGCGTGTTGGGCACCGCCTGGAAGGTGCGCCCACCGTCGTTGCTGACCCCGAGTCCCTGCTGAGTGGTCACCAGGATCGTCTCCGCGTCGTCCGGGCTGACGGCCAGGTCGGCCAGCCGGATGTCGGCCCGCTCATCCCAGGTCTTCTTGTCCTCCGACACCAACAGTTGTCCGCCGGAGTACCCGTACACACGCCCGTGCCGCGCCTTGAGCGTGTGGAAGTCCGCCTTGCCCTCGAGCGAGACGGTGTCCCAGGTCTTGCCGCCGTCGGTGCTCTCGATCAGGCCGAGGTTCCCCGGACCGCCCTGGCCGGCGCCAGGGTGCCCGCTGGCGAGGTAGTGGCCGGGGCCCGCCACGCTGAAGCCCATGAAGTCCTGAGTGGGGCCGAACTGCTCGATCTGGCCGTCGTCGCTGACGCGGAACGCGCCGAAGTGCGTCCCGGCGAGCAGCTGCCCGTCTGCCGGATCGACGGCCAAGCCGTGCACGTGGGCCATTCCGGCGGGGGCGGCCGTACCGGTGTCGGTGTCGCTGCCTCCGCGGCCGATGATGACAAGGACGCCGATCGCGAGGGCGGCCAGCACGACGCTGACGCCGATGGCGGCGCTGCTTCGGCCCTTGACGGCGCCTCCTGCGCGGCCCTGAGCGTTCTTCTGCCGCGGCTTCGCGCTGCGCGATGTCATGAGTCTCCCGGCTCTCCTGAGGACAACGATCTACGGTAGGAGAACGAAGCCGTAGCGCACCGTGTTCCGCAACCGGCGTCGGCGCTGTCGCGACGTCCGATCGAGGACGATCGGGCTTGGGCCCAGCCGATCCGGTCGCGGAGGATCAGGCGCTGATCGACGGCAGCGTGCAGACGTCTGCTCCTGCGGCCGCGAGGGCGGGGTAGGCAGCCAGTACGGCGGGAGCCAGCAGGACGACGGTGAGTCCGCAGAGCACGGCCACCGGCCGTGCGATGCCGACGGGTGTCAGCGGCTCGAGCAACCGGCTCACCCTGGCCGCTTCGCCGCGGTCGGCGGCGGCGAGCGCTGCGCGTGGCGCGCGCATCCCGCCGAGTGTCACCAGTGCGGCAGCGACGCTCATCTGATCGGTATGACGGGCGGCGGCGTCGTCGGCACGCAACTCGGCCAGCCGGGCGATCTCGACCGCAGCTGTGGCGAACAGCGGGACGCCCGGGAAGGCGCGTGCGAGGCCGATCGCGCCCCCGACCACGAGGTGGTGCCGTTCGCGCAGGTGAGCCCGCTCGTGCGCTATCACGGCCGCGAGTTCGTCGTCGTCCAACGCAGAGACAGCGGCGGTGGTCAGGACGATCCGGCCGTGTCGGCCGGGTAGGCAGTACGCCGCAGCGACGTCGGCGTCAACAAGTGTCGCGCCCAACACCGCGTCTTCACGCGAGACCAGGACCAGAGCGTCCCGAGTCCGCCGACGGTCACGGTACGCCGCGACCAGGTGACCGGTGACCCAACCGGCGGGCCACAGGGTGGATGCAGCGGCCAGCACGACTCCGGCGAACACCGCCGGAAACTGCGTTGGCGCACTGTACGCGGCCTGCACTGTGTAGATGCATGCCCGTAGGAAGGAGGCAAGGCCATGCCCGAGATCGCTGGTCGGCACGATCAGGGTGGCGCCGGCCAACGCGACACTCGCCAACGCAACCATGGACAGCACCTGCCACGCGAGCATCCCCACCCGCGGCAGCGACTCGAACAACGTCACCCGCCGCAGTTGGGCGCCGCCGAGCATGAGCGCGAAGGCGAACCCCAGCAGCGACAGCGCGGTCACGAGCGGCGCCGCTTCTTGGCGGCTTTCACCGCTGCCGCCAGGTCGGCGACAACGTCGGGCTCGAGCTCAGACACGAAGTGCATCAGCGCCACCTGCCGGTCGAAGGACTTCCCGAGCACCTCGCGCAGCAGCATCGCAGTGTGCTGCTCACGGTCCCAGGACGGCTGGTACATCCACGCGCGGCCGGCCATCTCCCGGGTCACGACACCCTTGCGGTGCAAGTTGTCCAGCACCGTCATGACGGTGGTGTACGCCAGCTGCTTCCCCGTCTGCAGCTCTCCGAGCACATCGCGGACGCTGGCGGGCTCGCTGCGCGACCACAGGCACTCCATGACCGCAGCTTCCAGGTCTCCGAACGGACGCATGCCGCACCTCCTACGAGACACTGTAGTAGCGGACCTGGCGGCGCGGGCTGCCCCTCCCATCTCGCCGAGAACGAGGCGCATTGTGGCTCCTGTCGTCAGTGAGGCAGGCTGCCGGCATCGAACAGCGCGAGCTGCTGCCCCTCCGCGTCCGATACCTCCCGGCGCTGCAGCAGGACCGCGTTGAGCTCGCCGCCGAGCAGCAACCCAAGGCTCAGCAGGTAGGTCCACGTCATGACGATGGCCCCGCCGCCGAAGGCGCCGAGGATCGGGTTGGTTTCGGCCGCGAAGCTCAAGTAGACCCGGAAGCCGACCGTTGCCAAACCCCACAGCACGCCCGCCAGCAGGGCGCCGGGCACGGCGTCTCGCCAGCGCACGCGCCGACTCGGCGCCGTCCGCAACAGGATTGTTGCCCAGGTGAGCAGCAGCAGTGCCATGGCCGGTAGGCGCACGCCGTTCCACACGAAAGTGAAGGCCGAGCCGAGGCCGACCAGGTCCGCGAGCTGCTCGCCGCGGCCGAACAGCGGACCGACGATCAGGACGCCCAGCCCGACCACAGCCAGCAGCAGCGTGCCGATCGCCATGAGGAGCCCGAGCAGCCGCCGCCGCAGCCAGCTGCGCGTCTCGGCCGCGTCGTGCGCGAGGTTGAGGGCGTTGATGGCGACCGCGAATGCTCCGGAGAGCGAGACCAGTGCACCGACGGTGGCGGACGTCAGCAGCCCGCCACGCGAGTCCTCGAACAGCGAGCGCACCGACTCCAGCACGCCTGAAGCCTCCTCGGTCAGCACCAGCGACAGCAGGCCGAGCACTCGGTCGCGCGCCTGCTCTGCCACGCCATTGCCGACCAGCGCCTCGAGCAGCCCGAGCAGGCTGCCGCCGACCAACAGCGCAGGAAAGATGCTCAGGACCACGAAGAACGCGGTCTCGGCAGCAAGCCCGGGCAGCCGGTCGTCGAGGACCTCGTCAACGTACTCGCGCCCGGCCCCCCGCAAGCCTGGCCTGCCTCCGGCGCCGCTCACGTCCTGCTCGTGCCCGGCCCCGTACTTCCGGCACACGTGTGTCGGTCGAGGGGACAGTGCGTCAGCCCGCGGGCTGAGCGCTTGCGCTGAGTCGCGCTAACCATGCCTGCTGACCGGCGCGCTTCCTGGCGCGCCGACGAACGCGTCCCAGGCTGCGCTGAAGCGCTCCTCGCGGGCGACGTGCTGTGCGCGGGCGCTCTTGATGAACGGCGACTTCGAGACGGCCTTGATGATGCCGTCGTTGATGCGGTTCATCGGAGGCCGCAGCGGCCGCTTGATGTCGAGGAACAGCACGATCCGCTCGCCGGCGGTGTCGTTCCACGCCTCGTGCTCGTAGGTGTCGTCAAACACCAGCGACCGGCCCTCGGTCCAGTGCCGGGTCTGGTCGCCGACGCGGATGCCGCACTTCTCGCGGGGTTCGGGGACGATGAGCGCCAGGTGATGACGCAGCACGCCCCGGTACGGGCCGTAGTGCGGCGGCAGGCGCTTGACGGGCCCGAGGATCGAGAAGAAGCCGGTGATGACGCCGGGGATCGCGTGCAGGACGGCTGCTGTGGCCGGGCAGCGAAGGCAGTTGGGGTGGTCCCAGACGTCGTAGCCGACGAACCAGAAAGTCTTCCACTGGTCGTCGTCGGACAGGTTGATCTGGTCCGGGGCGATGTCCTGGAAGTTGGGCAGCGCGTCGCGTACGTGCAGGACCTGCTCGGCTTCTGCCCGGATGGCCGGGTAGTGCTGCTCGAGCAGGGCCGTCCACGGGAACTGGCCCGGGTCGAGGAACGGCTCCGTCCCGACCTCACTGAACCGGCCGAAGGTGCGGTGGACAGTTTTCGGGATGCTGCGGTTGTTCTGCACGAGCCTCTGCGCCCGGGCGAGCACGCCGGTCTGCGTCCCGACGGTCACCGTGCGCTGCCGCTCTTCGCCCCCGCGCCGACCTGCTCGGCCTGCTCCGTCGGGTGCGGCTCAGCGCCGTTCAGCTGCGGGGCCTTGAACGTGTTGAGCCGGGTCGAGTTGAGCACCACGCTGATGCTGGACAGCGCCATGGCGGCGGCGGCGATCAGTGGTGACAGCAAGGCCCCGGTGAAGGGGTAAAGCACGCCGGCGGCGACGGGGATGGCGGCGGCGTTGTAGCCGAACGCCAGGCCGAGGTTCTGCTTGATGTTGCGCATCGTCGCCTTGGACAGCGCGATCGCCGTGACCAGGCCTTTGAGCTCGCCGGACATCAGGGTGACGTCGGCAGCCTCGATCGCGACGTCGGTGCCGGTCCCGATCGCGATGCCCACGTCGGCCTGCGCGAGGGCAGGGCTGTCGTTGATCCCGTCGCCGACCATCCCGACGATCTTGCCCTCGTCCTGCAGTGCACGGACCTCGGCGGCCTTCTGGTCGGGAAGCACGTCGGCGAGCACGCGGTCGATGCCCACCTGCCGGGCGACGGCCTTGGCCGTGCGCTCGTTGTCGCCGGTGATCATCGCGACCTCGAGGCCCAGGTCGCGCAGCGCCCGGATGGCCGCCGCGCTGTCGGGCTTGATGGTGTCGGCGACCGCGACCAGTCCGGCCGCGCGGCCGTCGAGCGCGACGTACATGGGCGTCTTGCCGTCGTCGGCGAGCCGGTCGGCACGCTGCTCGAGCTCGCCGGTAGCGATGTCGGCGTCGCGCAGCAGCCGGGCGTTGCCGATGAGCAGCTCACGGCCCTCGACCGTGGCCCGCACGCCCTTGCCGGTCACCGAGTCGAACGTCGTCACCCTGGCCAGGTCGAGCCCCCGCTCCTTGGCGCCGGCGACGATCGCTGCGGCCAGGGGGTGCTCACTGTCGACCTCGGCCGAGGCGACCAGGCGCAGCAGCTCGCTCTCGTCCTGGCCGCCGACGGGGACGACGTCGGTCAGCGAGGGCTTGCCGCGGGTGATCGTCCCGGTCTTGTCGAGCACGACGACGTCGAGCTTGTGAGCGGTCTCGAGCGCCTCGGCGTCCTTGACCAGCACGCCGTTCTGCGCGCCCTTCCCGGTGCCGACCATGATCGACAACGGCGTGGCGAGGCCGAGGGCGCACGGGCAGGCGATCACCAGCACGGTCACCGCGGCCACGACGGCGAGCGTGAGCTGCGAGCCGAGGACGAACCACAGCACGAAAGCGGTGATCGCGATGAAGATCGCGGTCGGGACGAAGTAGGAGGCGACGACGTCGACCAGTCGCTGGATCGGCGCCTTGGAGCTCTGCGCCTCCTGGACCAGCTTGACGATCTGCGCCAGCGCGGTGTCCGCGCCGACCTTCGTGGCGCGCATGGTGAATGCGCCGGTCTGGTTGACGGTGGCGCCGATGACCTGCTCGCCGTTTGATTTGGACACCGGGACCGACTCCCCGGTGACCATGGACTCGTCGATCGTGGAGGTGCCGTCGACGATCTCGCCGTCGACCGGGATCTTCTCGCCGGGCCGCACCCGGATCTGGTCGCCGACCTGGACGTCGTCGACACCGACCTCGACCTCCTGGCCGTCGCGCAGCACGTGCGCGGTGGCGGGCGCGAGCTCGACGAGGGCGCGGATGGCGTCTCCGGTGCCGGCGCGGGCACGGGCCTCGACCAGACGCCCGAGCAGGATGACGGTGATGATGAACGAGACGACCTCGTAGTACACCTCCCGCACCTGCTCGGGCAGGACGTCAGGGAGGAACGTGGCGACCAGGCTGTAGCCGAGCGCGGCGATCGTGCCGAGCGTGATGAGGCTGTTCATCTCGGCGCTGCGGTTGCGCAGCGCCCGCCAGCCGATGCTGTGGATCGGCCAACCGACCCAGAAGAACACCGGCAGGGTGAGCAGCAGCTGCACGAAGCGGTTCTCCAGGATGTCGGGCACGTACTGCTCGCCGATGAAGTGCTCCACCATCGCGGCGTACAGCACCGGCAGCGTGAGCAGGGCGCCGACCGCAACCCGGCGCTTGAGGTCGCGGACCTCGTCGGCGTGCGCTTGCGCCTCGGCGTCCTCGGTCCCGGCCGAGCCCGGCTCGCTGCGCAGCCGGGCGGGGAAGCCGGTGGCCTGCGCGACCGCCTTCGTCAGCCCGTCCAGCTCGACGAGCGACGGGTCGTACATCACGACCGCCCGTTCGGCGCCGACGTTCACCTCCGCCTTCTCGACGCCGCCGATCGCCCGCAGCTGCGCCTCGGCGCGCGCGACGTCGGTGGGCAGGCTGCGCAGCGCGCCGGGCAGCAGGAACTCCGCCCGCTCGCACTTCTCGCCGGCGTCGAGCTGCGGCCCGACCCCCACAGCTCGAGCGGTGTCGCGGTTCTCGGTCGTCACGCCGCGTGCGGCCTCGACCACCTCGTCGCCGCCCTGCTCCGGAGCGGCCAGCGACGTCTCCCCACGCTGCGCCTTGGCGAGCGTGCTGCCGGAGTCGTCGCCGTCGGGTGCCTCGGCGATGAGTGTCCCGTGGAGCATGTTCATGCCGCACGCCCACGCGTACTCGCCCGGCTCTTGCACGTCGAGGTCGAGCGTGGTGGTGCCGAAGGCCGCCAGCGAGACGCTCTTGCGGAAGTCGGGGAACACGACCCGAGCGGTGCAGTCACTGTTCTCCTGCCGGTCGAACCGCAGGCGGACGGGCTTGCCGGCCTCGACCCGGACAAGGCTCGGTGAGTAGCCGCCCTTGACGGTGATGTCGACGACCTGTCGACCGTTCTCGACTTGGGCGTGCGTCGCCTTGCGCGGGGCGAAGAAATACCACGCCAGCGCGGCGATCAGCGCGATCCCGCCCAGGATGACGGCGATGTCAGCGGCGGTCATGAATGGCTCCTTGTCTGTACGGCTCCGGTGGCCGGCGGAAGTGCGGTGGAGGAGGCCGGGAGCTGCTCGAGGAGCAGCTGGGCCATCACGTCGGGCTGTTGGTAGGCGATGCCGTGCGGTCCGGGACGCCGCAGGATGCGCACCTCGGGGGCGGGCGGCAGGTCGAGAACATCGCTCAACAACACCGTCATGTCCTGCTCGGCGAGCAGGACCGTGACCGGGCGCGGCGGCTGCCGCAGCACGTCGACGAGGGGGTTGTGTTCCCACATGCTCGTCAGCGCGTCGTGGTAGGCAGCGAAGCTGTGCTGCACGCCGTCACGCGCCACCTCGGCGGGTACGTCGGGTTCCAGGCGCGGCGCCAGCCGCGCGACGAGCGGCCGGGTCAGGCACATCGCGCCGCAGACGAACTCTCCGACGGGTGAGCCGTTCAAGGTCATCCGGGCCAAGTAGGACCGGCTCGCGAACCTGGCCTTGGCACGCTCGACGTCGGCGAACACCGCCGGAGCAACGAGGGTCAGTCGCTCTGTTCGATCTGGGGCGAGCTGCGCCACGGCTGCCGCGACCGTCGCGCCCCAGCTGTGCGCCACCAGGTGCGCGCGGCGCACCCCCGCATGGTCCATGAGGCGGAGCACCGCGGCGGCCTGCTCGTCGAGGTCGAACGCGGTGCCGAGTCGCATCGATGAGCCGAAGCCGAGCAGATCCGGCACGAGGCAGGCATGACCGGCTTCCGCGAGGCGGCGGGCGGTCGGCGTCCAGGTCGAGGACGTGGCGCCGAGCCCGTGCAGGAAGACCAGCGGCTCTGCTGCCTCCTGCAGCGGCGGCCCGAACGTCTCGTGCGCCAACTGGTGCGTCCGGGGGTCCAGCTGCGGGCGGACGACGCCGCCGCCGCCCACCCCGACGGCGGGGGCGAGACCTGCCGATGCCTCCGCGTGCCGGGAAGCGAGCCACCGCGAGAGCAGAAGCGCGTACCCGGCCGCGGCGGCGAGCGCGACCACCAGCCAGGTGGTGTCCCCGCCGGGCATGTAGTGGCTGCTCACGTGACCCAACGCCAGCCAATCCATCCAGTGGTAGTGCGGAACCCCTGGGAGCCGGAAGATCAGGTCCGGCCACATGGCCCACAGGTGGAAGCCCAGGATGGACAGCAGCTGGAAGCGGGTCGGCCGTGCGGCGACGAGCAGGAACAGCGCCCGCCACAGCGCCGCGACGGTCAGCCCGACCAGGAAGTGCGTCGCCCAGTGGAAGCGCGCCTCGTGGGTGGCATAGCTGGCGTAGAGCGCGACCTCAGCGACGACGAGGACCGCCAGCTGCCACAGCAGCGTGCGCGGGCGCAGCGGGGCGAACGGCTTCGGCCAGTCTTCACGGCTCATGTCACGGCTCCGGTGATGGTCGTGACCTCGAAAGCGTTGGTCAGGTAGTCCGGGTCGAGCGTGGCGTAGCGCACCACGCGATCAGCGTCGACGACGGCGTAGCCCACAGGCCGACCCCCGTCGACGGGATCAGGCATGTCCACCGCGCGGGCGAGCCGGTCGAGCGGGTCGACCACCGTGGGAACCGGCAACTCCTTGTCCGTCGGCGCAGGCAGCACCACCCGGACCTCGGCCTGCTCCGGCACGGCTGCAGCCCATTCAGCGAGCTCGTCGCCCTGCGGCACCTGCCGCACGAACAGCAGGACCACAGTCCGACCACCGAAGTCGACGCCCACGACCTGCTCGGGAAGAACCCGGCCGTTCAGCAGGAGCCCGTCGCGCTGGTAGGCCGGGTCCGGATCATCAAGCGGCCCGGGCGGGCGTACCAGCGCGACGATGACGAACGTCAGCACCACGGCCAGCGCTATGAGCCACGCCAGCGGCGCCCAGCTCGGCAACGGGGGCCGCCGCCCGGGGGTGCGCCCCGACACGTGCGCCTCGCGCTCGATGTCGCCCGGCGCGACCGAGGCGGCCGCCACGGCTAGCGGTTCCGGAAGACGACGCGCATGACCTCGTCGTAGACCAGCGGGTCACCGCGCTGCACCGCGTCCGTGACGCAGCGCTCCAGGTAGTTGCGCGCGACCTTCCGGCTGACCGCCTCGAGGGCCGACTGGGCCGCGTTGGCCTGCTGCAACACGTCGACGCAGTAGCGGTCCTGCTCCACCATCCGAGCGATGGCACTGACCTGCCCGCTGATCTTCTTCAGTCGCAAGAGGAGGTCGGCACGCAGCTGCTCGCTCATCATCGCCACGTCGCAGGCATCAACGCCTTGGGCTGGCGCCACCGTTGCGTCGCTCACGTCGCCTCCACGAATGCTCGCCTACTAGGGTCGGTCGTCGTCAGGTACTCGGTGAGAGTACCAAATGCTGAGGAGGGGTACCCGCGTGAGCGATCAGCAACCCGCTCGCCCGCGGATGCGTCGCGCGGTAGTCGCCGCGGCGCTCGTCGTGATCGGAGCCAGCGCGACGGCTGTCTCGCGCAATGGACAGGAGCCGGCCGCGCGCGCGGTGCCGCTGCCAGCAGGTGAGTTCCCGAGCCGGGAATAGAGCACACGCACGGCCTCGGCGTCGACCCTGCTGACGGCGTCCTCTACGCGGCCACCCACTTCGGCCGCTCGCTCTACCGCGACCGGTAACGCGCTACTTCAGCTTCCGGGCCACGAGCCGCAGCACGAGCCCGAGCTTCGACCGCGTGCAGTGCTCGATGTCCAGCCCGACCTCCTGCACCCTGCGCTCGGGTTCACGAAGCAAATGGTCAGCCTCCAGCCGCAGGAACAGCGGCTCGAGGGCACGCTGCACGGCCCGGACCGGCGCGAGCGGGCTTCGGACGTGGTCGAGCAGCACCAGACGGCCGCCCGGTTTCAGCACGCGGGCCATCTCCGCCGTACCGGCCCGGTCGTCGGGGATGCTGCACAGCGCCAGCGTCGCCAGGACGGTGTCGAAGGACGCCTCGTCGAAGGGAAGATCCTGCGCATCAGCGACGCAGAAGTCGACGTCACGGCCGAGGTCGGCCGCGCGCCGTTCGGCATGCGCGAGCATGCGTCCGCTGATGTCGACGGCAGTCAGGGCGACGCGCTGGTCGTAGTACGGCAGGTTTCGCCCGGTGCCGGCAGCGACCTCCAGCGTACGGCCGGCAGCCAGGCTGGTCGCCCACTGCCGGCCGGAACCGAACAACAACCGCTCAGGAATCAGGATCTTGCGGTCGTAGCCGTCAGCGGACTCGTCGTAGATCCTGCGTACCCGTTCGAGGCTGTCGCTCATCGCGGGCCTGGTGCCCCTTGCGCGCCTCGCCGCACAGGCGTCAACGGTTGGGGCCCATGTTCATCCCTGGCATGCCGCTGGTCCCCTCCTGCATCTGCTGGTGCATCTGCTGCATGCCCGGGTTCCCCTCCTGCATGAGCTTGTGCATCTGCTGCATGCCCGGGTTCCCCTCCTGCATGAGCTTGTGCATCTGCTGCATGCCCGGGTTCCGGTTCTCGGGCCCGCCAGTGGCGGCCTGCGCCGCTGTTCCGGCGAGCACGGCGGCAGTCACCGCCCCTGCGGCGACGAGGCTGGCTCGGACGATCGTCTTGCTGGTCATCTGTAACACTCCTAGGTCGGGTAGGAATAGGTTACCCACCAGCAGGCACGGTACACCCCGGGAGTACCAAGGAAGGCGGGAGAGACATGAGCGAGGACCACGACAGCGCGACGCCAGGCTCACGAGAGCCAACGGCGCGGGAACTCAGAGCGGCCCGCCGGCGGGCTCATGAGGAAGAGAAGAAGCGGCGGGGCAGCAGTGGCGGCGGCAAGGGCAACAAGATGAACAAGGGCGGTGACCAGGGGCCCACCTCCGATGAGCGGAGCCGGCGCTAGCGCGACGCTTGTGGCCGCACGTCGACTTCGACGCCGCTGGACTCGGCCCGTACGTCGGCTTCGAGCCCGCGGGCGGCTTCGCCGGCTCAACCTCCGACGCGCACGGCGGGCACTGCAGACACCTATCCCCCCGCGCGTGGCGAAAGCCGACGAGCACCCCGACGTTCCCACCAGTTATGGCGCGCCCCGGACGCTGCTCTACGTGACGGTCAAGCGGGACAACACGTCCTGGCGAGGCATCTACGGGCACTGGTGGGTCGAGGTCGGCGACAGTGAGAGCTACGGCTGGTGGCCGGCGGCAGTGCCGCTGGCTGTCAGGGACCTGGTGGTCGGCACCGACGGCATCCTGAACGCCGTTGGACTGCTCGGACTCAGAGGGACCTGGTATCAAGATCCGAGCCACGGCCAGCCCGCGGTCCACGTCTTCCACCCAGTGCTGTCCATGGTGAAGCCGGACGACCAGGTCCGCGAAGAGATCCGGTCTTTCGCGCACGGCTACCGCGCGCCCTGGCGTTGGCACTGGAGCTCTGCGCGAGCCTCCGGAACGTGCCGCGTGTTTCAGGACGAGCTGCTCGCCGCAGTGGGACTGGTGGAGGGCTTGGAACAGCTCCACACGCGAGGCAGCGGCTGCCCGTTCCTGTACCCGTTCCGCCACGTGGGCTGGCGGCTCGCGGACGGGCTCGACGACCTCGTGCGTCGTGCCGTTCCTGGAGCGGGGCGGGCCGCGCGCTGATCAGCGCCGGTCCGGTACGCGTAGAACCAGACTCCCAACTCGAGCATGCCCTCCTGAAGTCGAATGCAGCTTCTGCTGGAATCAGCTACTCGGGGTAGCTGTACCTGCGCTGGATGAGGTGCTTGCTCGTCACCACCCGGGTGGCCACGATGCGGTTCTGCTCGTCGAGCGTCATCGTGAAGTGGTAGCCGAGGACGGGCATCGCGAAAGCGAGCCTGCGGGCCCCGTCGGTGTCGTACCGGACTGGGTCGGTCACTCCTGCGTCCGACCAGGGCTCGTCCTCCAGGTAGTCCTGCCCGGTGCGCGCCGACGTCGTAGTCGGAGCAGCGCCGAACCCAGAGGTGACCGACTCCGTCGTCTCGATCTTCGACTGCGCACCCATCACCGTCTGCACGGTGCGCAGCAGGTCGTTGGCCGGCTCCGGCGGCCAGCGCACCTCGATGTGCGCCGTGCCCCCGTCCCATCCGGTCGCGGTGACATCGGCGAGAACCACGCTCACGCCCGTCGACCAGTCCACGTCGGCGCTCCAGCATGCGACGCCGCACGGCTGCAGGTCGGCCGAGCTCACCTGGCCGTCGGGTGCCTCGACGGCCAGGTCGAGGTCGTAGTCGACCTCCTCCTGAGGGCCTGGCGCGTACGCACGCGCCTCGAGCCGGCCGTCGGAAGCGACGAGGGCTACCGTGACGTGGTTCACCCGTTCGGCCACGCGCAGGACCGCCCCTGTCGGGGCCGGCAACAGGGCGGTCTGCGACACCAGTCGCGGCGGGGTCGCCGACGTCAGACCGGCGGTCGCCACGACGACGAGCGCGAGCAGCGCCGCCTCCACGCGGGCGGCCTTGCTCAGCGCCCACGGCCTGCGATCCCTGCCGTTCACCACGTCCGCACCGTTGTCGACTCCGCGTCGGTGCCGGATCCGCGCGGTCAGGGCGGCAGCGACCGCAGCCGTGAACAGGCCGAGCTTGAGCAGCAGGACCTGCCCGTACGTCGTACCACTCCAGTCGCTCAGCGTCGGCAGCAGCAGCAGGGCACTGAGCGTTCCGGTCAGCAGTACGACCAGGAACAGCGCCGCGGCGACCCGCGCGTAGGCGCCGACGACCATCCACGTCGCCAGCGAGCGGCCCCGCCACGCAACCGCCAGACGCACGACGTGGACCAGCCCGCCGACCCACACCGCTGCAGCGGCCAGGTGCACCACTGTCAGCAGTACGCCGAAGCTGCCTACCGCCTCACCGGGATGAGCGCGGATGCCCTCGAGCAGGACGACCCCCGTGAGCGCGACAGAGGCGACGGCGCCCCGGCGCGGCGCGCGCGCCACAACAACCGCGAACAAGAACAGCGCCGCCTCAGCTGCGAGCAGGCGAGCCGGCGCGGACGTCTGCAGCAGGGCGGGCACCTCCGACGGCCGAAGGGACGCGACCTGCAGGAGCATGAGCGTGGCTCCGGCCAACCCGAGCAGTGCCCCGAGGCGTATCCATGGGCGGGTAGCGGCCAGGTCTCCGACTTCGCGTCGCGCGATGACCGCCCCGGCCGTGCCGCCGAGCGCCAGCGCCAGGCCCAAGAACAACAGTGCCCGTGACAGCGCAGTGCCGGGTCGCACCTCATCGGGGTCGTCCTGCGAGGTGCCGCCCGCGCTGCTACCGGCCGCGACAGGTGTGGCGACGCCGAACGCGAAGCTGCCCTCGATGAGGTCCCCGTCAAGTGCGACGACGCGGTAGGAGGCCTCATAGCTGCCGACAGCAAGCTCCTCGGCCGGCACCCCCCGCAGCGAGCTCCCGCCTTGCTGCAGGTCCACAGCGAGCGGGATCGACGCACCGTCGCTGAGGCGCAGGGTGAGCGCGTCTCCCACCGGCGTGACCGGCTCGTTGAAGGCGACGGTGACAGCTTCCGGAGGCGAGGTCACGGCATATCCGGCACCGGGCGTGGTCTCGACGAGAGCTGGATGGGCCAGCGCAGCGGTCGGCCACAGCAGGACCGTGAAGACCATCGACAGGGCGAACATGGCGCGCCGTGACCGACGACGCGTGACGAAGCCGGCTTGTGGAAGGCCGTTGGGCAGGCGACGCATCATGCAGCGGGACGTAGGTGGGAGCCGAGCGGCAGATTCACAACTCGGCGACGGACCATTCGGGGCGGTCGAAGATCGACGAAGCGCGCACCTGGGCCCCGATCAGGGCCTGCGCCACGTCTGCGGCCGTGACCGGACTGTCGAGAGAACTGCGGACCTCGACGTAACCGGCCTCCGCCGTCGCGTCGACGTCGCGGTCGGCGAAGCGCTGCTCCACGAACCGGGCGCAGGTCTGGCTCAACTCCTCGTCGCGGCTGTACAGATGCACATGCACCACGTGATCGCACCATGCCCGCAGTGCCACTCCGACCTCCTCGGCTGTGCCTCAGTTCCGACCGGCCGCCTCACCGACGTCACCCCGTCCCTCCTATGCAGAGTAGTCGACAGACGCCGCTCAAGGGATCGATCGGCGCGTTCACCGCACGAAGCGTGACGCTCCACTTCGAGGCCGGCCCCAGCCCCGCGCTCTCGCGCCGCCTGGCTATGAACGTCGGGCCAGGTCGTCACGGCGCTGCAGGAACTCCTCGCGGTCGATGTCCCCGGACGCATACCGGCACTCGAGGATGCGCCGGTCGTCCGAGCCGCTACCGCTGCTGCTCAAGTGCTTCACGAGCCAGACGGTCGCGACCACCGCGAGCACGATCAGCGCGAGCGCGAGGACGGCCCACAGCGCGATCCAGGTGCCTATCCATCCGCTCATCATGTGGTCGCCGTCCCCGTGCATCATCGCGAGAGTGCTCATCGCCGTGCCTCCTTTCGTCATGTCGGGTACCGAAGCGGCCCCTTGCCCCTACCCCGCCGCGGGGGACTTCTCGTCACGGGCCTGCGCCTGGAGCTGGTCGAGCTGGGCACGCATGCGAGTGATCTCGTTCTCGTCGCTCGCCGACCGGACGGGCGCGTGGCCGTGACTGGCGCGGTTGCCGGGCCGGCGCATCGACCATGCCCACCAGCCCATGAGCCCGACCATGCTGAGCGGGCACAGCAGGGTGAACAGAAGGAAACCCAACTCCACGTCATTGCCTTTCGTCGCTGCCGGCAAGCGGCTTCGTGTGTCACCAGCTGGACTGCTGGTCGTCCTCGATGTCGGTCTACTACCCACCTTCGTGAACGCCGACCGTCTCTGTGCCGTTCCCGCCCATCACATGTCGCCCGATTGGTACTCAGGAGTGGCGCCACGTCATCCGGCCAGCACTGCCCCGGTGCCGGGGACGACGGTCTCCACTGCGCCGAGCAGCACGCGAAGCAGGTAGTACAGCGCGCCGACGAGGAAGAGCGTGCCGACGACCAGGTCCAGCCGCCGCCACTGCGCGCCACCGAGCGGCCCCAGCAGGCGGCCCCCGGCGGCGGCGAAGGTGTACAGCGCCAGCCACCTGCCGAGCACGAAGCCGGCGATCGCGAGCACCGAGATCAGCACACTCCCGGAAGCGGCCGCGGCCCCTCCGACCCCGATAGCGATCGGAGCGCAGCCGGGACAGCCGACCACGGCGAACACCGCGCCGGCACTGACGGCACGTAACGGGTCGGGGGGCAGCGCGAGCGTGCGGGAGCACAGGGACGCCCGGCGGGTGACCAGGCGCAGCCCGGCCACCGCGAGCAGCACTGCCGCAAGGAGCGAGAGCGCCACGGCGCCTCGAACGAGCAGGTAGGTCACCGACACGGCGAGTGCGCCGATGGTCGCGATCACGCCGTCCATGCCGACGACGAACCCGAGCACGACCAGCGCGCCACGCACCCGGCTCAGCGGCTGGCGCTCCTCTCCCCACTCGGGCGTCAGCCCGTCAGCAGTGCCTGCGCGCGCGGCGGGGGTGAGCACCGTCATGACCGCCGGGATGCTCGGCCAGGCGATGGGTGAAAGGGTCAGCACAAGTCCGGCGAGGAACGCCAACGCGGGCGCGACCGACGTCTCGAACGACACCGACTCGAGCAGCCACTCGATCGGCTCCGGCGGCAGCAGCCGTGCAGTCAAGGCCGGCCGGCCGTCGACGCTCAGGCCATCCACAAGGTTGATGCCTCCCACAGCGAACAGTCCTCCTGGTTGCGACCTTGCCTGAAGCACATCCCGCAGCATCGGGCGGCAGGTCCCACTCCGGCGCGCCGCCGGTATGGCTCAAGGAACATACTCTCCTCCAGTACCGTTGCGACGACGTAAGCAACACCCGATGTCTTCGGAGGCAGCGTGTACCCCGTCCTGTTCGAGATCTTCGGGATCTCGGTGACCGCCTACGGGGCGAGCAAGGCGCTGGCTGCCCTCGTCGCGGCGTGGCTCTTGGGACGCGAGTTCCGCCGGCTCGGCTGGGACGCAGAGGTCGCGCACTCGATGGTGCTCGCCGCGACCGTGATCGGCTTCGCCGGCGCCAAGCTGTACTACCTCGCCGAGCACTGGGAACGGCTCGACCACAACACGCTCAGCGCGGGCTTCACGTGGTACGGCGGCGTGATCGCGGCGACAGCAACCGTCGTCGTGATGGCGAAGCGGCGCGGGCTGCCGCTCGGGCGGCTGGCCGGTATCGCCGCCGTACCGCTGTCGCTCGCCTACGGCATTGGCCGCCTCGGATGCCTGCTCGCTGGTGACGGGACGACGGGCACGCCGACCGACCTCCCCTGGGGTGTCACCATCACGGCGGGCATGGTTCCCACCGACGGCCCGGTCCATCCGACGCCCCTCTACGAAGCGCTCGCCGCCTTCGCGATCGCGGCGTTGCTCTGGTCTCTGCGCAAGCGCGTCGCACCGCTCGCGGTGTTCGGGTCCTACCTCGTCCTGTCCGGCACAGCCCGGCTCCTGGTCGAGTTCGTCCGGACGAACGACGAGGCGCTGCTGGGGGCGACGCAGCCGCAGCTGTGGTCTCTGCTGCTCGTCGCGATCGGTGCGGCGCAGCTCATCCGTCAGCGGCGTACGCCGCTGCAGGGGCCGGCAGCCCACGACGCTGCACCCGCAGTGCCGACGCCGGTCGGCGCAGCGTCAGGCCGTTGACGGCGACAAGAACACATCTACGATAGGCCGTAGTAGCAAGTGCCGGGATCCCGGCATTCCACCGCGCGGATCCCCGCCGAACTCTGAAGGACGCCATGAGCGACCTGCTCATCACCTCGACGGTGCTCGCCTCGTTCGTCGGCGGGATCCTTGCGCTCCTCGCCCCCTGCTGCATCTCGGTGATGCTGCCGGCGTACTTCGCCTCCACGTTCAGCCGGCGGACGCAGATCGTCGCGATGACGATGGTCTTCACCGCCGGAGTGGGGACCGTCATCCTGCCGATCGCGCTGGGCGCGAGCGCACTGAGCTCACTGCTGCTCGGCCAGCACGCCTGGATCTTCGGGGTCGGCGGCGCGCTGATGGCGCTCGCCGGCCTCGCCATGATCGCCGGCTGGAGGTTCTCCCTCCCCATGCCCGGCGGCGGTGTGTCCGGCGGCGGCGGTGTCCGCGGTGTCCGCGGTGTCTACGGGCTCGGCGTGTTCGCCGGCGCGGCGAGCGCGTGCTGCGCGCCTGTCCTGCTCGGCGTCGCTGCCCTGTCGGGTGCCGCGGCGTCGTTCCCCGTCGCCCTTGCCGTCGGTGTCGCGTACGTGTTCGGCATGGTCGCCCCGCTCGCGCTGATCGCCCTGCTGTGGGACCGGCGCGACTGGAGCGCCAGCCGGCTCCAGTCGCGCACCATCGCCGTCCCGTTGGGATCGACGCGACGCGCGGTGCCGCTGGGCAACGTCCTGTCCGGCGGGCTGCTCGTCCTCATGGGCGCGCTGACCTCGCTGCTGGCAGTGAGCGGCAAGGCCATGGACACGGCCGACTGGCAGGTCCGCGCCGGCGCCTGGCTCCAGCACGTCGCGGCCGTCGTCCTCGACGCCGTGTCGTGGCTGCCGGGGTGGGCCGGCGTCCTGCTCGTGTTCGGCGGCCTCGGATTGATCGTCACAGTGGCCGTGCGGCAGTCGACCAGCTCCGCACGGACCGGCGCCGCGGCGCAGCCCTCCGCCGACGCCAGCAACAACATCCCTGATGACGACGACGACCTCACCCCCTCCTTCCCCGCCACCACCCCTCACCCTATGGAGATCCCGTGACCACCACGACCAGCCGACGTCCGACGAGCGCACGCAATCGCACCGCCCCGGACAGGAGTCGCCGGACGCTGTGGGTGGCCCTCGTGGCTTCCGCGGCCGCGATCGCCGTGCTGTTCGGCATCTATGCGTCGGCGGTGCCCTCGCAGGGAGAGCTGCCGACGCCCGGCAAGATCAACTACATCACGGCGGAGCCCGCGAGCGGCTCGGCACCACAGATGCGGCTGCCGAGCGCCGACGGAGCGACGTTCGACCTAGCCGACCTGCGGGGTCAGTCGGTGCTGCTCTACTTCCAGGAGGGCCTGATGTGCCAGGCCTGCTGGACGCAGCTGAGTGATCTCGAGAACGCCCAGGCAGAGCTGAAGGCAGCCGGCGTCGACACGATCGTGAACGTCACCACCGACCCGGCCGACCTGCTCGCCCGGAAGGTGAAGGACGAGGGCTTGAGCACGACCACGGTCTCCGACTCGACGGGCGAGGTGTCACGCGAGTTCGGTGCGCTCGGCGTCGGCATGATGGGGGCGAGCATGAACGGGCACAGCTTCGTCCTGGTCGGTCCGAACGGGCAGATTCAGTGGCGCGCGGACTACGGCGGCGCGCCGGACTACACCATGTACGTCCCGGTCCCCCAGCTGCTGGCCGACCTGTCGACCCGGACGACCGCGTGACGCCTGCGCCTGCGCGCGTCACGCTGCTCACGCAGGAAAGCTGCGTGCTGTGCGAGCGGGCGAAGGAGGTGCTCACCCGGGTCGCAGGCGACTTTCCGCTCGTGGTGGAGGAGATCGACCTCGGCAGCGAGCAGGGCCGTCGGCTCGCCCAGCTCCGCGGTGTGATGTTTGCTCCGGGGATCTTCGTCGACGACCAGATGTTCGGCTTCGGCCGGCTGTCGGAGAAGAAGCTGCGGCGTGCGCTGCAGCGGCGGTCCGGTGTCGCTGCACCGACGCTCCTGCCGTAAGCCTGGAGGAATGAACGTCCGTCAGTGTGCGCTGTGGATATACTCCCCCATAGTACCGGAGCTAGGAGGTGCGACGTGACCACGACAGCGGAACGTCCGGGCACAGTCGAGCTGGAGGTCAAGGGCATGACCTGCGGGTCGTGCGCCGCCCGCGTTCAGAAGGCCTTGTCCCGGACGGACGGCGTCGACGCGGTGAACGTCAACTTCGCGACGCGCCGCGCCACCGTGGAAGGGGTGGCGCTCGACGTGGTCGCCCTGCGTGCTGCCGCCGAGAAGGCGGGGTATGAGCTGGTCGAGCCGGCGGCCGCCGCGGCGAACGACAAGGCGGACGCTGCCGACGCCGACGACCGCGCCGACCTTGCGCACGCCCGGGGTTGGCTCATGCGGTGCGCGCTGGCGTGGCCGCTGGGTCTGACAGTCATGTGGCTGGCGTTCTGGGGGCCGCCCGGAGACGGCTGGCGGGCCCTGCAGCTCGCGCTCACCGTCCCTGTTCAGTTCATCGCCGGCTGGCCCTTCCTGCGCGCCGCCGCCGCCCGCGCCCGCCACCGCACCGCCAGCATGGACACGCTCGTGTCTCTCGGCACGCTGACCGCATTCTCGTACTCGACCGCCGAGCTGTTCCTCGGCGGCGAGCTCTACTTCGAGACGGCTGCGCTGCTGATCGCGTTCCTGGCGACCGGGCGCTATTTCGAAGCCCGCGTCAAGCGGCAGGCGTCCCGTGCGCTGCGGTCGCTGCTGGAGCTCGGGGCCAAGGAGGCGACGCTGCTCGTGGACGGCGCCGAGGTGCGTGTCCCCGTCGAGAACGTCACGCCGGGAGACCTGGTCGTCGTGCGCCCCGGCGAGAAGGTCCCGGTGGACGGAATCGTGCACGCGGGCGAGTCGGCGGTGGACGAGTCGATGCTGACGGGAGAGTCGGTCCCGGTCGACAAGACCATCGGTGACACGGTCGCCGGCGCGACCGTGAACACCAACGGCGTCCTGACCGTGCGGGCGATGGCAGTCGGGTCCGACACGGCGCTCGCCCAGATCGTCCGGCTCGTCGAGGAGGCGCAGGGCAGCAAGGCCGCCGTTCAGGCCCTCGCCGACCGGATCTCGGCGGTGT
>JAABUN010003834.1_pt1 | contig 22039 bp, 16 predicted proteins | sample 5559311 | NCBI WGS metagenome assembly JAABUN01 (sample SAMN10711877, study PRJNA513370) | rock metagenome | isolation source: Antarctica rocks | place: Antarctica: Victoria Land, Siegfried Peak sud
GGCTTCGTCCGCGCCGTGCGTTTTGAACATCAGACCCGCGAGATTTGAAAGCAGATAGGCGGGCGAATGAACAATCGCGCCGACAATCGAGAGCGGCGCGAGCAGAATTAAAATTATATTTCGCAAAATTAAATAACGAAAAACATACCACGTCGGATGCTGAAGAACCGAAAGGCTCGACGCCGTTACGCCGCTTGTTTTAAGCTGGTTTTCATAACTTTCGATTTTTTCATTCAGCTCGCGCATTTTCTGCGGGTCGTTTTGTCCGAGCAGCTTGTATTTTTCTGCCAAATCCTGAAGGCGCAGAAAACTTTGCGATAAAGTTTCCTTGAACAAAAGATTTTGATAAACGGACGAAAAAAGAGCTTCGGCTTTTAAAACCGTGTCGAGTTCTTCAGCCGTTTCGAGATTTAACGTAACGTTCCGAAGCGCCGTTTCGATTTTTTCAGTCAGCGCGCGCACGGCTTCGCGCAGCAGTTCGCCGTCTTTGTCGCGTTCGACGGGCGCGGGCGCGAAAGCCTCGCCGTAACGAATCAGCGCTTCGCTGCGAAACGCAGTTTTTGAAGTGTAATAAAGACCGACCGGCATAATTTTTAAGGATGAAGGCGGAAGGATGAGGGATGAATAAGAATGATTTTCTTTTTTCATTCTTCCGCCTTCATCCTTCATCCTTTCAGCTACGGCGAGCGCGCCCAAAGCGATGCGCGCCGCGCCGGTTTTCAGCGGCTGCAATTCGGTTTCGTCGTGCGAAATGCCTTCGGGGAAAATGGCGATGCAGCGCCCGCGCGCGAGAAATTCGTAGCAAACTTCAAACGTGCCGAAGTTTTTTCGCATTTCAAGGTTCGCGTCGATGCGCCGATAAACCGGCAGAACTTCCATAGCGCGCATCAAAAAAGCGGCGGATTTTATCGAAAAAATCGTGGATTTGGCGAGAAACGAAACGCGGCGCGCCAACGACACATAAACGAGCGCCGGGTCAATCAAGCCGTTCGGGTGATTAAGAACGAAGATTATCGCGCCCGTTTTCGGGACGTTTTCAAGATTAACCGCTTCGATGCGGCGAAAAAAAAGCCGCAGCGCGATGCTGATGATAAAGTGCAGAACGCGGCGAAAAAGCGTGCCTTTGCCGAGGAAAATCATTTCCCAGAGGCGCAGAATTTTGACGCTTTCCGGCTTGCGGGGAGAAGTATTTTGTTCGTTGAGATTTTCCAATCGTTGTTAGAAATTGCGTTTGATTTTCGGGTAAAACCAATCAGAAAAATTGTAGGGGCAGCCGCTTGTCCCTGCCCGCTCGCCTTAAATTCTTACGACGTTTGCAGGCGAAGACAAGCCATCGCCCCTACAATTTTTAAGAATTTTAATTTACGACGGCGATTCGACTTCAATATCTTCTTCTTCCTCGTCGTCGTAATCGCCTTCTTCGCCAAATTCCCAGCCGTCGTAAGTTTTGATTTCAAACTGTTCGGCAAGACGCGCAAATTCGACGTTTCTTTGCGCTAAACTTTCCGGCGTGTGCGCTTCCACTTTGTCGACGTGCAGCAAATATTCGCCGGTCGATTCGTCGGTTTCCTCGTCGCCGAGTTCGTAAATGCCGATAAAATCGTAGCCATCGGCTTCCAATTTTTCGCCCAGTTTATCGAGCTTTTCCGCGTCTTCGTCGACGAAATAAAAGCTGTAAAGCATCGGCTCGCTCAAGTTCCAATTGTCTTCGCGCGCCGCGTCGTCGAAGATTTCCTTGATGCCTTCGATTTGCGATGCGGTGTCTTTGAATTCCATAATTTTAAATAGTGAAAAGTGAATAACTAAAAACTAAAAGTTAATGAATTTAATTTTTCACTTTTAGTTTTTAGTTATTCACTGTCTTCGATGTGCGCCACGTCCGAAGACGTGTCCGAATAATCCTGAATCGCGCCGACGCCGCTCGTCGGTTCTGAATCTTCGTAGTTTTCCAGCGAGTGGTCTTGTCCGGTTTTCTGCCGTTTTTTCCCGCCCGAAATCTGGTTCATATCTTCGTCGGAAATCGTCCCGTCGCCGCCCGGAATATCGCGTCCCGTATCGGTCGTATCTTTCGTGCTGTCAATAAATATATCGTCGTCTTGCTGTGCCATTTTTTTTCTCCTTTGAAATAAATTTGATATGTCTATTAGAAATAATTAACCGCAGAGACGCAAAGACGCAGAGAGAAAAGATTTTTTATTTTGAAAACAAAAAACTATTTTAAAATCTCTACTTCTCCGCGTCTCTGCGGTTAATTCTCTTCTTCTTCTCTCTTTTCCGGTCGCATATGCGGAAACAAAATCACGTCTCGAATCGAATGGCGATTCGTCAAAAGCATCGCCAATCTATCAATCCCGATGCCGATTCCGGCGGCGGGCGGCATCCCGTAGGCGAGCGCGCGGATGTAATCTTCGTCCAAAACCATCGCTTCCTCGTCGCCGGTTTCCCGCTCCGCCATCTGGTCGGCGAAGCGTTCGTATTGTTCCTGCGGGTCGTTGAGTTCCGAAAACCCGTTGGCGCATTCCATCCCGTTGATAAATAATTCAAACCGCTCGGCGACGTTCGGATTGTCGGGCGAGGCTTTCGACAAAGGCGAAATTGATTTCGGGTAATCGATGATGAATGTCGGTTGGATTATTTTTGATTCGACAAAATGTTCAAACAAATACTCAATCTGCCTTCCAAATTGTTTTTGTTGAAGCAATTCATTTTTTCTATCTTCAATTTCCTCGTCAGTTACTTTTGATTTTTTAATATCCTTGATTTTATTCAAAAGTTCCCGCGTCTCATTCCACTGCTCATCTGTTGTTTTGATTGAGGTTTTATCAATTTCTTTCAGTCCTTTTGTTAATAAATTTTCAAGACCCGTTCCTTGTGCAGCCTTAATCATTTTTTCAGTAGCCGCCGTCATATAAGATAAACTTTCTTCGTTTTGTAACATATAAATATCAAAAGTGTATTTATATGCGCCTAAAATTTCAAACAGATAACTTTGCGGAATTTCCTTAACCAGACTCTCTTCCATCGTTAATCTTTCAAACTTTGAAAAATCAATCACATTCTCGCCGTATTTCACCTGCAACCTTCCGCCCGTCGCGCGGCGGACGGATTCTTTAATCATCGCCTCGCTGAAATCCATCATTCCCGAAACGTCCATATATGCGGCGTAAAATTCGAGCATCGTGAATTCGGGATTGTGGCGCTGCGACAAGCCTTCGTTGCGGAAATTGCGGTTCAGCTCGTAGACGCGCTCGAAACCGCCGACGGTCAGGCGTTTCAAATAAAGTTCGGGAGCGATGCGCGCGTAAAGCGTGATGTCGAGCGCGTTGTGATGCGTCGCAAACGGTTTCGCCGCCGCGCCCGTCGCCTTCGGCGTCAGCATCGGCGTTTCGACTTCGATAAAACCGTTGTCGTCCAAATAGCGCCGCATTCCGCTAATCAGCCGCGCGCGCCGCTCGAAAACTTCTCGCGTCGTCAATTCTTTCGTGCCTGTGCGCTTTTCCTCTTCGATTTCCTCGTCGGTTTTGTTCCGCAGACTCGACGCAATCAAATCGGCGTAACGATGTCGGCGATTCAATTCCGGGTCGGCAATCCCGTGAATCTTGTCAGGCATCGGCAAAAGAGCTTTCGCCAAAAACTGAATCGTTTCGACGTGAACGCTCAACTCGCCTGTATTGGTTAAAAATAAAAATCCGCCGACGCCGACAAAATCGCCGCCGTCGAGCAGTTTGAATAATTCCCAACCGCTAACCGATTTTAGATTTTGGATTTTGGATTTTGGATTATCATTTTCCAATCCGCGTTCATCCGTGTCTATCTGCGGCTGAAATTCTTCCTCCGCGTCTCCGCGTCTCTGCGGTTCAATTCCGTTATAAGTTCCGCGCACATCATCGCGCCGAATGTAAATCTGCAAACGGTTCACGCCGTCGCTCAAATGAACGAACGCCGCTTTGCCCATCGTGCGCGGCGTCGTCGTCAATCTGCCCGAAATTTTCACCGTGCCGAATTCTTTCAACGTCGCGTTCAATTTTTCTTTCAATTCCGGCGCTGGCTTTTCGCCTTCGTTTAATGTTGAAATGTGTTCTTTAATTTCTTTGACAATCGCCGCAACGGGCGCGAAAGTTAAAATATTTGAAATCGTGTCTTCAGTGCCGGTTATATTGCTTCTTTCAAATTTATTCGGATAAACATTACCGACCAGCTCGCGCAGTTTTTCGAGATGCTCGCGGCGCGCTTCGGTCTGGTCGTTCGATTCGATAATTTCGTTGAATTCGGGAATGCTCATAAAATTTTCTTTTGTAAGTGAAAGATTATAAACCACCATCAATCAATTACGAATTGCGAATTTCAAATTACGAAAAGCGTCAATCTCTCAAATTCGCCGCTCTTAATATGTAATTCGTAATTTCTGATGTGGTAATCTGTTGGTTAAACGATTATGAGTTTTCCGTCAGAATCAAAAAACGAATTTGAGCGCCTGCGCGCTGAATTAAGCGGCGGTGCGCGCGTAATTTCTTTAAGCGGTTTAACGTCAATCGCGTCGCGCGCCTTTGTTTTATCGAAGCTGCAAACGGAGACGAGAAAAACTTTCGTCGTCGTCGCCGATTCAAACGAACAACTGGAAACGTGGACGTGCGATTTGAATTTCTGGCAAAATTCAATCGAAAATAAAAATTCCGACAACTCGCAACTTACAACTCACAACTCACAACTCTTAACCTTGCCTTCGTTTGAATCGGACGTTTATTCGGGCGTCTCACCACACGCCGAAACAGAGGAAAAACGGGCGCTCGCGCTTTGGAGTTTGGCGCAAGGCGCGCCGGATTTTCTCGTCGCTTCCGTAAAATCTTTAATCACAAAAACCGTCTCGCCCAATGAGATGCGCGCTTTCGGCGCAACCCTGAAGCGCGACGAAGATTTTGCGCCCGAAGTTTTAATCGAAAAACTCGTCGCCTGCGGCTACGTGCGCGAAGAACCGATAAAAGCAATCGGCGAATTCTCTGTTCGCGGCGGAATCGTTGACGTTTGGTCGCCGAACGCGGACAGTCCCGTGCGCGTCGAGTTTTTCGGCGATACGGTCGATTCGATTCGTGAATTCGATGCGGAAACGCAGCTTTCCACAAACCAATTAAAAGAAATCGCGCTCGCGCCGATGCGCGAATTTGCGGCGAGCGCGCAGGATTTTCGAGATTGGGCTTTTTTTGCCAAAGAGAAATTTGCGGACGAGCGCTTTGCGCGCAACTTAAAAGACCGAACCGAATTTGCCGACGCGGGCGAAGATTTTTCCGGCTGGGAATTTCTTATTCTGCTCGTCAAACCGCGACAGTCGAGCGTTTTTGATTATCTGAAAGACTGCGTTTTCGTCGTTGACGAACCGACAATAGCCGAAAATTCGCTGGCGCTTTTTTACGAAAATTTAGAAAACCGTTTTGCCGAAACTGCGGAAGCCGACGACATCGGTTTAGAGCCGCACGAATTGTTTTTGAGCGCCGAACAATTGCGCGAAAAGCTCGATAAACAAAAGCGAATCGAACTGCGAACGCTCGGAAAATCGGCGTCGGCGACCGACGAAAGTCTGGCGTTTGAGAACGAAAATCCCGACATTCAAATCGGCAAAAACAAACGCGAAAGCAAACCGTTGTTTTTATTTTCGACGGCTGAAATTGAACAGGAATTTTCGCTCTCCTCGCGCTCGACGCGCAAGTTTCACGGTAATTTGAAAGATTTTGCGAATGAGGTGAAACAAAAGAATTTCCCCGCAAAGACGCAAAGCGCACAGAGTTTCGTCGTCGCAAATTCGCACGGAATTGCCGAGCGTTTGACGGAGATTTTGCGCGATTACGAAATCGAAAGCCGAATCGCCGACAGTTTCATCCTTCATCCTTCATCCTTCATCCTTTCAATCGCCGTCGGCGATTTGTCCGGCGGTTTTGAAATTCCCGCGTTTGATTTGCTCGTTTATACGGAAACCGATATTTTCGGCGAAAATACGCAAGCCGAATATCAAAAACCGCCGCCGAAACAGACGGGCGGGAAATCGCGGAAATCGAAAACCGCCGCGTTCGTTTCCGATTTCCGCGATTTAAAATCAGGCGATTTCGTCGTTCACGTCGACCACGGCATCGGACGTTTTGAAAATCTGCAAACCCTTCAAACCGGCGGCGCGGCGCGCGAGTTTATGCTGCTGATTTACGCCGAGAACGCTAAGTTATTTGTTCCGGTCGAACGTCTTGATTTAGTTTCGCGCTATTCGTCAGGCGAAGCGGCGCAGCCGACGCTTGACCGTTTGGGCGGAATCGGCTGGCAGAAAACCAAAGCCAAAGCAAAGCGCGCGATGCGCGATATGGCGGACGAGCTTCTTCGTCTTTACGCCGAAAGAAAATTGGTCGAAGGTTTTGCGTTTTCCGCCGACACGCCCTGGCAGGAAGAATTTGAAGACGCTTTTCCATATCAATTAACCGTTGACCAGGCGACGGCGATTGACGACGTGAAAGGCGATATGCAAATTGCCGTTCCGATGGACAGACTGATTGTCGGCGATGTCGGCTACGGCAAAACCGAAGTTGCGATGCGCGCCGCTTTCAAAGCCGTGATGGACGGAAAACAAGTTGCGATTCTGACGCCGACGACAATTCTCGCGTATCAGCATTCGGAAAGTTTCAAACAACGCTTTGCCGCTTTTCCCGTAAAAATCGAATTATTATCGCGTTTTCGCTCGACAAAAGAGCAAAAAGCGGTTGTCGAGAAAGCCGAAAAGGGCGAAGTCGATATTTTAATCGGGACGCACCGGATTTTATCGAACGACGTGAAAGTGCCGAAAATCGGGCTGGTCGTCGTTGACGAAGAACAGCGTTTCGGCGTGGCGCATAAAGAGAAATTGAAACAGTTAAAAAAGAAAGTTGACGTTTTAACTTTGTCGGCAACGCCGATTCCGCGCACATTAAATATGTCGCTTCTCGGAATGCGCGATATGTCTGTCATTGAAACGCCGCCGCGCGACAGACTTGCGATAAATACGCAGGTCGTTCAATTTTCCGAAAGCGTTATTAAGTCGGCAATCGAACTCGAATTAGCCAGAAACGGACAGGTTTTTTTCATCCACAACCGCGTCGAAACTATCGAAGCAATTGCCGCGCTCGTTCAAAGAATCGTGCCGAACGCACGTATTGCGATTGGACACGGGCAGATGAACGAGAAGGAAATGGAAAATGTGATGCTCGATTTTGTCGATTACAAATACGACATTTTAGTTGCGACGACAATCATCGAAAACGGCATCGACATCGCGCGCGCCAACACGATAATTATAAATCGCGCAGACAATTACGGTCTGTCGCAGCTTTACCAACTGCGCGGTCGCGTCGGTCGCTCGAATCGGCGCGCTTACGCTTATTTGCTGATTCCGTCCGAGTTGGAATTGACGCCGATTGCGCGCCGCAGACTTTCGGCGATTCGTGAATTTTCAGATTTAGGCGCTGGATTTAGAATTGCGGCTTTGGATTTAGAACTGCGCGGCGCGGGAAATATCTTGGGCGGACAGCAATCGGGACAACTCGACGCGCTCGGTTTTGACCTTTACACGAAAATGCTGGAACGCACGATTCAAGAATTAAAAGGCGAAGAAATTGCTGACGATGCGGCGAGCGTTTCATTAAATTTGGGCGCGGAGGTTTCGATTCCGAACGATTATATTTCCGAAACAAGTCAGAGGTTAAGAACATACAAACGCATATCTTCGGCTGCGCGCGAAGAAGATTTGCGGCAGATTTATTCGGAAATCAATGACCGTTACGGCAAGATGCCCGCGTCGGTTGAAAACTTGTTTGAATACGCGCGTCTTCGCAAATCAGCCGAACAAATGCGCGTCGTCTCGGTCGATAAAACTAAGGAAGGTTTAGCGATAAAATTAGGCGAAAATGCGCGCGTCGCGCCGGAGAAATTAATGCGGTTTTTATCGGAAACCGAAGGCGCGAGTTTTTCGCCGAGCGGCGTTTTGAAAGTATTGATAACGGAAGAAAATCTAATTGAAGCGGCGCGGAAAGTTTTGGAAACAATTTCCGCCGATTAAGAAATTAACCACACGGAAGTTACACAAAGAAAACACGAAGTAAGAAAGAAATTTCGTTTCTCTCCTTCGTGTTTTTTCGTGTAACTTCGTAATTAATTTTTGAAATCAATTCTTTCCGTTAAGAATTTTCGTCTTCTCCGCTCGGCTCGATTTTGCCTGTCGGAGCAGGCGGCGTTGTCGTTTTCGGCGCGGCGGTTTTTGGAGTTGCCGCCGGTTTCGCCGGAGTTTTATCGGCTTTCGGCGCGGGCGTCAGCGTTGGTTTCGCCGCATCAGTCGGCGGAGTTTGCGCGCCCGTCGCGGGCGGCGAAGGTTGAGGCGCGGGCGCTGCCGCGTTTGTGTTCGCCGAAGTCTTTCCGGTTTTCGGCGAAGGCTGTGGCTGCGTGTTCGTATTTGAATTTACCGGCTGAACGATAACATATTTGCCGTCTTCGGTCGGCATAAAAATGCTTCCGCCTTCAACCGTAACGGTTTGTCCGCCTTGCGGGACATATTGCGGCGGCGGCGCGCCTGCAGGCGGTCTGCCGCTTCCCCAGGGATTGTAGCCGTCGCCGTAACCGTCGCCGCTCGGAACCGGCTGCGGCATCGTCATCATATTCGCGCCGCCCGGCATCATTCCCGTCGCTCCGCCAGCCTGCTGCGAATAGGGCGACATACTCGACAAGCTCTGCTCGCTCATTCCGGTTGCCGGATTTATCGGCTGAACGGGCTGTCCGTTGGCGTCGGTTTGAAGCTGCGTTTGAATGTTTGTCTGCTTAACCGAAGTCGCGTAAATCAAACCGGCGGCGAGCAGAGAAATTCCCGCAAGCACGACGAACGCTGTTTTCCACAAATTATTTCGCGCGCCGTCGGCGTCTGCCGTGTCTTTTATAACAATCGTTTGCGCGCCGCCCGCGTTGTTCGACGCACGGTTTAGGGCATTGGCAAATTCGCCTGCGATTTGATAACGCATTTCGGGATTAACCGCTAACGCTTTTAACGCGACAAGCTCAATATCTTCGGGCAAATCACTCCGAAAAGCGGCGAGCGGCGTCGGCGGATTTTCCGTTTTTTTCAAACGCAAGGCATCCGCCGTTTCTGCTTGGAAAGGAACTTCACCCGCGAGCATTTCATATAAAATCACGCCGAGCGAGTAAATGTCCGAACGCTCGTCGGCTTCTTCCGAAGCGTTTTGTTCGGGCGAAAGATACTGCAAATCTTTCAAATCGGTTTCCGCTTCAAGCGCGCCGCACTTTTCCGTTTCAGGAGCGCAGAAATCCAACACTTTCACGGTTTCGGCGTTATCGGGGGCGTGCGCGAGTAAAACGTTTTTCGTGTTCAGATGCTCGTGAACGACCCGTGCGGCGTGTGCCGCCGACAGCGCAGACGCAATTTGCCACGCAATGTTGACGGCGCGATTGAGCGAAAATTTTCCGCTCCGTTCAATCGCTTCGCTCAAAGTTTCGCCGCTCGCGTCTTCCAGAATCGCGTAGACCGTGCCGCCGATGTCCAAGCCGAAATCGGTTACGTTCAACACGTTCGGGTGCGCGATGCGCGATGCGGTGCGCGCTTCGGCGGAAAAATTTTTCACCGCCTCGTCGTCCGAAGCCAGCGCGGGCGCGAGAATTTTTATCGTAACCGGCTTGTCCATCAAAAGATGCGTGCCGCCGTAAATGCTGCTCGAATCGCCCTGGCGCAAAAGCGCGTCGACGCGATATTTGCCCGCTAAAGTTCGTCCGATAAATTGGTCTGACATTTTATTTTGTTAAAAGATTAGTTTATTTTCTGTGAGTTATTATACACACTTCAGAGACGTTTCGATTCAAAAATCTCGCCGCGAGTTGTCAGTCAGAAAGCGCAATTTTAGTTTGCCGCAAATGAAAATGCGGGCAAGGTTTCAAATAAACTTTGCCCGCAAAATTTAATAAAAAGAACAAAATGCGATTGTCCGCTCTCTGTTTTTTCTATTCGTGAAATTAACGCAAAACGACGAAAACGATGACGAGCGCGAACAGCACGAGCGATTCGATAAGCGCCAGACCGATAATCATCAGCGTCTGGACGGTTGCCGCCGCGCCCGGATTACGAGCCGCGCCTTCGACCGCCGCCGCGCCGATTTTACCTTGTCCGAGCGCGCCCAAGCCGGCGGCAATACCGAAACCGAGACCGGCGGCAAGCGCTTTAAACGCCGCAACCGTCGATTCGTTGGCGGCAATTCCGCCGCCGCCGCCGCCCGTCGTCGTCGCGCCGCCCTGCGCGAAAGTCAGTGTCGAAAGAACCAGAAGCGCCAGCGCGCTGAAAAAGATAATCTTAAATTTACTCATTTTTAGTCTCCTAATTTTTATTTTTCTACAAATTTGAGACTTAAGACAATTTTGTTTTTAATCTAAAAACTCGCGGGTTATGATTTCGCCGACTTCCGGTATGCCGCCCGCTGTCTTGGGAGACGCGGCGCTCCTGAAGCGTGTCGGCACGCTCTTTTTTATAAATGCGAATTTCAAATCTGCAAACAAAACCGCTTTTGTCTCAGAACCTTTTTCCAACAATCAAATTTTGAACCGAAAAAATCAATCCAAAATCCAAAACCTAAAATCCAAAACAGATTAAACGTGCGCCGTCGCAAGCGCTTCGCCCGTCGCTTCCGAATGCTCGCCGCCGTGATGGTCTTCGTGCGGCGCGTGCGAAACTTCGCTCAAATAAATCATCGAAAGCAAAGTGAATACGAACGATTGAACGAGTGCGACGAAAACCGCGAGCGGCAGCAAAATAACGGGTAGAAGAAACTGCGTGAACGGCGGAAACAAATTTGAAATCTGCTCGGCAACCTGCTCGTCGGCGAACATATTTGCAAAAAGCCGCACGCCCAGAGTCATCGGGCGAATCATATTGCTGACCAGCTCGATAAAGAAAATCAGCGGCGTGATAATCAACGCCATAAGGAGCGGCAGTTTCGGTCCCGCGAAATGTTTCAGATGATTAATTAACCCGTTTTCGCTGATGCCGACATAGTTGTAATAAACGAAAGACGAGATGCCGAGCGCGAAGGTTACGGAAACGTGCGCCGTCGGCGACATAAAGAGCGGGAAAACTCCCATCAGATTGGCAATCAAAATCAGCACGGCAAACGTCGCCACGACGGGAAAATACTTTATGCCGTGTTCGCCGATGACGTTGACAGCCATATCGCGCAACGCGAGAAATCCGGCTTCGAGCGTCAATTGCCCGTGCTGCGGGTCGTCTTCCGAGAGTTTTCCTTTTAAAATCCAGATAACGACGACGGTCAAAAGACACGCGATGACGAACATAATCGTATACCACGGAATCGCGTTTTCTACCGTGTATTTGCCGAAAACGGCTTCGGCGTTCGTGCCGAAAAGTCCGAGAAATTTGTTCCAAATAGGTTTCGTGTAAGCGACTTCAAATTGATGAACCGGCTCGCCGAAATAATGATTGATGAATTCGACAATCAGCGGCGAATGATGATCTTCGGCAGCACTGCCGCCTTCCGCAAATAAAAACATAACTTTATTTTTTAAAAAAAGATGAAAATATAAGTATTGAACCTTCGATAACAACCGCAAAAGCAAAGCTTGCCAGACCCAGAAGCACGGCGGCAACGGGCAAGGTTTTCGTCAAAAAAACGATTGCCAGCAGTGCGCCGAGCGCCGCGTAACGCAGAAAATATTTGCCTGCCAGAAATCGCGGCGGCGCATTGTCGGAACTTTCAAAATCGGCGCGCCCGAAAACTCTGCGCAGCGAGTTTTTCAGCCAAAAATAATTAACGAAAGACAATGCACCGCCGAATAAAATACCGAAACCGAAGCCGGACGAAACCGTCAAAAACCCGATTATCGCGCCGAAAATCGTTACCGCAAACATCGCCGCCAAAATCCGCCGATGCGACAACGGCGCGGCGACGGCATTTGAAACGTCGCTTTGTTGTTCAGTCTCGACGGGTTCGGAATTGTCGCTCATTGCGAAACAAAGATTTTACAAAGAAAATCAATAAATATCAAAGCGCGGACGCTCGTTTGTGCAAGTTTTCTCAAAAGAATGTGAGCTTGCGGCAATAGTTTCTCACGCGGCGACGCAAAACTTTCGCCCGTTTTTCCGCGCGGGGCGAAAGAAAAATCCTCCGTGCCGTTCGGCGGAAAGTTTCAATATCAGCGCGGCAAATCCTTGTTTTGTTACTTGTCTTTAATAATTTGCGAAGTCAGCCGGAAAAATTGGATAAATCCGATAATCGCGCCTAAAACGATGCCGCCGACAATTCCCCAAGGTTTTGTTCCGAGCAGCAAATCCGCGCCCCAGCCGAGAACCATCATAAAGATGACCGCGCCGAACAAAGTTATTGCCGCAGCATACGCGAGACCGCTTTTGCGCATCGTTTCGGCTTGCGTTTCGGGTTTGAAATCCGTTTGAAAAATCGTGGGATTTTCCGGTTTCGTCAGCGTCGTTTTATCGGCGGCAGGCAAAACAAAACTTTGCGCGGCGGACGTTTCGCCGACGGTTTGAAAGTTCGCCGCGTCGATTGTTTTCTCGGAAATCGCATCGACCGCCGCAGTATGTGTCGTTTCAAAAGTCGAAGCCGCAGGAATTTCGAGAACGTCGTTTGCTTCTTCGTTTTGCGCCTGCCGCTGTTGTTTCGGCGTCGCTGTCGGCATTTCTATGACGGTTTCTTCGATTATGACCTTCGTGTCAGGCGGCGGATTTTCGTCGGCGTCGAGCAGAGTTTTAATCATCTTAAATTCTCCGTGCGTTTGATAATTTTCCGGTTTTTTCGATTTTTCAGATTTTGTCGAACGAAATGTTTTGCGCGAAAAAGTCGTGCGATTTTGCAAATAATGACAGCTTTGAAAAAATCGCGCAATGTCTTTCGTGAAAGTCAGCCGCGTTTCCGCTCGACGATGCGCGTTTCGGTTGGCGAAATCATTTCATAACCGATACCGCGCCAAGCGATTTTTTTTGAGAGCAGCGCGGCGAAATCGTTGTAAAAAAATAAAATCGGCGTGATTGTCCAAAGCGTTATATGAGCGAGATAACTGCGGTTTAATTGGATTTCGTAATCTTTCAAAACGAGCTTGACGGCGTTTAATCGAAGATGTGCTTTCGCCGCGCCGAGCGCGAAAATAAGTAACAAAAACGCGAGCGTCAGCCAGAAATGCCAACCCGACGAAGCGAAAAATAAAATTAAAATTCCAGTCCAAAAAGTAGACGCGAAAAGAAACGAGCCGACCAAAGAGGCGAGCCACAAATGCGGCGCGTAGACGCGCGTGATTTTCATTTGTCTGGTGGTAAATTCGAGCATTTGTCGAAAATTACAATCTTCGACGGTCGCCGTCAGACATTGCGGCACAAAGCGAATCGGCAAATCGTTTTGCCGCAGAACGCGCATCAAGGCGTAATCGTCCGCCAATGCGCCGCGCCATTTTTCCGTTATATTTAATCGTTCAAACGTCGCGCGGCGCATTGCGGTCGAGCCGCCCCAGCAAAAATTATTTTCCCCGTTTGCGCCGAGCGCCGAAGCAATCGAAGCGTTCCAGACCGCGCGCAAATGAGAGGCGAAATTCCCGCGCCTTGAAACAAACCAGCGATAGCCGGTCGCCGCGCCGACAATTTTATCTTCGAGCGGCGCAATTAAATTTCGTAGCCAATCTTTATCGGGGCGCGCATCCGAATCGACGAAAACTAAAACTTCGCTTCGTTCGGAAACTTCCGCGACAGCGCGGCGCAGATTGTGAATTTTCTGGCTTTCATTTTCGGCTGTTCCGGCGACGAGTAATTTCGCGGACAAAAGATTTTCTCCGCAGAGACGCGCAGGAGACGCGGAGTTTTTTAATTGCAAAAAATTTTCGGTTTCTTCTTCTCTTTGCGTCTTTGCGTCTTTGCGGTTAATCAGTTTTTTTATAACTGTTGCGGCTTCGTCGCTCTGGTCGCCGACGACGAAAACGATTTCGTAACGCGGAAAATCTTGCTGAAAAAGCGCGCTCAAATTCGCTTCCAAATCGGCGTCAAGTCCGCGACAAGGCGCGATAATTGACGCAAACGGTGCAAAGCTCGATTTAGGTTTGTTGATTTCCCGTTTGAAAAATTCAAGATATGCGATTCCGCTCCGCAGAGATTTCCAGCCGAGAAAAACGGATGCGGCGGCGAAAAAATAAAAAACGAAAATCATAAATTGTCCGAAGCGTCAGAAGAAAAAGAGTTTTTCTGCAAATTGTTTTGCGCGAAATTCCGCAGTGCGCGGTTTTGCAGAAACGGCTTGAGATGTTCGACGGTTCGGTCGGTCGCGCCGCGATTTTTTTGCATTACGGCGCGCGCGTTTTGCGCCAGTTTTTCGCGCGTTTCCGTGTCGCGCAAAAGTCGTAAAAGTGCTTCGGCGAGCTTTTCGCCGATTTCCGCGCCGTCGAGTTTCGGCAATTGGAGAAGCGCGTTTTCGCGTAAAAATTCTTTGACGGCAGCTTCAAAATTCATCGTGTAAAAGCCCGTAATAATCGCGGCGTGTCCGGCGATTGCGGGTTCGAGAATGCTTTGACCGCCGTGCGGAATAAGGCTTCCGCCGACGAAAACGATTGCGGCGAGCGGATAGGCGGCGCGCAGCTCGCCGATTGAATCGAGCAGAATTATTTCCGCTCGCGCATCGCGGTTTGACGCCGCTTCCGAACGCTTCGCCCAATCAAAGCCGGTTTCTTTTATCAATTTTTCGATTTGAGAAAATCTTTCGGGATGGCGCGGCGCGATTAAAAGACGCGGCGGATTTTCGTTTGATGATTTATAAATTCGTTTGAAAGCGTCAAGAACAAAGCGTTCTTCGGGCGCGTGCGTGCTGGCGGCGATTATAAGCGGCGCGTTTTTCGTAATCGAAAATCTGTCGCGCAAATAATCGGTCAAATCGTTTTTCGCCTCGGCGAAATTCTGGTCGAATTTGATGTTGCCCGTAACTTTGACCTTACTCGGGCGGATGTTCAATTCAACAAATCGCCGCGCGTCTTTGTCCGTCTGCACGAGCGCCAAATCAAGATAGTGCAGCACGCGCCGCATCGTTTTCGGAATCAATCGATAACGGTCAAACGATTTTTCCGAAATTCTGCCGTTGACAACGGCAATGCGCGCGCCGCTTTTGCTGGCTTCGCGGATGAAATTAAACCACAGCTCGGTTTCGGTCAGAAGAACGATGTTCGGTTTTATTTTTCCCAAGGCGCGCCGCACGCTGAAACGCCAGTCGAACGGCATATAAAAAATCATTTCCGCTAATCCTGCAAAAACTTCGCGCGCGATTTTTTGTCCGGTTTTCGTCGTCGTGGAGACAACAAGCCGGTATTCGGGAAACGTTTCGAGAATTTTTTCAGCAAGGGGAAACGCGGCGTTCGCTTCGCCGACCGAAACGCAGTGCAGCCAGATTACGGGTTTTTCACTTTGTTTAAATTCGGGCAGATAACCGAGCCTCTGCCAAAATCCTGCGGCGTATTTTCCCTTACGCAGCGCGTCGAAAACAAAGCGCGGCAGCAGAAACAGAAAACCGATTGAGAGCGTAAGGCTGTATAGAAAAAACATCTGCGAAATTTTAACAGTTTTCTCGCAAAACCAAGTAATCAACTAATTGCCGGTAAGTTGAATTTTCCAAACGCTCTCGATAAAAATTCTTGTATTCTTTAGTTTTTAACTTTTCGGAAATCCATTTCGCCTCTTCGAGAAGTGTCCAAAGATTGTGCGTTGCCCGATTGCGAAAACCTACTGATGCTTTGGCGGTCAAACCTTCTAAACCGAATTTCTGGCAAGCCGGACACTGACAATTTAATAAAATTTTATTTTCTTCTGTGCTAACTTCGCGCCCGCGCCAAGAACCTAATTGTGTTATGACTCGCTCGCTTTTGCCCGGCAGAAGAATAATTCCGCGCGCCGCGCGATTTCGCCAGCCGCTCGAATCAACCGAATCAATTACGAGCAAAGCGGCGACGTGCAAAGTTGAAATTCCGCCGATGCCGAAAACGTGAATTTCTTTATCGCTGAATTCACGCCGCAGTTTGATAAGATTTTGCAAAACTTTTTTGTGCGGAATAGCTTTCGGCGCGCGAAGCAGATTTGGCACGATTCCGCCAATTGCAAGGCGAGGTTTTGCGATGAGTTTGTCGTTAGCTTTTAGTTCGGAAATATATTTGTTAATAACGCGACTGATGTGAATAACGGGAACAAAACCGTTGTGTTGAAACGCCGTGTTGACCTCCATCGTTCGGCGCAAACATATTTCTTGTTTATAAAGCGACATTGAAGGCGCGGGGATAAAATCTTGCGGGACAGGCTTCCAATCAGGCTTAGCTTCGGCGACAAATTCTTCATAATCTTCGGCGAAAATTTCCAAACCTTTGCGCGAAAGTCCGAATGCGCCGTTATCGAGAAAAACTTTAATGTGCGCCGGAATGCCTAAAGCTGCGTGAATGCCTTCTCGCATCATCGAAGCGCGCAGCCAGGGCAGAAGTTTTATTCATACACGCTCAACTTTAACTCCGAGTTTTTGTAAAACTTTTCGTGCTTGGTCTGAGTGGAATTTGCCGACTGGTAAGTTAGTTAATCGGCTAATCAGCCACTTCGGAGAAATCTTCAAATCATCAACCGATACAAACCAAGATTGATAATTTTGCAGATTTTTCATTCCGTTTTGAGAAATCTCATCCATAACAATTGCGCGAATTTCCTTTTCAGTTGTATATAGCCGGACACCTTGGATAAAAACTTCTTTTTCTAATTCGATTTTCGGCTGCTCATTTCGTAGAGATGATTTCTCGCCATAAAGCCAATCATACATTTCCGCCAATCTTTTGCCGGACGAACCGGAAGCAAAAGTTGTATTTGAATTTTTAACTAATCCTTCAAAAACAGGCTCGAAAACTTGTGAATAAGTTTTGCCTAAGTTGATAAAGAAAGGTTTTCTTTCGTGAGTTTTAGAAAAAAAGTTTTGCTTGGAAATACGTTCTTTTAATTCTTCTATTCTGTCGCTTCGCAATTTTTGTTCGTAATACGGAATCGAAGTTTGATGTGTAATTAAACCGAATTTGGCTGACAAAATATAAATCTCTAAATCTTCATCGCTCCGATTCAAATACCGACGCAACAAACGAAAAGCCGGTCCATCGTAGCGTTCGATTGCAGGCAAATTGCCTTCGTCAATTTTTTTAGATTGCGAGCAGGAAAGTATGAGAGTTCGATTCCTACATTGTTAAGAGATTCGAGATACATTTAAAAAAGGCTTCGCCTAATTTTAAGCAAAGCCTTTGAAAAAGCAAGAATAACTCTAATTTTATTTAACGCGCTCAATATATTTTGCTTCCGTCGGGTTGACGCGGATTCGTTCGCCTTCGACGACGAACGGCGGAACGGTTACGGTCGCGCCGTTTTCCAAAGTTGCCGGTTTGTTTGAGTTGGAAACGGTCGCTCCCTTCAAAACAGGGTCGGTTCTGGTTACGGTTAATTCCATCGAATCGGGCAGCTTGACGCCCATCGGCGAGCCTTCGTAAAATTCGACTTCGATTTTCAAGCCCGGCATCAACCACTGCGCGGCGTCGCCGAGTTCGTCCTCGTTTAATGAAATCTGCTCGTAATTTTCCGTGTTCATAAAGTGATGCTGCGCGCCATCCGAATAAAGATATTCCATATCGTGCTGTTCGAGCATCGCGCGCTCTAACGTGTCGTTCGAGCGAAAGCGGTGTTCAAACGAACTTCCGGTTTTCAAGTTCCTGAGACGCGCCTGAACCATCGCGCGCAGGTTGCCGGGCGTGTGATGCCGAAACTCCATCACTTTGCACGGCGCGCCTTCAAAAACAATGACCATTCCTTTGCGAATATCGTTTGCCGATAATGCCATAAAATTTTATTTTAACTCCGTATATGAAAAGTTTGTTTGATTTTGCAAAGTTTCTAGTTTAGATTTTGCCGCGCGTCTTTGTCTAGTCGTTTCCGAAAAGTAAAGAACAAATAAAAAGCGAGCGGGGAAAATCTGATTATTTCCCGCTCGCTTTTTAGTTTTCGGTTTCTAGTTTTTAGCTTTTTGTTTCTTCGTCTTCCCGTTTTACGTCTTCCATCATCGGCGTCGATTCGTCGTAATTGTTGTAATAATCGGACGTGTAGCCGTAACCGTAATAGTTATATTCGACCGAATTGAGTTTGACGCCGTTTAAAACGACGCCGTAGATGCGCGCGCCGAGTGTCGCCAGACGCTGTTTGAAGCGGCGTATCAAATGCAGAGAGCTTTTGCCCGCCATCGCAACCAAAATAACGCCGTCAACCAGGGTGGCGAGAATCGCCGCGTCGGTAAAAGAAATCGCGGGCGGCGAGTCAACGATGATGTGCTTGTAATTTCCCTTGAGAAACTGAAGCAGATTTTTCATCTCGTTCGAGCTTAAAAGCTCAGCCGGATTCGGCGGAATCGGTCCGCTTGTGATTACTTTCAGCTTGGGCAAGCCCGCGTAGGTTTTCAGTAAATTATCGGTTTCCTTTTCGCCCGAAAGATAATTGGTCAAACCGTGTCCGTTTTCCATTCCGAAATGGCTGTGCAGACGCGGGCGTCGCAAATCGCAATCAATAAGGACGACTTCCGCGCCGCCTTGCGCCAGAGTTATCGCCGTGTTAATCGCCGTCGTCGTCTTGCCTTCGGACGGCTGCGACGATGTAACGAGAATCGTCTGCGGCGGTTTTCCGGCTGATGAAAACAGCAATGAAGTTCGCAAATGGCGATAGGCTTCGGCGATTGCCGAGCGGTTGTCTTCGAGCGAGATGAGCGCGGTCGAGTTGCCGTTAGAGCTACCGTTTTTGCCGCCGATTGAGGTCAGCTTGCGCTTGTCGACGTTGCCCTGATGCGGAATCAGCGCGAGCGTGGGCAAGCCCAAATATCTGCCGATGTCGTCGGAAGTGCGCACCGAATCGTCGAGATAATCGAGCATAAACGCCAGCCCGATTCCCGCCGCCAGCGACATCAGAAAAGCAATCAGAATGTTGCGGTTGCGGTTCGGTCCGACCGGCGCGACCGGTTTCTCCGCGTGTTGAGAAATCATCAGATTGTCCGGTTTGCTGCTCGTTATGGCAAGTTCGAGTTCTTTCTGGCGCTGAATATATGTGTCGAGCAAACCGCGATTGGTTTCAATTTCTCTGGTCAAGGTCGTCAACCGGGTTTCGGCGATCCCTTGCGTGTTGGCGTCGGCGACTTCGCGCGCGTATGCCGCCTGCAGTTGCCCTTCGCGTCCCTGCGCCGCTTCGAGCTTCGACTTTAAACCGACAAGAATGCCGCCAGCGGCTCTAGCTTCAGTTTTTTTGCTTTCGTTTTCAATTACTGCGGAATAGTCTTTTTCCGTTTTGTTTCTGATTTCCTTTAATTTTTCAATTTCGCTCAGCGCAGCTTTGTTTACCGGCATTTCATCCGTGTATTTCGCCCGAAGCTCGCTTAGTTTTGTTTCGGCTGTCTGAATTTGTGTCTCTATAGTGCTGATTCGGTCTTGCAGCTTAGCCTTTCGCTCGGCGTTAAGACGAAGCAATTCCGCGGCATTTTTACTGTCGTAAGACTCTAGAATAGTGGTTACTTCGCCTTTGTTGTTGGAACGCACCGCGGCTTCGTAATCAGCTTCGATTTTGCGGCGGTCATCGATTGCCGTCAACCATTGCTCGCTTACGGTATTTAATTTTTTTTCAACGAAACTCGTGCTTTTGTCCTGCAGCGGCAATTTATATTTTTGCAGATAGGCGAGGCGTTCCTGGTCTTGCGCGTTAATGGTCGAGCGCAAAATTTCGATTGATTTCGTCAAATCTACGAGCGATTTTTTCGAGCCTTGCGTCGCGCGCTCAATGTCCTGCTCGACAAAAATTTCGGCGGTTTTATCCGCTACCAGCGCCGCTAAATCCGCATTGGTGCTGTTGACGGTAATGTTAACGATACTCGTCTTTTCCATTTGCACGATTTTCAAGCCGCCGCGCAGAATTCCGGCGTAAGAATCGACGCGCGCTTTTTCTTCGGGCGAGAGAATAATCTGGTCGAGCTGCGCCGCGTCGTCGCCTACGTCGCTTCCCGAGATAACGGCAAGCGTCGAGCCGTCCTTGTTCAACACTTCCTTTTCGCCCGAAACCATCGAACGAATAGTCGAAAGAAAATTGCGATTCTGCGCGCTGAACAAATTGGCGTTGTGCTGCAAGCCGAGCCGGATGACAACTTCGCGCATCAAATCCGGACTTTGCAAAAGCTGCAGCTGCGTATTGTAATACTGCTGGTCGTTGCCGAGATTGATATATGTCGCGTTTTTGTCGGTCATTTTCGGCTTTTTCGCCTCGATGACCATTTCCGTAGTAGCCGAGAAGACCGACGGCTGCTTATACATATAAAAAGCGACGGCGGCGGTCGTGATGATGGTCAGCCCCAAAATTATCGGCAGGCGTTTATAGACGATGTTTAAATACTCGATGACCGAGCGTCCTTGTTCGACCGTTTCATCGTCGTAAATCGGCGAATAATTGGTCGGATATTCCTGGTTCGGCGTTTGCAAATCGGCGGCGGCAACCGCCGTGTTTCTCTTAACTGCCGCCGGCAGCGGGAGCAGTCTTTCGTCGTTTTCCATACTTCTTTTGTTATTAAACCGTTAAAGAAATTATTATATTTTATAGTTAAACGTCCCGAAAATTATCGGTTCGGGCAAACTTCGTTTATATCATATCTGCGCGCTGTTGTCGGCTGTTTGGCTGACACCTGCGCTGACTTTCTCTCAAGTAACTGAAAATATACATTTTTTCGCCGCTCAAAGCAAAAATTTAATCCCGCTTCGCATCTTCGGGCGCGACTTTTGGTCGAAGCGCGCCGCGAATGTTATATTTTTCTTTTAGGCAGAGGAAAAGATTTTCATCTAACCCGAATATATTATGATTGGAACGAGCGAAAAACAACGCGCATTTATAAATACGAATACAAATCACGACTTCGATTTGGGCGTCGGCGGCTTTAAGTTTTCCGACCTCTATGATGCCGAAAAATTAAAAGAGATTGCCGAAGTTTTTTACGCCGAACTCGAAAAAAACGAGCCGGTTCTGCACGAAGCCCTGATGAAATATGTCGCCGCGCGCGGGCGCGGATACGAGAAAAGAGTCGAATCGAAAATCTTGACCGACGCCGCGCCTCATCTTTCCGAATTTGTCGCGCGAATGTTCGATGTCGCAGATGAACGCGAAAATCTTCTGCGCGTAATCAATGAACAAGACCCGATTTGGACTTACAAATTTTTCGTTCAGCGGCGCGCGATTAAAAAATATAAAGCCGAAGATTTAGCTGATTTTGACGAAACGGAATTGAACACGGCTTTGAACGAAATCAAACACGCGGCGTTTGGCGACGCCTTAATTTACGACGAAGAATTAGCCGTCGCAACGCTGGCGACGCGCATTCTCGAAGCCGAAGAACAACTCTCGAAAAATCTCGAATTAAACGACGCGGCACGGGCGACGATTAAAAACATCGCTGCGGCTTTCGAGCAATTAAAAGACAAAACTTTCGGTCGGGTTTTCGCGCGCTTTGCCGTTGAAATCGAAGAAACCGGCGATATTCTGCAAATAAAAGCGGTCGCCGCGCTGCTTGAAGCGTGGTCGGCGATTCAGTTTTTCAAAAAAGAAAAACGCTGGCACAGCTTCAAAACGCCGCACGGTCTCGAATATCAAAATCTCGTCCATTTAATTCATCCGAGCGAAGAGATGCACAATATCTTACGCGGTGCGACCGAAGAATTGCGGCGGCGCGACGGCTTTAAATTAACGGACGAGCGCGGCACGATGCGCGATTCGCTTTATGAAACCGACTATTGTTTGATTTGCCACGAGCGCTCGAAAGATTCGTGTTCAACCGGCTTGCACGACCAGAGCGGCGCGCCGAAAAGAAATTCTCTTGGCATAAAGCTCGAAGGCTGTCCTTTGGACGAGAAAATTTCCGAAATGCACTTGATGAAAAGGCAGGGCGATTCGATTGCGTCATTGGCGCTG
>JAABUN010003835.1_pt1 | contig 22034 bp, 18 predicted proteins | sample 5559311 | NCBI WGS metagenome assembly JAABUN01 (sample SAMN10711877, study PRJNA513370) | rock metagenome | isolation source: Antarctica rocks | place: Antarctica: Victoria Land, Siegfried Peak sud
GTCCGCGGGCGGGCCGGCGGGGGGGGCAGGCGGGTACTCATCCGTGATTCAGTCCTCGTTCCATCGTTTCGGCCCGCGACCCCGGCCGGCCCGTCATGGACCCGGCAAACGGTCGCTCGGATCGGCGATTAGCGACCGGCCACCCGGTCGGCGTACTGGGCGAATGCCGCGGACATGAACGCGGTCACGTCCGCGGATTCTGCGGTCCGCGCCGGTTCTCCGGGCGGCACCGCCGTAACGATATAAACTTTCGCCAGGTCCGCAACCCGAAGGTAGGCGAACCGCGGGGCGTCCGGAGCTTCCCATTTACCCCCATTTGCCCAGGCCCACCGCACCCGCTGCCGGTCGGTCGTCGTCGCCGTCTTCTTCTCGAACTCGGCGACGTAGTACGACACGGCCCCGAGGCCCAGCACGTCGAGGGTTTCCCGCGCCGGCGATTTGACGACCTTGTACCCGCTCCCCGGGTAGCACACGTCCGGCGTGTGGGTCGCGACCGACCCGGGTGCCCCGGTGATGACCGACACGACGACCGAGCAGTTCCGTTGCGGCGAGAAGTACCGGCGGTTGGTGGCGACGCTCTTCTCCTTGAGCGGCATGTCGTCCGGTACCTGGGTCGATTGGAAGTCGCCGAGTTCGACGGCGTGCCGGTGCAGCCCCTCGAACCGGCCGGCGTCCGGGGTGACGGCCGCCCACCGCCGCGTGGTCGCCCCGTGGACGACGGCCCCGGCGGCGAGAAGTATCAGGGCGAAGGGGAGTGCGATCTTGTTCATCAGGGGTGCCTCAGGGGAAGGAAATACCGCTTTCGTTTTCAGCACAGCGCCTCCTGCCGGCTGGCCCCGAGGTACACCACCCCCGACTGTGGGCCGGCCATTGCCGCCACCCGGTCGGCCGCCCGCTTCATCAGCGGCAGCCGCGTTTCGCGGTACTGGGCGCACAGCAGCACCACGTCGCAACGGCGGGCAATCTCGACCGTGTCGGCCGCGGTCAACAGGGCGTGGCCGTGGAGGATCAGGCAGTCGACCTCGGCCCGCAGCTCGTGCAACAAGGGGTCGAGCGTCGCCCCGAGGGTCGGGTACGCGCCCACGGGGTCGGCCCCGGTCGCCGGCCTGGCCCACTCCCCGGCCGGTAGGAACGTCAGCCCCGACGGCATGACGATCTGGCCGGCCCGCACGTTCGCCTCCCCGCGCAGGATGTCGGCCACCCCGCAACTGTTCGGCACCCCGGCGAATTGGTGCAAGGACGGCGTCCGCAGGTCGAAATCCACCAGGAGCGTCCGCACCCCGGCCTGGGCCAGGCTGGTCGCCAATCGGAAGGCGGTGAAGGCCTTCCCCTCGTCGCCGATCGGGCTGGTCACGACGATCGTCGCCGGGCCGCGGCCGAGCCACTCCTGGGCGACGGTGGCCCGCAGCTTGTCCACCCCCTCGGCGGTGTCCGCCCGGCGCAGCGGGTCGGCGGCCGCCGCCGGCTCCCACGGGACCACCCCGACGACCGGCGTCGGCCCGGCCGTCCGGAGTTCGGCCAGGCTCGACACCTTGCGGACCCGGACCTCATAGGCGACGGCCCCGAACCCGACCAGGCCGAACCCGGCCAGGGCGGCGACGACGGCCGCCATCACCTGCTTCTTCGGGTCTTTCTGGCGTGGCGTGCTGGCCATCTGGGCGCTCGTCACCCGCAGCGGCGACTTGAGTTCCAGGCCGAGGGTGAGGACTTGGTGCGAGAGCATTTTGTACACCTCGTCCTGCGTCTGAATGTCCGTCCGGACCGGGTCGGCGAACGGAGCCTTCTCGTCCTCCTTCTTCACGTCCAGTGTCAGGGCCGCGAGCTTCTGCCGTGCGTCGGCCAGTTGCGGCTCGGCCAGCCGCTTCTTCTCCAGGGTGACGCGCAGGCCCCGCTCGGCGTTGTCGAGCTTGGCCGCCAGGTCGGCCGCCTTGGCCTCGGCCCGCGGCTTGTCGATTCGGGCGGCCACGACCTGCTTCAGTCGATCAGCCTCGGTCCACGCGACTGAGGCGGCGGCCTGGTTGTGCCGGTGGGCGACGGCCGACCTGTTCACGCTCGTCGCCAATTGGTTCTGGTAGTCCCGGTCGAGTTTCTTGGCCTGCGCCTCTTTGGCCTGGACCTCCGGGTCGTTCGCGGCCGCAGCCACGGCCTGGGCGGACGGCGGGCCGGCGTCGGCGGCCACCTCGGCCTTGAGCTTGTCCACTAGCGCCTGCCACTCGGCGACGGCCGGGGGGTACATCGGCAGGTCGGCCTCCATCTTGTCGATCTGGCCCTGGAGGGTCGCCATCCGCATCTTCTTGTATTCCGGCGAGTCGGTCACCGCGACCCCCCCCCCGGCCACCGCCGGGGCGACGCCGCCGGCCTGGGCCTGCACTACCTGCGGGTCAGGCGTCGCCGCGGGGCCGGTCGGGGGGACGGGGGCCGTCGGCGGGCTGCCGAACCGCGACCGCGACCGCTCGGGCGGCAGGGCCACCTTGGTCTTGAGCCGCTCTTCGGACAGCAGCTTGAACTTCTCGACTAAATCCCGCAGTACGGTCTTGGTGTTCACGTCCTCCTCGACCACCTTCTTGAGGAAGGCGTCCTTGACGGCGTTGACGATCCCCGGCAGGTCTTCGGGCCGGTCCCCTTCGAGCCGGACGGTGATGATTTCCGACCCCTCCGGGGCTTCGACGATCAGCTTCTCGTCGAGGTACCGGATCGGGTCTTTCTGGGCCTTGAGCGTCTCGGTGTTGGCGATCTTGTACTTGGCGTCGGTCAGGGCCGCGTCGAGGACCTTCTCCGACCGGATGAGCGACTTGCAAGTCTTGACGTAGGTGGCGAACGCGGTCTGGCCGCTGGCCCGGTCGTTCCCGCCGGCGATCATGAACGGGTTCGACGCCACCTGGAGCATGGCATACGACTCGTACTTGACCGGCAGGACGGTCCAGGCCGTGTAGCTCAGGCCGGCCCCGGCGGCCGCCCCGCAGAACGCGATCATCATCCAGTGCAGCCGCAGGTACGTCAGGACCATCGCCCCGCCGCCGCCCGGCAGGTCGGGCTTGGCCGCCGGCCGGGCCGGCCGGGGACGGGCGACCGGGGCGAGGGCCGTGGTCGCCGGGGGAGCGGGGGCCGGGGCGAACGTCGGGCCGTTCATGATTCGCGTCCTGCGAGGGGGGTGTCGGGCCGAACGTTAGGCGAACTGCAACCCGGCGAGCCGCGGCGTCGGCTCCGACCGGACGATGAGCCGGTCGAGCGCCCAGAGCTGGACCGCCAACAGGCCCAGGCCGGCCGGCATCATCAGCCAGCCGTGCAGGTCGTGCAGGAAGTGGAGCGTGTCCTTGTCGCTGAACAGCGTGTAGGCGACGCCGGTGGCGGTCACCCGGACGACGTTCGTGATGACGGCGATCGGCACGACCCCCAGGGCGATCATGAGCTTCTCGAACCGGGTCCGGTCGAGGGTCAAAATGGCCCCGGCGGCGAACGCCGCGAACGTGACGAGCATCTTGAGGCCGCTGCACGCATCGACGACGCCGAGCCGGACCTCGCCGATCAGGATGACGTTCCCCTCGGCCACCGCGGGCAGGCCGAACGTCTGGAGCAGGTACGTACTCGCCTGGGTGGCGACGACCTTCAGCGGCCCGCCGACGTTGCGTTCGAGTTCATACGGCAACGGCACCATGAACACGAGGAACAGGATCGCCGGGGCGGCGGCGGCGAGCAGCGACCGGCCGCCGGCCATGACCACCAGGGCGGCGAGCGAGACGAGCAGGGCCAGGCAGTCGAGCTGGTGGAACATCAGCCCGCCGGCCAGCCACCGGCCGGCGGCACACGCGGCGAGCAGCCCCAGGCCGACGGCCGGCCACGGGGTGCCGAACGTCACCGTCCCAGCCCGGTACGCCGACCGGAGGAGGTAGAGCGAGAAGAACGGGACGAGGAAGCCGTGGGAGTACTGCGGGTCTTCGGTCCACTTGCCGGCGAGCCACGCGAACGTGGGCCAGAACGCCCAGCCGACGAGGGCCAGCCCGGCGGCGAGGCTCACGAGGGCGGGGCGGGGCAGGGCAGAAGGGAGCGGCGGGGTGTGCATCCGTGCCTCACGCGGGGGACGCCCGGCCGGTCCGTGGCCGGGGCGCAAGTTCAGGCGGGGATTGTGCGCGGCGGGGGCGGGCGGTTGCAAGCCCAAGTTTTAGGGCAGGTCGTTGACCCGGCTCGCCCGGCCGGCGATACTGTCGCCGCGGCAGTCTCGCAGAGTTCCCCCCGACCCCGGAGTTGCTGATGGCGGCCGAGAAAATGGACCTGGTGCTCGAGGACGAGCCGGCCCCGACATCCGAGGAGATGATCGACGCCGTCTACCGCTTCGCGGCCGAGCAGCTCGAACAGGGCAAGTCGCCCGCGGCCGTGGCCGACCTGCTCATGCACAAGGGGCTGTCGGCCGACGATGCGGACGATGTCGTCGCCCAACTGCGCGAGGCCCGGAGCCGGGCGGCGCGGTCGGCCGGCAAGCGGAACATGCTGTTCGGCGGCCTGTGGCTGTTCGGCGGGCTGGCCGTCACCCTCGGGACCATGTTCATGGCCGACGGCGGCGGCAAGTTCATGGTGGCGTGGGGGGCGGTGCTGTTCGGGGGAATTCAGTTCGTGCGCGGGTTGTTCCAGGCGGTGACGGAGTGAGGCAGTGCCGCGGATGTCAGGTGCCGGCGAGCGGGGGGCGTCAGCCCCCTGAGTCTTTTACAGTGGCTCGCCGGCCGTGGGCGCGGGACTCAGGGGGCTAACGCCCCCCGCTCGCCGGGATTACGCCGCCCGCATCACCAGCGCCCCGTTCTGGCCGCCGAACCCGAAGCTCGTCGACAGGCCGTACTCGACCGCCTCCTCGCGCGCGGTGTTCGGGATGTAATCCAGATCACACGCCGGGTCCGGGTGGTGCAGATTGATCGTCGGCGGCAACACCTGCTCGTGCAGCGACAACGCCAACGCGGCCGCCTCGATCGCCCCGGCCGCCCCGATCGAGTGGCCGATCATCGATTTGATACTCGACATCTTGACCCCCGCGGCGTGCGGGCCGAACACCCGCTTGACCGCGGCCGTCTCCATCGCGTCGTTCAGCCGGGTGCTGGTGCCGTGGGCGTTGATGTACGTCACGCTGCGGTGGTCGACGCCGGCTTCGGCCAGGGCGTTCTGGATCGCCCGGGCCGCCCCCCGGCCGTCGGGGTCGGGCTTGGTCACCGAGTACGCATCGAAGGTGCTGCCGAACCCGAGTACCTCGGCGTAAATCTCCGCGTTTCGCGCCTTGGCCCGCGTGTACTCCTCCAGCACCAGGACGGCCGCCCCCTCGGCGATGACGAACCCGTCCCGCATCCGGTCGAACGGCCGGCTCATCTCGGCCGGGTTCGGCTGCACCGTCGCCAGGGTGCCCAGGGCCGCATACCCGAGCAGCATCAGGGGATCGATGCGGCTGTCGGCCCCGCCGGCCAGCATGATGTCGGCCTCGCCGCGGGCGACGGCCCGGAACGCCTCACCGACCGCCTGGGTGCCGGCCACACACGCCGTCACGATCGTGTTGTTCGGCCCCTGGGCGTTGAACGCCATCGAGATGTGGGCCGCCACCATATTCGGCAAATGCTTGACCAGCCACAGGGGGAACATCGCCGACCCGCCGCCGGCGGGGGCCATCAGGCCGGGGTCGAGGACGCCGGCGGCGTCCACCGATCGGGCCAGGATCGGGCCGATCTCGCCGAGGTCGACCGGGACGATGCCGGTGCCGATGACGACGCCGACCCGTTCGGGGTCTTCGTTGGGGAGCGTCAGGCCGCTGTCGGTGACGGCCAAGCCGGCCGCCCCGACGCCGAGCTTGGCCGCCCGGCTCATCACCTTTGTCTGCCTGCGGACCGACTCCGGGGCGTAGGCGGCCGGGTCGAAGTCGTGGACCTCCCCGGCCACCCGGATCGGGTGGTTCGATGCATCGAAGGCCCGGATCGGACCGACGCCGCTGACGCCGTCCTTGCAGGCCGACCAGAAGGCTTCCCGCCCGACGCCGTTCGACGCGACGACGCCGATCCCGGTGACGACGACCCTACGCATGGTGTCCCCCTGTCCGGCCCTCCGGTGGCCTCCTTGGCGCTGGAAAGGGCTGTCTGCCGGGTGCGTCCTGTTGCACCACAGCGGCCTTGGAAACTGGGCGAACACTGTCAAGTTACTCGCCGCGATGCGAAGCAAAAAGTGGGCCGACCGCGGGTTTTGGTCAAGCTGGGCATGTTTAGCTTAACTCATCCGCACGACCCGCATCTGGAGTGAGATCGGCCGAGGTTGCCAATGTTTGATCTTTGCCCGGACGTTGTCGGTATGGCCGCTACAATCAGATCGTTCTCGCAAGAGACATATCCCCTGGCGAGCGGGGGGCGTCAGCCCTATAAGCCTGGCACTGGTGGCAACGCGGCGAGTCGGTGAGGGACTCAGAGGGCTAACGCCCCCGCTCGCCGGGGACACGCACCCGCCTACTAGCCCGCGCGAACCGGGCTGCCGACCGTCGCCGGACAAACCCCGATCGCGGGCGGGCGAATACCTGGCACGTCGGCCGGCGGGGCCGGTTATAATGCCCGCGTCTCCCCGGCCCCTTCGCTCCCCTCGCCAGGACCGCCCTCGCAATGGCCGACCCGCGCCCGCTGTCGTCGTTCCGCATCGCCGCCTGGATCGCGGCCGCTGTGGCGTTGTGGTCGGCCGGGCCGGCCCACGCCCAGCCGGCGACCGGGGTGTTGGTCGCCGTTCCGAATCCACTCACGAGCGATGCCGTCACCCGGATCAAGAACCGGCTCGACACCGCGTTCGCCAAGGGGGACCAGGCTCCGGCAACGGTCGTGTTCGACTTCAACCCCGGCGACAAGGACGCATCCACCGCCGACTTCGGCCCGGCCGCCGACTTGGCCGACTACATCGGCACCCGGGTCCGAGCTGCCACCGTCGCCTACGTCCATCAGAAGGTGACCGGGCACGCGGTTTTGCCGGTCCTCGCCTGCCAACAGATCGTCGTCGGTCCCAGGGCGGCCCTCGGTGAGGTGGCCGACGCGCCGCTGACCGGGTTCCGCGAGAACGGCTACGTCGAGGTGCTGTCCCGCGGCCGGCCGCAGTTCGTGGCCGTCGCCCGCAAGATGGCCGACCGGGGCGTCGAACTCCGCAGGGGGAAGAAGGGCGCGATCGACTGGTACGTCGATCTGCGCGACCGGGCCAAGTTCGAGAAGGACGGTGTCACCCTCACCGACACGGCCCCGCTGCCGGCCGCCCCGGACGGCAAGACCGGGCTGTTCGTCGCCGGCCAGTTGCGCGACCTCGGGCTGGCCAACGGGTCGGCCGAGACCCTGCGCGAGTTGAGCGACACGTACAACCTGCCGGCGGGGTCCGAGCGGGACCCGGTCGGCGGCGGCCGGCCGGCGGTCGGGTTCCGGTACGTCCTCCGCGGGCCGATCGACGGCGGCGTCAAGGAGTCCGTCGGCCGGATCGTGTCGGACGCAGTGCGGAACAACGCCACTTTGGTGGTGCTGCAACTGGAAGTGTCCGGCGGCGACCCGCAGGCGGCCCGGGAGTTGGCCGAGAAGTTGATTGAACTGCAACAGGGCGAGGCCGGCGTCCGGGTCGTGGCGTACATCCCTGACCGCGCCCCGGACACCGCCGCCGTCGTGGCCCTCGGCTGTTCCGAGATCGTCATGAGCAAGCGGAAGGACGCCCCGCCGGGGCCGGACGGGCCGGCCGAGGCCGAGTTCGGCGACTTCGACACGGCCGCCGGCAAGCAGATGCGGGCCGAGAACGCTCGGCTGTGGATCGACAGCCTCCGCGAACTGGCCGAGCGCCAGGGGTATCCGCCGCTCCTCATTGAAGGGCTGTTCAACCCGGACCTCGACATCGTCCGCGTCCACAAGAAGACCGACCGGAGCGTGCGGAAGTTCCTGACGGCCGACGAACTGAAGGCCGACGCCGCCAAGGGGGACGCCTCGGAATACGTCGTCGAGAAGCAGGTCAAGGCCCGCGGCCAGTTCCTGAAGCTGAGCGCGACGCAGGCCGAGGAGTACGGCGTGGCCCGGCACACGACCGAGAAGAGCGACATCAACCTGGTCTACGCCGAGTACGGCCTCGATCCGGCCAAGGTGAAGGACGCCACCCCGGCCTGGCTCGACCGGCTGGCCAACTTCTTACGCAACCCCGTCGTCACGCTCTTGCTGGTCGTCATCGGGTTCATCGGCCTGATCCTCGAGATCAAGGTGCCGGGGACGACCGTGCCGGGGATCGTCGCGGCCCTCTGCTTCATCCTCGTGTTCTGGGCGCACACCCAGTTCAGCGGCCAAGTGGCCGTTCTCGCGGGCCTCTTGTTCATTCTGGGATTGGTACTAGTATTGCTCGAGGTATTCGTCCTGCCGGGGTTCGGGGTGCCGGGGGTCGTCGGCATTGCGTTCATGCTCGGGGCGCTCGCCCTGGCCACCGTCGGGGCAACCGACGGGCCGCTGCCGTCGACCACGGCCGAGTGGACCCGGTTGGGCGGTAAGATGGGGCAGTACCTGTTCGCCATGATCGGGGCGGCGGTCCTGTCGTTCACCATCGTGCGATACCTGCCGAACATCCCCTACGCCAACCGGCTGGCCCTCGCCCCTCCGGACGACACGGCCGCCCACGCGACCGCGAACCTGCCGGGGGCGACGCAGGCCGCCGGGCTGATCGGGGCCGTCGGCATCGCGGTGACGGTGCTACGGCCGGCCGGGACGGTCCGATTCGCCGACGACTTTGTGGATGTCGTCACCGAAGGCTCCTACGTCCCGGCCGGGGTCCGGGTGCAAGTGGTCGAGGTCGAGGGGAACCGCATCGTCGTCCGCGAAGTCTGACCACCCGTTGATAGGAACAGGCCGCCGTATGGAATGGTATCTGTCGCTCGCCCTGGTGCTGATCGGCGTCGGCATCGTCGCCCTGGCCGGCGAGTTCCTGGCCCCCACCGGCGGCGTACTGGTCGTCGTCGCGGTCGCCTGCTTCGCCGTCGGCGTCGGGGCGATCCTGCTCTACGGCGACCGGTACGAGGCCGTCGCCGCGGTCATCGGCCTGGCCGTCGGCATCCCGGCCATGACGTATGTCGTCATGAGCGGCTACCGGCAACTGGCCCTCAAGTCGGTCCTCGACACGGCGGAGGCCGACACCGAGCCGGCGGCCGTGTCGGACCTCGACGACCTGCGTGGCCGGGTCGGCAAGACCGTGTCGCCGCTCCGACCGGCCGGGGTGGTGCTGATCGACAACCGCCGGGTCGACGGCCTGAGCGAGGGGCCGCTGCTCGACGCCGACATCTGGGTCAAGTGCGTGGCGGTGCGGGGGGCGGCGGTGGTCGTCCGGCCGGTCGAGCCGCCCGCCCCGCTGGCGGAGTTGACCCTTAATGAGCTGGATTAGCACGCGGCCGCAGGAGCCGGATGCGTCAGCGTCCGGGTGCTTCGGCACGCGGAGCAAGCGCCCGGACGCTGACGCATCCGGCTCCTAAAACCTGGCCCCGCGGAACAGATACCCTAAACTCACACTCCCATAATAGCTGCCCCGAAAGGACACCTCCCCCGTGACCGCCGTACTGTTCGCCCAGCAGAAGAACGCCGCGACGCTCCCCGAGGGGGACACCTGGAACATCGTGTTCCTCATCCTGGCCGCCGTCTCGGCGCTCGTGTTCCTCGTGTTCCTGTTCATCTTCTTCGGGTTCATCCGCCTCTGGATTCAGAGCCTCTTGACCGGGGCGAACATCAGCATCTTCAGCCTGTTCGGCATGAAGCTCCGCAAGGTCAACTACGAGATGATCGTCAACCAGAAGATCGCTCTGGTCCAGGCCGGGGTACGGGTGACGACCGAAGACCTCGAATCGCACTTCTTGGCCGGCGGCAAGGTGCCGCGGACGGCGGCGGCGGTCATCGCGGCCCACAAGGCCGGCCTCGACCTGCCGTGGCGGACCGGGGCGGCGATCGATCTCGCCGGCCGGGACGTGCTCGAAGCGGTGCGGACGAGCGTCAACCCGAAGGTCATCGACTGCCCGGACCCCACGAAGGGGAAGCAGTTCCTCGACGCGGTCTGCCGGAACGGGATTCAGTTGCTCGCCAAGGCCCGGGTGACGGTGCGGACGAAGCTCGAACGGCTGGTCGGCGGGGCGACCGAGGACACGATCATCGCCCGCGTCGGCGAGGGGATCGTCCGGGCGATCGGGTCGGCCGAGGACCACAAGGCCGTGCTGGCCAACCCCGGCATCATCTCGAAGACCGTGCTGCACAACGCGCTCGACGCCCAGACGGCGTTCGAGATCGTGTCGATCGACATCGCCCACATCGAGGTCGGCGAGAACATCGGGGCGAAGCTCCAGGCCGACCAGGCGGCGGCCGACCTGCGGGTCGCCCAGGCCGACGCCGAGAAGCGCCGGGCCGCAGCCGTGGCCAGCGAACAGGAGATGCAGGCGCTCGTTCAGGAGAACCGGGCGAAAGTGGTCGCGGCCGAGGCGCTGGTGCCGCAGGCGATCGCGGACGCCTTCCGGGGCGGGCAGTTGGGCGTCATGGACTACTACAACATGCGGAACTTGCAGGCCGACACGTCGATGCGGAACAACATCGCGGCGATGGGCGGCGGTCAGACCGACGGGACCGGCCGCAGCACCGGGGTCTAGTCGCCGGCTACACCGCCAGTCACCGGGGAGGGTGCGCGATGCCGTGGGGCCTGGTAATCTTCATCACCATCGTGGTGTTGTCGAGCGCCGTCGGGGCGATCTCGCAGTGGCTGAAGGCGCAGAAGCAACTCGAACAGGAGCGGTTGGCCCAGGCCCGAACCGCCCCGGCGGCCCGGCGGGACCGGCCTGACTCGACCATCGACCGGTACGTCGAGGAGGTCGAAAAGCTCCGCCGGCGGGCCGAGGGGCCGCCGCGGGCCAACCCGCCCGTCGCCGCGCCGGCCGCCGATGTGCCGGTGGTGCCGGTGGCGAAGCGGAAGCGGGTGAGCGCGTCCGGCGACCCGACGTTCGCACCGATGACCGGCCCGGCCGCCCGGCCGGTGCCGACGGCCGTCGTGACCCGGCCGGTCCCGCCCCCAGCCCCACCCGCACCCCCGCCCCGACCGACAGGGGCGACACCAGCCCCACGGCCGGGGGCCGGCGGCGTCAGCTTGTTCGTCAACGAATCCCGGATCGCCGACCTGCCGGTCGCCCCGGTGTTCGAGGCCACGGCCGCCCCGGTCTACCACCGGGAGGGCGGCCCGGCGGCCGCGGACGACAAGCCGCTCGGCCCGGCGCTCGCCGCGATGCTCCGGACGCCGACGGCGCTGCCGCTGGCCGTATTGCTGCAAGAGATTTTCGGGCCGCGCAAGGGCGGGCGGCGGTAGGCATTGCCTCGATCGACGCCGCCCCAGGAGCCGGATGCGTCCGGGTACTTTCTACCGCGTGGCAGAAAAGACCCGGACGCTGACGCATCCGGCTCCTGATGACAAATCCCTCCCCCACTCACTTGCGGTTGCGTCCTGCCGCCGCGTCTGCCTATAGTCCGCCGCTCGAAGCTACCACCGTGCCGGGGGAAGGAACCCGATGGCCGTGGCCGACCCACACCCGACCCCGCCGGCCGCCCCGGTCGTGGCCCGCCGGCCCCGCCGCCGGCCGACCGTCGCCGCCTCCCATTTGGCCGTCGTCGTCGTCAACTTCTGCCAGTGGAAGAACACCGCCCGACTCGTCGGCCAGCTCCGCCGGTCGGCGGCGGTCCGGGGCGGGGCGGCCGAGGTCGTCGTCGTCGACAACTGCTCGCCGGCCGACCGGGCCGCCCGCCGGCTGGCCCGGACCCCTGGCGTGTCGGTCGTCCAGAACGCGACGAACGAGGGGTTCGCCCGGGCCGTCAACCGCGGCACCCGGGCCGGCCGGGGCGACTGGATTTTGCTCCTGAACCCGGACGTGACCGTCCCGCCGGGGTTCCTCGACCAGGTGCTGGCGGCCGCCCAGGCCTGGCCGGCGGCCGACCCGCGGGCCGGGGTCGTCGGCTTCCGGCTCCGCAACCGGGACGGCACCCCGCAGGCGTCGGCCGGGCCGTTCCCGACGCTCGCCCGGACGCTTGCCGGCCTGGCCGCCCCGCGCGCCCGGCGGAAGTGCCGGCACCTCGACGCCGCCGGCCGCACCCCGGTCGAGTGGGTGACCGGCGGGTGCGTGCTGATCCGCCGCGACTGCTTCGACGCCGTCGGCGGGCTGGACGAGCAGTTCTTCCTCTATTACGAGGATGTCGACCTGTGCCGCCGGGCACGGGCCGCCGGGTGGGGCGTCTGGTACGACCCGGCCCTGACGGTGACGCACCACTTCCCGCTCCACGCCCGGACCGTCCCGCCGCAACTGCGCCTGGTCACCCGGCACGCGCTCCTGACCTACGCGGCCAAGCACTGGCGGCCGTGGCAGGCGGCGGCCCTGCGGGGGGTCGTTTGGGCGGAAGCCCTCAGCCGCGGACGGGTTGCCAAGTGGGCCGGCCGGCGGGCGGACGCGGCCTGCTACCGGAACCTGCGGGCACTTGTGGGTCACCTCGCACGCCGGGACGCGCCGGCCATCGCCCGGCACATCCGCCGGGCCGCCGACACGCTGGCTGTCGTCGCCGCCGAGCAGGACGGAGTGAAGGGCGAATGACGAGGGATGACGAATGAATGATGAATGGAGAAGACATGGGGCCGGGGTACGGCTGTCGGTTGTCGTGCCGTCGGTGGCGCGGGTCGATCTGTTGGCGCGATGCCTGGCGAGCGTGACGCGGTTCCGGCCGGAGCGGACCGAGGTCGTCGTTGTGGACGATGCGTCGGCCGGCGGGGTGGTGAGCGCGACGGCGGGCCGATTTGCCGGGGTGCGGGTGGTCCGGCTGGCCCGGCGGAGCGGGTTCTGCGTCGCCGCCAACGCCGGGATCGCCGTCAGTTCCGGCCGGATCGTGGAGCTGCTGAACGACGACACCGAGGTGACCGCCGGGTGGGCCGATCGCGCCCTGGCCGCGTTCGACGACCCGGCCGTCGGGGCGGTCGCGCCACTGGTGTTACAACTTGACCCCCGACGTGATCCCGGGCTGCCGCCGTTGATCGACAGTGCCGGCGACGAGTACGACCCGGGCGGGTTCGCGGCCAAGCGGGGCCACGGCCGGCCGGTCCCGGACGCCGGTCCGCTCGCCACGCCGGGGCCGGTCTGGGGGGCGTCGGCAAGTGCGGCGTTCTACCGCCGGTCGGCCCTCGACCGGGTCGGGGCGTTCCCGGCCGACTTCGGGGCGTACTTCGAGGATGTCGACTTGGCCCACCGGCTCAACCGAGGCGGCTGGCGGTGCGAATACGTGCCGGCGGCGGTGGTGTGGCACCGGGTGTCGGCGTCCTACGGGAAACGACCGGCGCGGCGGATACTCGAAATGCAGTCGCGGAACGAGGAGCGGGTGTTCTGGCGGAACACCCGCGGCCGGGCGTTGGTCCGGGCGCTGCCGCGGCACCTCGCGGTACTGGCCGGCAAGATGGCCCGTCGGCAGGCCGAAGGGACGCTCGGCCCGTGGGTGACCGGCCGCTGTGGAGCAGGGGCAACGGTCTTTCGGAGCCGCGCCTATCGGGAAGCGGCCGGCCGCTGAGCGAGGCACTCTGCTATTCACACATGACGGTCCCGGCCATGACTGCCCACACTCACCGACTTTGTAGCCTCGCGCAGCGGCCGGCCGCTTCCCGATAGGCGCGGCTCCGAAAGATTCGGGGTGCCCGCCATCCAGGCAACTCACGCCAACGGGGCGGGCGTTTCGAGGCCGTTCGTAACGCCCCCGTGATCTGGTCCCCACCTCCTAACTCCCAGCCAAACCAACACCTGCGACTATTTCCGCCTCGTCGCACCGAGTTTGGCACGCCGTAAGCATTACTCCCTTTCGGCGTAAGCCACTAAGCCGGTTCGCTAACCGTGGGAGAGGCGGTTAGCGGGCCGGTTTTTTACGCGCCGGCACACATCTTCGCTTCACACCACCCACCGCTACCCTCGCACTTTCTCCCTTGTTCGATCGGCCCCGTGGCCGGTAGCATGGCGGTTGGCCCACGCCCCCGTCTTAACCGCCCCGGTGAGCATGCCGCTGAAGCCGAAACTCGCCCCGCTACCGGCCGCGCCCCCGGATGCGTCCCGGGCATCCGCCGCGATGGCGTTCGACCCGACCAACCCGTACATCGTCCAGGCCGACCGGAGCGTCCTGGTCGAGGTCGACAACCCGAAGTACACCGAGGCCCGCGACGCCCTCGCCCCGTTCGCCGAACTCGAGAAAAGCCCCGAACACATTCACACGTACCGCATCTCGAACCTGAGCCTGTGGAACGCCGCCGCCGCCGGCATCACCGCGGACGACATGGTGGCCGTCCTGACCCGGTACACCAAGTTCCCGATCCCCAACAACCTGCCGGCCGACATCGCCGAGACGGTCAGCCGGTACGGCCGCATCCGCCTCGAACGCACCCCCGAGGGCGGGATGCGGCTGGTCTGCGCCGACCGGCCGCTCCTGGAAGAAATCGCCCGGCAGAAGAAGCTCAAGGAGTACCTGGGGGAGAAGCTCGACGCGACCAGCTTCGCCATCTCGCCGGCCCACCGGGGGGTGCTGAAACTGGCGCTCCTGGGCGTCGGCTACCCGGCCGAAGACCTGGCCGGATACACCGACGGGGCCGCCCTGCCGATCGCGCTACGGACCGTCGCCACAACCGGCCTGCCGTTCGTCGTCCGGGATTATCAGCGGGAGGCGGCCGACGTGTTCTACGCCGGCGGCGACATCCGCGGCGGCTCCGGGGTGATCGTGCTGCCGTGCGGGTCGGGCAAGACCATCGTCGGCGTCGCGGCCATGAGCCTGCTGCAGAAGTCGACGCTGGTACTGACGACGAGCATCACGGCGGTGAAGCAGTGGCGGCGGGAGATCATCGACAAGACGACGCTGACCGAGGACGAGGTCAAGGAGTACACCGGCGAATCGAAGGAGATCGGCCCGGTCACCGTGGCGACGTACCAGATCATCACCTACCGGCCGGACAAGACCGAGGACTTCCCCCACTTCGGCCTGTTCGAGCAACGCGACTGGGGGTTGATCATCTACGACGAGGTGCATCTGTTGCCGGCCCCGGTGTTCCGCGTCACCGCCCAGATTCAGGCCCGCCGGCGGCTCGGGCTGACGGCCACGCTCATTCGGGAGGACGGCCGGGAGGGGGACGTGTTCAGCCTGATCGGCCCCAAGAAATACGACGTGCCGTGGCGGGAACTCGAAGGCCGGGGGTGGATCGCCGCGGCCGCCTGCGCCGAGATCCGGGTCAGCCTGCCGGACGACAAGCTGCGGATGGAGTACGCCGTCGCCGACCACCGGGCCAAGTTCCGCATCGCGAGTGAGAACCCGGCCAAGGACGAGGTGGTGGCCGAACTCCTCGACCAGTACCGCGAGCAGCGGGTCATCATCATCGGCCAGTACCTGGCCCAGTTGCGGCTGCTCGCGGAGCGGTTCGGCATCCCGCTCATCACCGGGGCGACCGGGCACGTCGAGCGGGAGGAACTGTACAACAAGTTCCGGTCCGGCGAGGTCCGGCACCTGGTCCTGTCGAAGGTCGGCAACTTCGCGATCGACCTGCCGGACGCCAACGTCTTGATTCAAGTGAGTGGGACGTTCGGCAGCCGCCAGGAGGAGGCCCAGCGGCTCGGCCGGGTGCTGCGGCCGAAGGCCGGTGGGGGGGACGCGGCGTTCTTCACCATCGTCACCCGGGACACGCGGGAACTCGACTTCAGCCACCACCGGCAGATGTTCCTGACCGAGCAGGGGTACGCCTACCAGATTCTGGACGAGAAGGAAGTCCTGAGCGCGGCCCGGCAGAAGGCGCTGGCCGAGGAGGCCGCCCATGTCTGACACGAACGCCCCACCCCTGCGACTGCCGGCCAAACTGCACCGCCGGGTGAGCGTCATTCTGACCGAGGACGCGGTCCTGGCCGAGGAGATTCTGGCCCGCAAGAAGCTCGCCCCGGACATCGTCGGCCGGCTGTCCGACCGGGCACTGCTGGTGCGCCCCGGCCGGGCCGACGCGGTGCTGGACGAACTCCGCAAGATGGGGCACACGCCGTCGGTCGTGGGCCGGTGACGGTGGCGGCCGACGGGGCAGCGTTACGGCGGGCCGTGTGCGCGGCCCCGGACGACGACTTGCCGCGGCTGGTGTACGCGGACTGGCTCGACGAACACGGCGATTCGGCCCGGGCCGAGTTCATCCGGGTGCAGTGCGAGCAGGCCCGCACCCCCTGGATGTCGGCCCGCTGGCGGCAACTGCACCGGGCGGCCGACCACCTGCGGCGGGGGCACCAGGCCGAATGGTCGGCCAACGTGGACGGGGTCGCCCGGTACGGATACCTGGGCCGCGGGTTCGTCGAGACCGTGTATATGTTCTCCAAGCGGTTCGTCACCCACGGCAACAAACTGCTGGACGCCGAGCCGGTCCACACCGTCCGGCTGATCGACCTGCACGCGGCGGCCGGGGCCGTACCGGTCCGGGAGTTCGTGGCGTCGCCCCCCGTCGCGCGGCTGCGGGGGCTGGACTTCGGGAATAGCGTACTGACCTTCTCGGAGATGGAGGACATTTCCTATGCCGGGACCGGACCGCTGGCCGGACTGCGGGACTTGACGCTCGAGGGCGGGGCCATCATAGGACCTCTCTTGGTCGGTTTGATGCGTCGGCTCGGTGGGCTGAAGCATTTGCGGGTGCGGCCGTGGGACGGCGGCCCGGCCAGGAGTGTTTTGGAAGTCCTCTTCCGAGAGAAGGCGTTCGAGCGGGTTGAAACTCTTGACCTGTCCGGAACCGAAGTCGCCGACGCGGTCCCCGCCCTCGCTGCCTCCCGGCACGCGGCCGGCCTGACCCGCCTCCACCTCGCCCAGGCGTGCGACGCGGCCGGCATCGCCGCCCTGGCCGCATCGACGACTCTCCGCAACCTGGCAGTCCTCGACCTGACCGGCTGCCCGGTCACCGACGCGGACGTGCAAGCCTTGGCCGGGGCGGTGTTCGCCCCGACGCTCAAAGTCCTGGTCGTCCGCCAGTCGCAGGTGCCGCGGGCGAATGCCAAACGCTTCGCCGGCCTGTTCCCGCAGGCCGAAGTCGTCGTCTGACGCCGCGTCACCCCTCCAGTAACTTCCGCCCGACCTTGTCATACGCCGCCCCGGCGGCCACCAGGATCATCGGCAGGCCGTTCAACAGGAACCCGGTGACGATGATCTTCAGGCCGGGGTCGGGAACCGCGTGCATCTGGCGCGTCACCCCGGCGGCCGCCCACAGGATGCCGACGAAGTAGGCCACAATCGCCGGCCCGACGACCCACCCGGCCGCGACCCGCAGCGACGTGGCCAGTGTCTCGTCGTCGGCCCCGGCCAAGCTGACGGCGTACAACGCTCCGGCCAACGCGAGGCAGGCCCACCCGACCAAGCCGGCGACGACGGCGGCGCGGCCGCACCGGGCCGCCGGCGTCGGGATGGGGTCAGTGAACAGCATCGGGGCGGACCTCGTTCGGACAACACGAACCACGGGGCATTCTAGCCCACGCCCGGTCAGTCGGCGGGCGGCAGTGGGTCGCGGGGGTCGCCGGTCCGGTAGTGGGCCAGTTTCCGCTGGTAGGCGAACTTGCGTCGGTCGCCCGCGGCCAGCTTGGCCATGACCGCCACGGCCTGCTCGCGTTCGCCGCGGCGGAAGTGGACCTCGGCCAGTGCCTCCCGGTGGCCCGGCACGTCCGGTTCCAACTCGACGGCCTTCTTCGCATACGCCAACCCGGCCGTCAACTCGCGGCGGCCCCCGGCGGCCAACTGGGCGGCCATCCCGCGTGCCCAGCCGGTGTCCGGGTGGTCGCGGACGACGGAGGCATAGGCGTCCCAGGCGGTGCGGAACAGGGCGTCGGCGTCGGCGGTCCGGCCGAGGTTGTCGAGGTCGGACACGAACGAGGCGGCCGACTCGCCCCCGCCGGGGACGGCCGCCAGGCAGGCCCGGGCGGCGGCGACCCCCTCGGCCAATTTTCCTTGTTTTAACAGCGCCCGGGCCGCCTCCGCCCGGACGCCGAGCGGGCTGAACAGGTGGGCCTCGCCGCTGACGAACCGCGCCCCCGGGTAGCGGAGGACGTAGTGCAGCGAACGCCGGCCGTCGGCGGCGGCCGCGGCGTGGTCCCCGGCGAGCGTCCCGGCGACGGCTGTCTGCACCCACACGTTGCCGACGAACCCGGCCGGGTACCAGGCCGCCGCCCGGGCCAAGAGTCGCTCCCGGTCGGCCGCCCGGACGTGCCCGCGTGCGTTCAACTCGTCGAGGAACCGCCCCCGCATTTGGGCGTTCCCGAACGCCACGGCGTGGGCCAGATCGACTCGCCGCCGGCCGCCCGCCGCGTCCCCGGCTTGGAGGAGGGCGTGGCCGGACAGATAGAGCAGGATGGGGTTCGTCGGCCGCTGCTGCCAACCGTCGAACAGCCGCTTGGCGGCGTCGGCCGGCCGGCCGGCGGAGACGAGCCGGTCGCCCAACTCGGTCCAGAAGACGAACCGCTCGTCGGTGGAGAAGAGCCGGGACCGGACCCCCTCGGGGGTGACGTTCTCCGGGTCGTCGAGCACCCCCGCCCGGCCGGCGGATCGATCGGCGGCGGCTTCAAGGGCGACCAGGGCCAGGTCCGGCCGGCCCCCGGCGTCGTGCAGGTGGGCCACGGCCAGCGACGGCCACGGGGACGCGAGGACATCCACCGATCCCTGCTGCGCGGCCAGCGCCTCGAAGGCGGTGGCCCGCTCGGCGGCGGTCGCGGTCCCGGCCACCAGCCGGCGGACGCGGCCGAGCAATGCCACGCCGTCCACCGGCGGGGTAGCCGGCGGCAGGGTGGCGGCCGGCTGGAGGGCGCGCCACAGGGTGATGGCCGTGTCCGCCTGGCCGCCGAACAACGCCTCGAATGCGTCGAGGCTGGCGCTCTTGTGGTCCAGGGCGTACCCGGCGAGCGCCCGGCCGTAGTGTTCGACGGCCAGGTCCAGAAACCCGGCCCGGACCTCGGCTTTGACCAGTTGGATCACGGACTCGTTCGGCCGGAAGCCGGGCCGCCCGTCGTCCTCCCGCGGCTGGGCGGTCGGGCCGGCGACAGCGGCGGCGAACGCGGCCCTGGCCTCGGTCCGGCGGCCGGTCTGGGCCAGCACCCGTCCCCGCTTGGCGAGCGCGTCCGGGGCGGCATCGGCCGGCAGTAATTCGAGGGCGGCCGCGAACTCGTGGCGGGCGGTCAGCACGTCGGCCAGCACCGGCAGGCCGACGTGCCGGACTTTCATCCGGGCGACGGCGTCGGCCGGCCGGTCGTTCAGGAACAGCGCGAGCGTCGGGGCATCGACGCCCCCGGTAGCGAGTTCGCCGGCCGCCTCACGGACCCCGTCCAGAATCACCGCCGCCCCAGCCTCGTCCCCGGCCAGCCGCAGTCGGAACGCCCGCAACCCCTCGACGCTGTTGACCGGCGGTAGCACCAGCCGGGCGGCCAGCGCCTGCCAGTCCCCGGCGTGTTCGAGCAACTGATCGACCGCCCCGGACAGCGGCACCGCGGCGGACTCGGCCGCCCGGGCGGCGGCCAGGGCCTTGGGCATATCCCCCGCCGCCCGGTAGGCGAACGGCAGCGCCCACCGGGCCGGGCCGGCCGACGCCCCGCCGGCGGCGACCCGCGCTTCCAGCCCGGCGGCCGCAACGGCGGCCGTGCCCCGGCGTTCCAGGATCATCCCGTAGTCCGCCAGCCCCGGCGGGTGCGACAGGTACGTGTTGAGAATCAAATGCTCCTCGGCCAGCCCCGCGTCGCCGGCGACCAAAGCCTCGGCCGCCCGGTGCCGGGCGTAGCGCGACAGGTACGCGGCGTAGGCCACATCGGGGGCGGGTGACCGGGCCAGCAGCGACCGCAGGGCCGCGCGGCCGGCCGGGCCGTGGTCGATCAGGGCACCGGCCCGGGCGCGTAGGTCGCCCGGGTCGGCCGCCCGGTAACGTTGAATCAGCTCGCGGACGGCCGGCGGGGTGCCGGGGGCGTCGCCCTCATCAAAGCGATCGAGAATCCGCCCGGCCCGGCCGGCGACCTCGGGGTCGGGACTCGCCAGCGCCGCTTCGAGGGCCGGCCGGGCCGCCTCGCCGCGCGCCCAGAGTTCGGCCGTGGCCCGCTCCCGGGTCCGGTAGTCGGGGCTGGCGAGGTCGCGGACGGGGTCCGATGCGGGCGGCGGACCGGCGGCCAGGACGGCAAGCAGGGCCGGAGCGGCGAGCAAGTGACGGGACACAGCGGAGCCTCCGGCGGCGGGGCAATGCTGGCATCGTACCCCCGGACCTGGCCGGGGGGGTAGGGGAAAACGCGACCGCCGCGGCCGGCCCGAGGGCAGACCGCGGCGGCGGGGTGGGTTCATCCGTCGGACGCTAGACGGCCCGCCGGCGGCGGAGCCACCGGGTCAGGCCGACGACCGGCATGCCCAGGCCCGCCAGGGCCAGGGTGGCCGGCTCCGGCACGCCCGGGGCCGGCGGCGGTTGTTCGACCGGCGGCTGCGTGACCGGCGGCTCCCCCGGCGGCGGCGGCTCGGTCGCCCCGCCGACCGGCACCATGGTGGCCGTGATGTTGCTGTCCACCAGGCCGTCCGACGACCGCAGGGTCCGGGCCGTCAGGAACGAGTCGGACTGGCTCTGGTACATCGAGTTGGCCATGAAGTTGCCCAGGCCGGCCTGGCCGCTCTCGATCGTCGGGCCAGTGTACGTGTACGTCAGGTTGTCGATGGTCGGGCTGTCGTTCGGGTTCAGCCGGTCCGGCGTCGGCCCGGCCTTGCTCACCTTCACCGTCCAGTTGTCCGGGGCGACGATGCTGTCCGGCACCAGGCCGCCGAAGTCGTAGACGGTGAAGTAGTTGCCCGACTGCAGTTTCATGTCCGTCGGCAGGACGACCGCATACGTCCACCGGAAGTTGCCGGCCTCCGGCATCACGGTCACGCTCGTCGGCAGCAGGCCCGCCTGGGCGGCCGACCCGCCCAGGGTCACGGCCGCCGCGACGGCCGCCAGTTGCGTCAAGAAAGTCCCACGGGTCATCCGATCATCCTCCGGGTTCGAGCAGGAAGGCCGTGCCCAAGGTGGTCCCGTGCCCGCTCCGTCGTTGAAGAGCTGGGGCCACCGGTGGCGTTAGCCGAGGTGCGGCGGAATAGGCGGGTCGGGGGGACGAATCAACCGCAATCCCCCGGCCCGCCCCGCCCGTGCCGCCGGGCGGGGGTCGAGCGCTACTTGCGGCCGCGCAGCCGCCGGGCCAGACCGGCGGCCGGCAGGCCGAGGGCCGCCAGGACCAGCGTCGCCGGCTCCGGCACGCCCGGGACCGGCGGGCCGGCCGGCGGGTCCACGGGCGGCGTCCCGTCGCTGGGGACCGGCACGCTGGTCGTGGTGATGTTGCTGTCGATCTTGCCGTCCGACGTGCGGTTCGTCTTGGCCGTGAAGAACGAGTCGGCCTTCAGCTCGAAGTCCGACGTGGCGGCGAAGTTCCCCAGCCCCGTCTGACCGGCGTCGATCGTCGGCCCGGTGTACTTCCAGCTCAGGTTCGGCAAGTTCGGGTCGTCCTGCGGGTTGACCAGGTCCGGCGTCGGCCCCAGGTTGGCCACCGTCAACTGCCACCCGTCCGGGGCCAGGCCCGAGTCCGGGACCATACCCTTGAAGTCGTAGATCGTGAAGTAGTTGCCGGTCTGGAGCTGCGAGTCCGTCGGCAGGACGATCGCATACGTCCACCGGAACTTGTCGGCCTCCGGCGTCACGGACACGCTCGTCGGCAGCAAGCCGGCCCGGGCGGCCGGTGCCCCCAGGAGTGCCGCCCCGCAGGCGAGAACCGGGGCGAGTCGAGTCAAACGGGCCATAGTCGTCCCCTCCGTCACAGGTCGGAAGCCGGTCGTTGGCGGCGGGACCGAACCCCGCCGGCCGAGTGACGCGGACTTTGCCCGAATCCGGCTCAAGTGTCAACGCGAGGTGGGCCGGGGCGGAAACGCGGGGAAATGTGGGGCCGGGGAAGAAATCGGGCCGGAGGGGTTGATGAAATCCGACTCTGGGGGGGCCGGAGGGCGGGCTGGGTCAATGAA
>JAABUN010003836.1_pt1 | contig 22030 bp, 25 predicted proteins | sample 5559311 | NCBI WGS metagenome assembly JAABUN01 (sample SAMN10711877, study PRJNA513370) | rock metagenome | isolation source: Antarctica rocks | place: Antarctica: Victoria Land, Siegfried Peak sud
GTTGCAATCCAAACCGCGCGAAATTCGCGCTCGGGTTTTGGCAAAGATTGGCTTGGCGCGGCGATATTGATGATGGTTAAAAGAAATAATATGAAAAATTGCTTGAACATTAGCATTTCGCTCCCATGTTGCACGATACGGACGATTCTAACGCTTTTGTAATTTGGTGGTGTCCTAATAGTGTATTGCTTGGAAATTATTCACCACTTGTTTTCAGACCATCTGCGACTGTTGGTGTCAGACTTATTGGGCGTTTGAAGTAATAAATCCATAATGCGCCGTCATAAATGCGCCGTCATATACCGCAGAAACTAATTCCCAACCATCTCTATTCATAGTGTGTGAATCCGTAGTGTTAAACTCTCGTTCACCTTTTTCGATATGATATTCTAATCTTCCCATAATTATTCTCCATTAAAATTTATTAAATCTTTCAACGTCCCTCTGAGGCTTGCCAAATATTTTGGAGTGAGCGCCGACTTCTGGCTCAATCTGCAAATCAAGTTTGATTTGTATCTTGTTCAGAAAAAGGAAAAGTAGGTTTTGAAAAGAATCCGTCAGATGAATAATCCAACACTAAGAGAAGCCGTTTGATATTGAAATTTCATTCATCAATCTTCAATCTTCAATCTGAACTCACTACAAAATGGCTCTTTTGTGTATCGGGTCAATGTCACTGTGCGACAGCCGAATGCGGAATTTGTGCGTCCCGAAAACGGGCGTTTTCGAGACAATCCTTCATACAGGTAATAAAGAGATTTACTTTGATGGTTGCCAAATGAATCTGCCTGATTTGTCTATATAACCTATCTTTCCATCAATCCGAATTTCACTGATTCCGTTCTCAAACCAATAAATCCATTTATCGAACTGCGGAGTAATCACCATCATTCCACTTTCATTTATAAAACCTTTTTTGCCGTTTATCACCACGCTAGCTAACCCTTCTCTAAACTCGTCTGCATCATCAAATTGAGGTTTAATTACAAACTCTCCGCTTTTATTTATAAAACCCCATTTATTTCCAACTTTCACTCCAGCAAGTCCGTTATTGCTGAAATAATGTCCTTCATCAAACTTTGCTTCAATTACTACTTTTCCACTTAAATTGATATAACCCCATTTTCCTTTAACTTGATAGCAAGCCATCCCGTTTTGGAAATCGCAACCGTTGAAGTTTTCAAAAAGTTTTCGCCCATTCCTGTCAATATAATATTCTGAGCCGTCAATGTCTGTTGCTCGCGCCCGCCCCTCATAAAAGTCTCCCGCACTTTTGAATTTCGGTTTTATTACGACATTGAAATTCTTATCCATATAGCCTGTGAGATTGCCTTTTTTGAAAAAAGCCAAACCTTCACGAAAACCTGATAAAAATTTTACACCAGGGAAAAAGATTACTTTACCTTTAGCATCGACAAATCCCCATTTACTTTTGTCTAACCACTTTCCCTTAATTTTACTGTAATCACCAATGCTTACAGGTGCGAAACCTTCACGAAATTCGGTGTAACACCCATAAGTGGAATTGAATTGAGGTTTAATAAGATATGAACCCGCCCCGTCGATAAATCCTGTTTTTCCATTAACTACAACGCAAGCAAAACCTTCTGAAAACCTCCAGCCATAGTCGTACTGAGGTTTAATTACAATCTTTCCAATTTTGTCTATGTATCCGACTTTACTGTTTAACTGTATGGGTAAGAGGGTTGGTTTATTTACTTGTGCTAAACAAAAGTTGGAAAATAAAGTAACAAATGTTGCCAGAAGAAATAAGCTGCTCATATTTGTTTGATGCAGCCAATAAAAATTAAATGGTATTTGTCTCAAAAAGGGTCGGTTATGACACGCATTTAGTTTGGATCATTAACGGGCGGATACTGTTGTCCTATTCAATTTGCCAATCTTGCAAACCGTGAAACTCTTGTCTTTGCAGGCATTTCCAGGTTAAGAAAGTTGACTGCCCGCACTATATTGATCGCCGTTGCCGTCGCTACTTCCTGTAAATGGGTTTTCTCCAAACCCCGGTATCTTGATCGCCGCAAGGTTCCGCGTCTGACTCCTTGTGATATGGTGCCTTCAATTCCGGCTCTTTTCTTATATTCGTTTCGTCCTTCATCACTTGATAGTTTCCTTCGCGTCTGCTCGAGTGCTTCATACATCTCCCGATTCGGAATTTGTAAGGATCTACCTGCCTTTTTGTTTCGCACACATTGGTTTCGACTTTGGCAATTTAGACAATCCTGCGGCTTGAATTTGATCTTGACGACCGGGCGTGAATATTCCTTCGTTTGATATTCATGCCAGTAAGCACTTTGTTTGCCCATCGGACATCGTGCTTGTTGGTGATCCCAATCGATTTGAAACTGTGAGGCATCAATTCCGCCCTCACGCGCCTGCCAACTCGGATTCAATCGCATCGGACCAAACAGTTCAATGCCGTATTTTCTCGAGCTTTCGATGACCAGCTGAGCATCTATATAACCGGTATCGACCAGGTGTCTCGCGGGCAGTAAGTCATTTGCCTGCAATGCCTTTTGAATATCATCGGTACAGCTGACATCCTGAGTTGTCGCAACCGTTGTCAGAACATTAGTTATAATACTAGGCAGCTCCTCATCACAGGTTTCACTTAGATGAACTTTGTATCCCGTCCACGATAAATCACGTTTGGTCGAGAAACGTGCCTCAGTATCATAGGGCGATTCAATTGCCGTCGACGCTTTTGCCAGATCGGCGTTTGCTACCCAGTTAACTTCGCCGTCTTCCTGACGCGTGTAATGGCGCTGCCAGACTTTTTCCAGCGTTTCAGCCTGTTTGAGCTTTAGTAATGCCGGTTGCTGATCAATCAGCAGTTTGAGCAGATGAAAACCATCTTCCCCAACCTGGCGGGCATAATCTTCGCGCGCCGGATCGGTGCGCGGCAGGCGTGACTGTTCGGCACGTGTTGCATAGCGTGTCAACCATTCGGGCGGAGCTGTTTCGGCTAGCCATTCAGGAGCAAAAACGGCAACTTCGTTGAGCGCGGCGCGCATCGTTTCGGTCACCAGTTCGAGGCGGTTCATCACCCGGATAGCAGCGAGGACATGCGCCCTAATCGGTGCGCTGTTTACCTCTGACTTTAAGTAGTTTCTTTTCCCGAAATCTCTCCAGCAGGTGATCCAGAAGCAGTGTCTGCTTTTCACCACCAACAAGTCGAGAGCGAAACCCGCTCAAGACCGAATGATCAAAACCGCAATCGGTCAACTCCAAGCCCAGCACATACTTCCAATCGATGCGCGAACGAACCGCTTCGGCTGTCTGGCGGTCGGACAGGTTCTCCAGAAACTGCATAATAGTGATCAAAGCCAATCGCCAGGGAGTTACTGCCGGATAACCGAGACGCGAGAAAAGTTCAGCAAAATCCTGATCTTCAAATAAGGTTCCTAATTCATCACGCATCGACAGATAAAGATTACCTTTCGGAAAAGCGGCACGCGCTACTAAAACAGTTTGGGCAGGCACCGGTTCGATGATCGAAGGTGTTAGAGACATAATAAAACTCCTCCAAAAGTGATTGAAACAGTGTTATTATACTGAAAATACAGTCTCTTATGAATAGGGCAACAGTATCGGGTCGTTTTTGAGACGCTAAAAATTACCCGCCAATGACAAACGAAAATTCAATAAAACATTTCCCGAAACTTATCCCAAAAACAAAGTGTCAATACTTGCGCCGTATTTAGCTTTTAAGACATAATTTCAAAATCAATACGGAAATCAAATTTTCAGAAAAGTAATTTTTAGGCTCATCTGAAATTTGAACATTTGTAAATTATGAAAATCGGCTACGCGTGTCTCGACCCTCGACCAGAATCTGGAACTGCAAACTGACTCTCTATCAAAAGTCGGCTGCGAGAAAATCTTCACAGACCGGGCGAGCGGAGCAATGGACGAGCGGCAGGGGTTAATAGACGCGATTGATTTTTGCCGGAAGGGAGATTCGCTCGTCGTCTGGAAACTCGACCGTCTAGGTAGAAGCCTCAAACACTTAATTGAAACGATTAATCAACTGCACTCGAAAGGCGTCGGTTTCGTTTCCGTTCAAGAAAGCATCGACACGACGACACCGGGCGGCAAACTCATCTTTCACGTATTCGGCGCGCTCGCCGAATTTGAGAGGGAATTAATCAGAGAGCGAACAAACGCCGGATTAGCCTCAGCAAGAGCGCGCGGCAGATTGGGCGGGCGCCCGAAAGCGATGACGACCAGACAAATTCAAATGGCAAAGACGATGCTCGCCGACCCGAACACGACGGTCAAAGAAGTTTGCCAAACGCTCGACGTTTCAAAATCCACGCTTTACCGTTATCTAAAATAAAAAATGCAGAGAGGTCGAACGAAAAACCAAATTAATCCAGTAATTTGTTCGCTTCAACAAGAACATCTCATTGAATTTACCGGGTGCGCTGCCATTCTCTTTATAGAAATTGTTTATACTTAAACTTAAGAAAAAAGCTATTTCAGATTTTCCCTATTGCCATTCGATGCGGCGCATTCAATTAATAGATTTGGCGGTCAAACTTAATCAACCCCTGTTTTTACGCGTCTTATCGGCTGATTCTTTCAAATGAGCGGGATTTATGCATTTTCTATTACCGCAGGAATCCAGAATAAAACCCGTCCGCACTTTATTGTTATAAATTTCCCAGGCTAAGTGGCGCGCATAATGCGTTTTGCCGTCCCATGACGCTCTACCGTAACCATTCCGGTCTATATATTTCAGCCATTCCCAGCATCTGTTCGGGTCGGCTGTTAAAGCCGCTCCCATCCAAAACCTTACTTCTTTTATTTTCCTTTTTTCTTCCGGCGTTGGTTTCGGCTTGGCTTTCGACCAGTGCCGTCTCGGGGTAATACCCTGCCGGAGAAGGATTCTTCGCACCATTTCTTTTTTTAAATCGAACGGCGCGCCGGCGCCGTCGAGAGTTTCGCCCTTCAGATAGAGTGCCGCAATCTCAATGTTTCTCTCCTGCTGTAAAAATTGTTTTTTGGTTCGGGGCGTCTTCACAAAATTGAAATTTTAGTCGTTACCTAATTTCTCAGCACACTCATGGCACACTCGAATGAAATACCGGTTAACCGGCAAGCCTATTATCAATCAGAGCAGTTCGCCTTGTTGATTTCTATGTTTCATCTTCCATATTAATCAATTCTGGTTACTGCAAATCTGCCGGCGGTTAATTTTTTAGTGGTTATTTTTATGCCGATAAGTTTTGCCTGTGTGTGCAGATGAGCATATTCATCATTTCCTTGATATTCAAATATTCTTTGCTCATTGATTTTGAGACTTCTCAGAAAATCGACTCTACAACCGCCGTTTTTAATTCGATCGCGTTTGGGAATTTGGTAATGCTGTAATCTGTGCCTGATTGCTGTTTCGCTAACCGAAAAAACACCCGCAATTTTAGAAACGGACATTTTATCTTCAAGATAAAGTTTTGCAAGGCGACCTTTGTCAATATCAATATTTTTGAACTTTTCGCGCCGCGAAATTCCGGCTTTCATAAACCGGTAACGGACGCCTTGTTTTGTCAGCCCGAATTGTTTGCCGACATCTTCTAAAGACATGCCCTTTTGATAAAGTTCGACCATTTGCCGGGTAGCGGCGTCCTTGTCGCTCATTGTATTTCGGCGCTTCCCGCCCCGACTTTTCTCAAACAATATAAAAATAAAAGTTTCCAAAAACCGGCTTATCAGCGCTCTGTTTCAATCGTCGAAAATCTGTTATAAATCAATCGCCGATTACCCAAACGTCCGTTGCTTTAATCAGTGCGGTGGCAACCGGTTTCTCTCGAAAACCGGGGCTGTGCGCATCCCCGCTCCATAACAATAGAAGTCAATAATTGACCGTCGGTGTCGATTTTATTTTCTGTTATTCTACGCTCTATTTCGGAGTCGTTTCAATCTTTTCTCGTTACCATAAATCTTCCTTGCCCGAGTTTTTCGACGGTTATTTTTATACCGGCATCTCCGGCTGATTTATGCAGTGTAACTCACGGGTGTTTGACCCGGCACTCAATTTCCATCCGCTCGCCCGGTTTTAATTCTCTTATTAAATCAATATGTTTACCATTCGATTTGATTGATTGGCGTTTCGGAATTTCGTAGCATTCAAGCACCCGTTTAATCAGTGATGAGTTTGCTCCAAGCATCCGGCTGATTTTATCGATTGACAGCCGCTCGCGCGCGTATAAGGTTTCCAGCCGGACTTTGTCGATTTGCAGACATTTCGATGGACGCCCCGGGGCGAACCGGGCGAGGGATTTCTATTTTGGCGAATCTCTGACTGACGGTCTGTTTTCAAATACCGTATCGGTCGGCAATCTGCTGTAGCGTCAACCCGCCTTCCTCGTAAAGCAGCGTCATCTCCGGCGTTGCATCTTTTTTAGCCATAATTTTCGGCTTTTATACTTTTTACAATTATGCGAATCAGTAGTTAAAAGACAGACAAACAGTTGAATTGATAGAATTTTCTTGCTTATGGAAAATCAATTGATTCAAATTTACCTGTTTGTCTGTCAAATCTACGATACTTGTTCGGAGACTTGTTTTCAACGCGCAAGCAATAAAGAGCCGCTTTTTACCGACCAAGAACTGATTACAATGCGCGTTCTTTGCCCATTTAAACAGCTGGTCGCAGAAAAAACAAATGCACAGTTTTATTAAAAACTATTGGTTTGATTGGTTTCCGCGCCTGCCCGCCTATCAAACCTTCGTCTTTCGGCTTAATCAACTTGAGCCGAGTTTTCAGACTTTCGGCAAGGTTTTGTCTGCTTTGCTGCCTTTGCAGGATGCGCCCGAAACTGACCAAATCATTGATTCAATGCCGGTGATGCTGGCGCAAAACGGTCATTCTTACACAGCCCGAGTTGCCCGCGAGCAAGCAATGTCGGTTATTGTGCGGCGAAAAAAACACGCTTTCACGGCGTTCGCCTGCACGTCATCGCTACCAGGCGAAGCGGCAAACTGCCTGTGCCAAATCAAATTTGGCTCACTCAAGCGGCGGTTCACGACTCGCAAGCTGTCAAAGGGTAATGGCTTGAACTACCCGCTACTACGCTGTTCGGCGACCTTGCCTATGCCGACAAGCAGATTATTGATTTATTGAAAGAACAACTTGCGCGGCTTATCACGCCGCGCAAGAAGCCGAAGGGCAAAGAGTTAACCAAACAGGAGAAATATCACAATCGGCTGGTAGCGCGCGTTTCGTCAGCCGAGCCGACGCGCCTGTTTAACTGGATAATTGAGAAAACCAATATCCAAAAAGCCAGCAAAGTTCGCTCAACCGACGCTTTGCTAATACATTGTTGGGGAAAACTAGCAGTTGCTTTCTTTCTGCTCGTTTTCTACTACTGATTCGCATATATATTTCCTGTTTGGAAATTGCAAAACTTTTAACGAATTTTTAACGAGTTTTTAACGATTAAATAATTTTCAGGCTCGGATTATAATTCCGTTTATAAATAGCCGATTTTTCAAGAAGTCTTTCAATTTCAAATTAATCGGCAAATGGTCGTTTTCGAGACTATCAAATTTTGCCGGGACAGCAAATAATATATACTCTTGTAGTGGAATCCAAGCATAACTTGCGGCGCATTCGTCCAGTGGTCAGGACGCGAGGTTCTCAACCTTGAAACAGGGGTTCAATTCCCCTATGCGCTACCAACATTTACCCGTTAATCTCCCGCAGTCTTACAAAACAGTCGTTTCTAAAACACTTTATGATTTAATGAACGGCAGTGCGGATATGTCATTCTTCCTTTTCCGCAAACAAACGATGCAGATTTATTTTCTCTCCAAAACTCCGAAACAATACTCGTTAATACGCTTACAATTGACTGCTCTCTCTTCGTCGTTTTCGCCAGCGATTAGTTCGATTGCCGCCGGTAAAGTAAGTCAGAATCATTACTACCAGATGGGCTGCAAACCAGATATTGTCCGCTCCCATATTTTGATAGATAAAAATCAATATCAAAACTCGCGGAACGAGCGCGCCCAGAACCGCGTCAGCCCACAGGGGAAGCGTATTGTGCGGAAAGCGTTCGAGCAGAAAATAAACCAGCAAAGTGATGCGCGGGAAAAACAGAGAAAACAATAAAAAATAAAAATCCATTTCTCTTTATAATACCTCTTTAGAATTTCCAATCGGCTTTTTACCGTCGGTCCAAACAAATAATCACTTCAAATTACGGCTCTAAGCTGCATTTATCTTTATCGACGTATGTTTTCCTACCCGAAGAGTTGATGTAATAACAGCCGCCGCGCGGACCGGTTATGTATTTCCTGTTACTGCCGCCGCCGTTTGAATCGGATTTCTTTGCCGGTTCAGTTTTTGTCTCTTTTGTGTCGGCTGTTTCGGTCGCGGGGGCTTTATTGCCGTCAGCGGCTTCCGTTGCCGGTGTTGCGGGCGTTGAAGCATTACCGGTGGTTTTAGCTGCTGTAGGAGACGTTTCCTTGTCGCCCGATTTTGTTTCGGGTGATTTGTCCGCTCCGGTTTTATTCGGATTAGTTTGGGTTGTCTCTTTCGATTTGTTTTCGACGGTCTCGATTGCCGGAGCTTTTTTGTCGGACGTTTCGTCGTCCGTTTTCTGCGGCGGCAGTGTTGCGGCGGGTGAAGGAGCGGCGGAACCAGTTTCGGACGCCGGAGATTTCGCCGTGTTTTCGCAGTATTTCTTATCGACGTAGGATTTTTTGCCCGACGAATTCAAGTAGTAGCAGCCGCCTTTCGAGCCAACCATATACTCTCTGCCGGATTCGTCCGCTTTTGATTCGGCTCTCTTCGCCGCTGTTTCCGTCCTCTTTTCTTTAGCGGGTTTGTTCTTGTCCTGCGCCGCGACCGGCATCGATAACACGCCGGCGAACAAAGCCAGCGGCAGCAGCAGGACGAGCAATTTTGTTGATTTCATATTTTTCTCCTTTTTTTGACGCGCAGTTCTCTGGAGCGTGAACGTGGTCGCTCGCTTATTTATTTCCGCCGTTCTTGCATTCTTCGCCTTTCCGATTTCGCTTTAGGCGATTCTCGTTATCGGATACCTTGCCTTTGCCGGACTTTTTCGCCGGTATTTTTATACCGGCTAGTTTAGACGATTTATGGACGTTTTTACAGGTATTTTTCACCGGGCAGCCGATTTGCTCCGTCTGACCGATTTCGAGCCGTTGAGCGAATCCTTGTCTTTGCCCTTTAACTTAATCGATTCACGCCTTGGAATTTCGTAAAAATCGAGCGCTTCGTAAATCCTGTTAACGGGAACATTCAGTGTCTCGCCGATTCTGCGGATTGGCAGGCGCTTCGTCGTATATAAACATTCGAGGCGGGATTTCTCGATTTGCGCGCCTTTCGGCGGGCGCGCGGGGCAGGCGATTTCCAATTTGGCTAATCGCTGGCTGACCGTTTGTCTCGAGACGCCGTATCTTTCGCCGATTTGCTGCATCGTCATCCCGCCTCGCTCGTAGAGAGCCGCCATTTCTCTTGTCTCTTCGGTTTTACTCACAAACTCCGTTTCCTTATCGACGATGATGTTAAATTTTAATTCGAGTTGTAAAATTTCGGATTTAAGTTTTAACCGCCAGCGGATTGAAAATTTTCAGGTAAGGAATTTTAGTGAAATCTTTGTTGCGTGTTGCCAGAGTCGCCCCCGTGGTTAAAGCCAAAACAGCCAGATGAACATCCATTACTAAATTTCCCCGCAAATTAAATTTGCCCATTAATTTTATGACTTCGAGAAAATGGTTAGCCGACGGGTGCAGCACATTGACGTTGGCACAGCTCAAAAGCGAGCCGATGAAACTTTCGGCTTCCCGTGTAGACAGAACGGGCTGGAAAACTTTTTCATTAGTAGCGATTCTTAAAAACGACAGAAGACTGGTTTCGCAAATGCCGACGGTGTTGTTTTGATTTGAGACGATTTCTTCGAGCCATTTTGAAACAATTTTATGCTCGGGCATCGAATCCATCTTGGCGTAAAGCAGAATATTGCTGTCAAGTAAATAATCCATAAAACCGCGAATCGATTGAATCGAAGGCTTAATCGGTCAAAAGCTAGATTTCGTCGAGCATCCGTTCAATCTCGTCCGCCGCGATGCCGGAGACGATTTCGGACTTAAATCCCTTTATTTTGAATCGAGCGGCGGGCTGAACCGTTTCGTTTTTAATCCCGGAACGAAGTAGTTTGTTGATAAGCTGTTTTTCTTTGAGTCCTTGATTCTGACTGAGTTTTTTTTCAATAAAATCCGCCACGTCCGCTTCTAAGGTGACGGTCGTTCTTCTTGTCCGGCGATTTTTTAAGACATTGGAGTTCATTTTTCGATTGTAATATACTTTTATGCTTTGATGCAAAATTTTTAATTTTACGACTTTGCCGGTTTTTTACAACTTAATTCTAAATTTTACAACTTAATTATTTTCAAACAGATGTAATTATTACCGATGAAATTATTAACTTGGAAGTGCTGTTGATAGTTTCGATAAAAAAGGGGCGGTCAGCAGTTTTATACAGCTTTCCGCCCTTTATAATTTAACAGCACCTCTAGGTGATTTTAATTACTGCGTGTCGATGGTCGACTCAATCGTGCTTTGTGTCGATTGGGGAACATTAGAGAAGAAATCATACCCGGTCATCTGCTCGACGTAATCGACGCTGACGCGGTATTGCTTCCAATCCGATACCACCGAGTTGTTGTTCGGTATAAAGACGGCAATAAGTCTTGTCGATGTTGTTACGCGCGAAACGTCATTTGAACCGTTCGGCAAAACCATTATCACCTTCCAAGTATAAGTCGGAACCGCGACGTGACCGTTTGCGATAAATCCGCTCGTTCCCGTTCCGCCGGAGACGATGTAAAGCTCGTTGCCGGATGTCGCCAAAGTGCGCGAATAATTCTCCAGATTCGCCCACGTCTGCTGATTATTTGTAGGAGCCTGCGGAATCATATTCGTCATCAAGAAAGTCGCCGAGTTGTTGGCAACCGTGTTTGTTCTATCCCCGGACGGACACATATGACCTCTGTCGTAGCCCGAGCCGGAATAATCGGTCGCCGTTACGTGATACCAACTCGACGGTAAAGTAGAATCAGGACGGAAATCGTCTTGTCTGGCGGTCGAGCCAATCCAAGTCGAATCCAGATGCCAGCTTGTCCAGTTCGGTCTGCCGTTATCTCTGTTATAGGATTCGGCATACTGCGGCTTGACCATCAGGTAATTGGAGAACTGATTAACGTCCGTTACTGCGCCCGATGGATTGCCCATTACGAGATGCTCGCTCGACGATGGCGGCGGAGTTGCCGTCGGAGTGGGCGTGATTGTCGCCGTCGGGGTAGGCGTCGGTGTCGGCGCGGCATAAGAAGACACGACGATGTTGTCGATGTTAATGCGGTTTGTTCCGCCCGAGACTTTTCTGACTTCAAAACGAATCGCGGCGGAAGAATTGACCGTAAAGCCAGCGGTCGAAAGCGAAGCCGAGGTGCTGGTTACGGTCGAGCCGACCTTCGTCCACGTCGAGCCGCCGTTCGTCGATTTCCACAATTCCCAGCCGCTTGAGCCGTCCGTGCCGTAAACGGCGTGGCTAATCGAAACGGTTCCCGCGCTCGGCACGTTAAAGTTCATCGTAACTTTGCCGAGGTTGCGAACTCTGGCTGAATACGAGCCGGTTTTCGCGTCCGAAGATAAGTTGCCGGTCAGCGCGTCGTCGAGCGTCCAAGTTCCCGAACCCAAGGCGACCGCTCCAACCGCATAGGAAGTTTTGCCGCCCGCCTCGAAGCCTTCCGATAAAGTGTTGGCGGTTTGCGAACTGACGGTAAAAAAGCCCGCCGCGCTCCACAAACACACAAAAAGCATTAAAGCTAAAACCGAATAAAGTTTTCCGTTCATATTGTTGTTTCCTTTTGTTTTCCTTTTTGATTGATTGAAATGGATGACTGCGGACGGTCGAGAATAATGACCGGAAAATCGAAAAAGAAGTGAAAAAGATAGACGGGCGCAAACGACGCGCTGCTCTTCTCTCTTCTTCGGGGTAAATTGAACTGGTAATCCACAGAATGAAAACGGATTGATTTTCCCTCAGCAGCTTCAATATGCACGAAACCGACGAACGAAAGCAAGAAAAATTATCCGCCGGTTTTGATTTTTGTAACGCGCGCCGTGCGCCTTTTACCTTCTCAGATAATAAGAGGAGTGCCACTGAGCCTTAACGATAAACACTTTTCAATATCAAAGGAATTTCTACAATTTCAAATAACTGACTGTTTGCCATTTTACAGAGTGCTAAACACTTTTCAATATCAAAGGAATTTCTACAAAACAGTGGCGTTAGCCAACGACTGACGCTAGTTAATAGGCACAAAGGCAAAACAAGAAAGCTAGATTGGTTAGGGAATCGTTCGGTAGTTTTCAATCGGCTGCCTCAAACATTGCCGGACGGGTAATCAATTATTTAACAATCTGTCGGGCGTTTTTGTCGACCCGCTCCGGAAGTCCTGAATTCGAGCGCGAACAATTTACAAAATTGACGCTCCCGGTTCTCTGATTTGAAAAAGACAATGGAATTTATTTCAACGTCTGCCAAAGCCGCGCGCCTTCTTCGGTCGCCGCAAGCCGTCGCGATTCGGTAATCCGAATCAGTTTCCTTTCGCACAAATCGGAAATCGCCAGCCGAGTCGTTTCTTCGTCAGGCTCGGCGTCCCTGCCGAGCCTGCGGTCGATGATCCATCCCGCCAGCCCGACCCGCTCGCGTCCGACCGACGCCGCCAGCCCGTCCGGATTGTAGCGCGTCGGCAGCTCCGCGACGATGCCGAGTATCGCCGCCGCTTCATCGCTCAATTGAATTTGCGCGCTCGATTCGATAACTTGCGGCTGAGTGTCAACAGCGTTGGCAGCGGCGGCGGTCATCTCGACCGGTGATGTCGCCGTATCATCCAAAGGAAGCAGTTTTTGAGCTGAAGATGCGGGCGGCTTCAGACGGTAATCGCCTCCGAGATGGCGCGCCGTCTGATTCTCGTAAAGCAGAAGAGTCGCGACTGCATCGAGCGCGGCGTAATCGAGCTGCCGGGCGCTCAGCGGGCGACGGCTCCAATCGCTCGCCCGCGCCGATTTGTCGAGCCGCAGCCCGCCGAGATGAATCTCAGCCTGCGCTTTAAGAGAATACTTTCTCTCGCCCGAGCGGCGCGCGGCAATCATCGTATCGAAGACGGGAGCGACGTTAAAACCGTAATGCCCGTTGAGGCGAACGGCGTCGAAAGCGGCGTTGTGAATGATCTTGAGAGCGGATGCCTGCTCAAAAGGCGGGCGCAGCATCTGCAAATCAAGTTCGGCGAGCGCGTCGACAACGGCGACGCGAATTCTTCCCGCCTGCCGGAAAGCGATTTGAAGAAGAGCGACGCGCTCGCGAAGTGGATTCCACCAGTCAATCGTTTCGATGTCGAGCGCAAAGCAGGAAAGCGCTTCGAGAATGCCGGACAAGCGGCGCAATTCTTCGGAATCTCTGACCAATCTAATCGTGAAATCGGGCTGCGGCATTCGAGGCAATAATTCAAAAGGAAAAGTACTTACTAAAATTATTTACTGAAACTACTTATTGAAACCATATACGAATTGTAAGTATTTGCCGCTCAGGAGCTTTTCAGACGCGCAGGTCGGCTTTTGTTTCAAAATCGCATCAACCCCGTAAATTACTTTCATATTCGGCGGCAGTGCGTATCCGGTATGTCGTATCCCAAAATACGACACCGTTCGTTCCTTGAAGTTCTGTCTACGCTTTATGCGCTTAGCAATTTTTTTACCAGCTCTTTCTAATCGGATGCGCTTCGGTGTTAAACACAACTTTCTTGAAATCCAAAGTTTTCGGGGGCGCAAACAGCAGATAATAATATTTGAAAGTTTCGGCAAACAGAAAGCTGTGCATATAATCTCTTTTCTCTTTCGTGACGACGCTTTTCAAACCTGTGTAGGCGACATCGGTTTTGCAGTATTTCACCATATCATCAAAGAAAGTTTTGCCCATTCGCAGGTATTTTTCGTCGCCTGTGTAGTGATAAAGATAATAAGCCGATTCGACAATTTCCGGGCGCAGCGCGTAGCCGCCGTCGCCTGTTTTCTCGGTCAGGTAATTGTATTCTTCCGGTTCGATGCCCTCTGCAATCCACATTTTATAGCCCGAATCCTGTAATCTTTTCGCGCGTTCGAGGTCGCCGCCGAGCGCGAGAACCGCAGGGAAAAATGCGTCGAGCGCGCCGTAGACGGTCGCCTTTCTTTTTCCCGTGAACATATCGTTGTGTCCATACCAAAGCTCGCCCCGCGCTTCGTCGGCGTGATATTTATTAATCGCGGCGATTGAATCCGCCCACATTTTTTTGCAGTCCGCATCGTCGAAAAGAATCGCGCATTTCAAGAGATATTCGTAGTAGGAATCGATGCCCGAACCGACGAAGCTGTCGGTGTCCGTCCACACGCCGGTTTCGACGTTGATGCTCTCGCCGACCAGACCGAGCGGCGAGCGGCGTTTGTAAATTTCGACGAGAGCGCGCTTTGCTTTCTCGAAATAAATCGGCTTGCCCGTCAATTTCGACAGTGTTCCGAATTCGATTAAAAGCGTTCCCGCTTCCGCCGGACCGGTTACGGCATCGCGCGTCTTTCCCGTTCGCAAATTGATGAAACGATACGGCAAGCCCGTCGGCGAATTGAAAACCGGCAAAAGCCGCGCGCCCAAATCGTCGGCAAGCGCGAGTAGTTTTTTATCGCCGGTGATTTGATAACTCGAAAGCAGCCCGCCCAAAATCCGAATCGTGATTTCAAAATTCTGAACCTCGATGTCTTTGTCAAACGAAAGATTCGCCGTAATATATTTTCTGGTCTGGTCGGCTTCCTTCTTAAAACCCAGCAAATAGAGCGAATCAAGCGAATCGACCGGCGTCATCAAAATCGTCTGCCCATACCAATCCTTATAAGTCTTCGTCAAAGGCTTCAAATCGTCGTGTCCCCAGGCGTATTTTTTATAACCGTTCCAGGCGTGCATAAACTCGCTTTTCACCCGCGCCGCCATTTGTTTTTTATCGGCTTTTTGCGCGGTTTGAGCGGTTGCGGATAGAACGATTGTTAAAATTAAAAAGATTGACGTTGAAATTTTTAATTTTGATGATTTCATAACTTTATTCGGATTGCTTCAGTCGACGCGAGAATCAATTTATTACGAATAATTCTTTTCGAGCGGAAAATTTAGTTCCCTTAAAAACTTCCGGCGATACTCTGGATTTGAAATAATTTTGTTCATTCGTTGTTTGATTTTCGAGACGTGTAGAGTTTGATTACCTGCAAATTCTAAATAACCAGTAATTTTGTAATCATTATCCCAAAAGAAAATACGCTGTGTGTAAACGCATTCAATATGGTCGTGCCAAACCCGAAAATGCCAGAGAATTCCATCCTTAGCTTTTCGCGGAATATTAAGATTTTGATAATCCCACCACATTGCTTTATTATTCCAAATCTATCTAAAAATTTGTCATCAAACCTTCGGCTTATCGCTCATCATAAACGTAATTTTCCCGCCGTTCATAATTTCCGCGTGCGTGATATAGTTTCGATTGACGGCTTTGCCGTTGATTGAAACTTTTTGCACATAGACGTTTTTGTCGCTTTGGTTCGTCGCTTCAATCGTCAGGGTTTTGCCGTTTTCGAGCTTCAAATTCGCCGTCTTTATCGCCGGACTTCCGAGTTGATATTGGTCGGAAGCGGGCGCGACCGGGTAAAATCCGAGAGACGAAAAGATGAACCACGCCGACATTTGCCCGCAGTCGTCGTTGCCGCCCAAGCCGTCGGGCGCGGCGTGATATTGATTTTTCAAAATCATCCGCACTCGCTCCTGCGTTTTTTCGGGCGCGTCCGCAAAGTTGTAAAGATACGCGACGTGGTGCGAAGGCTCGTTGCCGTGAACATAGCCGCCGATGATGCCTTCGCGCGTGATATCTTCGGTCGCGGCGAAAAATTCGTCCGGCAAGTGCATTGTAAAAAGCTCATCTAAGTGAGCCGCGAATTTCTGTTTGCCGCCCATCATTTCAATCAGCTCCAAAGGTTGATGCGGCACATAAAGACTGTAATTCCACGAATTTCCTTCGATAAAACCTTGCCCCTCGGTTTTCAGCGCGTCGAATTTTCCGGCAAATTTCCCGTCGCTCATCTTCGGGCGCGTGAAACCGACGGACGAATCATAGACGTTTTTCCAGTTTTCGGAACGCTTTGAAAATTCGTTGTAAATGTCCGCGCGGTTGAGCTTTTTCGCCGCCTGCGCGATTGCCCAATCGTCGTAAGCGTATTCGAGCGTTTTCGAGACGGACGATGAATTTTTGTCTTCCGGCACGTAGCCGAGCCGCATATAAAAATCCAAACCGTCGTAATATTTTGTCCGCGCCGTCGTCGCCATCGCGTCGAGCGCGTGTTCGGCGTTAATGCCTTCGACATTGCCTTTGACAATCGCCTCCGCAATGACCGAAACCGAATGGTAGCCAATCATACACCAGTTTTCATTGGCGTAATGCGACCAGACGGGCAGCATTTTATGAACGCTTTGGTCGTAATGCGCGAGCATTGATTGAATCATATCGCGGTTGCGTTTCGGCTGAATGATATTAAAAAACGGATGAAGCGCGCGATAAGTGTCCCACAACGAAAAGGTCGTGTAATTGGTAAAATTTTTCGCCGTGTGAACATTTTGGTCTAGTCCTTTATACGCGCCGCCTTCGTCCATATAAACGGTCGGCGACAAAAACGTGTGATACATCGCCGTGTAAAAATTGACTAAATCATCTTTATTTTCGGCAGTAACGGCAATTTTTCCGAGTTCTTTGTTCCACGAATTTTGCCCGTCGCGTTTTACCTTTTCAAAATCCCAATCGGATGTTTCGGTTTTTAGATTATTCATCGCACCTTCGGTTGAAACGGGTGAGAGAGCGAATTTTACTTTTATTTTCTCGTCCTTCGCAGTTTTGAAATCGAAATAAGCGCGAATTTGCTCGCCCGCCATTTCGGGAAAATTTTTCGTCTGGTCGAACTTTCGCCAGAAACCTTTATATGGCGACGGTTTGAAATCTTTGAAACCATAACTCGTAAAAGGCTTTGAAAACTCCATCGCAAAATATACGGTTCTGGTTCGCGCCCAACCGTTTGTTTGCCGATAGCCTGTAATCGTATGGTCATTTTCGACGCGCACAAACGTCCAGACGTTTTTATCGTCGTAGTTATAAATGCCATGCATTAAATCCAGGATTATGTGCGCGTTGTCAGATTTGAGGAAAGTATACTGATGAAAGCCGACGCGCGTGGTCGCCGTCATTTCGGCGATGATATTGTCGTCTTCGAGTTTGACTTTGTAATAATCCGGCTCGGCGACTTCCGTTTCGTGAGAAAACGCCGAGCGAAAACCGCTTTTCGGGTTATTTTTATCGCCCGGCTCAAGCTGTAAATCGCCTACCGTCGGCATAATCAAAAAATCGCCCAAATCAGAATGTCCCGTGCCGGAAAAATGCGTGTGCGAGAAGCCGACAATCGTGCGGTCGTCGTAATTGTAACCGGCGCAGTATTTATAAGTTTCCGGGTTGTATTTTCCGCCGATTAAATACGGTTGTTCGTCCGTGTCGGGCGAGAGCTGCACCGCGCCGAACGGAACGGTCGCACCGGGAAAAGTGTGTCCCATTTTCTCTGTGCCGATTAAAGGGTTGACGTATTGAATGAAATTATCGGCTTTTTGCGCCATCAGATTGATTTGCGAAAGTAATAAAACGAAGCAGATTGATAGTTTTTTCATTTTTGATTTTAGATAATATAGCCTTTGCCTGGTTAAGGAAACCGTCAGCAGTAAAAAACAAACTCTTCAAAGGGCTAAAATTCAGATTACAGTTTCGATTCGGCTTTGCAGAAGGGCGGAAAAATCGCAGTCGACGGCGGCTATAAGGTCAGCGGCTTGTTCGATTACGATGCGGTGCTGCTGCGTTTCACGGGTAGCGGCAACATTCAAAAAGCTGCAAAGTTTGATGGCGAAGGCGACGGCAAAGCGGACGTATCGGGGTTGAGGGAGGAAAGGAACAGAAAGCGACGCTGCGCGTATAATAAGTATTATACGCTTAGTTTTGGCTGATTTTTTGCCCAAAACAGCTAAAATTAAGTATTCAGTAAGCATATGAGAATTTGATTGATTTATTATACGATGAGCGTCGCTTTCTGTTCCAAAACTACCTGAACCCCAAATAGCGTCAATCAGGAATGTGAATCAATAGTAGAAAACTAATAGAAGCTAAGCAAGAGTTATTTTTCCAAAACAGTGGACAAGTAAGCCGTCAGTTGAACGCACTCGACTTGCTTTTTGAATTTGGGTTTTCGTAATCAGCCAGTTGAAGAAACTTTCAATCGGCTGACGGATTTTGCTAATCAAGCGATTCCCGATCTGAACGTATATGGCGATAACACGGCTTCGCTGCCGCCCGCGCCGTAAAATCGGGCGGCATCGACAGCAGAAGCGAAAATGAAGCGGCAGGAATTGTCATCTTTTGGACAAGCCTGCCGCTTCACTTTTTCAAGGCAAAACCGAATTTACAAATTTACAGCCTGTAACGAGAAAATGGTGCGGCTCAATTAAATTTCAGCCGCCGCGTGTTCGGTAAGGCGTCTCGCCAGTGTCTGCACGCCGGTGTGTTCGTAATAATTGGTCGTCATATCGAGAAACGCGCTGACGTAATCGAGCTTGTTGTCGGTGATGTCGATATATTTTTTGAGATTGCCGGCGACGCCTTCCTGCGTCAGATTGCGCGTGGAAACAAAGCCGCTCATCCAATCGGACACAGAACGGAAGCTCTCGCCGATAAATCCTAACTTGCCGCCGGTGTCGCCGCCGGGAATCTCGTCGTTAATCTGATTGAAAGTTTGATTTTTCTGCAATTCGTCGGGCGTCAAACTGCCGATTGTCGATTGAACCTTTTCGATGAAATCTGGTCCGAGCGGCAGAAGCGCGTCAACCGAGACAAGCGCCGCCATCCGCATCAGGGATTCGCCGCTGTAATCGGCGAGCGCCGCCACGAATTCGCCGACGCTGTCGCCCGGAATGCCGTTGATTTTGCAGTAAGAAACGATTTCGGCGACGAGCTTGACGCTCAAATCTATCGCCTGCGCGGTGTCGGCTTTCGGCGTCAGACGGTCGAGAAACGAGAGAAACGAAAAGTTTTCGCCGAATTTATTCGCCATCGCCGCCGCGCCCAACGCGCCGCTTCCCTTTCCAACTGCATCATAAATTCGCAGCGCGGTTTGATAGCCTTGAGTATTATCGTTGTAAAGCTGAATGGCGCACTCGCCGATTTGCTGAATCATCTGCTCGTCGGTTTCGCCCGACACGACGCGAATCGTGTTGTCGAATCCGGTGATGTTCTGCCATTGACCGGGAACGACGAAATCAAGCGCCTGCAATAATTTAACCGTCATCCCGCTCGTCGGAAGCTCGTCAACGATTTCGTAAATAGGTTTACTCATAAAATTCTCCTCATTTATAAAGTATTTGCGGATTACAAACCGGCGATACCGGCGAAATTAAATTTTTGCAGCCACGCTTCGCGGTCTTCTTTGGTAAACGTCGGACTGCGCGAAAGAACTTTAACCTGAAAGCGGTTGTCAACCAGAACCGCCGTCGCCGTGCTGCCCTGGTCAATCGCCGGATAACCGTTTATTTGCCGGGTGCTTTGCTGAAATTTCGCCGCCGCTTCCGGGTTCGCAACCGTGTCGGTGATGGCGAGCATCGCCGCGTCCTTGCCGTCTTTTTTCAATTTATATTCGGCAAATCCTTCCTTTTCCTGACTGGCAACGCGCGTGTAACCGTCGCTTTCGGCGGGAAAAAACTTGTTGAATTCGCCGCCCGCGAGCGGTTTATTGGAACGCGGCGGACGATTTTGCGCGGTTTGCGTCTGCGTCGGCGCGGCACAGTCGCGGCAGGATTTGCGCCCTGCGTGCTCTCGCGCTGCGCATTCGCCCAGCGCGAATTCGATTCGTTGCTGTAGCACGCCGCGCCGAAAAGGGCGAGCGGTAAAAATATAAAAGCCAAAAGATTCGGCGATTTGAGTCGAAGCATTATATAGGTTTCCTCCATTTTGTTCAGTATTACTATACACACAAATACATCGAACAAGTTATTATGTTTGGTTCACCGGCGCAAAGCGGGTGGACAATGTTTTTACGCCCGAATTTAAATATTTTACAGGGGAAAATATCAGACTGTGAAATTTTTATCATCGCGCTGAGAAAACGCCGGACGAACCGCCGATTAGAAAAATCCTTTGTAAAAGACTCTTTTCAATTCCGTTCTGGCGCATTTGCCGTCGGTCAAAGGGTCGCCCGTGTCGCGGCAGCAGGCTTGGAGCGGCGTGCAGGCGAGACCGTTTTTCATCATTCGCGCCAGTTGGTCTTGTCCGACGGCTGACGGGTGAAAGCAGTCGCAGCACGAAAGCTGTTCGGATTTGAAGCGATAATGCCAAGCCGCGTCGCTGTAAACGAAAAGTGCGCCCGCCGCTTTGACATTGCCGCCAACCATTTCGCCGCCGATTGTAACGACTCTCGACGTTCCGCCTTCGGCAATCGCCGCGTATTCAGCCGTTACGTTTTTCAAAATATCGCGGTAATCCTTCATCGTCGTGTAAGTATCGACGATTCTGGCGGGCGAGCATTCCTTTGTCAGCGAAGCGCAGATATTCAGATTGTTCCACAAAAACTGGCAGGTCGTGCCGCCGACCACACAATTGGCTTTGCCGGAGAGATTACAGAGCTGCGAGACGCGAACCGGAGCGGCGACGGCGATGCGCGTGTTCGGTATGGTCATCAATATTTCCAAACCCTTGCGAAACTCGCGCTCGAAAGATTCGTTTTTCGTCCGGCAGTAATTATTCGGGTCGAGGTCTGAACTCGAACAGGAGGCGTTGGTTTTCGTGAGCGCGCCGCTGCAGTTGTCGTTATGACCGAGAAAAACCGCCGCCATTCGCTGCCCGAACTGAGCGTTCAGATAAGTTTTAATGCCGCCCGCCTGCGCGACGAAATCCTTGAGCATTCGCGCGCCCGAAGCGGCGTGATTGGGAAACGGCGTGAAGATATTCCGGCTGAAATCGCACTCCAGACGCTCGACGAGACTAAACACGTTTTCGCCGCCCGCGCCGCAGAAATCGGCGCCGTGCGTGTTGCCGGTAATCCAGTTGTATTGCTCCTGGTCGGTGTTGGCGCACGGCGCTTGACTGCCGGCGTTGAAGCCTTTGGAAATGCTGTCGCCCGCTACGTCAATCGCCTGTATATTCAACTGCGCGCCCGCCGGCAAAGAAACGGCGAGCAGAAGAAAAAGGGCGAACAGGAAAGCGTTAAATTTTTTCTGCATTACAAAATTCTCCTAATAATTGATATGAACGATTGAAAACGGTTCTTTCCCCTTAAGTATGCGAATCAGTGGTTGAAAAGACAGACAAACAAGTTGATTGGTAGAATTTTCTTATCGATGGAAAATCAACTTGTTCTGCCAAACAGCAGTTTCAACAATAACTCATTTACAAAAATTATCTAACACGCTCGCGGGGCGGCTTCCAGTTTTCATTCTTTATCAACTTAAATGCTACTTTTGAGTCTTTTAATGGCTCTTTTGCTTCAGTTGTCTCTTTCATATATTTGCTGCTCATCCATTAATCAAACATTTCTAATGCCGGATATTTTACAATAAAAATGCCGGGCAATTGATAGCCGGCATTTTTATTTCATTCTAACTTACAAATAGTGAATAAATATTCATTAAATATTCATTAAATCGTTATTGAAAGCTGTCCTTAAAACGCTTGCCGCCCGAAAACTTAACGGTTTTGCTCGCTTTGATGGTGATCGCCTCCCCGGTTGAAGGATTGCGTCCCTGACGCTCTGCTCGCTCGCCCATTTTCAGTTTACCGATGCCGGCAAGTTGAACCGAACCGTTGCTTTTCAGTTCGGAAACTAAAAGCTCGGCGT
>JAABUN010003838.1_pt1 | contig 22024 bp, 17 predicted proteins | sample 5559311 | NCBI WGS metagenome assembly JAABUN01 (sample SAMN10711877, study PRJNA513370) | rock metagenome | isolation source: Antarctica rocks | place: Antarctica: Victoria Land, Siegfried Peak sud
CAAGGGTGCTCAGAATATGCTCAACTTAAGAGTTGTGAGAAAAAATAATGATTGGAATAAAATCATTCAACTAACAAAAGCAACTTGCAAAGCCGCTGCTTAGCTGCGACAATTTGAAATGCACCCAAGTTTTTGTAATTCTATATAACTATTCAGGTATTCAATTTCTTTTTGAAGTGTAGCCTTTTTACCCTGTGCATCATAAACGGAATAGCGCATCAGGTCGGAAAGCATTATGAGAGACTGCTCTAGTTTGTCCGATTTTTTTCTTGCAAGGGATACAAGATTGGTTAATACATTAAACAGGAAATGTGGATTAATTTGTGACCGGAGAAATTTTAATTCCGTTTCCAACTGGGTAGTCCGCCTTTCTTTTAACTCACGTTCTAACCGGATTTGGTCAATTACTTTCCTGTAAACAATACTGATGATAAAGATGGCAACAGAAGGCCCGAAAACAAATTTAGCAGCAGTTGTGTTTTTAAGAACTTGTGGAAACCAACTAATCAATATTTGATACTTCAATTGAAAAGAACCAACGATGAGTAAGACGCTTAATAAAATGTAAAGCCACCAAAAGCGTTTGTTGAGTAATGCCGGATATAGGTAAAAGGCATTGCCATAAAAAATTGCTGCATGTATAAATCCGCTTATGGTAAAGAATATACCGGGAATGTCACCTATTTTATAATCATTATCTGCACTTGAAACTAAATAAGGCAATAGTATTAATATGCTCCAGATTAATACATGAAACATAATAGTGATGGTACCTGGTCTTGTAAAGATTTTTATCAATTGACTATACACTTAAAATACTGTTTATTTTAAAACTATCATCAGCAAAAGTTTATTGCTGAACAGTATTTTTTCTAATGTCTTGAAACAAAAATGTTTTATGCTCTGCAACAACTGGTTTCCTGGTATAAGTAATCCATATCTCAGCTACTATAGCATGCAAGGAAAACCCCATCCAAAAAGCTGTCCCCAAAAAATTTTCTGGCAACACCTTAAAAAAGGCAAATACCAATGCAGTAATAAGTCGCACAGTAGAAATAGCCAGGCCGACAGAAAAAGTACGTATTATCCATTCCCTATGAAGCGGTACCTGTTTTCTTAAAATATAATATAGCGACAGGCTAACGCATGCCAGGAAGAAAATAGAAAAAAAGACACTGGCTACAGCTTCATTCATCCCTCCGATAGGCTGTTTAATGAAAGACAGGACAAATGAAGTAAGACCGATTACATAAGCAGCTATTATAAATATCCTGCCACTCCAGCGATGGAATTGAGTATGCCTGACACGAATGCGTGGCATAAACTGTAGCGGCCCTAAAATCATAAACAAAGCACCTGGCAAAATATGAAGTGCAGTTATAAAAGTTTGTTTGCTAAAACCTTGATCAAAAGAATTAAATCCGGGCCTGTTATTAGTGGGCATAAATCCAATCAAAACCAGCAAACTTCTGATGACCATGACTGTACCAATTGCCACTAATAAAAACATAGCCACCTTTAATAAGGGCAGTATTCTATTTATCTTTTTTTTACCAGCCATCTTAAAAAGGTTGTTTAAATGATTAATCAAATATCAAAACGATTTATTTTGATTTATATAGATGGCAGCGCATAACAACAAATAAAGAAATGATAGCCTAATGCCGCACGAGTCCATTATTTTTTTGAGGGCTGCGAAAATTTTTATAAGTAGCAATACAACCTGCGATAAGCGCTCCCAAAACTCCTAATGTCTGAATCCATAAGCCTGTTGAGTCGCTAGGATTTTGTAAATCAATTAGCCGTTCAGACGCACCGCTAAGAAAAAGTCCGGCTGTTAAGAAAATACCTGCCAGAACTGCGCTGATAGGCGTCCATCGCCAAGGGGCAAAAGAAATCAGGCCTGCGGGAATTAGTAAAATGAAAAACACGGGTGGAATTTTCGGGTAAGGATGTCCTGAAATAATCTGAATCAGAACTCCTGCAGCAGCAACAATTAAACAAGCTATTGTTATCTTTCCTTCGGCCGATAATGCGAACTTTCTTTTCATAACTAAATGTTTTATTTGGAATGTCAATTAAATTATATGCATTCACAAATATATTCAGTGATGAAATATTTTGAAGTAAGAGTAGACATCACAGTAAAATGTGCAGACAAGATTGGAAAATTAAGATACTCAAAAATAAAACAGATATTTATGGGTTGACACTTAACATTACAAACGGAAAAATTATGTTCGTATTGACATCCTTATCCTATTGACAGAATAAAAACGGCGGCTAACAAAAGTATTGCTGCAAGTGGGGCAGGACGTTGAAACAATCGGCTGCAAATCGCTATCAGCGGTAGTTCCGCTTGACGAACAAAGCCGAGCAAAAGTCCTTATCTTCATCTTTTAAACAAAACCAAACTGTAGTTCCGGGCGGGACGTTATAAATTCCCCACCTGCAGCAATACTCGAACGTTGGGCTTCAGTTTTCGGCTGCACTTCTGCCTACAATTGTGTTACACCAAATACTCAAACAACCTGTTATCCTTGTTAAGCTCGGTATAATCAAACTGGTACTTGATCATTCTTTCGATCAGCGCTTCATAATCTTCGCTTGCCTTTAATTCAATACCAACCAATGCAGGGCCTTTTTCTTTATTGTGTTTTTGAACATATTCAAAACGGGTAATGTCATCATTAGGGCCTAAAACATGGTTTACAAATGTTTGAAGCGCACCTGGCCTTTGTGCAAAGCTGATAAGAAAATAATGCTTCAAACCTTCGTATTGCAACGACCGTTCTTTTATCTCCTGCATACGGTCAATATCATTATTGCTGCCGCTTACTATACAAACAACGTTCTTCCCTTTTATCTTGTCAGCATAATAATCTAAGGCTGCGATGGATAAAGCTCCGGCTGGCTCAACCACAATTGCGTCTTCGTTATACAACTTTAAAATAGTAGAGCATACTTTACCTTCGGGAACGAGGCTTACTTCAGCCAGCACATCTTTGCAAATTGAGAACGTCAAATCACCAACTCTCTTAACAGATGCGCCATCAACAAAGCGCTCAATTTTCTCAAGCGTAACAGGCTTTCCCGCTTTGATAGCTGCATACATGGAAGGTGCGCCTTCAGGCTCAACACCAATAATTTTTGTAGCTGGTGAATAGGTAGAAAAATAAGTGCCGACGCCTGCAGATAATCCACCGCCGCCAAGAGGAATAAATAAGTAATCTATTTGTTGCAGGTCTTCTAAAATTTCAACGCCAACGGTTCCCTGTCCTTCAATGATTTTATAATCATCAAAAGGCGGGATGAAGGTCATGTGGTTTTGTTTGGTATAGTGTTTTGCAGTAACGGCACAATCATCAAACGTATCACCTGTAAGCTTTACCTCTATAAAATCTCCACCAAACATTTTGGTCTGCTGTATTTTTTGCCGCGATGTTATTTTAGGCATAAATACCACCCCTTTTATAGCCAGCTTTTTGCACGAATAAGCAAAGCCCTGCGCATGATTGCCTGCACTGGCGCACACCACACCATTTTGTAATTGTTCGGGGGGTAAAGTGCTTAGCATATTATAAGCGCCGCGTATTTTATAAGAGCGAACTACCTGCATATCTTCTCTTTTAAGATAGACATTGCATTGGTAACGTGCAGACAGATTATGACTAAAAGCCAGTGGAGTTTTAATAACCACCGGCTTCAATCTTTCTACGGCTTTATGAAAGTCGAGTTCTGTTGTGTCTGTTGTTGTATTGATTATTGCATTCACACCAAATCAATTGAACTATTTATAAAACTATACTAATTCGGCTGCGTGGCTTGAAGCTTCAACCGGTTGCTGGTTTTCGGGGCGAAGGCTTCTTACAGTTCTGCCTGCCTGCCAAATTTCGCTATCGTGTAATTCTTTTAATTCAGCATCTAATTTTTCTCTGTAATCGGGTTTGCTGTTGCTTTCAATTGAGCGTGCTGCTTCTTTACCGGCAGCTACACTTTCATATAAATCGTTAAAGACAGGTAAGGTAGCATCTCGAAATTTTTTCCACCAATCCAACGCGCCGCGTTGAGCTGTTGTTGAACAGTTGGCATACATCCAGTCCATACCGTTCTCCGCTACAAGTGGCATTAATGATTGCGTTAACTCTTCAACGGTTTCGTTGAATGCTTCGGAAGGGGTATGACCTTTAGAACGCAACACCTCATATTGTGCAGCAAAGATGCCCTGGATAGCGCCCATTAAAGTACCACGCTCACCGGTAAGGTCGCTGTACACTTCTTTCTTAAAATTAGTTTCAAATAAGTAACCGCTTCCTACCGCAATTCCTAAAGCAACCACCCTATCAAATGCACGGCCTGTTGCATCCTGGAAAATTGCAAAGCTGCTGTTTAGTCCACGACCTTGTAAAAACATTCTGCGTAAAGATGTACCTGAACCTTTTGGCGCCAGTAAAATAACATCAACATCAGGCGGAGGAACGATACCTGTTTGATCGCTATAAGTAATACCAAAACCATGAGAAAAATATAAAGCTTTACCAGGAGTAAGGTGCTTTTTAACTGTTGGCCATAATTGAATTTGAGCAGCATCACTTAACAAATAACAAATGATAGTTCCTCTTTGTATAGCCTCTTCAATTTCGAACAAGGTTTGGCCTGGCACAAAGCCGTCAGCCACTGCTTTATCCCATGTTTTAGAATTTTTACGCTGACCCACAATTACATTAATACCATTCTCTTTTTGGTTTAATGCCTGCCCGGGGCCTTGTACGCCATAACCAATTACAGCCACCATTTCGTCTTTAAGAACTTGCTGTGCTTTTTCCAAAGGAAACTCATCGCGTGTTACCACGTTTTCTTCCACGCCGCCAAAATTTAATTTTGCCATTTGTTTTATGTTTAGTTTTAAGGTGTAAGGTTTAATGTGTAAGGTTTAGGGTTCTTGAGTGATAGTGAATGTCTTCGATTCAAAACTCATTTTCCCATTAATCCCACAAATCCTATAAATCCCGGTTCAGACGATTTTACATATCAAACACCTCATCCTGTTTATTCAAATATTCGTTTTCAACCAGTTCAACTCCCGGGGCTGATTGTTCAAACTCCATAAGCTTTTCGTGAAAGCCACTGCTGTTTTTAATAATTGCAACTCTTGCGCTTCTTACAAATTCAATTAGCCCGTAAGGCCCCAATACTTCTACCAGTTTATCAGTTTCTTCGCGATGACCGGTTGTTTCAAAAATGGTGTAGTCTTTTCTTATCACAACAGCCCTTGCACCATATTGACGCAGCAACCTTTCTACCTTTGCTTTTTCAGCAATTTCATCGGTTGAAACTTTATACATAGCCAACTCCTGCCATACTATTTCGTCACCCGTATTGTAATAAGCTTTCACCACTTCCACCTGCTTTTCAATCTGCCTCGAAAGTTTGCGAACCACCTCTTCTGTTTCGTTAATTACAATTGTAAAACGATGTATGCCCGAAACTTCGGTAGGCGAAGTATTTAAACTTTCGATATTAATTTTACGACGGGAGAAAATAATAGCAATACGATTTAATAAACCGATTGAATTTTCTGTGTAAATAGTTATTGTGAATTCTTGCCTGCCCCCTCCGGCTCCCCCGGTGGGGGAGAGTTGAAAGCCCCCTCCAACTCCCCCGGTGGGGGAGAGTTTGAAGCTTATTAATTGTGCAATGTTCATCGTAATTATTATTATTTTTTTAAGTCCTCCCTTTGGGAGGATTTAGGTGGGCTTTCCCTTCCGGGAGGATTTAGGAGGGCTTCTAAAACAATCTTATATCCGACACACTTGTACCCGCTTCCACCATCGGGAATACGTTGTTCTCTTTGCCTACATTAACCTCCAATAAATAAGCGCCTTTATGATTGAGCATTTCGCTTAATGCCTCTTTCAAATCTTCTCTTGCATCTATGCTTTTAGCTGCTATGCGATAAGCTTTTGCAAGCTGTACAAAATCGGGACTTTCTATGTCAACAAACGAATATCTTTTGTCGTGAAACAATTGCTGCCATTGCCGCACCATTCCTAAATAATGATTATTGAGAATGAGCATTTTTACATTGACATCACTTTGCATGATGGTTCCTAATTCCTGCAGAGTCATTTGAAAACCACCATCGCCTATTATAGCGATCACAGTTCTATCAGGTGCACCAAATTTAGCGCCTATCGCAGCAGGCAGAGCAAAGCCCATTGTTCCCAAACCACCGGAAGTAACATTGCTTTTCGACTCGTTGAACTTTGCATAGCGGCATGCCACCATTTGGTGCTGGCCTACATCAGTTACTATTATGGCATCGCCGTTTGTTAATTCGTTCAGCACTTTTATAACTTCACCCATCGTCATTACTTCAGTGTCGGGATTCATCTCCGGCTGTATGCAGATTTCTTCTTCCTTCTGTTGCAGTTCTTTAAACTTTTGCAACCAATTTGGATGAATTCTTTCCTGTATGAGTTCGGTAAGCAGAGGCAATGTTTCTTTGCAATCGCCCCAAACCGGAACGGTCGTTTTTACATTCTTATCTATCTCAGCGGGGTCAATATCTAAGTGAATGATCTTTGCCTGCTTAGCATATTTATCCAACCGACCTGTAACCCTGTCATCGAAACGCATACCAACAGCAATGAGTACATCGCATTCGTTGGTTAATACGTTAGGGCCATAGTTGCCGTGCATACCCAACATGCCAACATTTAAAGGATGATCCGTTGGTATGGCGCTTAAGCCTAAGATAGTCCAGGCTGCAGGTATGCCACTTTTTTCGATAAACCTTTGAAATTCTTTTTCGGCTTCACCTAAAATTACACCTTGCCCCCAAATTACAAATGGCCTTTCTGCTGCATTAATAAGCTTTGCCGCTTCTTCAATATACTCTTTACGAACAATAGGTTTTGGCCTGTAACTTCTGATGAAATTGCATTTGGTATATCCGTTGAAGGCGAACTTTTGAACTTGCGCATTCTTAGTAATATCAATCAAAACAGGACCGGGACGACCGCTGCCTGCAATAAAAAATGCTTTAGCTAATACACCCGGAATTTCAGTTGCATCAGTAACCTGGTAATTCCATTTTGTAACAGGGGTGGTGATATTTATAATATCTGTTTCCTGGAAAGCATCAGTACCCAACAGGTGCGCAAACACCTGGCCGGTAATACAAACCAAAGGAGTACTATCAATCATTGCATCTGCCAGACCTGTAACAAGATTAGTTGCACCAGGACCGCTTGTTGCAAATACAACACCTGTTCGCCCCGAAGTTCGGGCGTAACCTTGTGCTGCATGAATAGCCCCTTGCTCGTGCCTTACCAATATATGTTGCAACTGATCTTTATAATCGTACAGTGCATCGTATATAGGCATGATAGCTCCGCCGGGGTAGCCAAATATTATTTCCACGCCTTCTTCAACAAATGCCTTTAACACTGCCTGCGATCCACTAATCTCAACAGCCTTTTTTGGTTGGGGAGCTAAAGTTGTTCTTACTCCCGGAAGCGCCTCTGTAAATGCCGGACTGCTCATATTAAAAGTTGTTAGTTGTTAGTTGTTAGTTGTTAGGTTTAAGGTTTAAAGTCTAAGGTTTAGGGTTTAAGGGCTTAGAGTTTGAAATTTTAATGACTCAGCCAAAACCTTCTTTCCTATTTCTTCATAATCCCATTAATCCCAAAAATCCTGGTTCAGACAATCCAATAAATCCTGGTTCAGACATCCCGGTTCAGACATCCGGTTCAGACTATTCATCGGTTACACATCCCTCTGCCGCAGTAGTAACCTGTTTTGCATACTTATACAAAACACCTTTTGTGGCTTTAAGCTGTGGTTGTTTCCATGCTGATCTTCTTTGTGCAATCTCTTCTTCTGAAACCTTAAGGTTAATTGTGTTGTTTACTGCATCTAATTCAATTGTGTCATCATCTTTTACTAATGCAATCGTACCACCATCAAAAGCTTCAGGGGTAATATGACCGACGACGAACCCATGTGTTCCGCCGCTAAATCTTCCATCGGTAATTAAAGCTACTGATTTACCTAAACCAGCGCCAATAATTGCTGAAGTTGGCTTTAGCATTTCCGGCATTCCCGGGCCGCCTCTTGGGCCAACATATCTTATTACAACAACATCACCTGCTTTTATTTTACCTGAATTAATACCAGCGATCAATTCAAATTCTCCATCAAACACTCTTGCAGGACCAACAAATTTTTCACCTTCTTTACCGGTAATTTTTGCAACACTTCCGCCTTCGGCAAGGTTGCCATAAAGAATTTGCAAGTGACCTGTTTTCTTTAATGGATTTGATAGAGGCATTATGATCTGCTGCTTTTCAAAATCAAGATCAGGAACTTCACTTAGGTTTTCAGCCAGCGTTTTTCCGGTTACTGTTAAACAACTTCCATCAAGCAAGCCTTGCTGCAATAAATACTTCATAACCGATGGAACACCGCCATGCTCATGCAAATCCTGCATCAAATATTTGCCGCTTGGTTTAAAGTCTGCAAGCACAGGTATCCGGTCACTTATTGCCTGGAAATCATCTTGTGTTAATTCAACATCTACCGCTTTTGCCATAGCTAACAAATGCAAAACTGCATTGGTAGAACCACCCAACACCATTATAGTTACGATAGCATTTTCAAAAGCTTTCCTGGTCATGATATCTTTTGGCTTGATATCTTTTTCCATTAGAAGGCGGATGGATTTTCCTGCTGCTAAACATTCAGCTCTTTTTTCATCGCTTAATGCCGGGTTCGATGATGAATAAGGCAAGCTCATTCCCAACGCTTCAATAGCTGAAGCCATTGTGTTTGCGGTGTACATACCGCCGCAAGCACCGGCACCGGGACAAGAAGCTTTTACGATGCCTTTAAAATCTTCTTCATTTAATGTACCTGCTATTTTTTTACCCAACGCTTCAAAGGCTGAAACAATATTTAAATCTTCGCCTTTATAATGACCGGGAGCAATTGTACCACCATATACCATTATTGAAGGGCGGTCCAAACGTCCCATTGCTATGATAGAACCAGGCATATTTTTATCGCAACCGGGTAAAGCAATCAATGCATCATAATATTGAGCGCCACAAACAGCTTCAATAGAGTCTGCAATAATATCGCGGCTAACCAATGAATAACGCATGCCGTCTGTTCCGTTGCTGATGCCATCACTTACACCGATTGTATTAAAGATCAATCCCACCAAATCATTATCCCATACACCTTGTTTTACAATCTTGGCAAGGTCGTTCAAATGCATGTTGCAGGTGTTGCCATCGTAGCCCATGCTTACCACGCCTACCTGCGCTTTCTTCAAATCATCCTCGGTTAAGCCTATCCCATAAAGCATCGCTTGTGCTGCCGGTTGGGTTTCATCCTGAGTAATTGTCTTACTGTATTTATTTATGTCTATCATGCTAAAGCTAATGCTGGTGAAACTTCTTTTTCTATTACTAAATCTTTATAAGTCTTTTGTATAACTGATCCTAACGATTCGTGCCACGGCTTAGTGAAAGGAATTTTATCGAGAGAAGCAATGCCAATTACTTCGGCGGCTGTACCGCAAAAGAAAGCACTGTCTGCACCATGTGCTTCTTCCGGTTTGATTTCTTTTTCTACAACTTCAATTCCCGCTTCGCTGCATATTTCAAATACGGTTGCTCTTGTGATGCCGGGTAGAATATTACCTTTTTGAGGCGTATATAAAATGCCGTCTTTCTCCACAAAAATATTTGCTCCCGGCGCTTCAGCTACAAAACCTTTGATGTCTAATAACAGCGCCTCATCAAAGCCTCTAGCCTTTGCTTCCTGGCTTGCCAAAATTGAATTTACATAATGACCCGAAGCTTTAGCTTCGATTATAAAGCCCTTAGGATTTGGACGCTGAAAAGATGAAGTCATTACATGTAAAAGTTTTTCGCCTAAAAATGGTTCCATCTTCCAAACACCGATCATAATATACGATTGGGTGTTTTGGTTAAACGACATATTAGGCGGAGCAAAAACCAACGGTCGTATATAAGCATCCTGAAGATTATTCTTTTCTAATAAAGTATAAGTAGCTTCTATCAATTCTTCTGACAAATAGGTATAGGGCATATTTAAAGCCTTAGCCGAATTTCTCAAACGGTGGTAGTGTTCTTTTTCTTTAAATATTTTTGTTTCGCCGTTTGCTGTTTTATACGAACGGATACCTTCAAATACGGCGTAACCGTAATGCAATGATTGTCCAAATAGATCGCCTCTTGCATCAACTGCTTTTACAAACTCTCCGTTTAAGTATATTATGGTTTCGTTGTTGTAGTACATTAATGCTGACTGTTTAAGGTTTAAAGGTTGAAGGTGTAAGGTTTAGGGTTTAGGGTTTGAGAACATAAATTATAGGCTTAAATAATTGTTGATTTTCTCAATTCAATATTTGCTGGATTGATTTCTGCAGGAAACCTGTTGTTCACATAATCGGTAATCAGGTCGCCGATGGTATTGGTGAAATAGAAGCTTTCAGCATTAATATCCTTGGTTACAAAACCATTGCTTTGCGTCCATGCAACTGCTTCTTTTACCAGCTTTGCTTCTTCATGCATTTTAAAATATTCAAGCATCATGGCGGCAGAAAGAATAGAGCCAACGGGGTTAGCAATATCTTTTCCGGCAGCCTGCGGATACGAACCATGAATGGGCTCGAACATAGCAGTAGAAACACCCACAGAAGCTGACGGAAGCAACCCAAGCGATCCGCTTAACACACTTGCTTCATCACTTAAAATATCACCAAACATATTTTCAGTAAGGATTACATCAAACTGAACGGGGTTTAAAATGATCTGCATGGCAGCATTGTCAACAAACATATAATCAACGCTTACTTCAGGATAAGAGCGTGCAATTTCCTGTACCACTTTTCTCCAAAGCCTCGATGTTTCAAGCACGTTAGCCTTGTCAACCAGCGTTAATTTTTTTCTTCGTTTTTGTGCATCCTGAAAGGCAATGTGCGCAATGCGTGATATCTCATTTTTATTATAGACACACAGGTCAAATGCTTCGGTATAATCTTTATTTACTTCTTTTTTGCCGAAGTAAATGCCGCCGGTCAGCTCTCGATAGATAATAAAATCCACACCTTGCAACCTTTCGCTTTTTAAAGGAGACAAATGATGCAAAGCTGGATAAGTATTAACCGGTCTTATATTTGCAAAAAGCTGTAACGACTTTCTAAGTTTTAATAAGCCTTGCTCAGGTCTCACTTTAGCAGTAGGATCATTATCGTATTTTGGATGGCCAATGGCGCCAAATAAAATAGCATCGCTGTTTAAGCAGACCTTAATGGTTTCATCTGGTAGCGGATTGCCGGTTTTATCAATGGCATCAGCGCCCATTAAACAATATTTATAATTAAACAGGTGATTAAACTGTTGTGCAATCGCATTTAATATCTTAATGGATTGACGGGTAACTTCAGGGCCGATTCCATCACCATATATTACAGCTATATTATAAGCAGCCCCTCCAAACCTCCCCGAAGGGGAGGCTTTTTGAGCGTCTGATTTTTTTATATCGTTTCCTGGTTTGTCCATACCTAATATTTATAGTTTTTTTCCAAGTCCCCCTTCGGGGGATTTAGGGGGCTTTCGAATGCTTCAATATCTTCTTTTACGCTTAGTAGAAAATCAATATCATCATAACCATTCAGCAGACAAGTCTTCTTATAATTGCTAATATCAAACTTTTCTGATTCACCTGTTGCATCAATCGTTATTGTTTGCTCCTGCAGGTTTACCGTAAGTGTTGTGGCATTTGGTTGCTGAAATATTTTTTGCAGAAATTCATCCGTTACCACAACCGGCAATACCCCATTGTTTAAAGCATTGTTCTTAAATATATCTGCAAAAAAGCTGGATACAATTACTCTGAAACCATAATCTAAAAGTGCCCATGCTGCATGCTCTCTTGATGAACCGGAACCAAAGTTTTTACCTGCCACTAAAATCTCTCCTTTGTATTCAGGCTTATTTAAAACAAAATCCGGTTTAGGTTTTGTTTCATCATTGTTCTCATACCGCCAGTCGCGAAAAAGATTTTTACCAAAACCATCTCTTGTAGTGGCTTTTAAAAAGCGTGCAGGAATGATTTGGTCCGTATCAATATTTTCTATTGGTAATGGAACGAATGTAGAAGTAAAGCCCTGCCCCCCGAAAGGGGAAAGCCCCCCTGCCCCCCGAAGGGGGGTGCTGTAACAGGTTGCTGAATTATTTGTTGGTGAATTGCTCATAATCTTTTTTATGTCTTTTTTCAAAGTCCCCCTTCGGGGGATTTAGGGGGCTGGCGGGCTTAGTTCTCTTACATCCGTTACCACACCTGTAATTGCCGCTGCCGCAGCAGTTAACGGGCTTGCTAATAATGTTCGTGCGCCTGCACCTTGCCGTCCTTCAAAGTTCCTGTTGCTGGTTGATATACAATACTCACCTGCCGGAACTTTATCTTCATTCATCCCTAAGCAGGCGCTGCATCCTGCCTGCCGCACTTCAAAACCTGCTTCTTCAAAAATCTTATCCAAACCTTCGGCTCTTACCTGTTCGGCAACTTGCTGAGAACCGGGAACGATCATCACTTTCACGTGCTCATTTTTCTTTCTTCCCTTTACAACACCAGCTACCAATCGCAGGTCTTCAATTCTTGAATTGGTGCAGCTTCCGATAAAAACATTTTGTATGGGCATCCCTTTTAAAGGCTGCCCCTGCTGAAGACCCATGTATGCAAGAGACTTAACCAAACTCTTTCTGTCGCCTTCATCAGCAATACTTTCAGTTACAGGTATTAAACTGTTTATGGCAATACCTAAACCCGGGTTAGTGCCATAAGTTATCATTGGTTCAATAGCTGCCGCGTCAATATTCAGTTCTTTATCAAACACTGCGTCTTCATCTGTAAAAAGTTGTTTCCATTCGCCTATTTTCTTTTCCCACTGTTCGCCTTTGGGTGCGAATTCACGGCCTTGTATGTATTCGAAAGTTGTTTCATCGGGAGCGATCAAACCACCTCTGGCACCCATTTCGATGCTCATGTTGCATATCGTCATTCGCGCCTCCATAGAAAGCGAACAGATTGCAGAACCTGCAAACTCTACAAAGTATCCGGTAGCGCCGCTTGCCGAAATTTTTGAAATGATATATAGAATAATGTCTTTTGAAACAACACCATTGTTTAAAATTCCTTCTACATTAATGCGCATCAGTTTTGGCTTGCTCTGCAATAAACATTGAGAAGCAAAAACCATTTCCACTTCGCTGGTACCGATGCCGAAAGCAATGGAACCAAAAGCCCCATGTGTTGAAGTATGACTGTCGCCGCAAACGATCGTCATGCCTGGTTGGGTAATGCCAAGCTCAGGACCAATAATATGAACAATCCCCTGAAAAGGATGTCCCAATCCATACAGTTCAATATCATGCTTTGCACAATTTTCTATCAACTGCTGCACCTGCAATCTCGAAAGCTCGTCTCTTATTGGCAAGTGCTGATTGATTGTTGGCACGTTATGATCTGCCGTTGCTACCACTTGTTGCGGACGAAATACTTTCAGTCCTCTTTTCTCGATACCTGCAAAAGCCTGCGGACTTGTTACTTCATGTATAAAATGCTTGTCAATATATAATACATCCGGTCCCTCCGGTATGGATTTAATTACGTGCTTATCCCAAATTTTTTCAACTAATGTTTTGCCCATAAGTTCCCGGCCCCTAAAAGGGGAGTATTTATGTTTTGATAAATATTTTTACTATTTGTCAGCATACAAATAAAAATTTTTATATCGCCTCTGCAACTTCGTTTTGATAATGATGTGCCAGTTGCAGCAGGTCTTCTTCCTGAACCTCTTTTTTAGAGTCTGCCACTTTTAAAAATTCCTGGTATAATACATCAATATCGTTACGACTATATGTAAACCCTAACTTTTGAAAGCGATGCGCTAAAGCACTTCGACCGCTTCGTGCGGTTAAAACGATTTTGCTTTCTTCTGCTCCTACTTCTTCGGGATTAATGATCTCGTATGTTAATGCATCTTTCAAAAATCCATCCTGGTGAATGCCTGAGGAATGCGAGAAAGCATTAGACCCAACAATGGCTTTGTTGGGCTGAACAGGCATACGCATAGCATCCGAAACAGAACGGCTCACGGGGTTTAAAAGCTTGCTGTTGATGTTGGTATAATAACCTAAATCTTTATGCTGCTGCATTATCATCACCACTTCTTCCAGCGATGTATTACCTGCTCTTTCACCCAGGCCGTTTATGGTACATTCAATTTGTCCTGCCCCGGCAATTACACCGGCAATAGAATTTGCAGTTGCCAAACCAAGATCGTTATGGCAATGGCACGATATAACTGCTTTATCAATATTTGAAACATTGTTTATTAAGTAAGCGATCTTCTCTCCATATTGATGCGGCAAACAATAACCTGTAGTATCGGGAATATTTACCGTTGATGCCCCTGCTGCAATAACTGCTTCAATAACTTTAGCGAGGTATTCATTTTCTGTTCGTCCGGCATCTTCTGCATAAAACTCAATGTCATCAGTAAAGTTTCTTGCCCACTTTAGACATTGAACTGCACGCTGCAAAATTTCTTCTCTTGTAGAGTTGAACTTGCTTTTTATATGATAATCTGATGTACCAATACCGGTATGAATTCTTGGGCGTTTAGCATACTTCAAAGCTTGTGCAGCAACCTCAATATCTTTTTGTACAGCGCGGCTTAATGCACATACCGTAACATTTTTAAGGATGCGCGAAATGCTGGTTACCGATTCAAAATCACCGGGACTTGAAATGGGAAAACCTGCTTCAAGAATATCAACACCTAAGTTTTCGAGCTGTACTGCTAATTCAACTTTTTCTTTTGTATTCAGCTTACAACCCGGCACTTGTTCTCCATCGCGAAGGGTAGTATCGAAAATCAGGACTCGCTTTGACTGCATAAAAAGTGAATGAGTTTATTTGAAACCGGAGGATGAATATGAAGATGTGTATTGCATCATATAACATTCCCCAACCTCGAATATAGAATCATAAAATAAGTATTGCTAATCATAATTTTACGAAATTTACAGCGCTGAAAAAACTATAAAGTTGTTAAAGCCCTTGCTGGCATTGCTTTTCAGCTAAAAGATATTACGATGCCCAATAGGTCAACCGATACTTTATTTCAACTGATTCATTCGCTGCAGAAGTCGGAAAAGCGCAATTTTAAATTGTATGTTACCCGGAATTCTTCTGGTGAAGATTTAAAGATCATCCAGTTATTTGATGCATTGGATAAAATGCAGGAGTATGATGAGGCTGCATTGCTGAAGAATCCTTCTATCAAAAAAACACAGTTATCTAATTTAAAGGCACACTTGTACAAGCAAATTCTTTCAAGTCTTCGCTTGCTGGAGAATGATGAGAACATTGATATTTACCTGCACGAACAATTGGATTTTGCACGCATACTTTACAATAAAGGACTGTACCTGCAAAGCCTGAAAGTGCTTGAAAAAATAAAGGAAAAAGCACGAACACATAACCAGGAAAGCTTTCTTATTCAGGTTTTGTTCTTAGAGAAAAAAATTGAAGGGCTGCACATAACACGAAGCATGGAAGACCGTGCCGAACAGTTAACAAAAGAAGCAGATGAAGTAAACGAACGCCTGTTTCTGATAACAAAATTGAGCAACCTTGCGTTGCAATTATATAGTTGGTATATAAAGAACGGCCATGCACGAAACGAGCAGGAAGCTATAAGGCTGAACGAATTTTTTAAAGAGCACGTTGCTCCTTATGCTGAGAAGGCAAAGACCTTTTACCAGAAATTATACCTGTACCAATGCTACTGCTGGAACGCATTTATTCAGCAGGATTTTTTGATGTATTACCGCTACACGCAAAAATGGGTGGATGTATTTTATGAAGAACCTTTTATGATTGACATTGAAACGGCTCATTACATAAAAGGCATGCACAATTTATTGAATGCGCATTTCGACCTGAGAAATTATAAGAAGTTTGATGAGACGCTAAAGCAGTTTGAAAAATTCAATAATTCTGACGCAGTTATTAATAACGATAACAACCGCATACAGCTTTTTGTATACGTAAACATTGCAAGAATAAACAGGCATTTTTTAGACGGGACTTTTAACGAAGGAGTTCAACTGGTTCCGGTTATTGAAGAGAAACTTCAGGAGAACTGGCTGTATCTCGACCGCCACAGGATACTCGTGTTTTACTACAAGTTCGCTTCGCTATATTTTGGCAATGGCGATTATAGTAAAGCAATTGATTATTTAAACAAGATCATTAACTGGAAGGTTGATTTAAGAAGCGACCTTCAATGCTATGCCAGGCTGCTGCATCTGATTGCTCATTACGAAATTGGCAATTATAATATATTGGAGTATCTCATAAAATCTGTTTACCGCTTTATGGCAAAAATGGAAAATCTGAGCGGAGTGGAAGAGGAGATATTTAAATTTTTACGCCGTTCATTCAACCTTTCGCGTAAAGAACTAAAGCAGGCATTTGAGCACCTGCTCAACAACCTAAAGCAATTTGAAGAAAACCCTTATGAAGCCCGTGCATTTTCTTATCTCGATATTATTTCATGGCTCGAAAGTAAGGTGTATGATAAACCGGTTTATACAATCATCCGTGATAAATACATTGCCAAGACGATGGGCAGAAGATCACCTCATTTACTAAATCATGCGGGAGGCAGTAATTGATGGTCAGGCAGGTTTAAGAATTTAATTTCTACCTCAAACCGCCGTTCCGATTGTAATAATAAATAATAGCGGCAATGCCAATAGCAGCAAGTACGATTGCATAAATCCACCAATAGTCTTTACGAACGTATTCAGTTTCCGGTTCATCCTGTAATGCCTGGCGCATTTGCGAAGATGTTCGCTGGGCTTCTCCTACCCTTATTTCGTAGCTGACTTTTTCTCTAACAACAGGCTCTGCAACTGCCGGTGGAAGATAATGTGTAAGAACATGAGCAGGCTCAAAACTTACCTCTCCGTTTGCATTCTTTCTTAATGTACCTATGCCTGGTAATTCAAATGGTTTGCCGGAATCTACATTGTGATTTAAGCGTTGGGCAAAATCGTTAAGATAGTTAATTGCGGCTGTCTGGTCAAGGCTCTTTTCTTTTGAAAGAAATTTTAAAAAACCATTATTGCCGGTAGCGGGTTGGGGTTTGAATTGAATGTTTAAAACCGGAGGTTCGATAACCTTATTTGCAATATCATGCTTTGCAGGTTGTCGCACTATTTTGAAAACGCCCACTCCGGGAAGAGCCACCTGCTTATTAATGATAAGGTACTTGTATAAAAGATTTGTCATACTTTATTTGCCCGGTTGGGAGAACGAATATACAATTCCTCCTAAAACATTAAAGCCTAACACCCGGTATTGATTCCAGCGTTCGTAACGGTTGTTCATTATATTATTAAACTGAAGCCAGAGATTAAGTTTGGGCATAATCGTAAATTCAACGCCGGCATTTAGATCGAATGCAGGCTTGGATTTGCCGCTGTTGCCCGACTTAAACCTGTAACGCGGACCGTCCCAAAAAAACAGGTCCGATTTAAATTGCAGGTCTTTCAACACCTGCCAGCGTAAGGCTCCTGTAACTTCTAAAGGCAGTAACCCATAAGCTTTTGCGTTCTCTTTAAGTCCGCTGTATTGATTAATGGTAGCGCCGGCAAGGAGACTGAATTTTTCCTGAACAGTATAACCGATTTCTCCATGCAAACGTATATCATTCATTTGCGGATCGTACACAACTCTAAACGTTTTACCGTCTAAACTATCGTTAACAAATAATGCCGGAGACAAAAACTTAAGTACAGAGATCTTTGCATTATATGTAAAATGGTTTCCTGCCGAACCTTTAAAACCTGCATATTGTTCTTTAATGCGTGTATTTTCCAAAGCTCCGGGTTGCTGTAGCCACGGGTTGAAAGCTGCCAGCGACTGAAAAGTATTCTTTTGATAATACCCGATCCATCCAGCCTGTAAAACAAATTTTTCCTCGTTCATTTTGGCAACTACAGTAAAGTTTGGAAGCATCGAAAATATCTGGTTACTCCATGTGGGCGTAAGGCCTGCATTTAAAATAAAGTTTGGCGACTTTAATAAAACAGCAGGAGTTATATAATAAAGATTGTTCTTTATAGTTTTGCCTTTACCGTTTTTAAAAGTGGTAACGTCGGCAGTTAAACCAAGATTAAAACCGAAGGCTCTTCCAAAAGTTTTGGTAAGTGGCGCATCTAATCTTAAACTGGTTTCTTTACCGTTCCTGTTATCACCAAAAAAATTAAGTGTGGCAGTTGGGTCGTAACTAATGCCATAACTGTTGGCTTCTTTATTTCTTATGCCAATCATTGCATTAAAATTGGTTAGCCGCTGCAGCAGTTGATCTTTGGTATATTTTAATGTATCGGGCTGGTAGCCATAAAAATATTGTGTGCTGTTATCAAACCCTGCCTTTGCACGAACTTCTGCATTGCCTTGTGTATTAAATACTCCGCTTACATCTGCATTTGAATGACTGTACTTTTGAAAAGGGAGATTTCCTTTTTGAGAGATATGCCTTGTATGAACGTTTATAACAGAAGTTTGTCCGTCACCAAACGAAAAGCCGGCCTCGGCATAAGGCGTGCTGTAATTACCTATGCCTACTTTTATATAGTTACTGTTTACCCAGTTAAGGGCTGTATCAATTGAAAGCGCCAACGGCTTTAAAGAAGCAGGCTGATAAGTAAAGAACAGGTTTTGAGCCGGAACATTATAAAGGAGCCTGGGTCGTGTACTATCAGTAGGCAATGTTGCTGCGCTAAAGTTTATTTTAGACGCCGGTTTAATTGTTGGCTTGTATGCAGAGGTAACTACAACCGTCTTTTTCGTTGTATCGGTATTGGTTCTTCTTTGTGCATTTGCCATAGATACAATGGCAACGAGAAAGCTTATTAAGAGAAATTTTTTCATTAGTTGATTAATTAAGTTCTAACAATTTGTGTGATTTAAATTGCCACGTCCTTCAGGTCGTGGTTTTTTATAAAAATTCAGGTATTGGCTTTAGCCAAAACTCTTTCTTATTAAAGTTCACAATTTCTGGTTGCCAGAATTGAATGTATAAATACTTTGATGTATGCATCCTACGTTTGATTTTTTGGCTAAAGCCTCTTATTCATTATTCCTTATTCTCTATCCACGACCTGAAGGTCGTGGCAATTGAAGGTCGTGCAATTGAAGGTCGTGGCAATTGAAGGTCTTGACAATTGAAGGTCTTGACAATTGAAGGTCGTGGCAATTTCAGCTTAAACATAATTGCACATACTATTCGTCACATACCTCATTATTGTTGAACAACTTTACTGTTTCGGTTTTTTTCATCAACTACAGCTTTTAACCTGGTTTGCGCTTCTTCTTTCAATTCCGGTATCGAAGCATTTTCCACTACGCTTTTAAGCGTGGCCTCCGCGTTGAAATAATCTTTCTGCCTCAAATATATTTCTCCTAAAAGAATATAGGCTTTTGTAGTCCAGTACTCATACGAGCCTGCTTTGTTCACCACTTCAAATGCAGCCTTCTCTGCCTCGGGCAATTTATTTTGCTGCATAAGAATAGCCGCTACCTGGTAACGGGCTTCGGCGCCAAATTCTGACTTACCTAAATTGATAACGGTGCGGTAAGTAGCTGATGCAATATCAAGATTATTATCGGCCTGGTAGTTTTTTGCAATAACCATATTGGCCATCATTTTATCATCAGTAGCAATTCCTTTTTGGGTTAAGAGTTCTTGTGCATTGGGCACGGCTTCTTTCCATTTATTTAAGCGGTATTGCGAACGCAAGAGTCCCCGCATAGCTTCCAATTGTATGTCGGGTTGAGTAGCAATTGACTTCAACTGGGTGAAATACTGCTCTGCCTCTGTATAATTTTTTAACTCAAAAAAGTTGATGCGGGCGGCCTGCAGCACACTTTGCTGCGCGTATTTATTCGGCGCTTTCGCGGCTACATAAGTAAATCCTTTAAGTGCATTAGGGTAATCTTTCCTGGTGTTATAAATTTCTGCGCTGCGGTAACTTGCATCTATTGCATAACGTCCATCCGGAAACTTATTGAGGTAATTAAGGTAGCCGGTTAATGCGTTTTGCATGTCGTTATTGTTGTAACGAATATCAGCAGATGCATACGTTAGCGAGTCTTCTTCAGTATAACTAACGTTCTTGCCGCTTTGCTTCATAAATGCAACATACTCACCTGCCTTTTGATCTTCAACAAATATATTACGAACATACTCAACTGCATCATCACTCTCGGCAGAGTTAGGGTAAGTGGAGATCAATGTTTTAAAAGCATTCAATGCATCAGGATTATTATCTAAGTTAAAATAAGCCACACCTAATTTTAAATACGCCTGCGGATGAAGCGCCACGGCATTCGTATTTTTAATCAGTTTATTTAAAGGAGGAAGAGCAGCGCGATAATTTTCTTCTGCGATGTAAGTGTTCGCAATTTCAAGGTTAGCATCCGGAACTAAGGAAGAAGTTGGATAACGCTGCTCAAGACTTTGCAACAGGGTGATCTTTTCAGTTGTGCGGTTGCCCGCCCCGGCAATGATGGCGGTTTGATAAAGTGCATAATCAGCCGAAGGAAGATTATTATTAATTACATTACGATACATGCTCATCGCCTGGCTGAAATTACGGTTCATAAAATATGCATCGGCGCTTCTTACATAAGCATCTTGTTGAACAGGTGTTGAATTAGCATTAATGCTTTTTGTTACCTGCTCAAAATTAGCCAATGCCTGCTGGTAATTTTCTTTCTGCACATAAGCATGACCTAAATTATACCTTGCATTTGTTACGTTAACCTCACCATTTGAAGCAGGATTTTTAAGGTAGTTGGTAAAGTATTCAATAGCTGCATCGGCATTTTTAGTCCGGTATGCAATCTCTCCCTTCCAGAAGTAAGCGAAAGGCAACTCTGTTGTATTATAAGGCGCTTTTATAACGTCATTTAATAAAGCATCTGCTTTTACAAGCTGTTGTTCGTTTATCAACTCAACTGCCCTGCCATATAAAATCTTAGGATAAACTCTTACCACACTTTCGCTTTTAGATTGTAAACTTTCGTATAGAGTAAGCGCATCAAGATAATTATTGGTGTTGGCAAGAAGGCCAACAAGTAATTCCTTCGCCTCTGTTGAGTAAGTTGAATTAGGATAATCTTTCAGAAAGCTTTGAAACTCGTTAAGGGCAATATCCTGGTAGCCTAACTCGTAAGAAAGTTTTGCATAATTAAAACGCGAAATCTCTTTCTGAACAGGGTTGCTGCTGTTTGAAGCACAGAACAAAAACGCACTTCGCGCATTTGCTTTTTGTCCTGTTTTTAAATAAGAGTCGGCAAGCAGGTACATGCTGTTTTGTGAAAGAGAATCTTCCTTTCCGCCTAACTCTTTAAATCCTGCAATGGCTTTATTTATCTGGTTGGTTTGGTAATAAGTGTACGAGATTTCATACAGGTCCTCGCGCCTTACTTCCTCTGCCTTGTTCACATATTCTTCTAAGTAAGGCAATGCTTTGGTGTAATTCTTCTTTTCAAAATATGCGTGACCAAGTAATTGCTTCAACTGTAAATCATAATATTGACCGCCCTTGTTCAGTTTATCTTCACCGTAAACGATTGCCCTGTCTTTATCGCCGCTAAAATATAATATCTCGGTTATGTAATAAGGAACCACTTTTTGATACGTTGGCTGGTCTTCCACTTTGCGAAATGATTCGAGAGCCTGTTTATAATCCTTCTCATAAAAAGAAATAAAGCCGTAGTAATAATTTGCATCAAGGTAATTTGGATCGGCAGATATCTGCCTGATGGAGTTGAATAAAGGTTTAGCCTTATCAAATTGCTGCAAAGTAAAATAACTGTATGCCTGGTGAAACTTCATATC
>JAABUN010003839.1_pt1 | contig 22021 bp, 26 predicted proteins | sample 5559311 | NCBI WGS metagenome assembly JAABUN01 (sample SAMN10711877, study PRJNA513370) | rock metagenome | isolation source: Antarctica rocks | place: Antarctica: Victoria Land, Siegfried Peak sud
GCTACGACGCCGACTGGTTCCGCGCCGCTCTCGCCGAGCGCAAGATCGCCGCCTGTATCCCGTCCAAGACCAACCGCAAAGTGCCGATCCCGCACGATCGTATCCTCTACCGCCAGCGCCACAAGATAGAGAATATGTTCGGCAATCTCAAAGACTGGCGGCGCATCCACACCCGCTACGATCGCTGCGCCCACACCTTCATGTCCGCCCTCTGCATCGCCGCAACCGTCATCTTCTGGTTGCCTCAATGAGTCTTGAGCCTTAGAGTCTGACTCGAAACTCAAGCTGACCGAGCCATTCGCCGGATGAGGAGCATGACGGAGGCGGCGTAGAGGAAGGCTCTGGCGGAGTTGATGGTGGCTTCGAAGTCCCCCGCCTTCGCGAGGGCAGGCACTTGGCGAGCCGTCGGTTGCGATTGCTCCAGGCGAAAAAGCGCTCGACGACCCACCGGCGCGGCTGGACGGCGAAGCCGATTTGGCTTGGAGATTTGCGCACGATCTCGACGGCGATCGAGGTGGCGCGGGCCACGCGTTCTCCAGCATAGCCGCCATCGGCGAAAACCTTCTCGATGAACGGAAAGGACGCGCGCGAGGCTTTCAGCAGCGGCCCGGCTCCATCACGGTCCTGGATGTCCGCCTTGTGTGGTTCGAGCACGAGGCCGCGTCCATCGGTATCGACGAGCGCATGGCGCTTTCTGCCCTTGATCTTCCCTTCGACAGGCTCAGGACAGGCTTGCCCGCATCATAGCCTCTGGGACCCCCCGCTTCGGTGGTCTTGACGCTCTGGCTGTCGATGATCGCGGCCGATGGCAACGCTTCACGACCGGCGGCTTGGCGGTCGAGCATGAGCAGATGATGGTTCATGGCCTCGAACAACCGTCCATCGCGCAAGCGCAAGAACCAGCCATAGACCGTCTGGCGTGGCGGAAAGCTGTCGAGCAGCATTCGCCACGGGCAGCCCGCTCGCAACACGTAGAAGATCGCGTTCACGATCTCGCGCATCGGGTGGCTGCGCGGTCGCCCCGTCGCCTTCGCAGGCGGCAGGTACGGCTCGATCAGCCGCCACTCGGCATCCGTCAGATCGCTTCCATAGCGCAGATGTTCGCGGCTATGCTGCCGCCGGGTGATCGGGGTCCACATGAGGCTCTCCAGACTGGCTTCGACAACCGTCCGGAAATCACATCAAACCGCGATCATCGACCCCCAATCCGAGTTTCAAGACAGCCTCTAAGTGATCAGCCAGCCTCCCGCTCCGCCGATCGGCACCGCCGCCCCTGAGCGGACGTATGACTGGCAAGTCGTCTTCGCTTTCCGAGATCAGATTGTTGGCTGACGAGGCCCCTTCCTCGACCCTGCCGCAAATTCCCTTGAAGGCTTGGAATTGATAAAACTATGTTGCGGCCGCGAAGGAAAGACCTCGGCGCGATCCAATCGTCCTTGATCTGCAAGTCAGCGGCTGCGAGCGAGCACGATGATAGTTTATGCTGATTTTTTAGGGCGTGATTACCGCGTTGAGCGCATTTGCCGGGCTTATTAACAACTCTCTGGACATGGCGATCCTTACAATGGGGATGCTGATAGCTTTTTCAAGTGCCGAGCGCTCCAGCCTGTCCTCCGTGATCCTGGTGACCGGCGTCGCCTTCCAAACAATGCCTTACCTCGGCCTCTATTGTGTGAATCAGGGCACCATCGGTCTGTCCTTCTTCGGCCGAGTGCTCTGATTCGGCTGGAGCGATGGCTTGGCCGGACATTCGCTTGATTCTGGTGCTTCTCCAATCACGCTGAAAGTCTGTTTGAGAAAGGCTTGACGGTTTGTTGGTGGCGTGATTCACGCTTTCAAGGTGGTATGAAGCATGGCGTGGCCGGATGGCGGATCGTGACAAGCGTACCAAGCGTTACCCGATCGACCTGACCGATGAGGAATGGGCGATTGTTCTTCCTTTTCTGCCGCCGCCCCCGAAGCGCGGGTGGGGGCCGATGACCGATCTGCTCGAGGTGCTGAATGCGCTACGCTATCTCGCCCGAAGCGGCGGCGGATGGCGAATGTTTCCGAGGGACTTTCCGCCTTGGCAGGCAGTCCATTGGTGATTCCGGCGGTTTGTTCGCCGGTTGCTGTTCCGTACTCTTCACGATGTTACGCTGATGCTCGGCCGGCCACGCGAGGGCCGCGAGCAATCCCCGACAGCAGCGGTCATCGACAGCCAGTTGATCAAGGCTCCGGCGGCTAAACAGCGCGGGTTCGCCGCGGGCAAGAAGGTCGTTGGCCGCAAGCGCCACATTGCCGCCGATACGGGGGACGGTTGCTTATGGTCAATCTGACCACCGCCGATTTTTCCCGACGGCACCGGAGCCGAGGAGATTGTGGCTGTCATCTCCAAACGCTGGCCCTGGCTCAACCATTTGTTCGCCGGCGGCGCTTTCGATTGTACCAAACTGATAGATGCCGTCGCTTACAAAAACTTCGTTCTCCAAATTATTCGCCGCACCGACAAGCAGGCTGGTTTGAAGGTGCTGCCCCGACGCTGGTTCGTGGGATTAACCTCTGGCTGAACGCCCCGCTGGCGGCGTCTCGTGCGACTACGAACAACGCAATGCCGTATCCGAAGCCATGATCCATACTACTCTCGGCAGCTTCCTCCTGAGACGCGTCGCCCATTCATAACTATTCTCAAACGGACTCCGAGCGGTTCGCCGAGCCGGCGTCCACGATCTGCGCAGTTCGCCAGCACTTAGTCAATTAAGCTCGCCAGCGGGGCTCCACCGTCGTTGACCTCGCCAGTAGGCTGGCCTAGCCACGCTCTCATGTCCGCTCACGTGACCGTTCTGCCCTATCGTGACGCTTTGTCCGACTGGGATCATGTCGGCTCCGACGTGCTGTTTTCCGGGAGCGGAGCCGCGACGCCGCCGCTCGTGTCAATCATGATCCCCACCTTTGGCCGAAGCGAGTTGCTTGCTGACACAGTGAGGAGCGCATTGGCACAGGATCTCACCGACCCTTTAGAGGTGGTGGTCATCGACAATGATCCGCAGTCGGACGGGTGCGCGGCCCTTTTGAGCGCGGTCCCGGCCACGTGCGATGCCAATTTCCGTTATCTGCGCAATCGGCAGAATCTGGGTGCCGACGGCAACGCGAACCGCTGCGTCACCCAGGCGCGCGGCGAGTGGATCTCGATCCTTCATGATGACGATTTGCTGGACCGAGGCTTTGCCAGGCTCATGCTGGCGCAATTGCGGTCAAATCCACGATTCGATGGGCTTATATGTCGAAAGCGCGGCCTCGACCAGCGAGAGGAGCGGACATCAGTCAGTCGCGTCGCCCGGATCAGCCGGTCCGTTCGGGATGTCGTGCAGTTTCGCGGCCGCCGAGTCCGGCGTGTCGATGCCCGAAAGCTATTTTGGGGGTGCATTATCGGCAACACTGTTGGTTTTATATGTCGGGTTCAACACATGCGAGCGGTAGGAGGATTCTATAAAGAAGAATATCCATCGGCCGATTACTTCTTCTATGTTCGCTATTCGAACCGGTATTTGTTGGGCGAGACCAAGGAAGTGCTGGCGACCATCCGGGTGCTGGTCAATTCGCTGATACGTCCCGAAGTTCTACTCGCGTGCTTGCGACGTAGCCGCGAAATCCAGGATGCGCTCGCCGGGGGTCCTCTGCCGCGATTCTGGCATCGATTGACTCCGCTCGTCATGGCTAGGCAGGTCGCGGTCATGACCGGTTATTGGCGCTCGCCTGTTTCGAAAGCTGACGCCGAGGTAGCGATCGGGCTGGCATTACCGCGTGACCGGCCCCGGCTCCTATATGCCATGCGCTTGGCGTTGCGGGGCTTTTGAACGCGTGATCTGTGCGAACAACTCAGCAGGTCAGGCATGGGTGGCTATGAAGGTTCAGATTTCGCATTTGGCGTATAGGCTAGAACACGCTTGCCGGGAACTGCCACCACTCACGCACGCACGATTGTCTAGTTCTCCGCAGAGGCGCGGTTGACCGCGAGGTTTCTTTCAGCCGACGGCCTGTTACTGGGGGAGTCGAGCGGCCCCAGATTGCTCGCTGGCATGCGCGCACGGCGATTGGCTGTTCTTTACTTGTCCCTGATCGTTGCAGGGCTGAGCCTGTTCGCTGACACCCTGAACAATATTGCCGGCGTGCTCATCCTGACAGCTGCCTTGTTGTTCGGCTTTCCACGTGCCGGTCGCTCGAGTCTTGCGGCGGTAATCGTGGTGACGGGTGTGGCGTTCAACACGATGCCGTATTTGGGCCTCTACTATGTCGGGTACGACGTTCAGACCGCATGGTTCGCGCTGTTTCTCGCTGTATCACTCATCCTCGTAACCTATGCTGAACCCGGCCGTCCGGCATCGACAATGCCGGGTCACTGGGTCGCCGACCTTCCCCTAGTCGCGATCTACTTGGTCGCGGGCCTCCTCCTGTGGTCAACCGACGGACTTCGTCAGATTGCCTTCTATGCGGGATGGGCGATGGCGCTTTTGCATCTGGAGCGGCTGCACGCTGGCTCGCGTTCGCTGGTGCTTCGCGGATCGGGTCTATCCGCGTTCTTATTCGTCATCGGCTATTTCGTTGTGGTCCTGTGGGAAGGGGGCGGGCGCATCGTCCAACTCAGCTTCGCGCTCGGTCCGGTCCTGCTTACGGTGCACTATCGAACCTTTCGACTGAATGGCTGGGTTCTTGCTGCCTTGATTGTGGTGTTGTCCTTCGTTGGGCGAGTGTTCCGCTTCGGCTGGGGTGATGGACTCGCTGGCCTGGCGGAGGACTCAGGCGCGGCACCCATCACGCTTACAAGTTATCTTTGGACGACCAAGGACGTGGTGCGGGTCGCGGACACCATATTCGACCAGTGGACACTCTTCTTCTTGAACTGGGTTCCGCGCGATCTATGGCCTACAAAGCCGCTCGGCATTGGCAGCACCTTTGTGGACATGGTTCTCGGTCGGGAGGGTGTGGGCGCCGAACATAATGTCGCCATCGGCTTCTTCGGGGAACACCTGTTCTATCTGCCGTATGCTTGGCCGGTGTCCGCGGCCCTGCTGGTGCTGGCGGTTATCGCCACACGTCGCGGCCTCTGGAGCTTGTGCGCGCCGTATTATTCCGCATTGATCGCATTTGACGTTTGGCTGATGACTCTATTTTGGGGAGGCATGGCGGCCTTCGCGGCGCGCGCCTGGTTCACCTTGCTGCCACTCATTTCTTATATCCTGTTCATCAAGTGGCTCGACCGCAAGCGAGGCGTGAAGCTCGGCGTCGGCACTCGGGACTCGAATTGAGGGTTGGACTGACGATCATCGGCCTCAATATTACTAGGTTTTGTGAGCAAAGATCGCTCTAGTATCTGAAGGAACGCTAATATGACGATCCTAATCACGGGAGGTGCCGGCTACATCGGAGGCCATATGGTGCTCGGCCTTCTGGACAAAGGTGAGACACCGGTGGTCGTCGACAACATGTCAAACGGCGTTCCTTGGGCTCCTATTGGTAAAGCGCCGTTTTATCATGCTGACGTAGGCGATTATGAGACCATCACGCGCATTTTGCGCGCGCATGACGTGGACACAATCATCCACTTTGCGGCCCTCCTTATCACCCCGGAAACGTACCAGAGGCCACTAATGTTCTATCAGCAGAACACTGCTAAGTCGCGTACCCTCTTGCAGGCTGCGGCGGACTGCGGGGTTCGGCGGTTTGTCTTTTCGGGCACGGCCGCCGTGTACGGGGATCCTTCGGACGACCTCGTCTCAGAAGACAGCCCCATCAATCCGATTTCGCCCTACGGTCTTTCGAAGTGGGTGATTGAGCGGATGCTGGCCGATGTTGCGGCGGTTAACGCTATGAATTGGGTGGTGTTGCGCTATTTCAACGTTGCGGGCGCTGATCCGCAAGCGCGATACGGTCAATCGACGACTAAGACTACCCTGCTCGTGCAGATCGCGGTGCAAAGCGCGCTTGGTATCCGTGACGGGATCGAGGTGTATGGCACGGACTACCCAACGATGGACGGTACCGCCGTTCGCGATTACATCCATGTCAGCGACCTCGTCGACGCTCACCACGCAGCGCTGGACCACTTGGCGGCTGACAAAGGCAACTTGACCTGCAATGTGGGTTACGGTCGCGGCTTCTCCGTGCAGCAGGTGATTGACACCACAAAGCGCGTGTCCGGCTGTGACTTTGAGGTGCGCACTGCGGAACGCCGACGGGGAGATGCGGCGCATGTCGTAGCGGATGCGACGCGGGCGCGCGACGTACTCGGGTGGAATCCGCGTTTTGACGACCTGGACACGATCGTCGCACACGCGTTGCGCTGGGAGGAGACGATGCGCAGTCGCCACCACGTCGGCGATTTGTCGGTCTTATAACGATGTGAGGTGCGGCAATGGGTCAACCTGTGCGCTTGCCAAGTTTCGCTCCCGCAAGCCTGTCAAAGCGTGGCCTTGGTCAGCAGCTCTCCCAACTGACAAGTGGCGATACCCGACGACATGTTTTCAAGGTAAAAGTCCCGTCCTTGATGACCCATTCTCTCGAGAGCTCCGGCATCCATAGCCGCCGCCTGAAGCATAGCATCGGCAAGAGCAGCGGAATCGCCGGATGGTACGACGAACCCTGCTTCCGCTCGAGAAATAATCTCGGCGCCTTCACCACTTAACCCTGCCAAAATTGGCTTCCCCATAGCTAGGTAGAACTGGAGCTTTTGAGGTAGGTAGATCCGAAAGATGTCACTGTCCACTAACGTTACTGCCAACAGGTCAGCAGCGGCAAACACGTCACCTATCTGCGACATCGGAAGTGATGGATGTATTTGCACGATGTCCGGAAAGGCGGCGGCGGCAAGCCGTACCGCTTCCTCGTGGCTGCCCGAACCAACGAGAATGAGCTGAATCCGTGCGTTCTTGCGATAAGCAAGCTCCGCTGCAGTTATTAGAATCTCAAGCTGCTGAACTCTGCCAAAATTGCCGCCATAAACGATACTAAACCGACCATCCATTTTAAAAGGAGCTAAATCAACTTGGCCACTGGCAGCACATTTAGTTTCATCAGCAAAATTGTAGATCAAGGCTATCTTCGATGGTTCCACTCCATCGCCAATCAGACGTGCTCGAAAACCCTTGGTGGGAACGCTAATGAACCTTGATCGGCTGTAAACTAAGCTGCAAATTTTACTCAACACGCGCACCGCCAACGGATGAACCATGCCTGACGCGGTGAGTACGTCAGGCCAAAGGTCAAGTACGTCCAGCACCACTGGCTTTCGCCAAAAACCGCTAAATAGGACGGCGGCAAAGCCCACCGTTACCGGTGGATGATAAGCATAGACGGCATCGTAGCGACGGCCCCTCCACAATCCAAATAAGAGAGCACTAGCGAAAAAACTTAAATACGTGAAAGACCGCCTGAGGCCAGAAGCGTCATGGCTGAAGTAATGAGGAAGACGATGTACAATTATGCCATCCATAATTTCACGGCTATATAGAGATTGCGATTGTCCGTAGGCAAAGGTCGTCGCCACCTCAACTTCGAAACCTGCGTTCCGGAGGCCGCTGACAAAGCTTAAACCCTTGTGAGCTGGAAGAGGATCGAACCACTCGGTCAGAAACAATACCCGCATGGTCAATCAGTTGCGCGACCGATTGCCGCGCTTATCCAGCCATCCTTTGCTGCGCCACAATGCACTATGGGGGCGAGCTTCCAGTACCTGATCAACAGGCCGTGGATCAGAGGTGTAGTAGTAGAGGATAATTGACGTCCGTCCCTCACCTTCAGGACTGGTCGTCGGCTCTGGGTGCCCATGATAGGAGTAATCATGTGTTTCGAATACCACGAGGCGGTTACCGATCGGTGCCACCGACGCGACCACTTCCTCGGCGTTAGCGTCATAGAAATTCAGCGCACCACCCCAATCTTCTTGCCAGTCTCTATTTAAATACACGAGTAGATTCAATCTGCGGTGAAGTCCCATGGCATCATGCCAATTACCATCGGCGTGAACGTCTAAATAACCGCCAGCTTCAATAAGATTAAAGCCTCCTCCAGTGTAATAAGGATCAGGAATTAGTTTGGGGATGGCAGTGAGGCGCGACAGGGCTTCGAGGAAGATGCCACTATTCAAGAACCGAACCATATCACGCGCAGGCTGCGGAATCGAATATTCAGACGTCCATTTTGAACGCCACTTGACTTCAATACCCTGATCATTGTTCTTTTGCCAATACGACTCCGGCAACGTGCGAAGTTGTTGATGGATAACGTCAATCTGAGATGGGTTGAAGAGGTTGTCCATCACGATGTGCGGAAAAGGTTCGGCTCTAGTAAACTTGGAAGCCGGCGTGCTTTCTAGGGCATCGAGCACACCTTGAAACGGGACAGGTTCGACACTCAGCTGCTCCGGGGGTGGGTTTGTTCCGGACATGGCGAGAGGTTCGGTCATGTGATGTCAACCTTGTTGAGGGAGAATTCTGTGCGGTATTGCCAATACGGCTCAATTGGAAAAATGCCAAGCTTGCTTCCGTGCGATTGCGGCTGCGCTTGAAGGGTCGACCGGGTCGGTGCGAGGTTGCGAACAGCAGCCGCCTTCTACGGGGTCACGGGTTTGTATCACCCGCTTCAGGTGGCGTGTGCGTTGCCCGCTTCGGCTTGTCAGCTCAAGCTGGCGAGAGGACGTGCGCGGATAACGAGCAAACAGGAGGTGCGGGCGGAAGGGCCGGATCGATGATCCGCAGCGAGCCGAACGGGCAGAGGTCTGCGGACGGCACGCGCAAAGGGATCAGCCGTTGTCCTCGATCTGCCGCCGCTTCGTTAACGAAAGCTGGGCATGTTCAGACCGTCGCCTAATTGGTCGTCCACGCGCGCGGTGTCCAAGGGTTTGGAATTAAGGGGCTTCCCATCTGCTGCGTCATGCACCTCACGCCGCCTGCTGGATGTGGAGGCGAGCATGAACCGCGAGAACACGTCCTCAGCGTCTCTTCGGGCCTGCCTCGTTCAGCGATAGGCGGCGCTCCGAGTTGCTGGGCAAGGGAGCATCGTGTCTGGGTAAGCCCTGCGAGCGCGGTTCGGCGGCGTCAGCTTGCGCTCCGGTATGGCCGAGCTGTTTCGAAGCCGCGCGGCGGGGATAGCAACGCCGCACGGATCCAGGCGCAAAGCTGAATTCATCCTCGGCCTTGTTGCTGAGACAGGCGACATCATCCTTGCTCAAATCAAGGCGAAGTCGGCCGCGCATGATGTCGAGCAGGATCGGCCAGACGTTCTGAAGCAACACCGGGCCTGATTCGAGGGGCAACTCCATTTTCACCCCGAGCGGCTCGCCTTCACCAACGAGACTTGAAACGCCACCAACATGGCCGGCGGCCATGGCTGCTGCGCCAAGGGCGAGCGCCTGGGGACGCAGGCCATCGCAAAACGACCACGCTGGTAGCGGGGCTGCGCATGACCGGCATGGTCGCGCCGATGGTGGGTCCCCCGCCGTCGCGGGGACAGGCTCTGCAGCCCCGACTCCGCCCCATGGAGAAGGCCTTCTCCCGGCTAGAGTGGTTTTCGATCATTCTGCATCGTATCCGCAGGCGGCAAAGTAGTTGGCGCATTCCTGTGGCGAGTAGAGGTCGATGATGCGTCCGATGGCGTTCCAGAGGCCGTGGATGGTGCGCTCTGCAGCCTTTCGCAGGTGCGCCTTGAGCTTGGAGAAGGCCTGCTCGATCGGGTTGAAGTCGGGACTGTAGGGCGGGAGGAACAGCAGCGTGGCGCCGACGCTCTCGATAGCGGCGCGCACGGCGGGCGCCTTGTGGCTCGACAGATTGTCCATCACGACCACGTCGCCACGACCGAGTTCGGGGACGAGCACACGGGTGACATAGGTGGTGAACGCATCCCCGTTCATGGGGCCATCGAGCACCCACGGTGCGACCATGCCGGTCCGTCGCAGGCCGGCGACGAAGGTGGTCGTCTTCCAGTGCCCGAAGGGAATGCCGGCGCGCAGACGCTCGCCGCGACGACATCGGCCATAGCGGCGCGCCATATTGGTCGATGCCCAAGTCTCGTCGATGAAGACCAGCTTGTCGGGGTCGAGATCGAGCTGGCCTTCGAACCACTCCTCGCGCTGCTTCAGAACGTCGGGGCGATCCTGCTCCGTCGCGTGGCCGGTCTTTTTTTACGCGTGATCCCGTGGCGGGCGAAGAAGCGCCACAGCGTGGCGATGCTGACGCTCACGCCGCGCCCTGCCAGCATCATCCGCAACTCCGCCAGCGTCGGGTCCGGCTGCTGCTCGATCGCTTCCAGGATGAAGGACGCATGATCCTCGATCTTGGCCGAGCGGCGGTCACCCCCCTGCGGCCTGGCTGCCGGTGTACCGTGACGCAGCGCCAGCTGCCGCCAGCGGATCGCGCTCGCTGCGCTGACCCCGAACCGCTCGGCCGCTCCCCGGCACGACATTCCACCTTCGACAGCGGTGACAACACGGTCCCGCAGATCACGCGATAAGATCCGACCCATCCATACCGGCCTCCTTCGCCAGCAAGAATCGTGAATCAGAAAACACCCCGCATGGGAATCCCCTACAATTCAAATCGGCCGAAAACCGCTCTAAACGTCATGATGTGCGGGACCTGCAAGCGAACCGTCTCCGAACTCTGGAGCCTGATCGGCAAACTGGTCGACCTCTTGCAGGCCGAAGAATGCGCCAACTACTTCAGCTCTTGCGGATAAAATACAGAATGAGCGAAACCGCTGTAATCGTTAAACCGCGAGCTGCCGAGCGCCAGCTTGGCGAAGAGCATCGTTAAGCCATTTGCACCGCAGGCTGCGGTAATCGTCCTCATCGCTTAAGCCTGCATGGGGTTTTGAGAGAAACAGGGCCGGGAGACAGCGCCGCCGGGCGATCGCTTGCACCATCCCAATGGATCGGCCACGGCGAACGACGGAATGGCGTTCCCCCGAGTGGCGAGCGCCCGCAGGTGTTCCTAAAGATCCTAGAGAAGTGAGATTGACCGCGATGCTACGAGTGATCCACGCGGTCAAAGCTGGCGGTGATCTCTTGGGAGTCGAGGTGGCGTTGGGTGAGCTGGCGGTTGCGCAGCATCATATCGGATTGGACGTCCACCTGCTTGTCAACGGCGAATGGCCCGAAGGCAAAGTACGCGCGCACGGCATCCCTGTGCACCAAGTGGCCAGCCGCGATCTCGTCCGCTCCGTACGGACCTTGGCGACTCCGGACACAGTCGTGCACAGCCACACGCTATGGTCCACCATCACCATGCTCCCCCTACTCCTGGGAGCGTCGCGCCCGGCGATGGCGCTGTCCCCACACGGCAGTCTCGCCGCTGAAGCCTTGCGATCTAAACGCTTAAAGAAGCGCTTAGCATGGGCAACATTGCTAAGGCGCGCCGTGCGGATGCATGAGGGGCTGGTCGTAACGTCGCCAGCAGAGCGATGCGACGTCGAGCACCTGCTACCTGGGCAGCGGATCGAGCTTTTGCCAAATGCCATTGTTGCGCCTCCCGGGCTTGGCGATGTGTTGCCCTCCAAATCGCAGACAGTCGGGTATGTCGGGCGATTGCACCCCATAAAGGGAACGCTGGAGCTTATAGAGGCATGGCGGCGTGTATCAGCCCTAGCCCACGGTTGGCGCCTGCGGATCGTCGGCCCAGTTGAGGACGCCGCCTATTATGGCAGGCTGCGCGCACTTGCCGACCCCGACCCGACCATCAGCCTGGAAGGACCCCTCTACGGTCCGGACAAGTGGCGAATGTTGGCCGAGTGCGAGTTGGTCGTCGTGCCGAGCCGGAGTGAGAATTTCGGCAATGTGGTCGCCGAAGCCTTTCTTATGGGCACGCCAGTGGTGGCCACACTCGGTGTACCCTGGCCCGAAATCGAGGAGGAGGGCATTGGATGGCGTGGCCCCGGCGACGCCGATGGCCTGGCAGCCATGTTGCGCTCTGCCATGAGCGCGAGCAGCGTCGATCGGGCCGAGAGGGGATCACGCGGCCGCGCGCTAGTGGATGCCCGCTACAATCACGAGTTGATTGCTCGCCGGAGCATCGGCATCTACGAGCGCTTGCGAGACTATAGCAAGGCAATCCGCAGGACCGACTCAAGTGGAGTCGACCAGGCGGACGCCTCATGACCATGGAAGACGGCACATGTATGAACGGGAATGAAATGCCAGGCGGCATCAATGCCGCAACGTTGCGGCCATGCGCCCTGCTTGAGGTGTGAGTGGTCTTGTGAAGTTGAAGTCGCTGGTTGATGGACTATCCACTCGCGCGTTCGCGGTTAATGGCGCTTGGGTCATCGGAACTCAGGTGGTTGGCAAGGGCACGGCGACCCTCTTGTCGCTTCTCCTCGCCCGGTCGCTCAGCGTCGGGGAATTCGCGACGTTTAGCTACCTGTTTACGACGGCTGCGGCGCTCTCGTCATACCTTGCCGCCGGCCTGCCCATCGCTATCCTCCGGGCGGTGGCGGAGGGTCGAGAGGAGCGATCTTGGGCGCGCGACGATCGGTTGGGAGCGATCCTGCTTATAGGTGCGCTGACTGTCGGCGTCGCCATTCTCGCGGCGCCCATCTATTTGCCTTGGCTGTCCTCAGACGAGGTGCCGGTGCCCGGCTTTTTGCTCCTGGTGGCCGCGCTCGCAATGACGGGTGCCGGGTTGGGGCAGGCGGGGCTGTACGGAAGCGGGCGATTCCGCGCGGCCTTCCATCCTGTTCTCGTTGGTTCCGCGATCGTGGTCGCCTTCACGATGGCTTCACTTGTGTTGGACAGCTTGACGGTCCTGATCGTGGGCAACATCGCCGGAATTTGTTGGTCCGCCTTCGCCTATTTCCGTGACCTGTTTCGACATGGCGTGTTGCACCGGCGTCACTGGAGCGGCTGGCCGGCACGCGCTGCCGTTGGCGACGTGCTCGGCACGAATTTGCCGGGATTGGGCATCAACATCGTTTACGCCAGTATGGGCTGGATCCTGGTGCGGTTTCTCATCGAGCAGCAGATTTCGCCCGACCAATTCAACATGTACGCCATCGGTTATCAATGGTTCTCGCTTGTGCTCTTCATTCCACTAGCTTTTGGCCAGGTACTCTTCCCCCAATTCGTGGCGCAGGTGCAAAGCGGATCGTTGTCAATGCCGAAGATTTTTTTTCCGGCGGGCTTTACCTTTGCGGCTGTCGCCGCTTGCGCCCTAATTGGGTCACTGCTGACCCCGGTGCTCTCGTGGATCTACGGGGCCAAGTACCACTTCGAGCCGGCCTTCGTGCTTACGATCTTACTCGCTGCCGCCCTGAGTGGCACCGTGACGCTGCTCGGCAGCTTTGTCATGGCCGCGCGCAGCGTGGGCATCTGGTTGCTGGTTTATGTGGCAACAGCCTTGGTGGCCGTCGCGTTGGTCTGGATCCTGCCGCTGAGTACGGCGCTGGAGGCGGCGCGCACGCTTTGTCTCATCCAGCTGACGCCTCTCGTCTGTGCAATCGTCATAGCGATACGCTATCGAAGGAGCCGGCTGGCGCATCCCGCCTCCCATCCAAAGAAGAGTGGCTAAGTTGCGCCTGTAACGTACTCACCGAGAAATCGTAATTGGTCCGCGACCAGGTCCGGGCCACGCAGGTGGAACTCATAAGCGTGACCGCCGTTGGCGAGCAGTTCGGCGTCGACGAGGGGCGAGGCTGTCAGTCGAACCGCCATGCGTTGAACGACTGCCTCGTCTGCCACCCAGATGTTGTCCGTATCGGACAGACGCAGGTGGGCAGGGCACGTAATGGCCGGAGCAAGCCGTGGCCAAAGATCTGGCCAGTCGTTCACGATCTCCACCACTTCCGTCATCCGCCAGGGCTCGGCTGCCCGACGGAGCGCTGCGGGGCCGCGCCAGTCGTAGGTTCCGGGTGGACCGAAGAACATCTGTGCCGAAAGATCGGGCCGGTTCGCCGCACCAAGCGCGTCTTCAGCCCAGCGGCGAGTCATCGGCGGCGGTTCGTCGCCAAGCCCGGACACAGCGACCGCGCGCAAGGGCAGGTCGTCGGCCTGCGCAGCGAGCAGAAGCGCCACCGCGGCACCGATGGAGTGGCCGATGATCACCAGCTCGTCCGCGATGTCCGGTTCCTTCAGGGCGGTCCAGATCAAAGAAGCAATGTGCGTGACAGACGAGCGGATTGGCCGGTGGCCTCCAATGGGATCGGACGCGCCATATCCGGGACGGTCGACCAGCAGCACGGCAAAGCCCCGCTCCAGCGCCGTTGCGGCCGTCGAATGCTTGGCAAGCTCGAAATAGCGGCCCGAACAGCCCCCCCCGGGGATGCATGCCAGCAGCGGCCACGTCGCGCCGGGAGGAGGAGCCGGATCGGGTCTGAGTAGGGCGCCTGAACACTGTCCGTCAGCGGAGCGCAAAACCTTACGTGTGGAAATCACACATCCTCAGAGAAGTGGTGACAGGCACCCCGCTCGTATCGGACCATAACGCGTCGCTGGGAACTGCCGCCGCCATGGCCAGTCGTTGTGGCACGCAAACCGAGGATGCAAGCGGTTCGGACCCCTTGTTCCGCTTGTCCTATCACTTGGCAGTAATGGAGAGCTTGCGTAAGGCGCGGGGGAAAGCGGGACGGACGGGTGACGCAATCGTGTGCCGAGACCTACAGCGCGACGCGAACGAATAGGAGACGATCTGCGATGAAGGCCGTTATCTTGGCAGGTGGTCTCGGCACTCGGCTCAGCGAGGAGACGGCGCTCAGGCCCAAGCCGATGGTCGAGATTGGCCATATGCCGATCCTTTGGCACGTTATGAAGATCTACGCGGCGCACGGCGTCCATGACTTTGTGATCTGTTGTGGCTACAAGGGCTACGTCATCAAGGAGTATTTCGCGAACTACTTCCTTCATATGTCCGATGTGACCTTTCACATGAGCGAAAATCGGATGGAGGTTCATCAACGCCGCGCCGAACCTTGGAATGTCACGCTTGTCGATACGGGCGACGATTCGATGACCGGCGGGCGCTTGCTGCGGGTAGCCGACCACCTCCGGGGCGAAGACGCCTTCTGCATGACCTACGGCGATGGCGTCGGGAACGTCGACATCGCCGCGCTCATCCGTTTCCATCAGGCTCACGGCAGGCAGGCGACGCTCACCGCTGCCGTCCCGCCGGGTCGCTTCGGCGCGCTTGACCTCGACGGCGACGAGGTTCGATCGTTCATGGAAAAGCCGGAGGGTGACGGGGCGGCGATCAATGCCGGGTTCTTTGTCCTCTCGCCGGAGGTGCTCGGCCGCATCGAGGACGATACGACGACTTGGGAGCAGGAGCCGCTTCGGACGCTAGCAGCCGACGGGGAGTTGATGGCTTATCGCCATCGTGGCTTTTGGCAGCCTATGGACACGTTGCGAGACAAGCAGCATCTGGAGGCCCTCTGGGCGTCCGGCGAGGCACCGTGGCAGACCTGGAATCGATGATCGGACCATCCTTCTGGACGGGACGGCGAGTCTTCCTGACCGGGCACTCCGGCTTTAAGGGCAGCTGGCTGTCGCTGTGGCTCCAGGCGCTGGGTGCGGAGGTGCAGGGGTTCGCGCTTGCGCCGGACACCTCACCGGACCTGTTCACCGTGGCCCGCGTGGCCGAGGGCATGAGTTCGCAGATGGGCGACATCCGTGACGCGGATGCGCTGACCGACTGTGTGCGCGACTTCGGGCCGGAGGTGGTCTTTCACATGGCGGCTCAGCCACTCGTCCGCCTCTCCTATCGCGACCCGGTCGGAACCTACGCAACCAACGTGATGGGCACGGTCAACCTGCTGGAAGCGGTACGCGCAACACCCTCGGTCCGCGCGGTTGTGGTCGTTACGACCGACAAATGTTACGAAAACAAGGAATGGGTCTGGGGCTATCGCGAGGACGAGCCCATGGGCGGCAACGATCCCTACAGCAGCAGCAAGGGTTGCGCCGAGCTCGTGACGCAGGCCTATCGCCGTTCGTTCTTCGCCGACTCCGACGGACCGGCCGTCGCGTCAGGCCGGGCCGGCAACGTCATCGGCGGCGGTGACTGGGCGGAGGATCGCCTAGTGCCCGACATTCTGAGAGCGCTTGACGCAGGTGCGGCCGTGCGCATCCGCAATCCTCTGTCGACTCGCCCTTGGCAGCATGTGTTGGAGCCGTTGTCCGGCTATCTTCGCCTGGCACGGTCGTTGCTGGAGGATGGGCAGGACTCGGCCGAAGGTTGGAACTTCGGACCGCGCGAAGAGGATGCTCGTCCCGTGCAGTGGATCGTCGAGCGCATGACAGCGGCTTGGCCGGGGACCACATCATGGGAGGCGGACGACAGCTTCCACCCGCACGAGGCTCGGTATCTCAAGCTGGACATCTCAAAAGCCGGGAAGCGGCTGGGCTGGCACCCGCGCTGGACTCTTGAACACGCACTTGACCGGATTGTGCACTGGCATCGCGGTTTGTCAACCGGCGAAAATATGCGCGTTCGCTGCCTCGACGACATTGCTGCCTATGCGGCGGCAGGCGGGTCGGCGAACATCGGTTGTCTGCCGCCGGCCTCTCAGGCATAGGCGACAACGAACAGTTGCTTGGCCACGATCGAGACCGAATCAACTTAAGCAAGCGGAGTGACAAGTCATGCCCGACTCACAAAATTTCGAAGACCTCGAGATGACCGGAGCTGATTGGATCGCGGAGTTCCTTGCGCGCGCTGGTTGCCGTCGAGTGTTTCTGCTGACCGGTGGCGCGTGCGCCTTCATGATTGATGCCGTGGCACGCCACCCAACTCTTGATTACGCTTGCTTTCAGCACGAGCAATCAAGCGCGATGGCCGCCGACGCAATCTGGCGGGTCAGCCGGACGGTGGGTGTGACCATGGCGACGTCCGGTCCCGGCGCCACCAACCTGATCACCGGAATTGCGTCGTCTTACTTCGATTCAATACCCTCCGTTCACATCACAGGACAGGTCAATCAGCGCGAAGGATCGGCTTATCACGGCGCTAAGGTGCGGCAGTCGGGATTTCAGGAGACGGATATTGTCTCCATGGTGCGGCCCGTCACAAAATATGCTGTCATGGTCCGCAGTGTTGAGGAGCTCCAGCTCGAGCTACCAAAGGCGTTCGCCTTGGCAACGTCGGGGCGAATGGGCCCGGTGCTGATTGATGTGCCGATGGACGTTCAGCAGGCGCCTGCACCGGCGAACTTTCCTGAGGTGGAGTCGCTGTCCCAAACAATTGGCCAGCCGGACGGGCTCGCGCGTCTCCATCAGCTCCTTCGCGACGCGGAGCGGACGGTGGTGCTCTGGGGTGGAGGCGTTGGCCTGAGCGGGGCGGAGCGGGAGGTCGCGGCCTGGCTGGAGCGGACTGGCTTGCCATTCGTGTCGAGCTGGGCAGGGTTGACGTATTTCGATAACGACATGGCGAACTTTGTGGGACAGATCGGGGTCTACGGCAATCGAGGGGCCAATTTCGTCTTGCAGAACGCGGATACGGTGGTTGTGCTCGGCAGCCGTCTCGACAACCGACAGCGGTCCGGCAATGCGGACAATTTCGCCGTTGGTGCCCAGGTGATCGTGGTTGATGTCGACGAGGAAGAGCTGCGTAAGTACGAGCAGAACGGCTACTCGACCATTCACCTGGATCTCGCCGCGCTGCCGCCTCTCTTGGACGAGCTGTCCGTCCCCGAACCGCACTCCGAGTGGATGGACTACGTTGCCGAGATGCAAGCGGTCTATAAGGGCAAGGAGGTTAGCACGTCGGCACGGCGGCTCAATTCCTTGTCTCCCTATGAGGTCGTTCGGCGGCTTAGCGACTGCATCGCCGAGGATGCCATTGTGGCCGCCGACACGGGCGCGTGCGTGTGCTGGGTCCATCAGGCGTTTAAAGTTAAGCGGCACACGCTGTTCACTTCGGGTGGCAATTCGCCAATGGGCTACGCTCTGCCGGCCGCGATTGGAGCCAAGATGGCGTGCCCCGATCGTCAGGTGATATCCTTCAACGGCGACGGCGGCGTGCAGCTCAACCTTCAGGAGCTGCAAACGATTGCATTCCACAAGCTCGACATCGCGATCATCATCATGAACAACGGCAGCTACGGCATCATCAAGCAGTTCCAGGACAGTTACCTCGGCAGCCGGTACGATGCCTCGCTGTACGGATACAGCACACCTGACTTTGGTCGCATCGCCGACGCTTATGGGCTTGCCTACGCTCGAATAGAGGAGTTGGGGCAAATTGGTCCGGAGCTGTTTGAACGCGGGCCGATCGTCATAGACGTCATGCTGAGCGAGGACACGCTCATCGAGCCGAAGCTGGAGATGGGCCGGCCCATCAACGACCAGTTCCCGTATCTAAGCCGCGCGGAGTACCAGCGAGGCAATCGCTTCGTCGAATACCCCAGGCCGGATCACATCGAGCAGCTCATGTCGGCGGACGATCTGGAGTCGGCGTGACGATGTGAGACTTCTTGTCACGGGAGGTGCGGGTTTCCTTGGTGCCGCCATCGTCAGTGCGGCGGTTCGTTCTGGCTGGTCTGTCAGCGTCCTTGCCCGACAGGCTGTGCCCGCGCGGCTGAACGGCGTCGCCAACGCGATTCGGCTGCACCAGGTGGACCTCGCGGATCGCGAACACGTGAGGGCCGTGCTTGCGCGCGCGGCTCCCGACGTGGTGGTGCATTCTGCCTGGGCGGGCTTGAGCGGGGCCTCACGATCGTCATCCGATCAAGTCACGGCCAATCTGCTTCCCACCTTGCGCCTTGTCGAGGACGCGGCGGCGGCCGGAGCGTCCAAGTTCATCGGGATCGGTTCGCAGGCCGAATATGGATTGCTGGAGCGCCGCATATCGGAAGAGGATAAACCGGCGCCCAACTCGTTCTATGGGGCAGCCAAACTGGCGGCCCTTCACCTGGGCAGGGCCGCCGCTGCCCAGACGGACATGGCCTTTGCATGGCTGCGCCTGTTTGCCGCGTATGGGCCGGGAGACAATCCGCACTGGCTGATCCCCGGTGTCGTCGAGCGAATGCTCGGCGGAGATTCGCCAGCGTTGACGTCCGGCACTCAGCGGTGGGATTACCTCTACGTCGACGACGCGGCCCGCGGCGTTGTGGCCGTCGCGGAGACATCCGGTGCCACCGGCGTCTTCAACCTGTCGTCGGGCCAAGCCGAAACGGTGCGATCGGTCGTGGAGAGGCTGCGTTCGTTCGTGGCACCCGATCTTCCTCTTCGATTTGGTGCCGTGCCGTTCGGACCCAACCAGATCATGCACATGGAAGGCGATAACCAGAGACTTACGCAGGCAACGGGGTGGCACCCGTTGACCTCCCTGGACGACGGTCTGGCGCTCACGGTCGCCGCGATCAGAGCCGCGCGGACCTAAACTGGCGTCGATCGACAGGGGTCACCGCACCTGCTAGGGATCGCGCCGCCAGCGCACTCCGAGAATGGTTTACGCGCCCGCAGTGAATTACCACCCTTAGACGAGAGCCATAGTGACAGACAGCCTTCGCCAGGAGATCATTCGGCTCGCTCGCGAACATTTCGACGCGCGCGCCCAACCCGCGTTTGTTCCCGGAGAGACGTACATTCCACCCTCCGGAAAGGTGATGGACGCCGACGATTGCGCGCACCTGATTGACGCATCGCTCGACATGTGGCTGACCGCCGGTCGGTATGCCGACCGGTTTGAGGAGGAGCTGGCGGCGAAGTTCGCGCGTCGCTATGCCAAGCTGACGGTCTCGGGGTCTGCGGCGAACCTGCTGGCCTTCGCCTGCCTGACCTCGTGGAAGCTCGGCGAACGGCGGATCAGGCCGGGGGACGAGGTGATCACGGTTGCCGCAGGCTTCCCGACCACCGTGACGCCGATTGTGCAATATGGCTGCATTCCCGTGTTTGTCGACGTCGACATCGACACCCACAATGTCGACGTGGACCTGTTGGAAGCCGCGATCACCGAAAAGACGCGCGCCGTCATGATCGCGCACTCGCTCGGCAACCCATTTGACGTCGCGCGCGTCGCCCGCATCTGCAAGGCGCGTGGGCTGTACCTCATTGAGGATTGCTGCGACGCTTTTGGGGCGACTGTGGAGGGGCAGGGGGTGGGCACCTTCGGTGACGTGGCGACGCTCAGTTTCTACCCGGCACACCACATCACGATGGGCGAGGGCGGCGCGGTTTTATTGAACAGCCCCTTGCTCGCCAAGACGGCGGAGTCGTTCCGTGATTGGGGCCGTGACTGCTACTGCAAGCCGGGCGAGGACAACACCTGCAACAAGCGCTATGGCTGGCAACTCGGCGACTTGCCGAAGGGGTATGATCACAAATACACTTACAGCCACATCGGCTACAATCTGAAGGTCAGCGACATGCAGGCCGCAGTGGGTGTGAGCCAGCTGCAGAAGCTGGATCACTTCATCGACCGGCGCCGGGAAAATTTCGCCGGTCTGGAGCGTCGCCTGCGCGAACGCGGTCTCGATCGGGTCTTTCACCTCCCCGTTCCGACCCCGAACACGAACCCAAGCTGGTTCGGATACCTCTTGACGCTGCGCGACGGCACCGGTGTTGATCGCAACTTGCTGGTGAAGCGGCTGGAGGATCGCAAGGTCGGCACACGGATGCTGTTCGCGGGCAACCTCACCAAGCAGCCCGCCTTCAAGCACGTGGAGTACCGCGTGCACGGGACGCTGGAGAACACCGACAAGATCATGATGGACAGCTTCTGGGTCGGCGTCTGGCCGGGGTTAGACGAGCCGAGGCTCGACTACATGGTGGACACGCTGGCGGATCTCACCAACGAGATGATGAATGACCACGCCAGCCGTGACAAGGATGCGAAGGTCCTGATCGCGGGCTCCTCCTGATCGGGTCGGCAGGGGGTGGTTGCTTCTGTTAGGTCTGCCGTCCCGCTCGGACACGATATGTTTCCTGAATTGCGCTCGGTTCCTTTCCACGTGGCAGCGGAAGGATCAGGCCGACAGATTCCAATCGTTACCGTCGGGATCCCGACCTTTCGGCGTAGTGAGTTGCTTGCCCAGGCTGTGCAAAGCGTCTTAGCGCAGAATTTCGACAGGCCGTTTGAGCTGCTGATTACGGACAATGATCCGGCGTCCCGGGGAGCGGCTAGTCTATTGGACAGGGTACCAGCTCTTCGACAGCATGCGTTCCGTTATGTGGTGAACGGGACAAATGTAGGGCATTGTCAAAACGTCAACCGCTGCATCGATCTCGCACGATCGTCTTGGGTGACTGTCCTGCACGATGACGATCTACTGAAACCCCAAGCACTGATCGACAGCTTTCGTGAACTCGATCGCGATCCCGCTATCGACGGGATCGTGGGTGCGAAGGCGACCTTGGACGAGCGAGCCGAGCGGCCGGATTTTATTGATCTGACCTTGGGAGGCAGATTGCGCGCTCTGCTTAAGATAGGATTGAACGCGGGGTTGTATGGGGGTCACGCAAGTCGCCTGCTTACCACCCGCAAATTCTTTTGGGGACCTGTTGCGGGCAATGTGGCCGGATTCGTTTTCAGGAAGACATGTGCGCTCGAGCTTGGCGGGTTGGATCCCAATGAGGAGCCAAACTCCGACTACTGGTTCTACACGCGGTTCGCCGACCGGTTCCACCTGCGCCAGCACCGCCGCGTCGTGGCAACCGTTCGCATCGCCGTGAACGAGTCGGCGAAGCCGGAGGTGATCCGCGGGATGTTCTCGGAGACGCACCGGTTCCGGCGTTCGCTCGCTCAATGCGCGGTGCCGCGCTGGTGGCGTTACTTGTCACCGTTCCTTCTGGCGCGGAGCCGCATTGAACTGCGAGACCTCTGGGGTGTCGAAATCTCCGCGGAAGAGATTGGCCGCTTGATCGGTGGACGACTACCCGGTCATCATCCTTATCTGATCTGGAGTGCCAAGTTCCTGATGCGAGGCTTTTAGGCGGGCGTTCGCGACTCTGAATCTGGCGACATGCCTGTGATCTGCCCCCTTCTGATTGGTCCAAAACCTTTGTTATTTTGGATCGAGAAGGAGACATGGAATGCCATTCAAGAAGCACAAGCCGGAGGAGATCATC
>JAABUN010003840.1_pt1 | contig 22017 bp, 16 predicted proteins | sample 5559311 | NCBI WGS metagenome assembly JAABUN01 (sample SAMN10711877, study PRJNA513370) | rock metagenome | isolation source: Antarctica rocks | place: Antarctica: Victoria Land, Siegfried Peak sud
TACGGCCACCTGCTGCAGGTCGTCGACGAGCAGCTGCTGGCCGCGCTCGACGTGGACCTGACCTCCAGGCGGTAAAGCCCCCTGGCTACTGCGCCGCGCCGTCGACCTCGTCGAGCCAGGCCAGAAAGCGGGCCCGCGGGATGAGGATGCGCCGACCGAACCGCTTGTGCGGCAGGTTGCCCTGCCCGATCTGCTGGAGCACCAGCCAGGGCGACACGCCGAGCAGCGCCGCTGCCTCGGCAACGTCCATCGTGGGCCGGGCTCGGTCAGGGGCCGGGGTTGGCGGCACGGCCTGCTGCTGATCGGTCATGCCTGCTCCTGCTGGTTGCGGTGTCGGCTGGCGGGACGACCAGCGACCGGACCCCGGACGGTCCCAGCTGCTCGGTGCCTCACCCGGACAGGCGTTCCGGCGCGGCCGGAGTGGACAGACATGCCAAACGCTGTCAGGACCGGGCCTGACGGGCCCTGCTGAGCAACGGCACAGCGACCTACGATTCGCGATCGTCGCGGCGTGCGCGCCCCACCCACCGCCGCCGCAGTTTTGAAGACGGCGTGCGCGCTCCGGGTTGTCCCAGCGGGAGCTGGCTCGGCGGGCCGGCATCAGTCAGAGCGTTGTGGCGGCGTACGAGAGTGCGGCCCGCGAACCGTTAGTGGCGATGCTCTCGGCGCTCGGCGAAGCGACGGGCATCAGCCTCGGCCTGCGGCTCGGTGCGGACCTGCCGCCGCCCCGTCCACACAGCGGCCCGATCGGCCACCGGCTGCGGCGCCGTCGCGCCGCCGTGCTGGCGCTGGCCGCCAAGCAAGGCGTGCGCGACGTGCGGGTGTTCGGGAGTGTCGCCCGGGGCGAGCAGGGCCCCGACTCCGACCTGGACCTGCTCGTCCACCTGCCTGAGGATGCCGGGCTGCTCCTGCTCGGCCGCTTCGGCGACGAGCTGCACAAGCTGCTCGGCGTGCCCGTCCACGTCGTTCCCGACGACGGTCTCAAGCCCCGCGTACGGGCCAGCATGGAGCCGGACCTCGCACCCGCTCGTTAGCCGCAGGACCGCGACCGGCTCGTCGACGTCCAGGAGGGCATCGCCGCCATCCACCGCCACCTCGAGCCGCGGCCCGCTCACCGACGGTCTGGTCTTCGACGCCGTCCGGGTCCGGTCCAGCGAGATTGGCGAGGCCGTCAAGGACGGGCCCGCAACAGTGCTCGCCCGGCAACCGAACATCCCGTGGCGCCAGGTCGTGGCCATGCGCGACCAGCTGGCGCACCGCTACTTCGACACCTCGCACAGCATCGTCCCGCACACCGTCGACAGCGACCTCGTCGAGCTCACGGCTGCGACGCAGCTGCTGCTGGCGTCCCTGCCGACGGCGGAGTAGACCTCACCCCGCCCTAGACCAGAGGCCGCCGGGCGCGAGACGTCACTGCGGCACCCGGTGCCGGAGCGTGCCGGGCACACCACAGCGAATCCTGGCCACAGAACGCGTCCGTCGCTCGTCACCCGCGGAACGCCGGCCGACGTCGAAGCGCGTCGAGCACCTCGGTGAGGCTGTCGGCCAGCGCGCCCAGGTCGCGGTCGTACACCCGTCCGGCGTCCAGCTGCCTAGCCAGCTCGTGCAGTGCAGGCGCCCACGCAGGCCCCTTCGGCAAGGTCGGCACCTCGACCTGCTCGACGACCCGAACGACCCTCTCGACCTCCACGGTGCGGTCCACGACACGCACCGCAGGGTCACCCCTAGCGGCCCGACGCGCTTCCCAGGCCCGGTGACGACAACTGTCCGAGCACCACTTCGGGGTGCGTCCGACCCTCGCCACCGTGACCTGACCGCCGCACCAACCGCACTCCAGCACCTGCCCCGGCCGACGCCGCGGCGCGCTCAACGCGCCGAGCCGCTGCGCGTCCGGTGGGGGTGACGCAGCGGATGACATGGTGCGCTCCGTACCTCGTTCCGTAGCAACGAATCTTACCGTCACCATGATGCAAGAGGTGTGTCGTGTTGAAAAGTTCTAGATCTTGGTGGTGATGCACCTCGGTCTGACGGGCGTTCGGCATCGGTCACCGGCGGTACGGTCGCCGCTATGACCGTCACTGAGCTCGACGTCGGCCGCCTGGTTCATGTTCGCGGGCAGCAGTGGGTCGTCGCGGAGATCAGCGGGACGCCGGCTGAGGACCCGCTGGCGGTGAGCCGGCTCGAGGGCCGCACCCTTGTCACCCTCACCTCCGTGTCCGAGGACGACCTGGGCGAGGAGCTCTCGGTCATCTGGGAGGTCGAGCCGGGGCGGGCGGTCATCCCCGCCGGGGCGCTGCCCGAGGTCCCGGAGGTCGACCGCTGGGATGACCCGCAGACGCTCGGGGCCCTGCTCGACGCCGTGCGCTGGGGCACGGTCGCATCGGCCGACGTGAGCACCCTGCAGGCCCCGTTCCGGGCCGGCATCCAGATCAAGGACTACCAGCTCGAACCCGTCGCCAAGGCCCTGGCGATGCCGCGCGTGAGCCTGCTGGTCGCCGACGACGTCGGGCTCGGCAAGACGATCGAGGCCGGCCTGGTCATCGACGAGCTGCTGCTGCGCCACCGGGCCCGCCGGGTGCTTGTGGTGTGCCCCGCGCCGCTGACGCTGAAGTGGCAGGAGGAGATGAAGGAGAAGTTCGGGCTGGACTTTGTCGTCCTCGACACCGCCGCGCTCGCCCGGATGCAGCGCACGCACGGCCAGCTCGCCAACCCGTTCACGATCTACCCGCGAATGATCATCTCGTTGCCGTGGCTGCGGACCCCGCGCGTGCAGCGCAAGCTCGAGGAGGTGCTCGACACCCGACGCGCGCATCCGTTCTTCGACCTGCTGGTCGTCGACGAGGCGCACCACTGCGCGCCGCCGGCTCCGACCAAGGGGAGGCGCGGCTATGCGGTGGACAGCAAGCAGACCGAGGCCGTACGCCAGCTGAGCCGCCACAGCCAGCACCGCCTCCTGTTGTCGGCCACCCCCCACAACGGCTACAGCGAGTCGTGGCAGGCACTGCTTGAGCTGCTCGACCCGCAGCGCTTCACCCGAGGCGTGCCGCCGGATCCGGAGGTGCTGGACGAGGTCCTCGTACGCCGCCTCAAGGACCAGATCCGCGACGTCGACGGAAACCCCGAGTTCGCCGAGCGCTTACCGGCTGAGCCGTTGGAGGTGGCCTACACCGCCGTTGAGCGCGAGGGCCACCGGCTGCTGCGGGACTACGCGTCGCTCCGCACCGGCTCCCCGACGCGCAACGACCTGGCGACGCTGCTGCTCAAGAAGCGGCTCTTCTCCTCCCCGGCCGCCTTCGCCAAGACCCTGGAGCAGCACCGACGCAGCGTCGACGGAGCCACAGGCGCCGGCGAGGAGCTCGCCGAGGACGTCTACGACCTCGGGGACGAGGACGACGACGAGGACCAGGAGGCCCTCATGCTGGCCACCGCCACGGCGCTGACCCCGCCCGCGCGAGAAGCGCTCGGCAGGCTGGGCACCTGGGCGGACAAGCAGGTGGGCCCCGCGGACAGCAAGGCCGAACGGCTCGTCAGCGAGCTGACGACCCTGTGCCGACCTGGCGGGACCTGGACCGGCGAGCGGGTCATCGTCTTCACCGAGTACCGCGACACCCAGACCTGGCTGAGCCAGCTGCTCTCCAGCCGGGGTCTGGGCGGCTCCCGGCTGGGGTTGCTGCACGGCGGCATGGACCCGAAGTCTCGTGAGCACCTCAAGGCTGCGTTCCAGGCCGACCCGTCCCGCGACGACGTACGCATCCTGCTCGCCACCGACAGCGCGAGCGAGGGCATCGACCTGCAGGCGCACTGCTGCCGCGTCATCCACTACGACATCCCGTTCAACCCCAACCGGCTCGAGCAGCGGATCGGTCGGGTCGACCGGTTCGGCCAGACGAGGCCGGTGCACGTGGCGCACTTCGTGAGCGCGAGCTGGCAGGCTGATGACCCCTACGACGACGACCTAGAGTTCCTCGCCCGGGTCGCCACCAAGGTCGCCCAGGAGCGCGAGGACTTGGGCCGGGTCAACCCGGTGCTGGCGCGGGCGGTCGAGAGCCGGATGCTCGGCCGACCCGTCCTGGAGGACCCGTTCGCCGAGGTGAGGAGCACCTCCCCGGTTCGGGCGACCAGGGACTTGCGCGGCCAAGTGGAACGGCTGCGCGCCCAGCTCGACCGCAGCGTCGAGACGCTGCACGTCGCACCGGCGAACGTGCGCCGGGTGGTGGACGCCGCGCTGGCGCTGGCCGGGCAGCAACCGCTGGTGGAGTCAGGTGGCCTCGTGCAGCCGCCCGAGCTGACCCGAGGCTGGGAGCGCACCGTGGTCGGTCTCGCCGACCCACTGGACCCGGACGTCCTGCGGCCGCTGACCTTCGACGCCGAGCGCGCCGGGCCGGACGTCGTGCACGCCCACCTCGGGCACCCGCTGGTGGACCAGTCGCAGCGCCTGCTGCGCAGTGTCGTCTGGGGGCAGCACACGTCGCTGTCGAGAGTCACCGGCGTGAGCGCGGTACTGCCCGAGGAGATCCGCGAGGGCGAGCTGCTCGTCACGGTCGTCATGCGCCTGGTCGTCGTGGGTCGCGACGGCAGCCGGCTGCACGAGGAGGTCCTGCTTGCCGGCCGAGCGCTGCCACCGAGCGGACGCTCGCGACGCATCGAGGTCGAGGAGCGCCGCTACGAAGCGGTGCGCGACGCGGTCGAGGGCGCCCTCGAACCGGCTGCCTGCCTGCCCGCCCCCCTGGCCGACCGTGAGCGCCTCGTCGCCGTCTGGCCGGAGCTGCGCGAGCCGTTCATGACCGACGTGGCCCTGCGCGCCCGGACCCGCGTCGAGGCCCTGCGCAGGCAGCTCGACGCACGGCGCGACGACGAGCTCGCCCGGGTCGAGACGATCACCGCGCACCTGCGCCGCACGCTCACCGACGCGCTCGCCGCGCCCGGGCCGCGCCAGCTCGAGCTCGGTAAGGTCGCAGAGGCGGAACAGCGCCAGCTCGACCGCGACGTCGCCGCCTGGCAGCTGCGCCTGGACGGCCTGAACCGCGAGCAGGCGGCCGAGCAGAGGGCAGTGCGAGCCCGATACGAAGGCTTGCGGGAGCTGACGTTCCCCGTCGCCGTCGTGCTGGTGTCGCCCGCGTGAGCGCCGGACACGGTTGGCTCGACGGCCTCGGGCGGTTCGGGCCGTTCCTGACGCTGCCGGTGGCCGAGCGGGTCTGGCCGGCGGGCATGCCCGCGCTCCCCCCCCACCAGCGGGCGGCGCTCCGGCACGCGGTCGCCGAGGTGCTCGCGGCCAAGGACGGGGCGCGGTCCGCCCTGACGTCGACCCTGCTGGACGACGTGCTCGGCTGGGGCGCCGGACTGCGCACCGGCACCGACATGCCCGCCGCGCTCGCCGAGCCCGCACCGCACGGCGGTCTGGTCCGGCCAGACTTCGCCTTCTGGGCCGAGGTCGACGACGACGCAGAACCCGAGGTGGAGGACGGGCAGGAGCCCGACGAGGAAGACGAGACTGCGGTGCCACTCCCGGCCGCGAGCGCGCCGACCTCACCCTGGCGACTGCTGGGCCTCTGGACACCCCCTCGCACCCACCCGCTGACCCGCACCCGCACGGGCGACTGGGTCGCCAGCCCCGTCGAGCGCCTCGCCCACCTGCTGAGAGCCCGGGACGTGCCGATCGGTCTGGTCTCCGACGGCCGCTGGTGGGCGCTGGTCTGGGCCCCGCGCGGGCAGGCCGTCGGCGCCGCGGTGTGGGACGCGGAGACGTGGGGCGAGGACGGCGGTGAGCCGCTGAGGGCCTTCGTCGCGCTGCTGCACCGGCGACGCTTCCTGGGTGTCTCGGACGGGAGCAGCGGGGCGCCGGATGACCGGCTGCCGGCGCTGCTGGCCGAGAGCGCCCGCGCGCAGGAGGAAGTCACCGTCACCCTGGGCGCGCAGGTGCGCGAGGCGGTGCAGCTGCTCGTGGCCCGCTTCGACGAGCTCGACCGCGCCTCGGGCGGGCGGCTGCTGCACGAGGTGTCGGACGACGACGCCTACGCCGGGATCGTCACCGTCATGATGCGCGTCGTCTTCCTGCTCTTCGCCGAGGAGCGCCAGCTGCTGCCGGCCGACGATGCGCGCTACGCCTCCTCCTACTCCGTCGGCCAGCTCGCCGACCAGCTGCAACAGCGGGCCCGGCAGGGCGGGGAGCAGACCCTGGAGCACCGCACGGGCGCCTGGCTGCGCCTGATGGCGCTGTCCCGAGCGCTGCACCGCGGGGTCGCCCACGCGGACTTGCGGCTTCCGGCGTACGGGGGCGGCCTCTTCGACCCGGACCGTTACCCGTGGCTTGAGGGCTGGGACGGGGCGAGCCCGGGCGTCGACGACCTGACGGTGCTCAGGGTGCTCGAAGCCGTGCAGTTCGTCCTGCTGCGCGGCGAGCGTCGGCGGCTGACGTTCCGCTCGCTGGACGTGGAGCAGATCGGCTACGTCTACGAGGGCCTGCTCGACCTGGAGGTCCGCACCGCGCAAGAACCGGTGCTCGGGCTGAGCCGCCGCGGGAAGAAGGGCCTGACGCTGCTCACCCTCACCGAGGCCCGCGAGGCGGTAGCCGCGCTGGAGGCGTGGACCGCTACGACCTACGTCGGGGAGAAGAAGCTCACCCCTGCGCGCCGTTCCTCGGCGGCGAGGTGGTTGGCGATCGAGGCGCCACCGACGGTCATGGTGGGCCTGCAGCAGGTCCTCGGGGTGGACGTGGCCCGGGAGCTGCAGCCCCTCGCCGTGCTCGTGCGGAGCGACGAGCGCAGGCGGCCGGTGGTCACCCCGGCGGGTGGTCGCTACGTCGCGCCTTCCTCGCGGCGGGCCGCCGCGGGCGCGCACTACACGCCGCGGGCGCTCGCCGAGACCGTCGTACGGCACGCGCTCGACCCGCTCGTCTTCGACCCGGGCCCGCTCGAGACGTTGGACGAGACGCAGTGGCGGCTGCGCCCGTCGACCGACCTGCTGGCGCTGCGCGTTGCCGACATCGCGATGGGCAGCGGCGCCTTCCTCGTCGCGGCCTGCCGCTGGCTGGCCGACCGGCTGGTCGAGGCATGGGTCGAGGAAGGTGACGCAGAGGCCCGGCGCGAGCTGGACCGGCGCACGACCGGGGCCGCCGACGCCGAGGTCACGCCGGTCGTCCTGCGGGCCCGGCGGGCCGTAGCCGACCGGTGCCTGTACGGCGTAGACATCAACCCGCTCGCCGTCGAGATGGCCAAGCTGTCGCTATGGCTCGTCACGATGGACCGCGAGCGGCCGTTCGGCTTTCTCGACGACCGGCTCGTGCCCGGCGACTCGCTGCTCGGGCTGACGTCGCTCGCGCAGTTGGAGACGCTGCACCTCGACCCGGTCGAGGGCCGCCGCATCCGCCCGGGCTTCGACCTGACCGCCGCCTGGCGGCGGCGGCTGCACGCGGCCGCCGACGAGCGGCGCCGGATCACGGCCCGACCGACAACCGAGATCAACGACTACGACGTCAAAGCAGCGCTGCTCCAGGCGGCCGTCACACAGACCGAGCCGCTGCGGGAGGTCGCCGACGCGATCGTCGGGGCCGGGCTACGGGCCGCCGGGCTGGCCAAGGGCAAGCGCAACGATCCGTTCGTGCGCATCGAGCAAGGCGTGTGGGCCTGGGAGGCGGGCCAGGAGGGAGCGCTCACCCGGGAGCGTGAGCTCGTCCAGGCTGGCCTGCCCGAGGGCAAGCAGGCCCGCGACCCGCTGCACTGGCCGCTGGCCTTTCCCGAGGTCTTCGCCGATGCGAGCAACCCGGGCTTCGACGCGATCGTGGGAAATCCGCCGTTCATGGGTGGGCAGGACATCTCAGGTCACTCCGGCGTCGACTACGGCAAGGCGCTGCAGGTCTGGGACGGGGCAGGCGTCAAGGGGAGCTGCGACCTGGCGGCACGTTTTCTCCTTCGCGCTGACCTGCTCCTCAAGCCTTCCGGGCAGACCGGCTTCGTCACAACGAAGACGGTGATCGAGGGATCGACACTCAAGGCCGGCCTGGCCCAGCTGCTCGCGCGTCGGGCCTACCTGCGTCGGGGCACGACCCCACACCCATGGCCCGCGGCGAGCGCCAATGTCTCGGTCTTGGAGGTCTGGACGACCAAGCACAGACCGAACAGCTTTGCGGTCCTCGACGGCGAGGCGGTCCCGAACGTCGGACCGGACCTGCAGCCCTTCCTACGCGAGATCGGCCGGCCGGACCGGCTGCCGGGGAACGAGGACCTCGTCTTCCAGGGCTCCAACATCCTCGGGCTCGGCTTCACCCTCACGGCAGAGGAGCGCGATGAGCTTTGGCGCGCCGACCCCGCCAGCGATGAGGTCGTCTTTCCGTACGTCATCGGCGCCGACCTCAACCGTCGACCGGACACCTCCGCGAGCCGCTGGGTGATCGATTTCCGCGGCCGAGCGCTCGAGCAGGCAGAGCGCTACGCGGGAGCGATGGAGCGGGTGCGACGGCTCGTGAAGCCGATTCGAGACCTGAACAAGCGACCGGCGCGGCGCGACCGTTGGTGGTCTTTCGCGGAGCGCGCGTCCGAGCTCTACGCCGCCATCGCCGACCTCGACCACGTCCTCGCGATCTCACTCGTCGGCAACACCCTGCTACCTGTCCGAGTCCCGACCGGACAGGTCTTCGCCCACGCCTGTGCAGTCTTCGCCATGCCCGGCTTCGACGACCTCGCCCTGCTCTCGTCGTCGTTCCACCAGTGCTGGGCGATCCGCTACACCTCCACGATGCGGTCCGACATCCGCTACGCCCCGTCCGACATCTTCCTCACCCTCCCCCGGCCGGCCGGCACCCCCGAGATGACTGTGCTCGGCGAGGCCCTCGACACCGAGCGCCGCAAGGTCATGCTCGGCCGTGCGCTGGGCCTAACCAAGCTCTACAACCAGGTTCACGATCCCCGCGTCGACGACCCCGCCATCCGGCGCCTGCGGGAGATCCACGCCGACCTTGACGCGGCGGTGGCGGACGCGTACGGCTGGTCTGACCTGGATCTGGCGATCGGCCACCACCGAACCAAGATCGGCACCCGCTGGACCGTCTCCCCCCTCGCCCGCTTCGAGATGCTCGACCGGCTGCTCGTGGAGAACCACCGCCGCGCGGGCACCCACCAGGACGCGCCCAGCGGTAGGGCACGCTGCTCCATCACGGCCGTGAGGGTGCGGTCCTCCTGATCACGCCGATCAGCACGGAGACGCCCTGCGCCTCGAGGACCGCGACCTGGCGAGCCAACGTGACCTGGGTGAAGGTGAACAGGTTGTCCGCCTTCAGTTGACGCGTGGGGTGCGCGAGGCCGAGCACCACCGTGTGGATCTTCTCAGGGACGGACGCCGGATCGCCACCCTCGGCGGCGACGAGCTCCCTCAGCTGGGCCCTGGCCTCTTCGTCGTAGAGCAGCGCTTCGGTCGAGACCAGCGCCTGAGCAAGCAGGTGGCTTGCCGGCGCAGACGTCTTCGTGTTCTTGACGTGCACCAGCAGCCCGCTGGTGGTCAGGACGTCACACGCTTCGATGCCCCTGCGGTGGAAGGTTGTCGCGATGAGCTTCGCGTCCAGGAACGTGCCACCAAGTCCCGTCGCCAACCGCTTGTTGTAGGACGCCTCGCTCTCCTCGGGTGGCCAGTCGGGAAAGGTGAAGTCCGGTGCGCGGTCGAAGATCGCCTGGGTGCGCACCTGCAACTTCTCGGCGTAGTCCTGGTGCATGAGATACCACCGCCCATCATGCAAGCAGTAGCGCTTGCCGTCTCGGTCGGTCTCGAAAGCGAGCCAGCTGAGGGCCGGGATGGCCGCACTGATGGCGTCTTTGCCATCAGTGCGCGAAAGAGCATGACCCGCAGGGCCTTGAGGTGGTCGAGCCGCTTGCCCTCCTGCACCGGGGTCAGCATCTCGCGCAGGTCGTCAAGCTCAGGCGCCCCGTCGTGCACCTGCGCACGGCCGGCCCCCATGATCTTGAAGGACGTCGGCGGGCTGTTCTCCTCGATGCGCTCGTGTGGCCACGACAGACCCAGCCTCGCGTCCGGATCGGTCAGCGCGCTCTCGAGGTCGCCCTCGAGCATGGCGATCAGATCTGGGTTCTTTTTGATGGCGATGAGCTGCTCCAGCACGGCCAGGTCGGGCTGAGGCTCGCGATCGAGGATCTCGGACAGGACGTCGAGGTCCGAAACGAGCTGGTTCGGCTTCTTGCCCAGCGGCAGGCTGAGAGCATCGGCCCCACGGATCCGCATCGGCTTGGCGCCTCCCGTGAGGGAGGTGATCTCTGCCTTCGCCACCAGGCGGCTCACGATCTCGCCGAAGTCGCCCACGCCGAAGCCCCGAAGGTGCTCGCCTCCTGGGATGCTGAGGCGATCGGTGCGGCTCCTGTGGTCGAGGGTCGTTCTTGTCAACGAGTTGAGGTCGCGCGGGTCGGCCGTACGGATCGCGATGCGCTGACCGAACCCGCCATCCACCTTGCTCTGGTCGAGCAGCTGAAACCCCATCCCGTAGGTGAGTCCCCAGGCGCGCTCACCTGCGTCGCGGATGAGCAGGACAGCAGCGGCGGTCTCGTTTCCGAGCTGGACGGTCTCTCCCGTGAGCGCGTGCAGCGTTCCTGCCCAGCTCACGGTGGGAGTCCGCATGATCCCCTGGACGAGGAGTGCCTCTCGGCCGTGGACGGCAGACGTGGTCACCGTGTAGTCGTCGTTGTCGACGTACTTCTCTTGCAGGGCAGAACTCAGGTCAACGACGCTGTTGAGCCGGTAGAGACTCGTCCTTGCGGTTACGGAGGGTTTGCGCGCCATCCCGTCATGCTGGACCGCGTCCGTGACATCTCCTGGGCGGTGCGCCGCGAGGCCTAACGTCGCTTGGGATCAGGCCCTCCTCCTCGGTCCAGGCGAGCATTCCGATGTCGTCGGTCGGTGGAGAGTGCCCGGTCCGTGGCCACGATCCTCAAGGCGGCGGGTCGCCTGAGCCGAGCCACGCTGGCGCTGGCCGATCATCGCCGACGGGTGGTCAGGGGTCGCGCGGCGTGAGCCGTCTCGGCTCGAACAACCCGCGCGACAACAACCTCCTCGCGCAAGTGTTGGGTTTTAGGTAGTCTCTAAATCCCAACAGCCGAGTGTCTGGAGCAGGTGCGTGAGGGTTTCGCCGTACGCCGATCCCGACGTCGCCCGCGCGGCCCTGCGACAGATCGCCGACACGACTCTCGCCCTGCTGAGCTCAGGTCAGATCCCTCCGGAGTCAGAGCGTGCGCACCTTGACTTCAAGGAAGAGGCCGGTCGCCGCGGCCGGGGCGGCGTCCTGCTCCCCGGCGAGGAGCGAAACCCAGCGGCGGCGGACGGGCTCGCGGACGCCGTCGCGTGCATGTCCAACAGCCCCGGTGGGGGTGTGCTCGTCGTGGGGATCGAGGACCGCACCGGACAGCTTCTCGGGACCGCCCTCGACGCCGAGTGGCTCCGCCACCGCATCTGGGAGCGCGTCGACGTCGCGCCCGCTGTCGAGCCACGCACCGTCGGGGGTGTGCGCCTGCTCCTGGTGTTCGTGGCTGAGTCGCGTGAGCCCGTCGAAGACACCGCTGGCAACGTCCGCTGGCGGGTCGGCGATCACTGCGTGCCCGTTGACCGCTCCGAGTGGTGGTTGCAGCGCCAGGAACGCTCGGCGCAGGACCCGCTTGCCGCAGCGTCCACGCGACGGGTCCAGGACATCGGCCCCGCCACGATGGTTCTCGTTCGACGCTACGCGGACGAGCGCGCCGAGGAGCAGCTCAGCGACCACGACCTCCTGGTCCGCCTCGGTGCGCTGCGCCCCGATGGGCTGCTCACCCGAGCTGCGGCCCGGCTCCTGTGCCCGAGCGATGCCACGGACGTGTCAGTGACGGTCCTGGACGTCGAGGGAGGCGACGTCCTGTCCGCGCCGCCGGACCTGCAAGGACGCAGCGTGCTCGAGCAGCTCGCAGTCACGGAGGAGCGGCTGGACGTCGTCAACACGGCAGTTCCGATCCGCGCGGGTTTCAGCGAGACGCCCGTGCGCTCGCTCCCACCGCTCGCTGTGCGCGAAGCCCTGTGCAACGCGCTGGTTCATCGGGAGTGGATGACCCCAGACCCCGTGGACGTGGTCTGGGTCCAGGCCGACGCCACTCTCACGGTCACCAGTCCCGGTGGCTTCGCCGGTCAGATCACCCCGCAGAACGCCCTCACCGAGCGCTTCGCCCGCTCCCCCGCGCTGGCCGACCTGTTCCGCGCGGTGCGACTCGTGGAGAAGCAGGGCCTCGGCGTCGATCGCATGGTGCGCGACATGGTCAGCCTTGGGCACCGCCCGCCCCGGATAAGCCAGGCAGCCGGGCCACGCATCCGGGTCCGGCTTGTCGGAGGGCCGCCGGTCGTGCCGGTGATGGAGCTCGTCTCCCGCCTGCTGCCGGACGTCCGGCGTCGCGACGTGCGCGTCGCGCTCGTCCTGCACACCCTCATGACCGAGCCGTACGTCGTGCCGACCATGCTCGTGCCGGTGCTGCAGCGCGTTTCCGAAGAGTGCCTGGACGCGCTGCACGCCGCAGCGGACAGCCGCATAGGCGAGCAGCCGCTCGTGACCACCCACAAGGACGCCTGGGTGCTCTCACCCGCGGCCCTGGAGGTCGTGGAGCGCGGCACTGGCCGCCTAGACGGTCTGCAGCGCCGGGGACTGCTCCTGCACCGCAGGGCCTCGTCCGCCGAGCGCATCGCGTCCTGCTGGCTGCGCGAGCACAACACCATGACGAGCGGTGACGCTGCCGTGCTGTCAGGGCTCACCCCAGCCGGGACGCTGCGCCAGCTCGAGCGCCTCGAGGCCGAGGACGTCCTACGTCGAGGGTCGGGACGTGGACGCGGCGCCCACTTCGTGACGGGGCCCGCCTGGCGAGCGGCCCCCCTCCCTGCGCCCTTGCTGTCCGACCCCGCCACTACGGTCGACACTCGACCGGAGGGCAATGAGTGACGAGCACCACCACCACGTCGTACGACGTCCGTGCTCGCCTCGAGGACCTGCTCGAGCGGGACCTGCTGGGGCCCTGGGACGGGCCTGACGAGGAACTCCCGCCGGGCTCCTCCCCCGGGGAGCGCTACCTCCTGGGACGGCTCGTGCCGCGACGGCACGAGGGCGACGAGCCGGCGACCGACGTCGAGACACCCGAGGACGATGGCGTCGAGGACCGTCCCGAACTTGTCGCGGACGAGGGGATCGGGCTCGAGGGCGACGACGAGCGGCCCTCGACCGCAGCGGTGCGCACCCGCACGATGGCGGCGTCCTCGCTCGGGCTGTCGTTCACCGTCCCGCCTGATGTCGACGTCGTACTGGTCACGGCGTCCTGGGGCCGATACGAGAAAACCGCGTCCGAGCACCACGAGACGCCGCAGGGCCGCAAGGCCCGGGTGTGGCGGCGGGCATCTGCCGGCGGCGAGGTCGAGGTCCGTCTCGAGGACGAGGGGAAGGGCAAGGCGGTTCCGGACGGACACCAGGAGGGTGTCCTGCTCCGCTGGACGGTGCGACACCGCCAGGACCGCCGCATCGTCGAGGTGTTCCTGCTCAATGAGCAGCCCGACCCGCCCGGCAACCCGGACGCGCACCGGCTCTTCCAAGCCGGGCTGACCGTCACCGCGCTCGACGGCAACTCGGCCGTACTCGCCGGCCACAACGACCCCCAGCTGCCCGAGCTGCGCCGCGACCGAGACCCCGAGCTGCGCCTGCTCGCCATGCAGCACCGCCGACAGCGCCTGTTTTCTACGGGGCGGCAGTGCGCCGTCGACGCCGAGATGCGCCCGGACGAGGACCGGGCCTGGCGCCTGCGCACTACCTGCTTCCCAGTCGCCGAGGTCGCACTCGTGCAGCCTGGTGACCCTGCCGACATGCCGGGGCTCGAGACCGACATGGCCCGACTTGGCAGCCCGGAGCTGTCCCCCGACGACCTGGAGGCGGCGCTTCGGCCCCTGGCCGACGGGTACACCGCGTGGCTCGACACCCAGCGTGCCCGACTGGACGTCGAGCCCGAGCTCGCGCGCTACCGCGACGTCGCCGAGCCCGCCCTCGATCGCGCCGGCGAGGTCGCCGAGCGGCTCGGCCGTGCCATCGACCTGCTGCGTCAGGACGCGGTCGCCCGGGAAGCCTTCCGGTTCGCCAACCAGGCGATGGCCGGTCAGCGCGCCCGCAGCGAGCTCGTACGCGAGCGTGCCGCCCACCCCGAGGCGACCGTGCGGAGCCTGGAGCGCCGCTTCGACGACCCGCGCTTCCGGTCGTGGCGCCCGTTCCAGCTCGCCTTCGTCCTGCTGTGCCTGCCCGGCCTCACCGACCCCGGTCACGTCGATGCCGATCGGGGGCCGCTCATGAAGGGCCGCGGGCAGCTGTTGTTCTTCCCGACCGGTGGCGGTAAGACCGAGGCCTACCTCGGCCTTACCGCCTACACCCTCGCGATCCGTCGCCTGCAGGGCGTGGTCGGCTCGGGCTCCGAGGCCCGCGACGGCAGCCGGGGCGTCGCGGTGCTCATGCGCTACACACTGCGCCTGCTCACCGCCCAGCAGTTCCAGCGAGCCACCGCCCTGATCGCCGCGTGCGAGCTGCTGCGCATCGAACGCACGGAGGCTGGTGACCTGCGCTGGGGCACCGAACCCATGCGGATCGGGCTGTGGGTCGGCTCCAGCGTCACGCCCAACAACTTCGACGAAGCGACCCGGCAGCTCGAGGACGCCGCTTCCCGGGCCGGCGAGGGGCAGGTGGGCGGGCTGCTGCAGTTCGCCACGTGCCCGTGGTGCGGCACCCCCCTCGACCTCGGACGCGACGCCACGGCCGACAAGCTTCACCGGCGCATACGCCTGTTCTGCGGTGACGGGGACGGCCGGTGCCCGTTCTCACGCACCCGCTCAGCCGATGGCCTGCCCGCCGTGCTCGTCGACGAAGAGATCTACCGGCTCACCCCCGACCTCGTCATCGCGACCGTCGACAAGTTCGCCGCCCTGCCGTGGCGGTCCAGCACCGCCCACCTGTTCGGCCTGGTCAGTTCGCACTGCGAGCGCCACGGCTGGCGCAGCCCCGACACCGAGGACTGGTGCAAGGACGGCGGTCATCCCAAGGCCGGCCCCCTGCCCGCCGCGCGTCCCGAAGACGTCGAGCCACTGCGTCCACCCGACCTCATCATCCAGGACGAGCTGCACCTGATCTCCGACGCGCTTGGCTCGATGGTCGGGCTCTACGAGACGGTCATCGACCGGCTCTGCACCCGCAGCCAGGACGGCACGCCCGTGCGCCCCGTCCTCGTCGCCTCGACCGCGACGGTGCGCCGAGCCGCCGCCCAGGTCCGCGAGGTCTTCGCCCGCGACCTCTGCGTGTTCCCGCCCCCCGTGCTGGACGCCGGAGACACGTTCTTCTCCCGGCGCGTGGCGAGCTCACCGACGACCCCTGGCCGCCGCTACCGCGGGATCATGGCTCCCGGCGAGCGCTTGACTGCCGTCGAGATCCGGGTCATGACCGCGCTGCTGGAGTTCGGCCAGCTGCTGCTGGACGAGCACGGCGAGCCCGCAGATCCCTACTGCACCGTCGTCGACTACTTCACGAGCACCCGCGAGCTCGCCGGTATGCGACGCCTGGTCGAGGATGACGTGACCGACCGGCTCGGGCGCCGCGAAGCGCTCGTCCGGCGCCGCTCTCCCACGGTGTCCGAGCTGACCAGCCGGATGAACAGCGGCAAGATTACCCAATCCTTGGCCGACCTCGACCGGCGCTTCGAGCCAGAGCAGGACAGCAGCGACGGGCTGGCGAGGTTGCGCCAGCTGCGCAAGGACGACAAGGTGACGTACGACCGGGTGGTCCGCCACCGGTTCCTGCGACCGGTCGACGTGCTGCTCGCGACCTCGATGCTCCAGGTCGGAGTGGACGTTCAGAGGCTGGGACTCATGGTCGTGACCGGCCAGCCCAAGAACATGGCGGAGTACATCCAGGCCAGTTCCCGCGTCGGTCGTGACGCGCAGCGGCCCGGGCTCGTGGTGACGATCTACCAGTGGAGCCGGCCGCGCGACCTGGCGCACTACGAGCACTTCGCCTACGAACACGCGACGTTCGGCCGGAGGGTCGAGGGCCTGACGACGACCCCGTTCAGCGAGCGCGCCCTCGACCGAGGGCTGACGGGGGTCCTCGTAGGGGCGCTACGGCTGGCCTCGGCGCAGTCCCGGCCCAACCTGGGAGCGCACACCCGACCGCTGGACTCTCCCGTCGTCGTCGAACTGCTACGGGCGATGCACGACCGGGCCGCGCTGTCTAGCGACTCGGCCCCCCTGGGTCTGGCCGCGCTGACCCAGGCACAGGAGCGGGTCGACGCCTGGGTGGCCAAGCGGGCCCGGCAACCTGCCGGCCAGCTGGGCTATGTCGCCGGCGCGCAGGCCGCGGCCGGCCTGCTCAAAGAGCCCGACGAGGTGCCGTGGCAGATGTGGAGCGCGCCACGGAGCCTTCGCGACGTCGAGCCGGAGGTGCTGCTGCAGCTGCGGCGCGATGACCCGACCTGGGTGGACGCACCGACCTGGGACTTCTCGCCGAAGGGAGACGACCAGTGACCCGCACCAGCAAGCCGGAGCCTTCGCGCATAGGCTCGGCAAGGCCGAGCCAACTCATGACGACCTCGGGCGTCGGGGCCGTCGTTGACCTGCCTGGACTGAGCGTGATCGTCCGAGGCTTGGAGTTCTGGCAGGGCGGAGGAACGCTCGTCTCCGAGCCACGGCTCCTCGAGCAGGTCCAACGCTCTCTCCCCGGAGCCGGGGTCACCCAGCTGCGGGCGGCCCCGTCTGATCCCGGGTCCTCCGACGACCCGTACACCCGCATCGGGGTCCCGGTGACGACGTTCCCCCGCTGGCTGCGCTGCCCGGCCTGCCACCAGGTCTGGCCGATCGACGGCACCGACCAGTTCGCGCTGCACCACCGCTGGGGACGGCGGCCAGACCTGGCCAAGTGGACGCACACCCAGTGCGGCAAGCAGTCGGTCGCGCCGTCCCGTCGACGGCCCTGCATTCCCGCGCGCTTCGTTGTCGTCTGCGAAAACGGACACCTGGACGAGTTCCCCTACGCCGCCTTCGTGCACGCCGGATCGACGAAGACCTGCGGCGGTGCCAAGCTCGAGATGCGCGACGCCGGCTCGACGCTCGGGCCGCGTGTCCTGATCACCTGTCTCGCCTGCGACACCAGGCGCAACATCTCCGACGCGTCGGGCACCAAGGGGGCGCACAACCTGCCGAGGTGCCGCGGCAGGCACCCGCACCTGCAGACCTTCAGCGCGTGTGACGCTCCGCTGAAACTCATGGTGCTGGGCGCCTCGAACCTGTGGTTCAGCGTCAGCGCGAGCGCGCTGCACCTGCCGCAGGAGGAGCCCGTTCTCGGCCTGTTGAATGATCACTGGGAAGTGCTGTCCGCGCAGCCCACGCCTGTCGTCCTGGCAGCCGTCGTCGCAGCGATCCCCGAGCTGGCAATGCTGCGCGACCGGAGCGCGAAGGAGCTGTGGGCGCTCGTTGAAGCGGAGAAGGCGCGGCGCAGCGATGCTGCGGATCCCCCTGCCGTCGAGCCCACCGATCTGCTGGACGAGGAGTGGTCCTTGCTCTGCCACCCCACGACCACCGATCACGACGGCGACTTCCTCGCCGAGCCCACTCCGATCCCGGCCGACTACACCGGATTGCTGGAACAGGTCGTGCAGGTCAAACGACTCCGTGAGGTGCAGGCGCTGCTCGGCTTCACCCGGGTCGAGGGCCCCGCCCCGGCCGAGATCGCGCCGGCCCGCATCGTGCGTTTGTCCGCCCCTGGTCGATCGTCCTGGGTGCCAGCCGTGGAGCGCCGCGGCGAGGGGCTGTTCCTGCAGCTGCGGGAAGAGCTCGTGGCCGAGTGGGTGACCAGGGTTGCCGAGCACCCGCACATCACCGCACTGCACGGAGCTCACGAGCGATGGCTGGTCAACCGCGACCTCGCGCCGCGACCGGACTTCCCGTTGCCGCGCTACCTGCTGCTGCACACGCTGTCCCACCTGCTCCTGCGGCAGGTGGCCCTGGAGTGCGGCTACTCCTCGGCGAGCATCCGCGAGCGGCTCTACGTCGGCACCACTGCCTCGCCCACCGCCGGGATCCTGCTGTCGACGGCCGCGAGCGACACCGAGGGGACGCTCGGCGGGCTGGTCGCCCTGGGCCAGGCGTCCTTCCTGGGACGCCTGCTCGAGGAGGCCCTTGCTGACGCGAGCACGTGCTCGTCCGACCCGCTGTGCGGCGAGCGCCTGCCGAGCAGCCCAAGCGACGTCCTGCACGCCGCAGCCTGCCACGCTTGCTTGTTCGCCTCGGAGACGTCGTGCGAGAGCGGCAACCGGTTCCTGCACCGTGGTGTCCTCGTCGACATCGTGCCGGGACTCACCCTGCTGTGAAGGACCTCGCCGCGACCTGGGTCCGAGATCTGCCTCGCCCGATGGTGCACGCCCTCGCCGACGCGCTGCTCGAGGGACCTGCTGCTCTCATCGCCCTGCAGAGCACGATCTCAGGCGGTTCTTCCTCGCACGCCGTGCTGCACGCGCTGAAGATCAGCAAACAGGGCGAGGGTCCCTACCTTGCCGGGGTGATGCACGGTCGGCTAGCCGCGATGACGGAGGCTCCAACCCTCACGCCGGTGTGGACGGGCCCGAGCAGCGCTCAGCCGGGAAAGCGCCTGACGGTCGCAGTCGTCGCCGATCTCGTCGCCGAAGCCATGCACGAGCTGTTACTTGTCAGCTACGCCGCCTACCCACCGGCATCGCTACGAGCGGCCCTGGATGCTGCCGGCGATCGAGGCGTCCTGGTCACGACCCTGCTGGAGAGCCCGCTCGACCGGCCCGGCTTCACCGGTCCCCCTGACCCGTTCCCAGGACTGGCCGGCCAACGGCTCCGCTGGCCTGCCGCCGACCGGCCGCCACACGCCTCGATGCACGCCAAGCTTCTGGTGGTGGATCGGCGCGTCGCCCTGATCGGGAGCGCCAACCTCACCGAAGCCGCGCTGGAGCGCAACCTAGAGTGCGGGGTACTGATCCGAGGCGGTGAGGTGCCGGGACTGCTCGCCGACCTCGTGCGGGGCAGCCTGGGAGCCTGACCCGGGAGTCCGGACACCCGTTCTGAGTGGACATGTCTCAGGGGGAGTCCGATGTGCTTAGAGCGCGCGCGGATAGGCGTCGTCAGTCCGTCCATTGGCCCATTTGACCAGCTTGACGGTCAGAATGAGCGTGACGGCGAGGGCGATCTGGTCGAGGCGTTGAGCGCTGAAGCGGTCGGTGTTGCGGCGTAGCTGGCCGAAGTTGGAGAACCAGGAGTTGGTGCGTTCGACGGGCCACCGCATTCCAAGGCTCAACGGCTTCTTCTTCTTGGCCTCGCCCTTGACGCGCTTCTTGGCGCAGACGACGTCGGCGCCGGGCTCGGATCGTGGGGCAAACGTGGGGCAGATCCGCCCCATGACTGCCCCACACGCCCCCTGGCGCAACCTGACAGCACCGGGCCGGACCGGTCCTGACCTGGGGTTATGCTTGAGCCCTGAACGCCGAACCGAGCGTCAGGCTGGTTTGTGATCCCGGTTGTCGCGGGTTCGAGCCCCGTCACTCACCCCACGACCTCAGGCGAGACGATCAGCCCGTCAGGTGAACGGCGACGTCGGCATGCAGCGCCGTCAGAGCACGGTCCAGGGTCATCAGTTGCCCTCCACGCGCTCGGGTGAGGGCGGCAAGGTAGGCGTCCGTCACCTGTCGATGTCCGACCACCCCGCGCAGATCGACGTTCTCGTACGCCTGGTCGTCGCTCCAGAAGACGTGTCGCTCGGACCCGGTCACCGAGCGGAGGACGGCGACGGCATCCGCGGCCGTGGATCCGGCCCGTAGCCACGTGCGCAGCAGGGCCCCCTGGGTGATCGGGCAGGTGGCGAGTTCGCCGTGCTCCCGAACCACTCCTCGACCACGTCGTGGTGCACGTGGTCGGCGACCGTCAGGGCGATCAGCACGTTGGCGTCGAGCAGGTCGCTCACCCCTCGTCGTCCAGCGACCGGACGTCTTCGCTGGCCATCACGCGGCCGAACACACCGACCTTGAGGCCGGTGCGCGGGCTGATGCTCACACGTATCGGGCCTTCGGTGCCGGGGTGCCGAGCCCGGCACGCAGGAGCCGGGTGACCACCTCGGTGAGCGACGTCCCGGCATCGCGGGCGATAGCGGTCGCGACGGCATGCAGGTCATCAGGCAGATCAACGGTGGTACGCACGCCGTTGGCAGTACATCGTGATGCAGCTCGCCAGCTTCTCCGCATCACGATGCGGCAAGCAGTGAGAACCGCAGTGCGGGTCGTGCCTGGTGCGTCACACCTCCGGGCCCCGAACAACATGGGATGCATCTCTCAGTAGGTCGGTTGACCCGGCATGGGAAACCGCGGCATGGCGGCGTTGCGCAGTTCCAGGATCTTGACGTGCACGGACGACACCCCAGGCAGGTGGTCGAAGCGCGAGAGCGGCAGGTCGCGTTGCGCCACCGAATCGAGCAGGATCGTGCCGTATCCCAAGATCCTGCCCAACGGCGATTCCAGCGCGTCGATGAACGCCACCGACGGCAAGGCCATCGAGGGGCTGTGCCTGGTCAGTACACCGTGCAAGCGGTAGATCCGCTTCCGGCTGACGACCAGGCGGTCCGTGCACCAGTCCGCGACGTCTTCGGCAAGCCAGAGCACGAGGCCGATGCCGGCAACGAGCGCCGCCGTGCCACCCGAAGCGACCAGCAGCAGGAGCGTCACCCCGGCCGCGATGAAGAATGACCTGCGCACGCCCGCATGCACCCGCTGGTGCGCCCACACCGCGACGCTGAACGCAAGAAGAACGACGAGCTGCGCAGTCGCGGCGGCTGTCGTCAACACGAGAAGACCGACCACCGTACGCAGCCCGGGGAGCCCGAGGGTGATCGGGTGACGGCGCACATCGAGAACGACCTCGTCGCCGGGCGCGAGACTCGGGTAACGGGCAGGAAGCGTGCGCGGCAGCGCGCTGAGTCGGCGCGACCAGGGGTCGGACATCGCGTCTCCTCGCGGCACGTGATCGCTGCTTTGCGCCACCGTAGTTGCTCCGACCGGAACTCACGGCTGCCGCGCCGGGCAAACTTCATCCCCGACACGCCTGTGGTTGAGGCGGCTGGGGCCCGGTCGGGCGCTAGTTTCCTGAGCAGAGCCATCGTGGCTGAACCGTGGGTCCGTCGTCTTCCGTCAGCTCGAGGCACCGAAGGGGTGAGGAACGATGAGTCTGAAGGCGATCGTCGTCGCGCTGTTGTTCGTCGTCGTCCTCGCCGGTGCGACCGGCGGCGAGGAGTCCGTGAGCCGCGTCGGGGACGCGCTGGGCCAGCTCGCGCACTGGATCAACGTCGCCTGGACCTCGATGACGGACTGATCGCTCAGGCGATCAGCAGTCCGGTCCCCGCGTTGAGGGTCCGCGCCGGGCAACCGGGCCGGCCGCCTATGGCGGCGCCAGCGGGAGGTCGTGCCGAGCCGCCCGCGCGAGTTCGGTCGGCAACGGCCAGGGGTTCGGCAGGCAGCCGTCCAGCTCGGTGCTCTGCTGCGACATCACCAGCGCCGGCTCTCCCGGCACCGGGCACTGCGGCGCCGGCGGGTGGCGCTGCCCGAGCAGGTGGCCGAACTCGTGGTTGACCAGCATCTGCCGGTACGTCGCGAGATCGCCCGTCCACTCCGGTGTCGCCGTCCGCCAACGGTCGGCGTTGATCGCGACGACGGGCCCGTTCTGACAGGAGTACTTCCCGAAGGTGTCATAGGGCAGGCACAGCCGGTCCACCTCCGCCGCCTCGGCCAGCACGACGACGTACGGCGCGTCCTCGGTGCGGACCAGCCGGAAGCCGGCGCCCTGCCAGCCGCGCGGGTCGCCCAGCGTGCGGACGACGACACCAGCACCGGTCCACCCCAGCCGGCGAACAGGGCCGGCTCGCTCCGGAGATCCTCGGCTCACCGTCAGAAGCGAGTGGCCGTGACCACCGTGCATTTCAGCTTGTCCGGCGTCCCGTCC
>JAABUN010003842.1_pt1 | contig 22015 bp, 21 predicted proteins | sample 5559311 | NCBI WGS metagenome assembly JAABUN01 (sample SAMN10711877, study PRJNA513370) | rock metagenome | isolation source: Antarctica rocks | place: Antarctica: Victoria Land, Siegfried Peak sud
TCGACCGCACCCACTGCTCCAGCTTCGGCTTATCGCCGTCCCTCAACACCAAAGCCGCCGCTGTCCGATTGGCCATGCCTTAACCATCTCACGCAAACGTAACACTATTAACACGACACGCCACTAGCGCTGGAACTGCCCCCAGTGTTACCTTGGTCACACTTGCTGAGCACTTGGTTGATCCGTATCCATCCTGAGTTCAGCGAAGGGCTTACACACACCATGCCGCGTAGTCTGAAAACTATTTTTCTTGGTGCTGCCATGACATCGGTTCTTCTCCTGGCCACCACCCCCGTCGCGAACGCCGCGCCCTTTCCCGAGTTGCGTATGGCGGATAACTATGCTCACGCATGGTGCTTTGGAGAGACCCTTCCTAAAGACCAACAAGATGTAATTTTTTACGCTAGTGACCGAATCGACGCCATCCCCATAATGGATACGTACGGTCAGACCTGTCGGTCGGGCACTGACGTCTACTTTTATGACAAGGACCTCGACGGTTTACGGGGCGGCTACATTTGTACTACCGTGGGTCCCAATGGCCGTTGCGCCTACGGCGCTATCTACATTGACTTTGCGTATCTAGACAGCGATCCCCCCGCAAGTCGTGTTTGGCATAACCGCCGCAAAACTGCTGTTCATGAATTCGGACACTCGATTGGCTTTGATCATCACTCACCTGGGTATCACGATTGCCCTATGCTTCAAGGTCGGGTTCCTGACGATCATTACAAGTGGCGGTATTTTCCCGTTCACGACGCAGACCACGTCAACGCCGCCTACTAAGCGCGGGGCCTAGCAACGAAGGGAAGATGTGTAGATGCTTGAAAAAATTCTTGCGACCGCGGTGGCTGCTAGCGTTATTACGGTTCTCGGCGCTTGCTCAACTACAATTCCAGCGGTGGCACCAGCGTCTGAACCGGACAACTCTGCCGCTGAGTTCGTCGCTGCACTCGGTGACGGGCAATCATGGGATTTTGACCCTAAGATCTCGCCGGCAGCCGCCCTCCTCTCTCGTGACTTCGTCGTAACGGGCCAACTAGCAGACGTTGTTGCGGGGTCCAACGTCTTTATTGACCCAGCTGAAAAGCAGCACGGGGGCACAGGCGTGCCGTCTGTAGTGCTTATTGTCGACATCAAACGTACTCTCAAGGCGGCTCACAGTTTTCCGAACAACCGGGCCTACATCGAAATTCCAATATCTGGAATCGCGAACGTGGACCGATGGCTTGCAACAACTCCAAACCTTCAGGTAGCCGCCATGGGAAAAGCCTCGACTATCCAGCCGGCTCAGCCGACAGATGAGTTGCCGGCTGATGCGACCCGGCAGGCAGCTAGGGGGGATGGCCTCTGGCTTCAAGGGCCCGCTGATGCGACCATGCTAAACCCATTCGCAACCGTAGATATTTTGCCAGTGCTTTGGGAAGGCGCTGACACCGTAGACGAGTTTGGGAATGTGGTTGCCGCAGCGAAGTAGTAGGCGGCTGCCCCTACCTACGGTCTGAGATCAGTTTGCCACTTGATGCGAGATACATTCCTCCCATCGATCTTTCTAGAGTGGGGCCCGTTTCACTCGAAATCCTCAATGCTCAATCTCCCAGACCGTAGCTCGGGACCGTCATCTCGACGGATCCTCTCGGCGCTGCCCATTCCACGCGCCGGCGAAGAGTCGTGGAGTTACCTAGGTGGATACTTGCCTGGGCCAATAGCTGTCCGGGTTGGGCGTTTGCTGGTGCGGCGCCGGGTCTGGAATGATTCGGAACACGCCGGTCCCACCAACGCTGCCAGAGCCACAGCGGTGACCCTGAGACCGCGACAGGGATTCCGCGCGGAATCACTCGCCGGTTTCGACACACCAGGCCTGAAGGGCTCCACGCGCCGGAGATCGCCATGTGGTGTCTTCTCCCCCTTCATCGAGCGTGGTCCAGACCCCGGCCCACCCTCGTTCTCGTTCCACGGCCGGCCTGATTGGACGCTGGTCGGCCAGGACGACAGCCTGGTCGCGAAGTTCGGCCTCACCACCGCCGGCTCGGCCCACCGGACCGAGAAGGTGGTCCGCGGCTTCAACGACGGGCTGCCGATCGAAGCCTTCGTGCACCGCTGGCAGACCACCCACACGGAGTCCTCCACCGACAGCAACGGCAGTTCCCAGACCCGTACGGTCACCGACCACCACAGCGAAGTCGTCACTGCCGTCCTGCTGCCGTTCGACTTCCCGCCGCTGGCGGTCGGGATGGGAGCCTTCAGCGGGGGCGGCCGAGGTGGGCAGAAGGTGCGCTTCGAAAGTGCGGAGTTCAACGGCTATTCGCAGTTGAGCGTGGTGGCTTGCTGATTCAAGGGTGAGCGTCGGCGTGTTTGCCGGGCGCTGCGTAGGAGGATACGGGCTTGGTAGTGGTGATGGTTGCGGTAGCCGCGTCCGGTCCGTTTGATCTGCTTGATCGCGGTGTTCGCGGCTTCGGTTTTCGCGTTCGTCACGCGGGTCTCGATGAACGTCTCGGTCTCGTCCCACCAGGCGTTGATCGTGTTCCACAGCTTCCAGCACTCAGCCATGTCCGCAGCCAGGACGGCGATACCGAGACGACCACGGGCGGTGGCCGCCGCGCCGAGGTCCTCGCTGGCGAGCAGGATCCGGAGGTGTTCCTTAACACCCCACGCGGCGCCGGGCTCGTCGGTGGGATCATCGTGGGCGAAGACCTCGAAGAGCCTGTCCAGGGCGCGTTCGCTGAGCCGGTCGCCAGCACGAAGCAGCAGGAGGCGGTGGGCCCAGGCAGGGTTGTCTTTGCGGCCACGGTGGCCCAGCTGCTCACGGGCCACACGTTGACGGACCTGGGTCAGCATCAGGTTCGCGAGCTGGACCAGGTGGAAGTGATCGACACTGACCCGTGCCTTCGGTAGCTGACGGGTCACGGTCGCACGAAACGCGGCGGAGGGGTCAATAGCGACGACCTCGACCCGTGCCCGCCACGCCAGCGAACGGGCGGCCAGCCAGGTGCTGACCGCGAGAGAGTCACGCCCGTCAACGACGCCGATCACCTGCCCAGTCTGAAGATTCACCAACGTCGTCATCCACGGCTCGACCCGCGTCCACCCACTCGACTCGGGGTCACGAAAGAACCTCACCGTGCGGAACCTGTGCTCATCGACACCGAGCAACCGCACCCAGATGTTGTCGACGTCAGGCAACGTGAGCACGGCCGCGTTGACGACATCCTGCACCGTCCACCACGCCACCTTGAACGCGGCAGCGACCTCGTCAACAGCCCGACCCGACCCGATCACCGCGTCCAGGACCGCAGCCGGAGCCGGGTCAAGACCCGGGCCCGGAAAGGGAGCTGGTCACTGACCTGCACGAACGTCCGCCGGGCGCATTCAGGCTCGACACACAGCCACCGTGGCTTACGCACGACGACCTCGACAACCCCACCACCATGCCCGTGCCCGGTCCCACCGACCGGGACGTCGCTGACGCGCTGCCGGGTCCAGGCGTGCACCCGAGTCGAGACAACACCACAGTCCGGGCAGCCCTCGTCGCGTTCGTTGGCCTGGACGACCACCCGGCGACCGCCACTGGGCAGGTCGACCGCGTCGATCACGGTGTATCCGGGCAGGTTGAAGATCAGACTCGCAGCATCACGCGCAGGCGCAGACTGCGGCCACGTAGGCTCGCTCAAGGCTCGTGTCCTTCTGGGTTGGTGTTTCAGCAACACCCATCATCAGCAAGGGCACGAGCCACCTTGCGGAACGACACGACCACGCTCAACTACGAAGAGCCAGTTCAAAGACCTGTTCGGGGTGCGGACCGACCGCCCCAGATTCGCCTATGACGTGATCCACCCGCGCACGATGGAATTCTTGATGACCGTCCGGCCGCCGGGGTTCTGGATCGACAACCGTTCGATGCGCTTCCAGCTGGCCGTGCACGACACCCAGCTCATCGGGACCTGCGCGGACTTCGCCCACGACTTCTTCGGCCGGGTCCCGTCCTTCGTCTGGGACAACCTGCAGGTGACGCCACCGCGGTTCCGGATGTCCAACCTGCCGGGGCCCACGACGTGATCGCCGATCTGCAGGTGCACGTCCAGTTACCGGAGGGCGGCGGCGCGTTCTGGTCCGTGGCCGACGACCTCGAGGCGGAGACCCGTCGGGGGTGGCCGCCCGCGGCGCCGAGCTTCTCTGTCACGGTGGCGGCTGGGTCACCTTCCGGGATCCGGCCGACCTGGCTGTTCTGCGCGACCCGGAACCCCCCCGACGCGCCCTGACTCAGAGACCGGCCAGCGCCGGACGGATCTCGACGTCGCCGGAGACCAGCTCGAACTGGGCCCGGACGGCGGCCCCGCTGAGCAGCACCTCGACGACGACGGCCGCGACGTCGGCCCGCGGGATCGAGCCGCTCCCGGCCGTCTCGGCGACCTGGACGCGCCCGGTCGGCGGGTCGTCGGTCAGCCCGCCGGGGCGGATGATGGTCCAGTCCAGGTCCCGGGAGCGTAGGGCGGTGTCGGCCTCACTCTTGGCCCGCAGGTAGACCTGGAAGACCTCGTCGGACTCCGGGTCGAAACTGTCTGCACTGATCGCGGAGATCATCACGTAGCGGCGGATCCCGGCCCGCGCGGCTGCGTCGGCCAGCAGCACGGCAGCATCCCGGTCCACCGTGAGCTTGCGCGCGGCTCCGCTGGACGGGCCCCCACCGGCCGCGAAGACGACGGCATCGGCGCCGGCGAGAGCCGCAGCCAGAGCCTCGAGGTCGACGTGCTCGAGGTCGAGCACCAGGGTCTCGGCTCCCACCGCGGCCAGGTCTGCGGTCTGGTCGGCGGACCGTACGATCCCGACGGCCTCGTGCCCGGCCTCGGTCAGCAGCCGCTCGACGATCAGGGCGATCTGGCCGTGCCCTCCAGCAATCACCACCCGCATGTCAGGTCCCCTCAGAACTCGTGCCCGGCGCCGCCGCGCAGGTCCACCAGCCGGGTGCTGGTCATCTCGCCCACCCGGTTCCGGATCAGCCCACGGCCGCGGTCACTCAGGAGCTCGTCGTGGATGGCAAAGCCCTCCAGCGCGCCGACCGCCCGGACAAAGTCGATCGTCTCCTTCATCGCCGCCCACGGCCCGTACGCCGGCATCGCCAGGACGTCGACCCCTCCGGGCGCGGTGTCGTACGCGTCGCCGGGGTGGAAGAAGGTGGGCTGGCCCTCCGAGCGCAGCACATAGCCGACGTTGCCGATCTGGGGCAGGTCGCGATGGATCACGGCGTGCCGCCCACCCACCCCGGTGATCAACAGGTCACCGACCGTGGTCTGCTCCTCGGCCGCTAGGGCGCGGGCGTGGCCCAGCGCCGGCAGGGTGCCGTCGGCGACCTGGCCCAGGATCGAGGGCTCGACGAACACCTTCGCGTCCGGGTTGGCGGCGAGCAGGGCCGGCACGTGCTCGGGGTCGAGGTGGTCGGGGTGCAGGTGCGTCACGAGGATCGCGTCGAGATCGGTGAGCCCGTGCCACGCGTCGGAGAAGGCGCCCGGGTCGAACAGGATCCGGGCCGCGTCGGTCTGCACGAGCACGGCGGAATGTCCCAGATGCGCGATCAACATGGTGCCACCGTATGACAGCACCGAGATAGCGTGCAGGCGTGGGCAGCCCATCGGCGCCGGGTGATCGCCTAGGTGACGCAGGAGGTTGGCGGCGACCAGATGGCCCAGGGCATCGCTGCCTGGGGATACGCCTTCGGCACCATGACGGCGAGCTTCGGACACGTCCTGCTGACCTCGTCGCTGGACCTGGTGGTGTGGCCGGTGGTGCTGTCGCCGGCCAGCGAGCGTGCGGCTAGCGGAGCAGCTCCCCCACGACTCGGCCCGCCTCGGCCGCCTCCGCCGTGGTCACGTCGAGATGCGTGACGGCCCGGATCATGAAGGGGCCCAGCGCGGATACCCGTACGCCGCGCTCCGCCGCCGCGGCCGCGATCGGACCGGCAGGTGCGGTGCCGGTGTCGACCACGACGATGTTGGTGGCCAGGGATTGGATGTCGACGGCAGCGGGCGCGTGCTCGATGACCGCCTCGGCGAAGGCCCGGGCCGCCGTGTGGTCGTCCACCAGCCGTTCGAGGTGGTGGTCCAGCGCGTACAGCGCAGCCGCGGCGAGCATCCCGGCCTGCCGCCAGCCGCCGCCAAGCCGCTTGCGCTGCACCCGGGCCCGGGTGACGTTGGCCGCGCTGGAGACCAGCACCGAACCCACGGGCGCCCCCATGCCCTTGGAGAAGCAGACGCTGACCGTGTCGAACAGCCGGCCGTACGTCTCCAAGGCCACCCCGGTGGCCACGTGCGCGTTCCACAACCGCGCCCCGTCCAGGTGGTAGGCGATCCCGGTGGCCCGGCAGAGCTCCCCGACGGCCTGCAGCTGTTCGAGGTCCTGGACCGTGCCGCCGCCGAAGTTGTGGGTGTTCTCCACGGCGACCGCAGCTGTAGACACCAGGTAGGGCCCGGCATCGGGGGAGATGATCCGACGCACCCGGTCCACGTCCAGCCGGCCCCGCTCGGAGGGGAAGGTTCGCATGGTCAGCCCGTGCACCGCAGCGTGCGCCCCCATCTCCGCGCGGGCGATGTGCGCCCCGACGTCGCAGAGGACCTCCTGCCCGGGCTCGACCAGCAGCCGTACGCCGAGCAGGTTGGCCAGCGACCCGGTGGCGCAGAACAGCCCGGCCTCGTGACCGAGCAGCCGCGCCGTACGTGCCTCCAGCTCGTGCACCGTGGGGTCCTCGTCGTAGACGTCGTCGCCCACCGGCGCCGCCAGCATCGCCTCCCGCATGGCTGGGGTCGGCTTGGTCACGGTGTCAGAGCGCAGATCGATCACCCCGCAGTTGTACCCGCCGCCTGCACGACCGGTGAGCCGGTATCGCGGTGTGGGCGTACTCGGCCAGCGGCGCCACCTCCCCGATCAGCGGGTCGTCGTCGCGTAAGCCAAAACTCCAGGCGCGTGCGAGCCGGGTCAGGCGGTGCGGGGCTGGGGCTCGACGCTGGTGTGGGCCAGCGTGGTTTGCCAGATGGCGTGCGCGTACGCAGTTCTGCCGAGGTTGAGGGTGCCGTGGTTGGTGACGAGGTAGATCCACCCGTGGGGTGATCGCCACAGATAGGTGCCGGGGTCGGGTTGTCGTTTCTGCCAGCGGCCGTGCGTGGCGGCGCGGTGGCTTGATCTTGCTAGCGGTCCGAGGTTCGTCACGCTGGTTTGACCGGGTGGGCCGCCGCCGTGTTGGTAGGCGAGGGTGTGGTCGAGGTCCATCGATGCGCTGGTGCAGGTGCCGTAGGGAAACACGTCGGCGAAGGTGCGGTAGCGGACGGCGTCGCGGACCCGTTGCGGGATCTCGTAGCCGTCGACCGGCGGGACCTGGTCGGGGTTGGAGATCGGGACGATCTTGATCGGACAGCCGGTGTCGGCCAGGAACTCCACGAGCTGGGTGAAGGTGAGCAGGTCATCACCATTGTCGGGCCGGACCAGCCCATCACCGGGCTGTCGGGTGGGGTCGTCGTTGCCAAACATCGTGTCGGACAGGTGGTAGTGCAGGACGACCTTCGGCCGAGCCGCGACGGGGTCGTACCGGACGGGCGGGTTCAGGTCCAACCCGGACTTGTCGGCTGCCCCCTCATCCACATCATCAGCAGCCGGTGTCTGAGCGGTTGCCTCGTCCGCATCGCCGCGATTATGGCCGTCGGGCTCTTGCTCGTCCGGGTCGTAGTCTTCGGCGGGTTCGGGTTGGCCGGTGGGGTCGGTGCGGTGGTCGAGAAGGAGTTGCAACGCCCGGCCGGGTTGAGCGAGGAGGCTGATTGCTTTGGACCGGCGGATCTCGACCGGGCTGTCGTCGCCGCGGGTTCTGAGGATGTCAGCGAGCCGGTTGATGGTGGCCATGAACAGGTTCACCTCACCGGAGGTCGCACGGGCGACGATGACCTTCAAGCCATGCTCGGACTTGGTCGCGTAGACGGTCCGTTCGGTGCGAGCTCGCTCCTCGCGTTCCCGGGCCAGTGCGGGGTCGGCGGCAATGATCGCCGCAGTGAGGATCTTGAGCATTCGCGGCCACGGCAGCATTCCCAGATAGCCGGCGAGCGCTTCGTCGATGTCGTCGGCGGCGTCCGGGGGAAGGTGCCGGGTCTGCTCGGCGACCTTCCTCGCCTGCCACGCCCGCACCTGCCCGGCTTGGACTTGGGTCCAGATGCGGGGGAAGCGGTGGCGCAGGTCGAGAGCGTCAGCGATCAGGCACCAGCCTGAGGCCATCCCCACCCCCTGCAGGGCGCCGAACTCGTGTGCCGCATATTCGGACACGTCCGGGGTGCCCTCACCGCCGGCCGCCCGGCTTCGGTGAACCAGCGGGGCGTAGTCCTGGTCGGGGTCGGCATCATGCAGGTCAGCCCAGGCGGCGGCCAGGACGAGGACCCGGTTCTCGTGTCGGACCAGGTCACGGTGGTTGGTCTCGATCAGCGTGGCGAGCTCGGTGCCGGTACCCCGGTCGTACTCAGCGACGTTATCGAACATGTGTCCTATTCTAACGGCTCAAAACCGCACTTGACGAGGGATTTCAGTATGTTTTCCAGACCTGTCGAAATGAGGCCGGCAAACCGGCGAGAACCTCCAACGAGACGTTAGAAGGACAGGTTCTCGAACGCCTGAACGGGGTTGGTCCGCCGGATCCGGCCGGTGGTGAGCCGCTCGGCCACCAGGAAGGCGAGCTCGAGGGACTGGTTGCGGTTCAGCCGCGGGTCGCACAGCGTCTCGTAGCGGTTGACCAGATCGGCCTCGACGAGGTCGTCGCTGCCACCCACGCACTCGGTCACGTCGTCCCCGGTGAGCTCCACGTGGACGCCCCCGGGCCAGGTGCCGAGCTCTTCGTGCACGTCGAAGAACCCGTTCAGCTCCTCGACCACATCCGAGAACGCCCGGGTCTTGTAGCCATTGCGCGCTTCGAAGGTGTTGCCGTGCATCGGGTCGCAGATCCAGGCCACCTGGCGCCCGCTGGCGGTGACCTTGGCCACCACCTCGGGCAGGATGTCACGGATCTTGCCGGCACCCATCCGGGTGATAAAGGTGATCCGTCCCGCCTCGTGGTCGGGATCCAGCCGGTCGGCCAGCTCGAGCGCGGTGTCAGCGGTGGTCGAGGGTCCCAGCTTGACCCCGAGCGGATTGCGTACGTGCCGCAGCAGCTCGACGTGCGCCCCCTCCAGCTGACGGGTCCGCTCCCCGATCCAGAGGAAGTGGCCGGAGGTGCCGTACGGCTGCTGGGTCCGGGAGTCGATCCGGGTGAGCGCGTGCTCGTACTCCATGATCAGCGCCTCGTGGCTGGAGTAGAAGTCGACCGTACGGAAGGCGTCGTCGTCGATGCCGCAGGCCACCATGAACGCCAGCGCCCGGTCGATCTCGTCGGCGAGGGTCTGGTATTGGACCCCGGCTGAGGAGTTGGCCACGAAGTCGGCGTTCCAGCTGTGCACGCTGCGCAGGTGGGCGAAGCCGCCGGTGACGAAGGCCCGGGTCAGGTTGAGGGTGGCGGCGGAGGCGTTGTAGACCCCGAGCAGCCGCTGCGGGTCGGGCCGACGGGACTTCGGGGTGAAGTCGAAGCCGTTGACCGCGTCGCCGCGGTAGGCCGGCAGGGCGACACCGTTGCGGGTCTCGGACCCGGAGCTGCGCGGCTTGGCGTACTGGCCGGCCATCCGGCCGATCTTCACGATCGGGACCTGTGCGGCGTAGGTGAGCACCACGGCCATCGACAGCAGGGTGCGGAGCTTGCCCTGGATGTTGGCTGCGGTGACCCCGTCGAAGGTCTCGGCGCAGTCGCCGCCCTGCAGGATGAAGGCTTCACCGGCGGCGACGCTGGCCATCTTGGTCCGCAGCCGGTCGCACTCGGCCGCGAAGACCAGCGGCGGGAGCAGGCGGAGCTTGCCGATCACGTCTTCGAGCTCGGCGGGGTCGTCATAAGTCGGCTGCTGGAGCGGGTTCAGCGCGTGCAGCGCATCCAGCGTGGGGACCTGGGACGACACGGACACCCCGACACTCTAAGCGCACCGCCAGCATCCGAGCCTGGATTTCAGCGCTTGGTACACGCTCGGGTGAGAGGATCGCCGCTATGGCGAACACGACCTACGTCCTGGTTCCCGGTGCCGGTGGCAACCCCCGCTACTGGTCTCGGGTGCTCCCCCTGGTGGGCCCAGGTGGGCCAGCCGAAAGCCGTGCGCGAGAACGACATCCGCGCCGGCCGCGACCCGGACGACGATCCGGCCGAGTCCCTGTTCGGGGAGCCCTTCCCCTGCCCAGCTGGCCAGATGTCGCGACCGAGGTGCTCTGTGGCCGGGATGACCGGTTGTTCCCCCTCGATCTGCAGCGACGTGTCGCCCGAGAACGGCTGGGGCTGGCGGTCCGGGAGCTGCCCGGCGGTCACCTGATGGCGCTGAGCCAGCCCGAGGCGCTGACCGAACAGCTGCTCAGGCCTGCGGGCTGACCTCGTCGGTCTCCTGGGCCTTCGCCTCCCGAGCCGTGATCTCCTTGGCGGTCGGGGCGTACAGGTCGACGTACTCCTGGCCGGAGAGCTCCATGATCGCGTACATGATCTCGTCGGTGATCGAGCGCAGGATGAAACGGTCATCGCTCATCCCCTCGTAGCGGGAGAAGTCCAGTGGCTTCCCGAACCGAACCGTCGGGCTGACGATCTTGGTGATGATCTTTCCCGGCGGGGCGATCACGTCCGTGCCGATCATCGCGGTGGGGATCACCGGGACCTTGGCCAGCAGGGCCATCCGGGCTACACCGGTACGCCCCTTGTAGAGCCGGCCGTCATGGCTGCGGGTGCCCTCGGGATAGATGCCGAAGAGCTCGCCCCGCTCCAGCACCTTCAGCCCCGCCCGGAGCGCACCCTCGCTGACCCGACCACCGGTGCGGTCGATGGGCACCTGGCCGGTTCCGGCGAAGAACCGCTTCTGCGCCCAGCCCTTGACGCCGACGCCGGTGAAGTAGTCGGATTTGGCCACGAAGGTCACCCGACGGTCCAGCACCAGGGGCATGAACACCCAGTCGGCGAAGGACAGGTGGTTGCTGGCCAGGATCGCCGCCCCCCGCGCCGGGACATTTCTGATGCCGTCCTCGATCGGTCGGAAGATCTTGTTCACCGCCGGGCCGAGCAGCACATTCTTGAGCATCCAGTAGATTCCCCGGCCCCCGCCCGACCCATGGCTGACGCCGGTGGGCTCGACCGTGACCACCTCGTCATGGGCACGCTCGGGTCCGTCTCTCATGCGTTCAGGTCCGTCGCGACCGACGCCGGAGGCACTGGCGGCACCGGCCGACCCTCACCGGGGCGGCTCAGCTCGACGGTGGAGAGCTCTTTGCCCTCGGCGCGGGCGGCCTTGACGGAGGCCCCGTAGACGTCGACGTACGACTGTCCGGACAGCCCCATCACCACGGCCATGATCTCGTCGGTGACGTAGCGCAGCACATCACGGTCCTTTGCCGCGCTGGCGTACCGGCTGAAGTCCAGTGGCGCGCCGATCCGGATCAACGGACGCCGCATCACCGGGATGCGCAGGAACCTGGACGCCACGAACTGGCTGTCGACCATGCCGATCGGCACCACGGGGACCCCGGTCTCGAGCACCAGCCGGGCCACCCCCGTCTTACCCTTGTGCAGCCGACCGTCAGGGGATCGGGTCCCCTCGGGATAGATGCCGACCAGGTCGCCCCTGCTCAGCACCCCGAAGACACTGTCCATGCTGCTCGCGCTCGCGCGGCCGCCCGACCGGTCCATCGGCAGCATCCCGACGTTCCTGAGGAACCAGGCCACCACCCGGGCGCCGACCCCCCGGCCCGAGAACAGCTCGGCTTTGGCCGGGAAGGTCAGTCGTCGCCGGATCATCGCCGGCAGCACGAAGGTGTCCCCGTACGAGAGGTGGTTGCTGACCAGGACGGCCGCACCGCGGGCGGGGATGTTCTCCGCACCCTCGACGCTGGGTCGGAAGACGAGGCGGACGATGGGGCGGAACAGCACCCACTTGAAGAACCAGTAGAGCAACTCTGCACCTTCCCCCTTGTCGCTCATCGTATGGGTCCGCTCATCGTAAGGCGTGATGCACCTTATGGGTGAGGCGACCGGGCGCCCAACTCAGCCCCGCGTACGAGGTCATGTCACGATGCCTCGTGACCTCGCTGTTGCGTCGGATGCTGAGCCGGCGTTCCATGGACCTGGACCGAGCCCCCGCCGCCGCCACCGTGGCCTCGTACGCCGAGCCGTACGAGGGTGGAACGGGGCGGGTGGGCGTTCTGCTGTGCCACGGGTTCACCGGGTCCGCCCGGTCGATGCGTCCCTGGGCGGATCACCTGGTGGCGTCCGGCTTCCGGGTCTCCCTGCCCCGGCTGCCCGGTCACGGCACCAGCTGGCAGGAGCTGAACCGGACGGAATGGACCGACTGGTACGCCGAGGCCGACCGGGTGTTCGCCAGGCTGCGGGTGGAGTGCGACCAGGTGTTCCTGGCCGGGTTGTCGATGGGTGCTGCCCTGTGCCTGCGGCTCGCCGAGCAGCACGGGGACGCCGTCTCCGGGCTCGTGCTGGTGAACCCGGCTGTGAATATCACCGACCCGCGGATGCGCATCCTGCGCGTGCTCTGCCGGCTGCAGCCCTCCGTCGGAGCGATCGGCAACGACATAGCCAAACCCGGGGTCGACGAGGGTGCCTACAGCCGGACCCCGCTGGTGGCGCTCTACTCCCAAACCCAGATGTGGGCCGACATCCGCCGCAACCTGGCCAGGGTCGACCAGCCGCTCCTCATCTACCATTCTCGGGTGGACCATGTCGTCGACCCGTCGTCGCTGGCGATCATCAAGACCGGGGTGAGCTCGACGGACGCCAGTTACGTCACCCTGGAACGCAGCTACCATGTAGCCACCCTCGATCACGACGCAGAAGACATCTTCACCGGTAGCACGGAGTTCTTCTCCAGAGTTAAGGACTGACCATGGGACGCCTCGGTGAGGACGACCGTGAGGCCGTCGATCGTGCCTTCGCCGAGATGATGGCCAGCTACCACCTGACCGCCGACCGGCCCGAGCTGGCCGCCGAGCCGCCGGCTCCCGCCCCGGATCCGGCCTGGGCCGATCAACACCCGCTGTTCCGGATCGTCGAGCCGGCCCCCGCCCCGCCGGAAGAGCCCCGCGAGGTGGTGGGGCGCTACGTCCCGGACCCGCTGCCGCCGCTGCAGCGCCCAGGCATCCCGGCCCTGCTCGGCTGGATCGGGATCGGCTTCGCCGTGCTCTGCGTCCTGGTGGCGGCAGTCGGCGTCCGGCTGCCCACCTGGGCGGGGTGGTTGGCCGTCGGCGGGTTCATCACCGGCTTCGGCATCCTGGTCACCCAGCTACCCCGGGACCGGCCACCGGACGCGGGCGACGGCGCCGTCCTCTGAGCCGGGTCGGTCGGTCCTTCCGCTTGCGCCGCCGCGGCCAGAACCCGAAGTTGGCAGAGTCGGGAGGCTCGGTCATCGCGTGTCGGGCCAGGTCCGCAGCACCGATCAGCCCGGCGTCGTTGCGGAAGTGGGCCAGCTCGAGTCGGGCCTCCTCGCGGAAGCCGCGACCGGTGAGCGTACGGCTGAACGCCCGCTGAGCCGGCAGCAGCAGCAGGTCGCCCGCCGCGCTGACCCCGCCCCCGATGACCACGACCTCCGGGTCCAGCGCGGCGGCCAGGTTGGCGATGCCCCGACCCAGCCACTGGCCGACGTCGGCCAGCAACTCGATGGAGTTGGGCTCCCCGGCGATCGCCGCGGCGGTCACGTCCGGTCCCGTGATCAGGTCCGGGTCGCCGCCCACCATCTCGACCAGGGAGTAGGCCCGCGGCGACTTCGTCCGAGCCAGGGCACGCGCCTCTCGGACCAGGGCGTTGCCCGAGGCGTACTGCTCCCAACAACCGCGGTTGCCGCACTCGCACCAGTGGCCGTCCGGCACGGTCGTCATGTGGCCCCACTCCCCGGCCATCCCGTAGGTGCCGCGAAAGAGCTGCCCGCCGATGACCAGACCGCCCCCGATTCCTGTACCGAGGGTGATGCAGACCATCACCGAGGAACCCCGGCCGGCACCGAAGCGGTATTCCGCCCAGGCGGCGGCGTTGGCGTCGTTGTCCACGATCAGCGGCAGGTCGATCCGCACCGCGAGCTTGGCCTTGAGCGGTTCGGAGCGCCAGGCCAGGTGGGGTGAGAAGCGGACGACCGACTGAGCATTGTCCACCCAGCCGGCGGCGCCGATCCCTACCGCGACCACCCGGTGCCGTGACCTCAGGTGGCGGACCGCCCGGACGATCGCGTCCTCGACGGCGGACGGGCTGTGCGACGGCGTGGGCTCCTGCAGCCGCTCCACGATCGTTCCCTGCTCATCGACCACCCCGGCCGCCACCTTGGTCCCGCCGATGTCGATCCCGATGCTGAGGCTCGACCCGTCGACCGCGGTCAGCCCTCCACTCGCTTCTTCAGCCCCTTGAGCGCGCCGTCGATGATCGTCTTCTCCGCCCGACGCTTGAACATGCCGATCATCGGCATGTTCACGTCCACCTTGAGGGTGTAGGTCACGGTGGTGCCGGAGCCGGCGGGCACCAGCTCGTACGAGCCGTCCATCGCCTTCAGCAGGGTGCCTTCCTGAAGCCGCCAGCTGACCAGGCTGGGCGACCAGTCGTAAGCCAGCACGTAGTCGTCCTTGACCAACGCATGATCGAGCACCATCCGTACGGTCCTGGGACGACCGGCCTCGCTGGTGAGCACCTCGGCTGACTTCATCGCGTCGACCCACTCCGGGTAGTGCTCGAAGTCGGCGATCACCGCCATCACCTCGTTCGGCGGAGCAGCGATGTCGATACTGGCACTGGTGAGGTCAGCCACGAGAACACAGTACGCGGATCGCCGGCCGGGTCTGGTCGCCGGTTCACCTCAGGTGCAGCGCGGTTCGCAGACTGGTCCGGGCCGCCTCCAGACCGAAGCGCTCGAGCACGTACGCCCGGCCCCGACCTCCCATCTCCCGGGCCGTGTCGCGGTCGGTCAGCAGCTCGCAGATCCTCCCCGCCAGACCCGCCACGTCGTCGACGACGTAGCCGCTCACTCCGGCCCGTACGGTCTCAGGCGCCCCGCCCGAGCGGCCCACGATCACCGGCAGCCCGCAAGCCGCCGCCTCCAGGGCTGCGAGACCCAGGCCCTCGGGGTCGAGGCCCCACCACCGGGTCCGCATGGGCAGGGCGAACACGTCGGCTCGTTGCAGCTCGGCCAGCACCTGGTCCCGGGGCAACGCTCCGGTCAGGCGTACGGTCCCGGTCAGTGCGAGCCGCTCAACCTGGCGCTCCAGCTCACGGCGCTGCGGGCCGTCGCCGACCAGCACCAGCTCCGGGGGGTCGAGCGCCGCGAGGTGGTCGAGCACCCGCCGCCAGGCCCGGAGCAGGGTCCCGAACCCCTTCCGCGGGACGAACCGGCCGACGGCGATGCACCGCCCCGGACCGCCCTGCCCTGGCCCACTCCAGGCCGGGTCCGGTCGGAAGCGGTCCGTGTCGACCGGTGGGGAGAGGCGGCGCAGCCCGGCGCGGCCGCTGGGGCTGAGGGCCGGGGCGATCCGGCTGCTGGTGTAGTCCGAGATCGTGGTCAGGTGGTCGCAGCCGTCGCCGATCCGGCGCAGTGCGCTGCGCGCGCCGGGCAGGCTGGCCCACCAGGTCTCATGGCCGTGGGTGAGCCCGACGATCGATCCGGCGCCGGCGCGGCGCAGGGCCGGGGCCAGCAAACCCAACGGGGCGGCGGCTCCGAAGACCACCCGGGTGCACCCGTGCTCGACCAACAGCTGGACGGCCCGAGCCCGGACCCGGGGGGTCGGCAGCAGCAGTGCCCCGTCGCGCACCACCGGGTAGGGGCGCTCGCGGTCCGTCGCCTCGGCGCCAGGAGGCCCTGAGGTGTAGACGACGACGTCGCCGTCCAGCAGCCCACAGACCTCAGCCGCGAACGACTCGATGCCCCCGATCCGGGGCGGGAAGTCGTTGCTGATCAGCAACGTGGTCACCACCTCAGCGTAAGCCGGCCTCGGTGCGGAGGTAGTCACGCCAGCCGCCGGTGAGATCGGCGGCACTGCGTCCCAGCACGGTGCCCGCGGCCTGGTCCAGGGTCCGACCCCGGTCCAGCTCGCGGTAGAGCCGGCCGAGTTGCTCGGGCGAGGTGGACGTGGCCACGTAGCGGCAGGCGAACCAGGCTTCCGCGTACGCCAGCCCGAGCCGCCCGGAGCCGACATCGAACTCCGCGTCCAGGGGAAGTGCTGCGGGAGGACCATGCCCGGCGACCTCGCTCAGCAACGGATCAGCCACGGCTGAACCGGCCTCGGGGTAGGCCTGAAGTGCCACCCAGTCCGCCAGGCCCTCGACGGCCCAGGCGGGTGCCGGGGACTCCGGTGACCGGGTGAGGACATGGACCGCCTCGTGCGTCAGGGTGAGATTCAGTCCGGCAGCACTGAGCCGCCGGACGGCATCGGGGTTGACGACGATGCGCTGGGCGGCCTGGGGAGTGCTGCCTTCGGCCACGGTTGCCGCGGCGATGTCGGCGTAGCTGCCGGCCGGGGTGCCGACGATCCGCTCGAAATCCGCGGAGGTTGCCGGGACTTCGACCACCAGGGTGGGGTTCTCGATGGAACCCGTGGCGCCGGGCAGGTGCCGGAGCACCTGAGCCAGGGCTCCCTCCACCTTCGTCCGCCAGGCGCCGGGTGACTGTCCGGAACCGACGACCACCGTCACCGGACCCCTCCCCTCAGCCTCCACCGGCCCCAACCACCAGCTTGGCTGCTGGAGAGCCGGTTCGTTCGTCGGGCGGTCGATCAGACCCGCGAGTCGTACGCCGACACCGTCACGCACAAAGGTGAACCAGACCCGGTGCTCAGCGGCCGCCCTGTCCCCCGCCAGTCGCCAGGTGACGGTTGCCGCCTGCATCCAGGCGTCAGCCCCCAGCACCTGCTGCCGAGCCGAGGTCAACCGCTGCTGCTCAGGGAGCAATCGGGCCTGGAGCTGGCTCAACGCAAGACCGCTGAGGTTCGTGAACAGCTGCCGGGCTCGATCGTCGAAAGCCGGGTCCCGCGGGCTCAGCTGCCGCAGGAACGTGGCCCGGTCCGCGCGTCGAGCAGCCAGCAGGGCGTCGTCCAGAACCTGCTGTGTGGAGCCCAGGCCTGAGACGCGAGGGGCTGTCGAGGGCGAGGGGGCGGGGACCGGTGGAAGACCGGTCGGCCCCGAACAGGCCAACAGCGCCATGGCCGCCGAGGCGGCCGCCGCGCTGCGGAAGCGGCAGCCGATCAGCCCGGGCGACGCGCGCCCGAGAAGGGCATGTAGCTCATCTTCATGTACTCGACGCTCCTGCCGGGCCGAGGCGATTGGAGGACGATGCCGTTGCCGGCGTACAGAGCCACATGGCTGGGCCGGGTCGAACTGTAGAAGAACACCAGATCACCGGGCTGCAGCTCGGATCGGGAGATGGCGCGGCCATCCTGGAACTGGGTCGCCGCAGTCCGGGAAAGACTGACCCCCGCCTTCTCCCAGGCGACACTGGTCAGACCGGAGCAGTCGTAGGCGTCGGGTCCGGCGGCTCCGAAGCGATAGGGCTTGCCGAGCTGGGTCTTGGCGAAGGCCAGGGCCGTGGCACCACGACTCGAACCCGAGGCGGCCGGGCCGGTCGTGCTGGTCGGCTTCGTCGTGCTGGTCGAGTTCTTCGGGCTGGTCGAGTTCTTCGGGCCGGAGGCACTCGTCGGGCTGGTTGGGTTGTTCGCCGAGGCGGCCCGGGCGGCAGCTTCGGCTTCCGCTTTGGCCTTGTCCGCCGCTGCCTTCTCCTGCGCGGCGATGGCCCGCCGTTCCGCCTCAGTCAGCCTGGCCAGCACCGCCTTGGACTCTGCGACCAACTTGTCGGAGGCGGAACGCAACGACTGCAATTCCTTCTGCTTGCCCTCCAGAGCGGCCAGGTCGGTCTCAGTGGAGTGCTGCAGATCAGCCAGACTGGCCTGCTCCTGCTGGAAGCTCTGCAGAACGGTGTTCTGGTTGTCACTGACCTTCTCGACGGTCGAGATCTGACTCAGGAAGCCTTGGGTGTCCTCGGTGAAGAACAACTGGGCGGCGGTGTCGAGATTACGGTTCTGGAACTGAGCCAGCGCCACCTGACCCACCTGCCGTCTCATCTGGGCGACCTTGGCGGTCTGGATCTTGGTGTCGGACTGCTTCAGGGTCAGCGTGACCCTGCTCTTCGAGATCTGGTCCTGGACCCCCGCGTAGTCCTGGTCGATCGCCGCGGCGTCGATCTCCAACTGCTCGATCTGCGCCTTCGCGTCCGCGACCGTCAACGCCGGAGCCGCAACCGCTGGGAGGGCGGCGGGCACCGCGAACACGGCCGTGGTGACGGCCAGACCGGACAACCCGACCACGGTTGCGCGAACAGCACGCACCCACAGTCTGGCGCGATCGGCCTCGCTCATGCGTGAGGTCACGCGGGCATTTCCCTTCGTCGAACGCTTACCAGGTGAACCGACGGACACAACCAGAAAAGGGACTGCCCCAGGCCTAACCGGTCCACCCAAGATACGTGGGTGCCGGGTCCGACCAGGTCACTCCGGAACTTCTCGGTTCCTTCTGACACCCATTGGATCCCGCCGTAGCCAGCGATGGACGACGTGCTTGTCACCGACTCACCGTCAACGGTGATCTCAGGTTAGGTCACGATTTGATCACTGGCAAACCGCGTCCGGCGGGGCGGACCGGTCGCCCGCACGCCTCAGCCGAAGTCCTGCCAGTCCAGTGGGCCCTGCACCGAACGACCCCGGCGTGCTCCCGGGATCAGTCGCAGCGGGGGCACCAGCCCCGAGTCGGCGAGAGCCGACAACGCGGCCTGTTCGTCGCGGTCCAGGTCCACCCCACCCGGCGCACCCAGCAGAACGGTGATCACGCAGTCGCCACAGGTTGGTCCGCGGGCGACACACGAGTCACAGTCGACATGAAGCACGCTCATGACGGCTCCCTCATCCGGCTCATGGCATCCCCTTTCTCGTCAGGCTTCCGGCTCGCAGGTCGGGCCGCTGCCCTCAGCCTGACCGGGAGCACTGACAATTCCTCGCGTGCACCCGGGCAGACGGGTCATCAGGGGCGGGGTGGTGTGTCTGGCTGCCGCTCAGGTTTGATTGCTGCTCAGGTTTGATTGCTGCTCAGGTTTGATTGCTGCTCAGGTTTGATTGCTGCTCAGGTTTGATTGCTGCTCAGGGGCTGGAAGCGTCGGAGGCGGAGGCTGTTGGAGACGACGAACACGGAGGAGAAGGCCATGGCCGCCCCGGCGAGCATGGGGTTGAGCAGCCCGGCGGCGGCGAGGGGGATGGCGGCGACGTTGTAGGCGAAGGCCCAGAACAGATTCCCCTTGATGGTGCCCAGCGTCCGGCGGGCCAGCCGGATGGCGTCGGCGGCGGAGCGGAGGTCACCGCGTACCAGGGTCAGGTCGCTGGCCTCGATGGCGACGTCGGTGCCGGTGCCCATGGCGAGCCCGAGGTCGGCCTGGGCGAGGGCGGCTGCGTCGTTGACGCCGTCGCCGACCATAGCCACCACTTTGCCGCTGCGTTGCAGGCCGACGATGACGTCGACCTTGTCACGGGGCAGGACTTCGGCGACCACATCGTCGGGGTCGATGCCGACCTGGGCGGCAACCGCTCGGGCGACCGTACGGTTGTCACCGGTTAGCAGGATCGGGGTGAGCCCGAGCCCTCGCAGCTGGGCCACTGCCTCGGCCGAGGTTGGTTTGACCGCGTCGGCGACCACCAGGACACCGCGGGCCTGGCCGTCCCATCCGACGACGACCGCAGTCTTCCCGTCAGCCTCCGCGGCCTCCATCGCCGACTCGAGCCGGGTGGGCAGCGACGCGTGCTCACTGACCAGTTGCCGCCGGCCGACGTGGATGGTGTGACCGTCGACGACACCTCGGACTCCGAGACCGGCGAGGTTCGCGAAGTCCTGCACCGGCGGCAGCGGGCCGCCGCGTCGTACGGCTCCAGCGGCGATGGCCTGGGCGATGGGATGCTCGGAGGCATGTTCAACGGCCCCGGCGAGTCGGGCGACCTGGTCAGGGTCTTCCCCGTCGGCGCAGACCACCTGGAGCAGAGTCATCTGTCCGGTCGTGATGGTGCCGGTCTTGTCCAGCACGATGGTGTCGACGCGTCGGGTGGACTCGAGGACTTCTGGACCCTTGATCAGGAGGCCGAGCTGGGCGCCGCGGCCAGTGCCGACCATCAGCGCGGTGGGGGTGGCCAGGCCGAGGGCGCACGGGCAGGCAATGATCAGCACGGCGACGGCGGCGGTGAACGCGGCTGTGGCGCCGTTACCGGTGGTCAGCCAGACGGTGAAGGTGGCGGCGGCGAGGACCAGCACGACGGGCACGAAGATGCCGGAGACGCGGTCGGCGAGGCGCTGGACCTGCGCTTTACCGTTCTGGGCGTTCTCGACCAACCGCGACATCTGCGCCAGCTGGGTATCGGCCCCGACCCGGGTGGCGGTGACCACGATGCGGCCCCCGGCGTTGACCGTGGCACCGACCACCGAGTCACCCGGACCGACGTCCTCCGGTACGGACTCTCCGGTCAACATCGCGGCGTCGACCGCGGATGAGCCCTCGGCGATGATCCCGTCCGTCGCGATCTTCTCTCCAGGCCTCACCACGAACTGCATACCCGCCCTCAGCTGAGCGGTCGGGATGCGCCGTTCCCGACCGGCGTCGAGGACGGTCACCTCCTTGGCGCCGAGCTCGAGCAGTGCCCGCAGGGCTGCGCCGGCGCGTCGCTTGGAGCGAGCCTCGACGTAGCGGCCGGCCAGCAGGAATGTGGTGACCCCGGTGGCGGCTTCGAGGTAGATGTTTCCCGCGCCGTCGCTGCGGGTGAGGGTCCACTCGAACGGGTGCCGCATGCCGGTCATGCCCGCGGTCCCGAAGAACAGCGCGTACAGCGACCAGCCGAACGCGGCCAGCGTGCCCAGGCTGATCAAGGTGTCCATGGTCGTGGCGCGGTGCCGCAGGTTGGTCCAGGCCGCCTTGTGGAACGGCCAGGCCCCCCACACCACCACGGGTGCGGCCAGCGTCAGCGATAGCCACTGCCAGTTCGGGAACTGCAGGGCCGAGACCATGGCCATCGCCACCACCGGAAAGGTGAGCACAGCGCAGACGAGCAGCCGCTGCCGGAGCAGCCGGGTCGGGTCTGCGGCCACGCCACCTTGATCGGCACTGCCGCTGTCGGGGTCGGCGGGGGGTGGGGGGAGGGTGGCGGTGTAACCGGCCTTCTCCACCGCCGCCACCAGCTCGTCGGCGCTGACCGTGCGGGGGAATGCGACCCGTGCCTTCTCGGTGGAGTAGTTCACCGTCGCGGTCACTCCGTCGAGCGAGTTGAGCCGCTTCTCAACCCGCGCCGCGCACGAGGCGCACGTCATCCCGCCGATCTCGAGATCGATCTGCCCGTCGTCGGTCGACGGCCGTGCCGTGTCAGTGCTGATGGAGCTCACCGCCCTCTCCTTTCATGCTGCGTCTGTCATGCTGCGTCGCTGGATGCCATCCGGTTCGCCGCCTGGATCAGGCGGTCATCAGCTCGTAGCCGGCCTCTTCGACGGCCGCCCTGACGGCCGAGGCGTCAAGCGGCTGCTCGCTCACGACATTCACCGCACCGCTGGACAGCTCGACCTGGACGTCGCTGACCCCAGGGATCTTGGTGACCTCCTCGATGACAGATTTGACACAGTGGTCGCAGGTCATACCGGCGACGCTGTAGGTGGTGGTGGAGTTCATGGGTGTGCCTCCTATCGGTGGTGACTGCAGCGAGCTCGGTGCTCGCCCCAGAGAGGTGCTGGGCCAGAGGTGCTGGGCCAGAGAGGTGCTGGGCCAGAGGTGCTGGGCCAGAGGTAATGGGTATGAATCAGGACCGGACAAGCCGGGCGATCGCGGCGGAGGCTTCCTTGAGCTTCGCGTCGGCCTCCTCGCCGCCGGCGGCGACTGCGTTGACCACGCAGTGGTTGAGG
>JAABUN010003844.1_pt1 | contig 22007 bp, 16 predicted proteins | sample 5559311 | NCBI WGS metagenome assembly JAABUN01 (sample SAMN10711877, study PRJNA513370) | rock metagenome | isolation source: Antarctica rocks | place: Antarctica: Victoria Land, Siegfried Peak sud
CAGATCGGTGGGATATTCTATTTGCTGCTCTGCTACTGTTGCATCAAGCATAAGGGTTCCGCTCTTAGTAACAGTATTGCTATCACCGGTTGTATCGCTGTGCTCAATACTGTTTGCTTGTTCAATGTCCTGTTCTTCTTTATCGTTATTGCTGCTTTGATCAGCATCTGTGCAGGTATTTGAACTATTGTTTTCATTATCTGCTGAAGAGCCATTGTCTTTTGAAGGAGGCGCAATAATGCCGGCTTCCCGGAGCACTAATTGATTAAACTCTTCCATTACATCCTGTCCTAAACGGTAGCGGATGGTTACCATTAGATGGATCAAAAGGCTCTTGAGTAGTAAAGCTGCTTAGACCAACAAAATATTGCAGGTACATATTTTCCTGTATTTGCGCCACTACTTCACGATCATCTATGTTAAGCATATGTTTGATAATGACAGCACCAATAACCATACGGGCACTAAGAGAAGGTGCACCAAAATCACTGTTCATCTTTCTATAATAAATATTGGCCAGCTTGTCCCAGGGGATGCAACTGGCTAACTTTACCCAACGGTTATCTTTATCTAAATGTTGGGTAAAGGGTGTTTGAAAACCTTCGAGGGTAAGTTGTGCCTGTGGAGTATAGCGTATCAAAGTGCAAGGGTTTTATACTCTTATGACAATTATTCTTGCACTTTTGATTCATTCATTATCAGTAAAGTTATTGACAGTTGTGGATTACAGAGTTATTCAGCAGACCCTATTTATTATATATTTCCCCTTTCCCTTTACGATATACTATTGTTGATTTTTCGGCTAACAATAGGTTATGCCAGATAAAGAGAAATTTTATTATAAAAGGTTTTTTAGTTGTTGGAAAAATTAACTTGTATTAGTTAAAAGACAGTAAGTATTCAAACTTAACCTCATTTCTAGTAAGATACCTGCTTCTCAAGAAAATAAATTTGAACAATGCTTTTATTTCGCAGGGCTGATAGCCACTTTTCTCTTCTTCTATTAGCTGATAAAGAACAGGCAAGGTGGAACGATCTAATGAACGTATAAGAGATTTTATTTCTGAAAACGAATAAGTCGGTTGCATAAAAAAATCAATTTTCGATAGGAGGACTGGAGCGATAAAGGAGGGTTATCTTTTACTGATATAGTAAAACTAATCATGAAATTTCTATTTACTTACTATTTTCCCGTATTTAATTTTACTAATATTTTTTTTACGAGAAATATGAATAAACTTGTTGTTTAATAGAATTAAAGGGTTATATGTTTTCATTTGGGGTTTCTTTTAAGTACAAAAACTATTACATAGCCACATCTTATAATGTCCCTTTTGGCAACCAGCCTACTTCTTTATCTCCTTTAAATACAAAATAAAATTCTTTATACCCTGCTACTATATTAACGGTTTCGCCGGGAAGCAAAGTTGTTTTGCGGGCTGCAATAGCATCAGGTTCATCATATAAAGGCTGAGCAGTTTTAATATTTAGCTTTTTGATAGGAACTGAAGCAGGACTTATATTGGAAGCGCTAATATATCCTCTACTGCCATCAGGCAGCGAAACCTTATACCAACCCCCTGTTGCTGCTTCCACTTTTAATAATGTATTCGGTTCAATTGCAAACCCATCATTCAAATTTGATAACGGCTCTATATAAAGTTGAGCGGCTTTGTTGTTTCTAACCCACTTGTCAATGTTTTGCAACGGTGCTGTTATCTTTTCGGGAGCTTTAGTATAGCGGTTTACAAAAGGCAGCGGATCAATAGCTCCGCTATAGGTATAAATGCCAAAATGTAAATGAGGAGCTGTATGTTGTGCATTACCTGTATTGCCTACTAACCCGATAGTATCCCCTGTTTTTACCCGTTGCCCGCGTTGAACAAGTTGCTCATCAAGATGGGCGTAATACAAAGAATAATCTTCATTATCAGGATTTAGAAAGATGACTTTACCGCCCAGACCATATTCTTCCACGCGGGTTACAACCCCATTCGCGGCTGCTACTAACGGCGATCTTTTTGGAGCAAATATATCTATCCCCTCATGCTTTCTCGTTCCATTATCACGGCCTTGCCCCCAAAAGCTTGCTATATTGCTTTTAACACCCCAAGCTACAGGAAAAGCCAATGAAGGTCCATTAATAACAGACAAGGAATATTCCCCTCCTTTCAGCAATTCGGGCTGTAGTCTTACTATATAATTCCCGTCTTTTTTTATGGGGTAAGTAAGCGATGCAGAAGAAGTGTCGGCTGAAGCTAAGAATTTAGGTTTTGTAGTATTACTGGTAACTGAAGGCTCCCACAAATCAAGATATATAGCAAACCCTGTGGTTGGTTTTTTAGTAAGATTAACAGTGATCTTTTCGCCCCGCTTTGCGCTAAAACGAACACCAACAGCCTTTGGCTTATCCGCCGGAAAATAACCCGTTTCGCTATAAGGGAGATTTATATTTAAAGGATGAAATAAACTTTCGTCAGCAGCCTGGAACCATTGCATGCCCAAAGCTGTTTCCTGAAGGCCGGCTTCCTTAATTTTATCGCTATATACTTCGTGCGGGCTTTTTTTACCAAACATACCTGATGGCCCGGTAGTAGTACAGGAAACGCCAAAAAACGCTATAAAAAAGTATAATAAGAATTTATTTAAAGAAGTATAGTGGTAAGTCATACCCGTTCAGCTTTCAAATTGCAGGCCATTTAAAGTAAAAAAAGGCAAACTCAATAGTTTGAAAGTATATGTTTAAAAAACCAGGAAACAGTACGTTCATTCTTTGAAATGCGGGGGTTTAGAAGTTACAATTATTATTACTACATACTGTTCCTCGAGACTTATAGAAGTTTTACTAATTTTTCTGCAAGCATTAAGAATTTATAGAGTTTGCACATTTACCAAAGCAGGATTATTACTGACAAACGCACGTTATTATCTTATTGATTAACAAAAAAGAGGCCGTCTCAATACTAAATGAAGGCGCTTAGGATCGCTTAAACGACTTATAGTCTCCATCAGGGATACGAATAAAAAGAGGCTGTCTCATACTTTTAAGACAGCCTCAATAACATATTTTTCGGAAGCGTTTATAATCTTACTTTCCTGATCCGCTGCCGCTGCCAGATCCAGATGTACCCGTACCGCTTCCGCTTCTAGAACCACTAGTTCCGCTTGAACTACTTCCACTACCAGTGCCAGTTGACTTATGCTTTGCTTTGGCCTTATTAGGGTGGCTCTTGGATTTACTTTTAGAAGAGCCTTGTTCACCGCTTTTGCTGCCAGAAGTTCCCATACTACTACCACTTTTACCACTTTGGCCACTACTGCCGCTTCCTGAACCACTTTGGCTACTACTACTCCCTGAACCACTTTGGCCACTACCTGTTGTTGTTTGTCCGCTTCCGCTTCCTGTTTGAGCGGTTAAGCTAAGGGTACCTAATGCAAATAATGCAACAATTAATTTTTTCATATAAACAATGTTTTTTCTTTAATAGTGTCAAAGTTCAGACCACAAAGGGAAAAGTGAATTATAATTTAATACGATATTAAAAGTGGGGAATTTTATGGAAGGTTTGTAACTAAACACGCATTATGATAATAAAATGTACAAGTGTTTGTACATCTTTTTTTAATATTGTTTTAATTGTAATTGTTCAATTTATGCGGCGTTTCAACTTGGATAATATATCATAACATTTAGCCTTAAGTTCTTTTCATTAATTCTGAATTAGCAATATAACTTGAAACTGTTTGGTTAAAGAATACTAAATACTTTCTATTAAGTAAACTACACTAAATCCTAAAAGTTCTTATCTGAAGAAAAACAGTAAGAAACACAAATAGCAACGATAGTACTTTTAAACTTATAACAATTCACTAGGGGTAGTTAATTGTAATTATTTCGATAAAGTATATAGTTGCTATTCTTTTTTATTGCGAGCAGCAGTTATCGTAAGCTGAGTAAAAATCCGATAGTAAAATTAGCATCCCAATCGAAAACAAAAGTGTCGCATTTAGTAGCATCAGCAATGGCTTGATAGATGTTTAAACCTGAAGCCATTTTTTTATCAGAAGGTTTGTATTGACCCGGTGAATTCAAAACGGTAAATCTCTCCTCGCCGTTACGATTTTGTTTTGCAAGTGTAAAAGGAACGCCCCCCAAAATAAAGCATACATTTCTTTTGCCTTGCGGTATTATAGCTACCTGTGCCTTCACCTGGTTGTAAACATCATTGTCCGATGTACCATGCTCGTAATACTTTGCGCCCGGTACCTCAAGCGATCTTAGGTTTCCGCCTTCCTGCCACGAAATTTTGGTATTACCAGAACCGATATCAACTAAAAAAGAATTATCCTGAAAAGGTGGGGGAATAGTTGCTTTCAATGCTAACTTTCCTTCCTGATCTGCAGTAACCAGGTTAACAATATAGCCCATTTTTTTAAGTTCGTTTGCTATTATAGCTGTCTTAGGTTCCTTTTGAGCACCCGATGATATAACAAAGTGCATATTATTTTTGTTTACCCCTTTTTCAAACATGCGGGCGAGATATTTTTTAAGACCGCCCCTAATATCTTCAGTAGTAGCTAAACCTTCATAAGCCAGCGACTCACCAAAGTCTTTCGATACTATTTCCCAGCGTTTTTGTGCATCCATATTAATAACAAAGGAGTTGAAACCTGTGGCGCCAACTTCTACAACACCTTTTAGCGCGCCGCTAACAGGCTTTTCGGGAGTGTAACTAAACTCACGATGTTCTATACCTGCACTGTTTTTACCCGGTTTTGCATTGCTGCTGCTGCCCGAACCTGAGTTACCGTTGTTTCCTGTTATTGAGCCGGGCTCGTTAGCATTGCCTGCATTAGTGCCAGATGATATAGAGGTGTCTTCCGTTTTGTTCATTGGCACATACTTCTTAATAACAAAAAAAGCTATTATTCCTAATATCAGAAAGATGGCAAGTTTTCCTCCGGGCTTAAGTTTCATTTTACTTTGTTTTGATTGTAATAGATGGTGGGTTTATTGTTTTGAAGGGTTATTTATTGAAGAAATCAAGGTATTTATTGCTGCCATCCTTTTTATCGGTACCGGCATTTTGAATTTGTGCGGCAGATGACTGGATAGTATCTGAATAATTAAATGTTTTATCCACATCTAATTGTGTTGCTGTTTGTGCAGCAATCGAAACCTTTGCTGCATCTTTCAAATCCTGGGCATTCATCGCCTGCGAAGTAATTTGAATGGCTGATTTTATACCGCCAATCTTGTTTGCCACATCCTCCCTTATTTTTTGTATTGCTTTATCTGCATCGGTGTTTAAATCCGTATTTCCTGTAAAGGCTTTCATTGCTTTCGACATTGTTGCAGATGCAGTGGTTACTGCATCGTATTTTGCCTTTTGTATTTTTATGGTGTTCTTAGAGTTCAGCAATGCCACACCCGATTTACGATATGCTTTATCAGCAAATACAACCAGGTTTTTTACATCGTTTGCTACCGGCTTTACCCCATCAATAAAATCTTTTGCATTATTAAAGTTTGTGGCGGAGGTTTCAAGCGCAAGTTGGGTATCAAAATCTTCGGGGTTTTTTTGCAGCTTTGTCTGGCAAATTTTAACTTCAGCTTGTGCTTGCCGCAAATTCCGTTCATTTTCTTCCAGTTGAAGTTGTAATGATGATTCCTGCGCTTTTAATTTCTCACCGTGTATCTTTAATTGTTCGCGGTCTTTTTCGGCTTCTTCCACCTGTAAGTTCAAAATATTCCAGGGGTTCATTTCAATAGCCCAACCTAATGTTCCCTGTGCAACTGCCTCTGAAAAATACCTGATGCCCCTCCAGAATTTAGGATTGGTTAATATCATTAATAATACAAGTGCTATAGCTATCCCTATAACCAACTGTATTGTTCCCCACACCATTGTTAGAAGGAAGGGAAGTACATATATATAAAACAGCACCGCAAGTCCTCCTAAAATGATGACTGCCATTATAGTGCCCCAGGTTTTTTTAGCATCCCATTTTTGTAGCTCAAAGCTTGATTTAATTAATTCGTTTGCCATTGTATAAATATTAGTTTTAAGTACACCTTAGTCAGGAAAAGTATTGATTAATTTTTTGTAATTCGTTTTGGAGTTCTTTCTTCTTACTCTCGCCTGCTGAAATGAAAGAATTTTTATTAGAACCAAGCTTCTCCTTGCTCTGAATAATTTGCTGAGACATTTGTTTCATATCCTGGTTCAAAGCCGAAATTTTTTCATTAAGTACCTGCAACTCCTGTGCCTTCTGCTGAATGATCTGTTCTTTTTGCTCAACTTCCGATCTGTACTGTTGGTTATAGGCATCTTCAAATGCTTTTAAATCATTCTCTATTATGTTTATGTATTCCCGGCCTGTTGTAACTAATTTCTCTTTTGTAAGGCCTGTTCTTTTCAAAACATTAAATGCTGTTTTATACTTTGTTTCTTCATCACTTATAGCTTCTACGTCGGTTTTGCTTTCTATAAATTCCTTAAAATCTGTTCCCTGAAAAAGAGGGTTTTTTATATTGGCTTCTTCAATCAAATCTTCAAAATGCTTTTTATATTCAGGGGCAGTATTTATTGCAGAGTTGGATGAAGAAGATGTGGGGGAAGTTGAGGGAGTTGCGGTAGTGTTGTTTGCAGAAGATGTGCCCTCATCATTAACCGGGTTTCTTTTCTTTTGATCCGGTTGGGTTTCAATTTCTTTTGTTGATCCTGTTTCTTCTTCTTTAAATTCGACAAATGCACCAAATATATTTTTAAGAATGCTCATTAACTTTTTTTTTAAAATTAATACTTTAAATTATTAAAGTGCGAATGAGTGGACTAACGGAAGTAACAAAATAATTGACAACTTGTCTTTACTATATATAAAATCGCATTTATAATTTCCCAGCTTCTAAGATAGATGACTATAACGGGCACCGATTATTGGTTAGAGAAAGGATAATATTGCATTTATATAACATCGCGTAATAAAAAATAATCCTAATACTCCTTTAATTATTCCGTGTTATTATCAACCTTTGTTAGTTAAAAATTTACAGTCATCATTTGTCTTTTCTCTTTTCGGCTTGTTTGGCCTCAATATAATCTGTTGGTGTCATATTAAATTGCTTATGAAAATTACGGGTAAAATTGCTTTGTGAACTAAAGCCTGCCATGTCGGCCACTTCATATATTTTATAATCTCCGTTAGCTAATAATTCAGCTGCTTTCTTCAAACGTGTTATGTTGATGAGTTCAATGGGGCTTAAATTGGATATAGCTTTTATTTTTCGATAAAGTGTTATGCGGCTCATGTTTAATATCCCCGCAAGCTTTTCAACATCCAGATCCACATCTTCCATGTTCTTAAGAATTGTATCGTTTAATGTTTCTAAAAAACGTTCATCCGCTTTTGAATGTGCTATGCTCTTAATATGTACCAGAGGAGAACTGGCAAAGTATTCCCTTATTATGCTTCTGTTGTTAATAAGACTTGCAATTTGTGCCTGTAAATGTTCTTTCGAAAATGGTTTTTCAATATATGCATCTGCCCCCAACTCCAGGCCTTCTACTTTCGATTGAATAGTATTTTTTGCAGTAAGCAGCATCACCGGTATATGTGAGAATTCAAAATTGGTTTTAATCAACCGGCACAGCTCAAAACCATCTATTGGCGACATCATAACATCACTAACTACTAATTGCACTGCTTCATTGGCTAAAATTCTCAAAGCCTCTTCTCCGTTTTCCACTTTAAAAATGGTGTATTTATTTCGTAACATCCGCTCAAGAAATTCCAATATTTCTTCCTCGTCATCAACCAATAAAATACCTGGCAGCATAATTTAAAATTAATTTATTCTCATTACCGGCTTATCTGTTTCGGCTATGTTCTCTCTTTTATCGCTGGAATGATAGGGTAACTGCAAAACAAAAACATTCATTTTTTCTTCAGAAACTTTCATAAATAAACGGCCTTTGTGTAATTCTGCTAACGACCTTGCAAGGGCAAGACCAATACCGGTACCCTTTTGTTTCAGAGTTTGTTTTAAGCGGTAAAATGGTTCAAATATTTTTTCTTTCATTTCGTTGGGAATAGTAAATCCATCGTTACAAAATTCTATAAACAAATGCTCTATCCCTTTAGTGGGAACTGTCAATTTTATACTTACTTCTTTGTTGGCATATTTTACAGCATTACTAAAAAGGTTGCTAAATATTTTATTCAGCGCTTCAACATCAGCCATGGTATAAATATCAGCAGAAGGAAGATTAATCGTATAATTCAAATTTCTTTTTTTAGCAAGGGGCTTAAAGGTTAAATAAGCTTCCTGCAACACTTCGTTTAAGTTAACATTAGTAAAATCGAGGCTGAAGCCTTTTGTTTCTGTTTGGCGGAAATCTAGAAATTGATTAATCAAGTTTACAAGGCGGTTAGTATTGCGTTCCATCATTACAACATCTTCCTTTATTTCGGGCAATTCGTTTACCATTTCAGTTAAGTTTTCTACAGGGCCTTTAATTAAAGTAAGCGGTGTTCTTATTTCGTGTGCTATGTTGGTAAAGAATTCTATTTTAGCTTCATAAATTTCTTTTTCTTTTTTATTCGTGATCATTTTATGATAAGTGTGTACGAGGTAATATAAAAAGGAAGCACTTATAATTATATAAAAAAGATAAGCCCACCGTGTAGCCCAAAATGGCGGCAATATTTGAATGGTTAATTTTTTTTCCTGCTTATTCCAAATACTATTATTAGCAGCTTTTAATTTAAAAGTGTAAGTGCCAGGCTCTAAATTGGTAAAGTAAACTTTTCGATTGGATTTTATATAGATCCAATCTTTATCCAGGCCTTCCATAATATAACTGTACCCGGTTGCTTCAGGCGAAGTAAAGCTTATGGCAGCAAAGTCCATACTAATGGATGACTGATCGTAAGGAAGCGTGATTTTATCTGTACAAACGATTGATTTTTTTAACACACTGCTATCCTTGTTAATTTCCAATTCGCGGTTGTGCACCTGGAAGCCTGTAATGTGTACCGGCGGGATAAATTTGCTTTGGAAAAATTCTTCAGGCTTAAAAGTGATCATGCCTGATACACTTCCAAAATATAATTTGCCCTGCGAATCTTTGTAACCTGAATTGTAATTAAACTGGTCATTCAACAAACCTTTTGCTTTGGTGTAAACCGTAGTTGTATTATGGAGAATATCAAGTTTAACCAGCCCTTTTGAAGTAGTAACCCACAAGTTTTTTTGATTATCTTCCAGAACTTTAAAAATGAAATTGCCGGGTAATCCGGCTTTAGTTGTGTACCGGGTAAAAAGTTTCCTGTCTTTACTTAATTTGCAAAGCCCTCCTCCTTCTGTAGCAAACCATAGATTATTAAAACTATCCTCGTACAAGGCATTGATGGTATTTGTGGTTAAGCTGTTATTATTGTTTGGCTCGTTTTTAAAATGACCTTTTTGCTTTGTAACAGAGTTAAAATAAAATACTCCCTGTTCATGTGTTCCTGCCCATACGTTGCCTTCATGATCTTCCATAATACAAGAAATAAAAATATTTGGGGGCACTTCTTCGCACCGTTCAAAATTGTCAGTCGGGGGCAGGTATTTATATAGCGCATCGCTGCATCCAATATAGATATCGCCGTTTTTTGTTTGCCATAAACTCACTATAAAATTGCTTTTAAGATCATTCTTTCCAAGGCCTGCTGCATAATGTTTTATTACTTTGCCGGTTGTTATATCCATTATATCCAGTCCATGTTCAAAGGTGCCAATCCATAATTTATTCTTATCCACTAATAGCCCATGTATGTTTGAGTAGGCGATGCTTGTTGGCGATCCGGTTGATTCGAAATGGGTAACCTTTCCTGTTTTAGGATTCAGCTTATTTAAGCCTGCATCTTCTGTTCCAATCCATATATTTCCAAAACCGTCCTCACAAATTTCACGTACGGCACTACCGCTAATTGAGTTCTTCGTATAATCCGGAAAGTATTTTTGAAAAGAAGAATATTGCTTAGGATAATAATTAAGCCCGCCAAAATAAGTGCCTGCCCAAATACCGCCTTCGCTATCTTTATGAAGCGTATATACAGCATTGTCGGATAAAGAATAAGGATCAAGAGATTTTTTCTTAAGATTGGTATAGATACCGGTTTCGGAATTTAAAATAAAAATGCCAGATTCGGTCGCAAACCAAAACTCGTTGTCGCCTGCCTGTAAAATATCACGAACAAAAACAGTGGTTTTATTTGCATTATAAGTAAGTACATCTTTATACGCTGATGTAAAACGATTAAACTGTTTAATGCCCTGGCTTGTAGTGCCTATGTAAATTGTACCTTTTTTACCAGGCAGTATTTTTTTAATCCACCTTGATGCAGGTGAGGGAGAATGAACAAAAACATCGTATGGTTTAAAGGTTTGCATATTATTATCAAACTGCTGCAAATACCCATCTGTAGTAGAAAACCATATACTGCCATCGTTTGACTGGCAAACAGAAGTAGCATTAAAATATTTATCAGTAGGGAAAGCTGTTAAGTGTTTCTTTTCGAAATTGTACCGGTAAACAGTGTAGGCTGATATAAACCAAAGCTGGTTACTTTTATCAATTAATATATCGAAGATATCGTGCAATGAATCAATAAAGGGAACGAGGCGTTCTTTTTGTGCATCAAAGCGGTATAATCCTTTTTGAGAGCCTACCCATAAGATGCCGTTTTTATCTGCAAAAAGCGAAAAAATAAGGTCTCTTGTTAAACTGCTCTCGTCTTCACTGTTTATATTAAAGGTTTTAAAGCGGTAGCCATCAAATCTGTTTAATCCGTCTTTTGTTCCAAACCACATAAAGCCATATTTATCCTGGCTGCTGCAAAAAACAGAATTATTAGATAAGCCATTTTCAACCTGGTAATGCCTGAAATAATAAGGCTGTGCCTGCCCTAAGCTTCGAAAAACCAGAAGTAAAAAAAGCAGTCGAAAAAAGTGATCCATCAGGCAACAATTGTATTTACAATATAAAAGAAAAAATTAAACATTTTCAAAATCCGGCTTAAATGGATTCCTAATAGTATTATTATTCCTGCACCCGCATGCCCGAGATGTAGTCGTTTCTCTTTGGCCATTCATCCATTCATCATTGTTTACAACGGTGCATATCAAATTGCCGCTTCTTATTATTAATAGATATAATTTTTATTCTCCTCGTCATTGCGCAGCTTTATTAACGCTCTCATCACTTTTTATTTTCCACGTTACCTCTATATCCGGACAACTATCTTTGTCTTTTAATATAAATTCACCCTTCACCAACCATGAAGTCCCAAAGGCAAACATAGCAATAGACTCGAGCCAGAATTTTGGTTTTATCTTACTTAAACTACTTCCTTCCCTTTCAAAAAATTCGTTCACGCCAATTAATAAAATTGAAATAAAGATTACTATACCACATGTTCGATAAATCTTGTTTCTAATTATTTTTTGCTTTGTTTTACAGCCCTTGCTTTTAGTAAACAGGAAAATAGATATACATGCAAGCAGTATAAAAAACACGGTGGCGCTTACATAATGAATAGTATTTCTAAGGTGGTTATCTAATAAATTAAAAATTGCACAACTATCCTTACTATTATTATTTGTAGGAAAAAAAGCAATACCTAAGGCTGCTATTCCTGCCCAATTTGTCCAACGATTGTCTCTCTTATCGTCGGGATACCCTTTGTAAGCAATCAGGAACAGGGCAGTAGAACACAATATCCCTACCAATAAATTTCCGGTAATTGTATAGTAATAATGGCTGATGGCATCTTGTATATGCGTGCAATTACTAAAAATATAATTTCCCATAAGTAAAGCCGGAGGTAAACTTATGCCAAGCCAACCTACTGCCTTCCTTAAAGTTTTAAAGGAAATAAGTTGAGGGTCTTCTTTTATTGGGACTGTTGTCATGGTATTCGAATTAGAGCCTCATGTACTCAAATTATAATTTGCCTTTTCTGCAGCCGGTATTCATATTACGTTCCCATCAAAATTCCAGTTCCATTGCACCCGGCTCTTGCCCGTTTTACGTAGTATTATAAAAGTAATTTGATCTATTAACTCTAACACGGTTAAAATTAGTCTTTCATAATAGGGGTGAATAATTACAATTTACTCATTTAGAAAACTTTTTCTTTAAAATATCTATGGCATCCTGTTTCCCCAAAACAAATATTTTAGCACGTGTTGGTATGTTTGTTTGTAACGAAGGATTTGTTTCGTACCTGCCGTCAGGAAATTTTACACCAATTACATTTAATGCAAAATCTTTTATTACATGTTCTAAAGTTTTTGTATTTGCATCAACCGTTTCCAAATCAATCACCCCAAAATTATTGTTGGTGTTTTCTCCGCTTAAGTATTCAATAAATTCAATAATATCCGGCCTTGTAATAAGGCCCGCCATATGTGCTCCTCCAATCTTATCGGGGATGATAACATGATTAGCTCCGGCCTTCTTCAATTTACTTATTGCTGAATTATCGTTAGCCCTGCTTACAATTACAAGGTTATCATTTAAACCACGTGCAGTTAAAACCACAAAAACATTATCAGCATCAACAGGTAATGTTACAAGCATTGCCCGCGCTCTTTCAATACCTGCCTGTATCAAAACCTCATCATCATACGCATTGCCTTCAATGGCTAACAGTGCGCCATCTTTCTTTTCCACCTCAGCAAAATGTGCAGGATTATTATCAATAACAGCAAATTTCAAATGGTGCTGCCTGAAAGTTTTTGCAGCCTGTTGACCGTTTTTACCGAAGCCGCAAATAATTACATGATCTTCAAGTTTATTAAGTTCTTTCATAAGCCTGCGATTTTTTAAATAATGGTTCAACCCTCCCTCCAAAACATATTGGCTTAGCCTTGTTATTGCAAAAGCAACAGTGGCAAAACTGGAGAGAATAAGAAAAATATTAAATACTTTACCGGTATTTGAAAGGGGGCGTATTTCTTCGTAACCAATAGTGGTAATGGTTATTACCGTCATATATACTGCATCTAACAAATCATAATTCTCAATCAGCATAAAACCAGCAACGCCTAAGGTTACGATTATACAAATAATAATAAGAGGAGCAAATAATTTTGATGACCTTATCAATTATATTTTTTTATAAAAGTAAATTAAATGAACAAATTGAGGTAGCAGTAAAAGTAATAATTCATGCACTCCTGAAAGGAGTAGATAAAATCTATGTGCTCCTCTTTGCTGTTAAAACCAACCGGGTTAGCATTAGCATTGTTGATTACAGTGATTATCTTTAAGCTACAATATTATTAAGGCACATAGCGGAGAGTTGAAGGTAGAAACAAAGGAAGGAGAAGGCGCTGCTTTTGTAATCCTGCTTTCAGCCATATAAACATAATTCTCAGATGAAACACCTGATCATATTATTTATTCTGCTAAACGTTCATTGGGCTGCAGTGGCGCAATGGGATACTTCAGTTATAAGGCTGAATAAAATTGAAGCAGAAGGTATTATTTTAAATAAGGGTTGGAAATTCCAGCCGGGGGACAATTTACAGTGGTCACAACAGAGTTTTGATGACAGCCATTGGCAGTCCGTTGATCCTACAAAAGACATTCACGACCTGCCGAAACTTTGGAAAGGAATCGGCTGGTTCCGGCTGCACTTCTCTAGAGATAGCGCGGTCACCGGTTCGTTGGCGATGGAGATACAGCAGTCCGGTGCTTCTGAAATCTATCTTAACGGAAAATTGCTTCACCGCTTTGGTGTCGTAAGTACAAATCCTAATATGATAAAAGCATTTTCCCCCGACCGCCCTTTTTCACTGCCAAACTCAAGGAATACAGAACAGGTATTAGCCGTACGCTATACCCTACAGCCTCATATAAAGTACAGCACCCACTTCGGCCAGGAAAATAAAGGACTATTTATAAGGATAAATACATTAGAAAACGGCAACTACCAATACCCCATCCGCATCTACGATGCCAAGAGGAATATGTTTCGAGTAGGTGTGTTTGCGATTTTGGCAATTCTGTACCTTGCCTTTTATCTGTTTAACCGCACCCAAAAAGTGAATTTGCTCTTCTCGGTCTATGCTTGCATTCAGGCGATTGTTTGGATGCAGTTTTTATGGTCTAAGTCTTTACAACATGTTCAAACTTTGTTTTGGATCAATAATCTTTTATTAGCCATACAGGTTTTGAGCTTCTTGTTCATGATCACGGCCATCTACCGTTTGCTGGTGCAGAAACGGGGCTGGATCTTCTACTCTTTGATTGCCCTTGGCATTATCAGTATTCCAATGGGGGCACTATTTTATGGATGGGGCTGGACTATTTTTGGCTTGCTTTTTACAAATTTTACAAATATTGAGATCACGCGTATTGCATTAAAGGCTGTGCGTAACCATAAAAAAGGCGCCTGGATTATTGCCGCCGGAGGCATCAGCTATCTGGTGGTGTGGTTCCTGTTTACACTGCAATGGTTTGGCATTTCTGAAGGGTTTGGCGTGGACACGTTCACCTTTGCTTTTATCAGTATTCCCGTTGCGGTATCTATTTATCTGGGGTATGATTTTGCCGGGACGTATCGTTCTTTACAACAGAAATTAGCGGAAGTAGAAACCCTATCTAAAGAAAAGCAACAAATATTAGAGGCTCAAAAGGAAACCTTAGAAAGACAAGTAACACAGCGAACAGCCGAATTAAAACAATCGTTAGAGGAATTGAAAGCTACACAAGCCCAATTAGTACAATCAGAAAAGATGGCTTCGCTTGGCGAACTTACTGCTGGCATTGCGCATGAAATTCAAAACCCTTTAAACTTCGTCAATAACTTTTCAGATGTAAATACAGAATTAATTGAAGAATTAGAACAGGAGGCTGACAAAGGAAATTTTGATGAAGTAAAATCAATCGCCAACGAGATCAAAGAAAATGAACAAAAAATAAATCATCATGGCAAACGTGCCGATGCAATTGTAAAAGGCATGCTGCAACATTCAAGAGCAAGTACTGGCAAAAAAGAACCAACAGATATTAATGCTTTAGCTGATGAATATTTACGTTTAAGTTATCATGGATTAAGGGCTAAGGATAAATCCTTCAATGCTGATTTTAAAACAAACTTTGATGAAAGCATTGGTAAGATAGAAGTTGCTCCACAGGATATAGGAAGAGTATTATTGAACTTATACAACAATGCTTTTTATGCAGTAAATGAAAAGAAGAAAGCCCCAACCCTAAAGGGAGAAAACTATGAGCCAACAGTATGGGTAACAACAAAACGTATAAGCACCCCTTTAGGGGCGGGGGGGCTTGAAATATCCGTAAAAGATAATGGCATTGGCATTCCTCAAAAAGTAGTTGATAAAATCTTTCAACCATTCTTCACTACAAAACCAACAGGGCAGGGAACAGGTTTAGGTTTATCATTGAGTTATGATATTATTAAGGCACATGGTGGTGAGTTGAAGGTGGAAACGAAGGAAGGTGAGGGCGCTGAATTTACAATCACCTTACCTTACTTGCTATGAAGAAAAATTACATTGTACTGGTGCTGCTTATCGCAATGCTATCGGCAGTTAGTCAAGTCCCCAAACAGAATAGCTTAAAACAGCTCTCCACACAAATTAGTAAAGATTCTAACCGGGTGATGCGGTTGATTGAGCGGGCTGGAATGTTTCGCTTTTCTAAACCAGACTCCTCTATCATCCTGGCGAAAGAAGCATTGGACCTGGCCCGCAATGGTAAGTTTATACGGGGTGAAGGCAGGGCATTAAATATACTGGGAGAAGATTATCGTCTTGGTGGCGACTATCCCCAGGCGCTGGATGCTTTATTTACCGCTTTAAAAATTAGCAGGGATATTGTTGATCATGAAATAGAGTCGAATAGTTTGGATTTCATTGGAATAACTTATGTGGATATGGGTGAATACCGCGAAGGACTTGGTTACCTCTTTCAGGCAAAGGATGTTAAAGAAAAGTTTTCACTAAAAAAAAGTAATGGTTTCTTTATTATAATGAACAGCTTTGGGTTATCTAACATAGGCTTTGCTTATGAAAAGCTGAATATGTTTGACTCTGCATTGGTTTTTCAACAACAAGCTTTGCAAACTAAAGTGGACACATCGGGTAAATACAAAAACTAAAATCCATTAAAATTGATGATATTAACAAGGCTTGGAATTATTGAATACCGGTTAGGAAATAACAGTAAAGCTTTAAGCTATTGGCAGGAGGTTAGCAGGGGTACCGGCGACATCTTAAATCCTAGTGCAGCTCAATACCATATGGCCGAGTTATTTTATAAACAAAACAAGTTTAATGCTAGCATGCGTTATGCCCTGCTTGCCTTTAATAAGGGTCAAAAGTCATTTCAAAAAACTTTAGTGTTAAGTGCCAGTACTTTGCTGGGCAAGCTTTATAAACACCAAAACAAGTTAGACAGCGCCTATTATTACCAGGAGATAGCATCGGAAATAAAGGATAGCTTATTTGGTATAGAAAAATTCCACAAGCTTCAACTATTAACCGTTAGAGAACAGCAACGTAAACAGGAAATTATTCGACGCCAGCAAGAAGTTGAGCAGGAAAAAGAAAGGCTGCAAAACAAAATAAAGATGTTAGCTGTACTTGCAACTTTAGGAGTCTTTTTATTAATTGCCATTATACTTTATCGCAATAATCGTCTAAAGCAAAGAGCAAATGCTTTACTGCAACAGCAAAAAGAAGAAGTCGAAAAAACATTAATAGAACTTAAGACGACACAAGCTCAACTTATCCAATCAGAAAAAATGGCCAGCCTTGGCGAACTCACTGCAGGCATAGCACATGAGATTCAAAACCCATTAAACTTCGTCAATAACTTTTCAGATGTAAATACAGAATTAATTGAAGAATTAGAACAGGAGGCTGACAAAGGAAATTTTGATGAAGTAAAATCAATCGCCAACGACATCAAAGAAAATGAACAAAAAATAAATCACCACGGCAAACGTGCAGATGCAATTGTAAAAGGCATGCTTCAACATTCAAGAGCAAGCACAGGCAAGAAAGAGCCAACAGATATAAATGCTTTAGCAGATGAATATTTACGTTTAAGCTATCATGGTTTAAGAGCTAAAGACAAATCTTTTAATGCTGATTTTAAAACAGATTTTGATGAAAGTATTGGTAAGATAGAAGTTGCTCCACAGGATATAGGAAGAGTATTATTGAACTTATACAACAATGCTTTTTATGCAGTAAATGAAAAGAAAAAAGCCCCGACCCTAAAGGGAGAAAACTATGAGCCAACAGTATGGGTAACAACAAAACGTATAAGCACCCCTTCAGGTGCGGGGGGGCTTGAAATATCCGTAAAAGATAATGGCATTGGCATTCCTCAAAAAGTAGTTGATAAAATCTTTCAACCTTTCTTTACAACCAAGCCAACAGGGCAGGGAACGGGATTGGGTTTATCATTGAGTTATGACATCATCACCAAAGGACACGGCGGTGAGCTAAAAGTGGAAAGTGAAGAAGGCGAAGGAAGCCGCTTTATCATAAACATTACAACAACCTGATATGAATTCGCAACACCTCGACTTGCTACTTGAAAGAAATGCTGAGCTGGAAAAAAAGCTGGAGGTAAAAAACCGTGAGATGGAGATTGAAGCGGCACTGGAGAGGGTGCGTTCACGTGCTTTGGCCATGCATCACAGCGATGAACTGAGAGAAGTTGTTACGGTTGTATTTGAAACGCTGCAGGCATTGGATTTTGCGCTGCAAAAAGCAGCCGCTATAATTTGCATATTTACAGAAAGCTCAAAAGATCAAATTCAATGGATAGCTGACGCCGGCCAGTCGTATGCCATACCTTTCAACATTCCTTACCACGACAATCCTTTGCCCTCCGATATTTTCAACGCCAAAGAAAGCGGCGAGGGTTTCTTTTCAAGGCTCTACCCATTCGAAACAAAAAATGAATACTTCAACTTTCTCTTCACTAACTCTGATTACAAGCATGTGCCGGATGACGTAAAAAAGATGATCCTCGAAAGCAGGAGCTATGGGTTTTCCATTGCCTTTGCCAAAAACTCCGCCATTCTTGTGCCAGCCAACACAGGCACCTTGCTTTCGGAAAATGAAGCGAACGTACTAAAGCGGTTTGCCAACGTTTTTGAACAATCCTACACTCGCTTTTTGGATTTACAAAGAGCTGAAGCGCAGGCAAGGGAAGCGACGATCGAAGCGGCGCTCGAACGAGTGAGAAGCCGCTCGATGGCAATGCATAAAAGTACCGAGGTAATGGATGTAGCCGTGACTGTATACGATGAGCTACAAAAGCTAGATTTCAAATTTGGCGCAGCTACTATAATTATCATGGATGAAAAAACCGGCAATATGGAGCACTGGCTGGCTGGCTTCATTCAAAAAAACCATGTTAAAAGTTATCAGGTGAACAATAGTGAGCATCCGCTTCATGCGGCCCAACGGGCGGCATGGAGAGAGGGAGCAAAATTTGTTTCAATCGAATTGTCTGGGTTTGCTTTAAAAAGTTATGCGAAAGAAATGTTCACGCAATCGGGCTATAGAAATTTACCTGACGAAGAAAAGGCAATGCTATCAGCACAAGAACATGCTGTTTTTAACCTGGCTTATATGAGCCATGGGGCATTGATGTGGGCTCCTTCTGCTATATCAGATGAAAATGCAATTATCCTGCAACGTTTCGCAAAAGTTTTCGAACAAACCTATACCCGTTTTTTGGATCTGCAAAAAGCCGAAGAACTGGCAAGGGAAGCACAGATTGAATTGGCACTGGAAAAGGTGAGAACAAGGGCCATGGCCATGCAAAAGTCGGACGAGTTAGCCGAGGCAGCCAAGCTGCTTTACGATGAGTTGAGAATGCTGAACATCAACCCGGTTACCTGCGGATACGTGTTTATCAATGAAGAACAACAAGCGCAAACAGTATGGGTCACCTTACCCGATGGCACACTACTTCCTGATTATATTGTTTTTCCGTTAACGGGTGACCTGATTTTGAGTGACAGATACAAAGGCTGGAAGCAGAAAGAGCCGCTTCACAAAGCCATTCTGGAAGGTGAGGTGAACAAAGAACATCACCGTTTTTTATCGTCACAGGTACCGGCCAATGTTTCAACAGAAATCTTTGCCCACATTCCTGAAAACATTGTTTTTTACAGCGCCAATTTTTCGGCGGGCTACCTCATGATAATTGCCACAGAACTTTTTTCTACGGAAGAAGAGCAAATCATCGTCCGCTTTGCGAAAGTCTTCGAAATTACTTATACCCGGTTCCTTGATCTGCAACGGGCCGAAGCACAGGCAAGAGAAGCACAGATTGAGTTGGGATTGGAAAGAGTGAGAGCCAGAGCCATGGCCATGCAAAAATCAGACGAATTGGCTGAACTGGTTGATACCGTTTTTAAGCAATTGACAAAGCTTGGCTTCGCCCTGGACCGGTTCCTGATTATGTTGTATGATGAAGCCACAAATGGCTCTACCTGGTGGCTTTCCGGTGCACCCACTGGTTTATTTGTCGCCTATAACAATTATAAACCGTATGATGAATACTTAAAAGCATGGAAAGAAAGAAAATCGAAATGGACATATATACTTGCCGGCAACGAAAAAAAAGAATGGGACAAATATCTTTTTAACGAAACCGATCTCGCTCTCCTGCTGGATGCAGTAAAAAATGGTATGCAGTCAGTAGAACGGGTATATGCAAATGTGTCGTTCAACAGCTTCAGCAGCCTGACATTTTCCACTCTCGTGCCTCTTCCCGATAAAGAATTTGATATACTCCTTCGTTTTGCAAAAGTTTTTGATCAGACTTACACCCGCTTTCTCGACCTGCAAAGAGCTGAAGCACAAGCACGAGAAGCAAAGATCGAAGCGGCATTGGAAAGTGTAAGAGCAAGTTCAATGGCCATGCATCATTCGGAAGAGTTGGAAAAAGTGGTTAAAACATTATCCAATAAACTTATTGATCTTGGACTTTCTCTGGATGGAGCCCTTATTTTATTTTTTGAAAAAGAGAAAAGAAATATCCATCTCTGGATTGCCAGTAACCAATTACCTGCCCCTATCAAAATCGACATACCCTATGCTGAGGATATTCAAAACAATCTTATCATTAAAAATTTGTGGGAAGCAATAGAAACAGGACGTGACTTTATTAATGAGTCTTACTCCGGTAATGTAAAGGACGACTACTTCCGCTTTGTTGCTAAATATAATGAATCAAAACTTCCTGAAGCAGTAAGAAAATTCCACTTAGAGGCAGAATGTTGGACGTTTAGTTGCGCTGCCGGAAAAAATTCGGTTGTGGGCATTGATAGCTGGTCTGGAAAGATTATAACTGAACAGGATTTTCAGGTTTTAAAAAGATTTGCAAAAGTGTTTGAACAAGCCTATACCCGTTTTCTCGATCTGCAAAAAGCAGAAGCACAAGCAAGGGAAGCAACCATTGAAGCGGCGTTGGAAAAAATAAGAAGCCGGTCGCTGGCTATGCATCGTTCAAATGAATTAAAGGATGTTATTGCCATCATATTTGAAAAATTAAATGAGCTAAACATACTGCTTGGCACTGTTGCTATCTGGTTATTTAATAAAGCAACTAAAGATTCAATTTTTTGGGTAGGTAATAATCTTCAACAGCCTTCTTTGATAAACCTTCCTTATGATGAGGAATTGATGAAAGAAGATACCAATTATAAAGATAGCTGGTACGCATTCCTTAGCGGCGAGAGCTACATCAATAAAGAGTACAGCGAAGAAGAAAAGAACAGATATTTCAGGTATGTATTTGCGCATAACGACTTAACAGCAATACCGCCTGAAGCAAGAGATTTTCTTACAAAGGCAAAAAAATATATTGCCTGTTTGTTAGTTGAACAAAATTCATCATTATACTTCGATTGCTGGCAAGGCGCCATTTACAGCAAAGAAAGTATCCAGGTATTTAGAAGGGTTGCCAAAGTTTTTGAACAGGCTTACATACGCTTTCTTGATTTACAAAAAGCAGAAGCACTAGCAATCCGTGCGGAGCAGGACTTGATAGAAATAAAATCGGCAAGGAAAAAAGCAGAAGACACGTTAACTGAGTTAAGAGTTACGCAGGCACAACTGATCCAGAAAGAGAAGATGGCAAGTCTTGGTGAACTCACGGCCGGCATTGCGCATGAAATTCAAAACCCTTTAAACTTCGTTAACAACTTCTCAGAAGTGAACAACGAGCTGATTGACGAGATGAACAACGAGAGTGACTTGTCTGAACTAAAAGCCATTGCGGCCGAAATAAAACAGAACAATGACAAGATCAACTTTCATGGCAAGCGGGCCGATGCCATTGTGAAAGGCATGCTACAACATTCAAGGGCAAGCACAGGCGAAAAGCAGCCGACGGACATCAATGCCCTGGCAGATGAATACCTGCTATTGAGCTATCAGGCCATGCGATCAAAAGACAAAGCATTTCAGGCGACCGTCGAAAAGCATTTTGATGAAAGCATCGGCAAGATCAACGTGGTGCCGCAAGACATTGGGCGTGTATTGCTGAATTTATACCAGAATGCTTTTTATGCGGTCAATCAGAGAAAACAGCAAGCAGGGGAAACGTTTGAACCGTTGGTTTTTGTGAGTACAAAAGTCCGAAACGGCAAAGCCGAAATCATCGTGAGGGACAACGGCAATGGCATATCGCAAAAACATCTCGACAAAATCTTTCAGCCATTCTTTACAACAAAACCAACAGGGCAGGGAACAGGCTTAGGATTGTCATTGAGCTATGATATTATTAAAGCCCATGGAGGAGAGATAAAAGTGGAAACAAAGGAAGGAGAATATTCTAAGTTTATCATTGAATTACCCTTTAAATCTAAGAAGCTGTCTAAAATTAGTAAGAATTGATATTTGATGTGGATAAGAGTGTAAAGTAATATTACTTATAAAGAAGCTATCA